>Ga0318514_10000508_pt1 | contig 11728 bp, 11 predicted proteins | sample GRESIP176b2f18_FD_203684 | JGI IMG/M metagenome (GOLD analysis project Ga0318514, IMG submission 203684) | Tropical soil microbial communities from Luquillo Experimental Forest, Puerto Rico - GRE.SIPMG.176b2f18 | ecosystem: Environmental > Terrestrial > Soil > Tropical forest > Bulk soil...
CGCGCTGTCGGCGTTCGGCGGCGGGCTGACCCCGGACGGCGTGGTCAAGGTCGACGACTACACCGTCGCCTTCCACCTCACGGCGCCGAACGGGAACTTCCCGTACCTGACGTCGTCCGACAACTACAACATGATCATCATCCCGAACAACTACCTCCCTGGGCAATGGGAGAAGTCCTTCGTCGGCACCGGGCCGTTCGTGCTGAAGAGCTACACGCCCAAGGTCAGCGCCTCGTTTACCCGCAACCCGGACTACTGGGGCACCAAGGCCCTGCCCGCCGCGACCGAGTTCACCTTCTATGCGACGCAGACGCCTGGGATCCTGGCGCTGACCAGCGGGAGCATCGACGTCCTCGGACAGTTCTCGGTGGCAGGCGGGGAGCAGCTTCTGGCATCTGGCGCCCCGTACACGGTCAGCAGGCTGCGGTCCGCCGCGCACCGCGAACTCTCGATGCGCAACGACCAGGCGCCGTTCACCGACCCGCGGGTCCGCCAGGCCATCGCACTCACCCTGGACCGCCCGGCCATCGTCACGGCGCTGTTCAAGGGCTACTCCGACCTTGGCAACGACTCTCCGTTCGCGCCTGTGTACCCGTCCACCAACACCACCGTGCCGCAGCGCGCCAAGAACATAGCCAAGGCCAAGTCGCTGCTGGCCGCCGCAGGACACCCCAACGGCTTCACCGCGCAGCTCGTCACCGAAGACGTCCAGGAGATCCCGCAGTTCGCCCAGATCGTGGTGGAGGCCGCCAAGAGCATCGGGGTGACGATCAAGCTGAATGTCGAGCCCCAGCCCAAGTACTACGGCAATTTCAAGTTCGGGACTTCCGACTGGCTGGACGGGCAGATGAGCCTGGTCGACTACGGGCACCGCAGTGTGCCGAACGTGTTCCTGACCGCACCGTTGCAGACCATCGACGCCAAGAAGGGCACCGGCCCTTGGAACGCGGCCCATTTCGACAACAGCCAGTACAACAAGCTGGCTAACCAGTACATAGCCACGTCCGACCTGACCACCCAGCGGCAGATCGCCGGGCAGATCCAGACCCTGCTGCTCAACGAGACGCCGATTATCTACGCGTATTTCTACAACTACCTGTCCGCCTGGGCGAAGAACGTCCAGGGTCCCTACCCAACCGCGATCGGCCACATCTTCCTCAACAAGGCGACCAAGAGCTAAGAGCCTGCTTGGGCTCCCACGCAGGCTCTGGCCCGGCGGCCGCGCCGCGCACCCTGAGCACGGCGGCCGACCTTGGCCCGGGACTGATCCGGCAGGTCGCCACCGGGCGCCGACTTGCGCTCGCCCCCGAGCTGGCGGTGGCGGTGGACAACCGTTGCCGGCAGGCGCGTGCCGTGCTCCGCGCGGGCCAGCCGGTATACGGCGTGAACACCGGCATGGGTGCGCTGTCCGGCGTCCGGCTCACCGAGGCGCAACAGCGCGAGCACCAGCGCAACCTGCTGCTGGCCAGGGCGACCGGGGGGCCGCCGTGGCTGGACGAGGCCGACGCGCGGGCGCTGATCGCCGTCCGGCTGCGCACGTTCTTGTCCGGGGACGCCGGGGTGTCCGCCGCGCTGTGCCGGCGGCTGTGCGACATCCTCGGCGCGGGCCTGATCCCGGCCGTGCCCCGCACCGGCGTGGGCAGCGCCGGGGAGATCGTGCCGCTGGCGCATGCGTTCGGGCCGCTGTGCGGCATCGGCCACGTCCTGGGCCCGGGCGGCGGGACCCGGCCCGCCGGAGACGCGCTGCGGGAGCAGGGCCTGGCGGAGTTCGCGCTCGGTCCACGGGAAGGGCATGCGCTGCTGGCCGGGATCCCGGGCGCCACCGCGCTGGCGATCCGGCGCCTCACCGGCGCCAGGGCGCTCGCCGCCCGGATGGAGTCGGCCGCGGCGCTGTCCATCGTGGCCGCGTCGGCGGCCCGCGACCCGTACCGGGCCGAGTGCGGGCGCGGCGACCCGCTGCTGGGCCAGGTGCTCGGCCGCCTGCGCCGGGCCGTCGGAGAGCCTGCTGGGCCGGTCGCACTGCAGGCGCCGGTGTCCTTCCGGGTGGCGGGCCCGGTGCTCGCCCACCTCCTGCGGGCCGGGAACGGGCTGGCGGGCGCCATCGGCCGCGCCCTGTCCGGCGTGACCGATTCGCCCGCCTTCCTGGGCGGCACGTTCATCGGCACCGCGGGCTTCCACGGCCTCGACCTCGCGGCCTATTGCGACAACCTCACCACGGCCATCGCCCACGCGGCCGAGGTGTCGGCGGCCCGGATCCACCGGCTGCTCGACACCCGGGTCACCGGGCTCCCGCCACAGCTCGCCGCGCATCCCGGACCGGACACCGGCCTGGTGACCGTGCACAAGCGCGCGGCGGGTGAGGTGCACGCCCTGCGCCGCGCTGCCCTGCCGTCCACCGTGGGACTGATCGAGACCTCGGGCGGCCAGGAGGACGTGCAGTCGTTCGGCTGGGAGGCCGCCGAATCCCTGCGCCTGGCGATCGGCCACGGCCACGCCGTCACCTCGTGCGAGCTGCTCACCGCCTACCGCGCCGTGACGCTCTCCCCGCACCAGGTCCCGCCCGGCTGCCGGGCGCTAATGGATTGGCTCACGGGCGTCATCGGCCCCATCGAAGGCGACCGGCCGTTCGGTGAAGACATCGAGCGCCTTACCGCCGCAGCCTGGCCCCTTGGGCCCGCGGCGGAATAATGAAAGGCTGAGACGGGTTTGCAGCCCCCGTGCCCGGCAAGGGCACACCGGCGATCACCACCTCAGCAAGTGCGGGAATCCAGCATGAGCACGGCCAGCGACACCCAGAGCGAGCAGCACGGGCACCAGCACCGTGATGTCTCCGGCGGCTGGCTGCGCCCGGCGGTGTTCGGCGCCATGGACGGCCTGGTGACCAACGTGTCGCTGATCGCCGGGGTCGGCGGCGGCGGCGGTTCGCATCAGTTCATCGTGCTGACCGGGCTGGCGGGCCTGGCGGCGGGCGCGTTCTCGATGGCCACCGGCGAGTTCGTCTCGGTCTCCTCGCAGAACGAGCTGGTGGAAGCCGAGGTACGCAAGGAAGCCCACGAGCTGAAGCACAACCCGGACTCCGAGCGCGAGGAACTGGCCGCCACGTTCCGCATGCGCGGCGTGCAGCCCGAGCTGGCCGAGGAGGTCGCCAGGCAGATCTCCGCGCACCCCGAGGACGCCCTGGCCGTGCACGTCCGCGAGGAACTCGGCGTCGACCACGAGGAGCTGCCCTCCCCCTACACCGCCGCGGGCGCCTCCCTGGTCACCTTCGCGGCCGGCGCCCTGATCCCCCTGATCCCCTATCTGGCCGGCCTGGACTCGCTCGCGCTAGCGCTGGGTCTCGCCGCGCTCGCCGCCTTCTTCGGCGGCGGCCTGGTAGCCAAGCTCACCGACCGCCCCTTCTTCCGCGGCGCGATCCGCCAGCTCCTGCTGGGCGCGCTTGCCGCCGGTGTCACCTACCTGGTCGGCATGGCAGTCGGCGCCACGGTCTAACCCCGGCTACCAGCCTTCCGGTCCGAACGAGTCGTCGTCATGCGCCTCCGGCCCCGACAGCAACGCCAGGTCCGACTCGACCATCATCGACACGAGCTCGTCGAACCCGACCGTCGGTTCCCAGCCGAGCTCCTTGGCTACCTTTGACGGGTCCGCGCACAGGTGGTCCACCTCGGCGGGCCGCACGAACGCGGTGTCGGACACGACGTGCTCCCGCCAGTCCAGGCCCGCCGCGGCGAACGCACGGCTCACCAGTTCCTCGACGCTGTGCGTCACCCCGGTGCCGACCACGAAGTCGGCGGGCTCGTCCTGTTCCAGCATCAGGTGCATGGCCCGCACGTAGTCCCCGGCGAAACCCCAGTCCCGGCGCGCCGACAGCGTGCCGAGGCGCAGCTTGCGCTCCAGGCCCAGCTTGATCCTGGCCACGCCGAGTGACACCTTGCGGGTGACGAACTCGGCGCCGCGCCGCGGCGACTCGTGGTTGAACAGGATCCCGGACACCGCGAACATGCCGTAGGACTCGCGGTAGTTCTGGGTGAGGAAGTGCCCGTAGACCTTGGCCACCCCGTAGGGGCTGCGGGGGTGGAACGCGGTCCGCTCGGTCTGCGGTGTCTCGGCCACCATGCCGAACATCTCCGAGGACGAGGCCTGGTAGAACCGGATCTGGCCGCGGCCGGGCGTGCGCGATGCGCTGATGCCGCTGCACACCCTGATCGCCTCGAGCACCCGCAGCACGCCCAGGCCGGTCACCTCGCCGGTCAGCTCGGCCTGCTGCCACGACATCGGCACGTAGGAAATCGCCGCCAGGTTGTACACCTCGTCGGGCTGGACCCGCTCCACAGCCGAGATCAGGCTGCCCTGGTCCAGCAGGTCACCGCGGACCAGCCGGACCTCGCCGAGCAGCTGCCGGACCCTGCGGACCCGGGGATTGGACTGGCCCCGGACCAGGCCCCAGACCTCGTATCCCTGCCCAAGCAGGTATTCAGCCAGATAGGAGCCGTCCTGGCCGGTGATCCCGGTGATCAGTGCGCGTTTGGGCATGGCCTCCCCGCCGATGGTCACGGCGTGGGTTCCGCCGCGCTGCACTCAGGGTACGACTGCGTCTTGTGCCAGTGCTGACGCACGCGAGGCAGGTGTGGTACTGGATGGTAATGTTCCACGCCTAGGAGCCAGCGGGGGGCCCGGGCATTACCCGACACCGGACGACAAGAGGTGCGAAGCTGCGTGCAGACAAACCAGCGCCCGCTCCGGGTAGCCCTCGTGTCCTACCGCAGCAAGGCGCACGTCGGTGGCCAGGGCATCTACCTGCGGCACCTGTCCCGCGAACTGGCTGCGCTCGGGCATCACGTGGAGGTCTACTCCGGCCAGCCCTATCCCGAGCTCGAGCCGGGCCCGGTGCTGCGCACGCTGCCCAGCCTGGACCTGTACCGGGAGCCGGACCCGTTCCGCACGCCGAAGCTGCCGGAATACCGCGACTGGATCGACGTACTTGAATTCCTCTGGATGAAGACCGGGGCGTTCCCCGAGCCGTTCACGTTCAGCCTGCGGCTCCGCCGCGCGCTGCTGGCCAGGCTCGCGGACTTCGACCTGGTCCATGACAACCAGGTGCTCGCCTACGGCCTGCTCGCGCTGCCCAGGGCCGGGATGCCGTTGGTGACGAGCATCCACCACCCGATCAGCGTGGACCGGCGGATCGAGCTGAAGGCGGCCAAGGGGCTGAGCAAGCTGGCCAAGTGGCGCTGGTACAGCTTCGTACGGATGCAGGCCAGGGTGGCCCGCCGGTGCGGCACGATCCTGACCGCGTCGCAGTCGTCGGCCGCGGACATCTGCCGCGATTTCGGCGCGGCACCGGAGAACGTGCGGGTCATCCCGCTGGGTGTGGACACCCGCCTGTTCCACCCCCGGCCGGCGCCGCGCGTGCCGGGGCGGATGATCGCCGTGGCCAGCGCCGCCGACTCGCCGATCAAGGGCGTGGCGACGCTGCTGCGGGCGTTCGCCAAGCTGGCCACCGAGCGCGACGTGCACCTCGTCGTGGTGGGCAGGCCAGGGCCCGGTGGGCCCACCGAGCGCCTTGTCGCCGAACTGGCGCTCGGCGACAAGGTGCGCTTCGCCCACGGCATCAGCGACGCCGAGCTTGCCGAGCTCGCGGCCAGCGCCCAGGTCGCGGTGGTGCCCTCGCTGTATGAGGGGTTCTCGCTGCCCGCGGTCGAGCACATGGCGTCGGGCACGCCGCTGATCGTCAGCCGCACCGGGGCCCTGCCCGAGGTGGCCGGGGACACCGCGGTCATGGTCAAGCCCGGCGACCCGGAGGAACTGTCCGCCGCACTGCGGGACCTGCTCGACTCGCCGCAGCGGCGCGCCCAGCTTGCCGAGGCCGCCTGGCGCCGGGTCCAGGAGCGGTTCGCCTGGCCCGCGGTTGCCCGGGCCACCGTCGCCGAGTACACACGTGCGATCGCCGCCCGCCGCGGCGCGGAGCCCGGCGGGACATCGCCCGCGGGCCGCACCTCGCTGAAGGGAGCCGAGCACTGCTGACCGTGGACTTCCGGCGGTTCCCCGTCGGGCCGGGCAACCGGCTTCTCGATCTGGGCTGCGGCGCCGGGCGGCACGCTTTCGAGGCCTACCGGCGCGGTGCCGACGTGGTTGCCTTCGATGCGGATCACGGCGAACTTCAGCAGGTCGCTGCCATGACCGCGGCCATGGCAGCGACCGGGGAGGCGCCGCGGGGCGCGCGGGCGCGGTCGGTGCGCGGCGACGCCACCGCGATGCCGTTCGGTGACGCCTGTTTCGACCGGGTGATCGCGGCCGAGGTGCTCGAGCACATTCCGCTCGACCAGCGCGCGCTCGGCGAGATCGCCCGGGTGCTGCGGCCGGACGGCCTGCTCGCGGTGACCGTGCCCGCCTGGCTGCCGGAACGGATCTGCTGGCGGCTGTCCGACGACTACCACAACACGCCGGGCGGCCATGTCCGCATCTACACCCGGCCCGAACTGGAGGCCAAGCTGCGCGCGGCCGGGTTCGAGGTGGGCGGCCACCATCACGCGCACGGCCTGCACTCGCCGTACTGGTGGCTGAAATGCGCGGTCGGCGTGCACAAGGACAGCCACCCGCTGGCGCAGGCCTACCACCGGCTGCTGGTCTGGGACATCATGAAGCACCCGCCGGTGACCAGGCTCGCCGAGCAGGCACTCAACCCGCTCATCGGCAAGAGCGTCGTCGTGTACGCCCGCAAGCCGCCCGGCGCCCCGCTGCCCGCTGCGGGGATCCCCGAGCCCGCGCGGGCGCATGCCCGTGGGTGAGCATCTGGCCCGTCTCGGCGCAGGCAATTTGATGCCATACGCGACACCCGTGACCGGCGCCGTCCCGGCCGTGCCCGGGATCCTGACCGAGGCGGAGATACGTGCCACCGGCGAGATCATCGCCGCGGGACAGCAGGAGTCCGGGGCGATCGGCTGGCCGGACGGCTTGGTGGACGCGTGGAACCACGTGGAGTGCGCGATGGCCATGACGGTGTGCGGGCTGCGTGGCCCGGTCCGGCGGGCCTACGACTGGCTCCTTGCCACGCAGCGGGCCGACGGATCCTGGCCCAGGCGGACCGCGCCGGGCGGACACGCCAGCGATGACGTGGGCGAGAGCAACCACGCCGCGTACGTGGCCGTGGGCGTCTGGCACGAGTACCTGGTGACCGGGGATGCCGCCTTCGTGGCGCGGATGTGGCCCGCGGTGCGCCGGGCGATCGAGTTCACCCTCGGCCTGCAGACGCCGCGCGGCGAGATCATCTGGCAGCGCGGCCCCACCGGGGTCCCGGCCAGCTACGCCCTGCTGACCGGCTGCTCCAGCGTCTACCAGAGCCTGCGCTGCGCGGCCGCGCTGGCCGACTTCATGGGCGAGCCGCAGCCGGACTGGGAACTCGCCGCGGGCCGGCTCGCGCACGTGGTCGCCTGCCACCCGGAGGCGTTCGCGGACAAGTCCAGGTTCTCGATGGACTGGTACTACCCGGTGCTGGGCGGCTCGGTGCGGGGCCCCGGCGCCACCGCGTGGCTGGCCGCGGGCTGGCCGGACTTCGTGGTGCCCGGCCTCGGCGTCCGCTGCGTGCGCGACGAGCCCTGGGTCACCGGGGCGGAGACCTGTGAGCTTGTCATGGCCCTGGACGCGATCGGGGACCGGCGCCGGGCCCTGGAGATGTTCGCCGAGATGCAGTTCCTGCGCGACCCCGACGGGGCGTACTGGACCGGCTGGCAGTACGCCAACAAGAAGCACTTCCCGAACGAGCGCAGCGGCTACACCTCCGCGGCGGTGATCCTCGCCGCGGACGCGCTGTCCCGTACCACCGGGGGAAACGGGTTGTTCCGCACGATGGGAACCGGCTCCGCCACCACGCCGGACCCGGGCCACTGTGGCTGCGACAGAACCACCGCCTAACAACCGCGCCCAGGCGTCCAGGGTTCGCCTAGGTCGCCACGCTAACCCCGTACGGACAGTGGGAGCAGGGTTGGCCTGCGATCAGCGATCGATGGACATCGTTCAGACCCCTTGGCCGGTGCGTTCGAGGAGCCGCAGCGAGCCTTCGACGGCCACCTCGGTGAACGAGCCGGAGGCCAGCGCCCGCAGGTAGATGTGGTATGGCGGCCGGCCGCCGTCGGCCGGATCGGGGAAGACGTCGTGGATCGCGAGCGCGCCACCGCGGGCCACGTGCGGCGCCCAGCCCTCGTAGTCGGCCTGCGCCGCGGCCTCAGTGTGACCCCCGTCGATGAACAACATCCCGAGGGGCGCCCGCCACAGCCGGGCCACGTCCGCCGACCGGCCCACGATCGCGACCACGTCGTCGTCCAGGCCCAGCCCGGCCAGGGTGGCGCGGAAGTGCGGCAGGGTGTCCAGCCGGCCGGTCGCCGGATCGACCAGGCTGGCATCGTGGTACTCCCAGCCGGGCTGGTTCTCCTCCGAGCCGTGGTGATGGTCCACCGTGATGACGGCCTGGCCCGCCTGCCGGGCGGCGGTCGCCAGGTAGATGGTGGACTTGCCGCAGTAGGTGCCGATCTCCAGCACAGGCCCAGCGGCCGCGTAGGTGGCCGCCGCCCGGTACAGAGCGAGTCCCTCGGCGGGCGGCATGAAGCCGCGCGCCGCCTCCGCCGCGCGCCGCAGGTCGTCGGGCATGGCGGGCAGTTCACCGGGCAGGGCACGGGTGTCGGTCATAGTCCGATCCTGCCCTGCCACCGCCCCAGCGCGGGCATAGTCCCGCGCGCGAGGAGAATGCCAGCATGAGAGTGACCGTCGACCGCGACCTGTGTGAGGCCAACGGCGTGTGCGCGGGCCTGGTGCCCGCGGTCTTCTTCCTCGATGACGATGACGAATTGCACATCACCGAGGGCGAGGTGCCACCGGAACTGGCCGGCGGAGTCCGGCACGCCGTCCAGTCGTGCCCGAAAACCGCACTGCGGCTGGCCGAGTGAGCCGCCGTTAACACGGCCGGAGGCCGCCGCGACTCCAGGCGCGGGGCCTCAGGCCACCGGGGGGTTCCAGGGGGTCGCTCCCCCAGGCCAGCACGGCCAAAGCCTCGTGACGAAGGAACGAGGCTTTAGGCCATCGGGGGGTTCCAGGGGGGTCGCTCCCCCAGACCAGCAGAGCCGGGCTGCTGCAGTTCGATCCGGTTGCCGGCCGGGTCGTACAGGAACGACTGGCGCCCGGTGCCGACAGGGACCGGGTCGGTGACCCGCAGGCCGCGCCCGCGCAGCTCGGCAACCGCGCCGTCCAGGTCGGAGACGGCCAGGGCGAAGTGCTGGCCCCGGTCCGGCGGCACCTCCGCCTGGATGAGGTGCACCTGCTGGCTGCCCGCGTCCAGCCATGCCCCGTCGAAATTGAAATCGGGCCGGTCGGCGCGCTCGGTGAGGCCAAGGACATCGACGTAGAAGGCCCTGGCCGCGGACACGTCGCGGACGTTGATCGAGACATGGTGGAGCCCGGCGGGTTGCATGCCCCCAGTCTGCTGTATGGGCCGCGCGGCGGGCCAGGGACCCCTAGCTCGCCGGGCGGACCGCCTCCAGCCGGGCCAGCGCCTCGGCCAGGACCTCCTGCTTCTTGCAGAACGCGAACCGCACCTGGGACTGGGCCGCCTCGACGTCGTCGTAGAACACCGAGCTTGGGATGGCCACCACCCCGGCCCGGTGCGGCAGTTCCTTGCAGAACCGCACGCCGTCGGTGTAGCCGAGCGGGCGCACGTCGGTGGTGATGAAGAACGTCCCCGCGGGCCGGTACACCTCGAACCCGGCCTCGGCCAGGCCGTCGCAGAAGAAGTCCCGCTTGGGCCGCAGGTCGCCGGCCACGGAGGCGTAGTAGCTGTCGGGCAGGGCGAGCGCCTGCGCAATCGCGTACTGGAACGGGCCGCTGGACACATAGGTGAGGAACTGCTTGACGGTACGGACCGCGGTCACGATCTCCGGGCTGCCGGTCACCCAGCCGACCTTCCAGCCGGTGAACGAGAAGGTCTTGGCCGCGGAACTGATGCTGACCGTGCGTTCGGCCATGCCGGGCAGCGACGCGATCGGCAGGTGCGTGCCGTCGAACACCATGTGCTCGTACACCTCGTCGGAGACGACAAGCAGGTCATGTTCGCAGGCGATCTCGGCAAGGCGGGCCAGCTCGTCGGGGGTGAACACCACGCCGGTCGGGTTGTGCGGCGAGTTCAGCAGGATCATCCGGGTGCGCGGGGTGACCGCGGCGCGCAGCGCGTCAAGGTCGGGCCGGAAGTCCGGCGGCCGCAGCGTGACCGGCACCCGGGTCGCGCCCGCCATCGCCACCGAAGCCGCGTAGGAGTCGTAGTACGGCTCGAACGCGATGGCCTCGTCGCCCGGCTCGAGCAGCGCGAGCAGCGCCGCCGCGATGGCCTCGGTCGCGCCGACGGTGACCAGCACCTGGCTGTCCGGGTCCAGGTCGAAGCCGTAGAACCGCTTCTGGTGCGCGGTGATCGCCTGCCGCAGCTCGGGGACGCCGGCCCCGGGCGGGTACTGGTTGCCCCGGCCCTGCCTGATCGCGGCCGCCGCGGCCTCGGCGATCTCCTTCGGCCCGTCGACGTCGGGGAAGCCCTGGCCGAGGTTGACCGCCCCGGTGGCGACGGCCAGCGCCGACATCTCGGCGAAGATCGTGGTTCCCATCCCGGCGAGCCGGGGATTCAGCAATGGTCGGTTCACCCGGCCATGACATCATGCCGCGGCGCCCGGTGTGATCTCGGGCGCCATGACGTACGCTGCGGGCATGCGCGTCGCCTTGTGCCAGTTGCCGGTCAGCCCGGATCCCGCGGTCAACCTGGACCGGGTGCGGGAGGCCCTCGCCGGCGCCGCGGAGCGCGGCGCGGACCTCGCGGTGTTTCCCGAGGCCACGCAGGCCAGGTTCGGCAGTGACCTGCGGGCGATCGCCGAGCCGCTGGACGGGCCGTTCGGCAGCGGCCTGGCGCAGGCCGCGCGCGGCGCCGGGGTGGCGCTGGCGGCCGGGGTATTCGAGCCAGCGCCCGGCGGCCGCGTGTACAACACCGTGGTGGCCTACGACGCCACGGGCGCCCAGGTCGCCGCGTACCGCAAGATCCACCTCTACGACGCGCTCGGCGAGCAGGAGTCGGCGGTGGTCGCGCCGGGGTCGCAGCCCGTGGTCGCGGATCTGTGCGGGATCAAGGTCGGCATCATGACCTGCTACGACGTCAGGTTCCCCGAGCTTGCCAGGGCGCTGGCGGTGCGCGGCGCCGAACTGATCGTGCTGCCCGCGGCGTGGGCCACCGGCCTGTTCAAGGAGGAGCACTGGGTCACCCTGGTGCGCGCCCGCGCGATCGAGAACACGGTCTGGGTGGCCGCGGCCTGCCAGGTGCCCGACCATTCCGCGCCGCCCACCCCCGCGCCCACCGGGGTCGGCCGCAGCATGATGGTCGACCCGATGGGCACGGTCCGCGCCGACCTCGGGCCGTTCCCCGGGCTCGCGGTGTCCGATCTGGACAGCGCGCTGACCAAGCAGGTCCGGGCCGTCCTGCCGTGCCTGGAGAACCGCCGCGAGGACGTGTTCGGGCCCTGCTAGCCCGGGGGGCGACCCCCGGAACCCCCGCTGGCCTACGGCCCGGTTCCTTCGTCACCGGGCCGGGGCCCTGCTAGACCGGGGGGCGACCCCCGGAACCTCCCGGCGGCCTCGGCCGTGCTAGCCCGGGTGGCAAGCCGCCCGGAACCCCGCCGCCCGCTGGTCAGCGGTAGCGCGCGTGCCAGAGGAC
>Ga0318514_10000519_pt1 | contig 11642 bp, 9 predicted proteins | sample GRESIP176b2f18_FD_203684 | JGI IMG/M metagenome (GOLD analysis project Ga0318514, IMG submission 203684) | Tropical soil microbial communities from Luquillo Experimental Forest, Puerto Rico - GRE.SIPMG.176b2f18 | ecosystem: Environmental > Terrestrial > Soil > Tropical forest > Bulk soil...
CCCAGGGCCTGGGCCGCCGGGCTCCTCGCGGGCCTCGGAGCGGTCGCGTTCGCCGCGGCCGCGGTCTTGCTCAAGGCCGGAGCCACCGGCTGGGACGCGAGCCTGTTCCGTATTCTCAACGAGGTCCCGCCGGCCGTGGCGTCGGTGCTCACGCCGCTCTCACATCTGTTCCGGCCGGCTGGCATCGTCATCGTCGTCGTGCTCATCGCTGGCTACGTCGTGGCCCGGACCCGGAGCGTCCTGCCCGTGGCCGCCGGAGCGGTGGCCGCTGGCGTGGCATGGGCGCTGGCGAACCTGGCTAAGGCCATCGCCGACCGTCCCCGCCCTTACCAGGTCGTGGCCGACGCGGTGCTGCGCCAGCCGCCCGCCCACGGCACGAGTTTCCCCTCCTCCCACACCGCCGTCACCGTGGCGGTCGTGATCGCGCTCCTGCCGTTCCTGCCCCGGGTCCTGGCCGGGGCAGCGATCGGGTACGCCGTCCTGGTGGGCTGGTCCCGGGTCTACCTGGGCGTGCACTACCCGCTGGACGTCCTGGCCGGAGCGGGCATCGGCATGGCGGTAGGAGGTGCGGTCCTGCTGGCCCTCGGGGTCCTGCTCCGTCGCGCGGGGCAGGCGGCCCAGGACCGGGCCACGGCTCCAGGGTGACGGCTCATTCTGGCCTCGGGTCCCAGCGGAACCGCCGGACCGCCACGATGGCGCCGATCACGCCCCAGGCGGCGAGGACGGCCAGGTGCCGCCAGTCGGCGCCGGCGTGCCGGGACAGCGGCCCGGTCAGCGCCTCGTTGAACGGCCGGATCGGAAGCCAGCCGGTCACCTGGTTGAGCAGCTGGGAGTGAATCGGCAGGTATGTGCCGGACAGGAACAGCAGCGGGAACAGCACGAGCTGCGCAACCGCCGGGGCGGCCTCGGCATTCGAGATCACCGATGCCACCGCGACCCCCAGCGCGCAGAAGGCGGCGGCACCGAGCACCAACGTCAGTGCGATCGCGGGCCAGTGCGACGGGAACGGCACGCCGTACAGGCGGCCCACCCCGACGATCAGTGCGATGTCGGCGATGCTCACCAGGACACAGTGCGCGAGCAGCCCGGCAAAGTACGCCCACGCCGGTAGCGGCGTGGCACGGACCCGCTTGAGGATCCCGTTCTGCCGGCGAGCCGCGAGCGCGACCGCGAGCTGCCCGTAGCACGAGCCCAGCACGCACAGCGCGGCGATCGTTGGGACGTAATACTGCAGCGCCGACAGCCCGCCGAAGTACGAGCTGCGCCCCACGCTGCCGAACAGGGCACCCATGATGATCACGAACACGACGGGGAAGACGAACGTGAAGATGGCGCTCTGCGGGTTCCGCCAGAACGACAGTTGCTCGTACCTGACCTGGTGGATCACCAGGGCCAGGCGGTTACGACGGCGCGGCGGCCTAGCGGCGCCGGCGACGGCGGCGGTCATCGGGTGCTCCTTTCTGCGCGCCGGACGGCGCGCTATCACGGGTGAGCCGCAGGTAGACGTCTTCCAGGCTGGGCCGGTCCACGGTGAGCCCAGGCAGCGTGACGCCACGCCGCACGGCCCAGCCGGTGAGCCGGTGCAGTTCCTCGGTCGGCTCGGCGGTCTCGATCACCACCGCACCGTCACGCACGCTGGCCGATGCCGGAAGGGCGGCGACCGGAACGCCGGGCGGCAGCCGGAAGCTGATCCGCGCCCGGTCCGGGTCGCGCCCGCCCAGGCCGGCCGGCGGCCCCTCGGCCACGACGGCGCCGCCGGTGAGCAGCACCACCCGGTCGGCGAGTGCCTGCGCCTCGGCCATGTCGTGCGTGGTCAGCAGGATCGTGGTCCCGGCCGCCCGCAACTCCCGGACCAGGTCCCAGGCGTCGTGGCGCGCGGCCGGGTCGAAACCGGTGGTCGGCTCGTCCAGATACAGCAGCTCCGGGCGGCCAATCAGGCCGAGGGCGAGGTCCAGGCGGCGCTTCTGGCCGCCGGATAGGGACCTGACCTTGCGCTTCTCCAGGCCAGTGAGGCCCACCAGGCCGATGACCTCGGGCACGTCCCGGGGGCCCTGGTAGTAGCCGGCCTGGCGGGCGAGGGTCTCGCGCACCGTCAGGTAGGGCTCGACCGCGATGTCCTGCAGGACCAGCCCGGTCCGCTCGCGAAGTTCGGGCGCCGCTGACTTGTCGCCCGGATCAAGGCCGAGCACCATGACGGCGCCGCCGTCGCGGGCCCGGAACCCTTCCAGGATTTCGAGCGTCGTGGTCTTGCCCGCTCCGTTCGGCCCGAGCAGCGCGACGATCTCACTGCGGCGGACCGAGAAGCTGACGTCCCGCACGGCGTGCACGGATCCGTAGCTCTTGCGCAGCCCGGCGACGGTGATGGCGTCCGGTGGGTGCGATTCCGGTTGGTCGGGGCGCCCGGCGGCGGGCGCCGCGCCGCTGGTCAATTCCGCTTGCATTGGATCTCCACGGTCAGGTCGAGGCAGCGGGCGGCCAGGCCGCGCGCTGCGGTGATGCCGAACTCGGTCCGGTCGATGCGGGTCGTAGCGCGGGCAGTGAAGGACCCACGCGACGCCTCGCACTGGGTGACCGCGAGGGTGACCGGCCGGGCGGTGCCGCGCACCGTGAGCGTTCCGGTCAGGACCTGGCCCTCAGCCTCGATCCGGTCCGACCGGAAGATCATCACCGGGTGCCCGGCGGGGCCGAGGAACCGTGGCGACAGCACGCTGCGGTCGCGCGCGGGGTTCTTCGTGTGGAAGCTCGCGGTCTCGATCTCCGCGTAGATGGCTGACGCAGCGATCGGGTCGGCGACGTCCGCGGTGCCGCCGCGGACGGCGAAGGAACCCTTCACCCGCCCGAGCCCGAACAGGTGGCGGGTGGCGAACGTGACGCGGGACCGGCTCGGGTCGATGTCGTAATGGCCGGGCTGGGGTGTGGTCGTCATGACCGCTGATGTGGTTTGCATGTCCCCATTGCAGGCCTTCGGCCGCGTGCCGGGGCAGGGCCGCCGGTCGGGTCCCGGCGCGACGAACGGATGCCGTGCCGGAGCGGCGTGCGACTTTAGTAGGTTCCTGGCCGGCCGAAGGTATTAGCGGCCTGGGTGGCGGGCGGGCGATGACATAGCGTGAGCCGCATGAGCACCCGATCGTGTGCCCCCCGGAAGAACGTGGCGCTGGACGTCGGCCTCGCGTGCTTCTTCGTGCTGGTCGACACCACGGCCACGCTGGCGGGCGCCTCCTGGTGGCCGGTGCACCCGGACAAGCTCGCCTGGGCCATGTTGGTGCTGCAGGCCCTGGCCGACGCGTCGCTGGTGGTCAGGCGGCGGGCGCCGATACTCGTCATCGCCGTCCTGACCGGGTTCACGCTGGCGATCTCGCTGCTGATCTCCCCGGCCGGGGTGCTGACCCCGGCGCACGCGGGGAACATATGGGCGCCCTACGGGACCATCCTGGCCGCGTACGGGCCGTTCTACTACTGCAAGGACCGGCGCACCGCGTTCGCCGCGGTGGGCATGATGACGCTCGTCGTGGCCAGGATCTGGGACCCGTCGGCGAGCGTGATCACGATCGCCGTGCTGCGGACGGCGGTCGGGCCGCTGCTGGCGCTCTACTTCAGCGCCCGGCACGAGATGCTGCAGGCACTGCGGGACCGCGCCGAGCGCGCCGAGCGCGAGCGGTACCTGCTCGCCGAGCAGGCCAGGGCGGAGGAGCGCGCCCGGCTGGCCGGTGAGATGCACGACGTCGTGACGCACCGGGTAAGCCTGATGGTGCTGCAAGCGGGGGCGCTCGGCATCACCGCGCCCGACGAGGCCACCCGGCAGGCGGCGGAAGAACTCCGCGCCGCGGGCGTCCAGGCGCTGGACGAGCTGCGCGACCTGGTCGGCATCCTGCGGACGGCGCCCGAGGATGACCAGGCCCGGCCAGTCTCGGGCCTGGCCGAGCTGGTCGCCGAATCGACGGCCGTCGGCACGCCCGCCGAGTTCGTCCAGGAGGGTGACCCCGCGCTCGCCTCCCCCGTGGTCGCCCGGACGGCCTACCGGATAGTCCGCGAAGCGCTGACGAACGTGCGCAAGCACGCGCCGGGCGCGCGCGTGGTCGTCCGGGTCAGCTACGACGAATCGCAGATCCGGCTGAGCATCCGTAACACCGCGGCCTCGGCCCCGCCGGCCAACGGCCTCGCCGCGACCGGCTCCGGTCTCGGCCTGGCCGGCCTGCGCCAGCGCATCGAGCTGGTGCACGGCACGCTGCGCGCCACCGGCACGCCGGACGGCGGGTTCTGCGTGGAGGCGACCATGCCGTCGTACGTGCCGACGGCGGAGCCGGCGGTGGGACCAGCATGATCAAAGTGGTGGTCGTCGACGACGAGCCGATGGTGTGCGCGCACCTGCGCACGATCCTCGGGTCCGCGCCCGACATCGAGGTCGTGGACGAGGCGCACGACGGCGCGGCGGGCGTGGAAGCCGTCGTCCGGAACCGGCCCGAAGTCGTGCTCATGGACCTGCGCATGCCGGTGCTGGACGGGATCGCCGCGATTGAGCGGATCGTCAAGCTCGCTAATCCGCCGGTTGTGGTGGTGCTGACCACGTTCGACGCCGACCAGTACGTACTGCGCGCGCTGCGCGCCGGAGCGGCCGGGTTCCTGGTCAAATCCACCCCGCCGGAGGACCTGATCGGGCTGGTGCGGGTGGCGGCCGAGGGGCACACGGTGCTCTCCCCCGCGGCCGCCCGTCGGCTGATCGCGGCCTCCGCCGATGCCCAGCCGGCCCGGGAACGAGCCCGCAAGCAGGTCGGCTCGCTGACCGAGCGCGAGGTCGAGGTGCTCACCGGCCTGGGCGAGGGACTGTCCAACGCCCAGATCGCAGCGCGGCTCTACCTCTCCGAGGCGACGGTCAAGGGCTACGTGTCCCGGATGCTGGACAAGCTCGGCCTCGACAACCGCACCCAGGCGGGGCTGCTGGCGCACGACGCGGGGCTGGTCACCCGGTAAAGCACGCTCTCCTTTTCACCCCTGAGGGGTCATGTCGCGCTGCGCCGAGCGTGGTGCGATGGCCAGGTGACGACGCCACCGGATCCGATTGCCCTGTTGCGCAGCCGGGCCTACGTGCAGCTGCTGGTGGTGGCCGCGGTCTTGGGCGTGCCGGTGTCCGCGGCCGCGTACGGCTTCCTGGCTCTGGTCAACTACCTGCAGCAAGAGATCTTCACCCACCTACCGCACGGGCTGGGCTTCGCCACCGAGCCGGTGTGGTGGCCGCTGCCGGTCCTGGCGGTCGGGGGGGTGCTGGCGGCGCTGGCGATCAGTTACCTGCCCGGCCGGGGCGGCCCGTCGCCGGCCGGCGGGTTCAAGATGCACGGCCCGCCGACTCCGGCGCACCTTCCCGGGGTGATCTTCGCGGCCCTGGCCACCCTGGTGTTCGGCGCCGTGCTGGGACCGGAGATGCCGCTGATCCTCATCGGCGGCGGCCTGGTGCTGGTGGCCCTGCGCGCGGCCCGCCGCCAGATCCCAGATCAGGGCCGCGCGGTGCTCGCCTCCTCGGGCAGCTTCGCCTCGATCAGCACCCTGTTCGGGTCGCCCCTTCCCAGTGCCTTCCTGCTGATGGAGGCGTCCGGGCTCGGGGGACCCATGCTGGGAGTCGTGCTGCTGCCCGGGCTGCTGGCCGCCGGGATCGGCGCGCTGATCTTCGTCGGCCTGGACAGCTGGACCGGGCTGGGCACCTTCTCCCTGGCCATCCCCGGGCTGCCGCATTTCGGCAGCCCGACCGTGGGCGAGTTCGGCTGGGCCCTCGTCATCGGGATCGCAGCCGCGCTGGTGGGCCCGGGGATCCGGTGGCTGGCCCGGTTCTTGCACCCCTACGCCGAGCGGTGGACGCTGCTGGTCCTTCCGCTGGCGGGCCTGGTCGTGGCGGCACTGGCGATCCTGTACGCCGAAGCCACCGGCAAGGCCTCCTCCGACGTGCTGTTCTCCGGGCAGTCCGCGCTCCCGCACCTCATCCAGCACGCCTCCAGCTACACCGTCGGGGCGCTGCTGCTGCTGATGCTGTGCAAGGGCCTGGCCTACGGGGTGTCGCTGTCCAGCTTCCGGGGCGGGCCGATCTTTCCGGCGATGTTCGTCGGCGCCGCCGGTGGCATCGCCATGTCGCACCTGCCGGGGCTGCCGATGGTCGCCGGGGTCGCCATGGGCATCGGCGCGATCTCGGTGGTGATGACGACCCTCCCGCTGACCTCCGTCCTGCTGCCATCCTTGCTGCTGCTCTCCGACGGCCTGGCCGTCATGCCCCTGGTCATCGTGGCGGTCGTCGTCGCGCACGTGGCCGCGGCGAGGATCGCACCCGCCCCCGCGGCCGAAGCCCAACACGCGGCGCAGGCCTCGCCCGGCGCCAGGAGCGATGGCGCCACGGCCGCGGCGGCGACGGGCCCCCCCGGGCAGCCTTCCGGCGCTAACTAGGCCCGGACTTTTCCTGCGCGAACGCCGGCGGAGCCCGGGTCAGCGTCGGCGGTTGCCGGGTCAGGTCGCTGGCTCGCCGCCAGCCGGAGCGCTGGCGGACGTCGGCGGCTCTTCGTAGACGTCACCCACGATCCCCACCTGCTTGGTGGTGTAGGTGCGCTCCCGGCGCAGGTCGCGGGTGAAAGCGAACCACCAGCTCAGCACCGCTCCGAAGCGGTTGCGGTAGCCGGTCAGGAATCCGATGTGGATGAACAGCCACACGACCCACCCGGGGAACCCGGCGAACTGCAGCTTCCCCACCGAGACCACGGCGCGGCCCCGGGAGAGGTAGGCGGCCGACCCCAGGTCGTAGTAGCGGAACGGCTTCTTATAGACCTCGCCGCGGAGCTCGTGGCGGATGCGGCGCCCGGCGTACAGGCCGGTTTGCATGGCGACCTCGGCGACCCCGGGCAGCTTGTTCAGGCTCATCACGTCGCCGGTGACCATGATCTCGGGGTGGCCGGGGATGCTCAGGTCGGGGCCGACTTCGATCCGCCCGGCCCGGTCCTGCTTGGCCCCGGTGGCCTGCGCGATGGCGGTCGCCACCGACGGCGCCGCCACGCCAGCGGTCCACAAGACGGTGGCCGCGTCGTAATGCGTCTCCGTTCCGTCTTCGCCGCGGACGCTCAGCCCGGTGCCGTCGATCTGGGTGGCGATCGAGTGCATGTGCTGCTCGACCCCCAGCTTGTCCAAGGTGGCGGACGCCTTGGCCGACAGCTTCGGGCCGAACGGGGCCAGCGGCGCGGCCCCGCCGTCGAACAGCAGAACCCGCGCGTCCTCGGGCTTGATGTGCCGGTACTCCTCGCGGAGCGTCTTGGTGGCCAGCTCGCGGATCTGCCCGGCCAGCTCGACCCCCGTCGGGCCCGCGCCGACCAGGGCGAAGGTGAGCCACCGGGCCCGCTCGGCCGGGTCGGTGGCCGATTCGGCGATCTCGAACGCGCCGAACACCCGGCGCCGGATGACCAGGGCATCCTCAATGGTCTTCATGCCGGGCGCCCACATGGCGAACTCGTCGTGCCCGAAATAAGACTGCTCCACCCCGGCCGCCACGATTAGGTAGTCGTAGCCGAACTCGGTGGTCTTGCGGCCCGGGCGCGTCGCCATCACCCGGCGCCGGTCCGCATCGATCCCGGTCACGTCGGCCAGGACGAACTCCACGTTCCGGTGCTTGCGCAGGAGGGCCCGCAGCGAGGCGGCGATCTTGCCCTCGGACAGGATGCCCGTCGCGCACTGGTACAGCAACGGCTGGAACAGGTGATGCTCCGCGCGGTCGAGCAGGGTCACGTCCACCGGGGCACGCCGCAGCGCCCGCGCCGCGAACAGGCCCGCGAAACCCCCACCGATGATCACCACCCGGCGCCGGTGGTCCTGGTCGTTCATGGCCCGCCCAACCTCCTGCTCGGTCCGGACCCCGGGCGGGTCAGCCCTGGGGGTCGCCTGCCGGGTCGTGCCAGGAGTCCCGGTCGGGGAGCAGCCGGTCGGCCTCCTTCGGGCCCCAGCTGCCCTTGGCGTAGGGGTGGACCGGGGTCACGTCGCCGAGCACCGGGTCCACGATCTTCCACGCGTTCTCGACGGTGTCCTGGCGGGCGAACAGCCACCGCTCGCCATCCAGCGCGGCGCCGATCAGCCGGTCATACGGGCGCTGGTCGGACCCGGGCTCCTGGGCAAACGTCAGCTCTTCGGTCTGCGGCTCCCACCCAGCCCCCGGCTTCTTGCCCGCCAGGGTGAGGGTGACCGCGGTCTCCGGCCACACCCGGAACCGCAGCTCGTTACGGTGCGGCAACGGCGCCAGGCCGAAGATGTCCCGGGGCGGGTGGCGGAACTTGACGGCGACCTCGGTGGCGGTGACCGCCATGCACTTGCCCGCCCGGATCAAGATCGGCACGTCCGCCCACCGCCACGAATCGGACATGAGCCGGATCGCGACGAAGGTTTCCACGGTCGAGTGCGGGTCGACGCCGTCCACGTCGTGGTAGCCCTCGTACTGGCCGCGGACGGTGTGCTCGGGGGACAGCGGGGTGAGCGAGGCGATCAACCGCGCCTTGGCGTCCCGCCAATTCGAAAGGCCCTCCCCGTCCGGCGGGTCGGCCATCACCGTGGCCAGCACCTGCAGCATATGGTTCTGCACCACGTCCCGGATCGCGCCGGTCTTGTCGTAGAACGAGCCCCGGTCGGAGACGTCGAACGCCTCGGCCATGGTGATCTGGATGTTCTCCACGTAGGTGCGGTTGAGCAGCGGCTCGACCACCGAGTTGGCGAACCGGCCGAACAGCACGTTCTCCACCGGCTCAAACGCCAGCCAGTCATCGACCCGGAAGATCGCCTCCTCATCGAAGTACTGGTGCATCGTGTCGTTCAGCTTGCGCGAGCTGGCCAGGTCGGCGCCGAACGGCTTTTCCACCATCACCCGGGCGCCCCTAGCGCGGCCGGCCGTGGCGATGCCCTGGGCGATCCGCCCGAACAAGAACGCCGGCACCTCCATGTAGAACAGCACCTGCTCGCCCGGGCCGATCATGTCGGACATGGCCTGATAGGTGGCGTCGTCGTCGAGGTCGCCGTCCACGTAGCGGAGCAGGCTGAGCATCTTCACCGCCGACGGGGTGCCCGGGTCCATCTTGTTGAGCTGCAGCGAGGCGGTCGCGTAATCGCGGAACTGCTCCAGCCCCCAGCCCTTCTTGGACACCCCGATCACCGGGACGTTCAGCACATCGCGCTCGACCAGCCCCACCAGCGCGGGGAAGGTCTCCAGCTTGGCCAGGTCCCCGGTCGCCCCGAAGATCACCAGCGCGTCGACGCGGTCCGACATGTCATCCTCCCTGCCTGGTCGTCTTTCCAGCACATCGCAGGACACGCCGCCCGTCATCACCCGTCCGGGTGAGTGGCGCCCGGCGCCGACGCCATCACATGAGCCGGCCCGCACGCCGGGTTACTGCCCGAACCGTCCCCGGCGCCACATTTGGCGGTACAGGCCGCTGGAGCGGAGCAGCCCGGCGTGCGTGCCGCGGGCGACCACCCGGCCGTGGTCGAGCAGGACGATCTCGTCGACCTGGTCAAGCCCGTCGAGGTCGTGCGTGATCAGCAGCGTGGCGCGGCCCCGAGTGACCGACAGGATGTCGGCCGTCAGGGCGCGGCGGCTGTCCGGGTCCAGGTGCGCGGTCGGCTCGTCGAGGACCATCAGCGGGGGGTCGGCGAGCAGGGCCCGGGCCAGGGCCAGCCGCTGCCGCTGGCCGCCGGAGATCGCCGCGCCGTGCGCGCCGACGGGGGTGTCCCAGCCCAGCGGCAGCGAGGTGATCCAGTCCAGCAGCCCGGCCCGGCCCGCGGCGCTGGCCAGCTGGTCCTCGGTGGCACTGGGGCGGGCCAGCCGGAGGTTGCCGGCGATCGTGGTATCGAAGATGTGCGGGTCCTGGGCACAGCCGCCAATCACCGTCCGCACGTCGTCGCCGGCATAACCGGACAGGGCCTCCCCATCGAGGGTCGCGCTGCCCCCGGACAGTTCGCAGAAGCGCAGCAACACGGCGGCCACGGTGGACTTGCCGGCCCCGCTCGGGCCGACCAGCGCGACCCGCCGCCCGGCATCCAGGTCGAGGTCCACGCCGTCCAGGGCCAGCGGGCCCCCGGGCTCGTACCGGACGCAGGCGCCGCGCAGCCGCACCCGGACCGGCCCCGCGCGCAGCGGGAGCGGTGCAGCCGGGTCGCGCACCGGGTCGGGGGCGTCCAGGATCGACGTCACCCGGGCCGCGCTGGCTCGGGCCTGGCCGAGCTGGATCGCCGCGGCGGGCAGGGCGGTCACCGCCTCGAAGGCGGCCAGCGCGGTGAGCGTCACCACGGCCAGCGGGACCCGGGTCAGCGCGCCGGTCCCGGTGGCGGCCACCGCCAGGCCCAGCACCGCCCACACGGTAAGCCCGGCGGCACCGCTGGACAGGCCGGTCCCCAGGCCCATGCCCGAAGCCGCCCGGCGCTCCATCCTGGCCAGCTCGGCGCTCGCGTCCGCGGCCCGGGCGGCGGCAGGCTCGGCCGCGCCGAACGCGTGCAGGTCCGCCGCGCCGGACAAGACGTCGGTGAAGTGGGCGGTGAACTCGCCCCGCGCCGGGGCGAGGCGCTGGCCGGTCCGCCGGGCCCGGGCGGCGGCCAGCCACGGAACCAGGGCCCCGGCGGCGAGCAGCCCCGCCACGAGCGCGAGCCCGCCCGCCGGAAGGATGAGCAGGCACGCGATCACCGCACCGGTCCCCGCCAGGACGGCGGCCACCGGCGGCGCCACGCCCCGCAGGAACAGGTCCTGGGTGGCGTCCACGTCGCTGACCAGCCGCGCCAGCAGGTCACCCGGCCGCAGCGTGCGCAGCCCGGCCGGGGCGAGCCGCTCCAGCCGCTGGAAGGCCCGCACCCTGATGTCGGTAAGTATCCTGAACGCCGCGTCGTGGCTGGCCAGCCGCTCGGCATAGCGGAACACGCCCCGGCCAACCGAAAGGCCCCGGACGGCGACCACGGCGATCGCGATCGCCAGGATGTTCGGGTGCTGCGACGCCCGGGCGAGCAGGAAGCCGGACGTGGCCAGCAGCGCGATGCCGCAACCAGTGGCGGCGGCGCCCGCCAGGACCGCGAGGATCAGCCGCGCTCGCAGCGGCCGGGCCAGCCACAGCACCCGCACAAGCGGATCCCTGCGCAGGCTTCCCACGCGCGCGCTCACGTCGCCACCAGCGCGGCCAGCCGGCCGTGGTGCAGGGTGATCGTCTGGCCGGCCTGCCTCTCCCACCCCGGGCCGTGGCTGACCAGGACGACGGTGCGGTCCGCCATCAGGGTCTCGACGGTGGCGAGGATCTCCGCCGCGGTGATCGCGTCCAGGTGCGCGGTGGGCTCATCCAGCAGCAGCAGCGGAGCGTCCCGCAGGAACGCCCGGGCCAGCGCGACCCGCTGCCGCTGCCCCGCCGACAGCCGGCCAGCCCGCTCTCCCAGTTCGGTGTCCAGGCCAGCGGGCAGCGCCTCGATGAACTCCGCCGCGCCGGCCAGGGCGGCCGCGTGCTCGATCGCCGCGCGGCTCGCGCCGGGCTGGCCCAGCGCGATGTTCTCGGCGACGGTGCCGGCGAACAGGTGCGGGTGCTGCGGCACCCAGGCGATCTGGGCCCGCCACGCGGCCAGGTCGAGGTGCGCCAGCGGCACCCCGCCGGCCTCGATCGTCCCTACTG
>Ga0318514_10000528_pt1 | contig 11600 bp, 7 predicted proteins | sample GRESIP176b2f18_FD_203684 | JGI IMG/M metagenome (GOLD analysis project Ga0318514, IMG submission 203684) | Tropical soil microbial communities from Luquillo Experimental Forest, Puerto Rico - GRE.SIPMG.176b2f18 | ecosystem: Environmental > Terrestrial > Soil > Tropical forest > Bulk soil...
ACGATCGGGATCGCCGTGACCCGCGAGTACGGATGGTGGCCGGCCACCCCCGGCTTCTTGTGTCGGCGGGAGACCAGGATGTCGCGGATCTGGCCATCGCGCTTGAGGTCGAGCAGGCGATCGCGGTACATCCACAACACCGCCTCGAGTGCCGCGGGGCCCATCGACGCCAGGGTGTCGTCGTGGCGCGGCGATTCGATCACGAGCTCGCTCGCGCCGCGCGGGTTGATCATGTCGAACATGCCGACGCCCTCGCGCACCAGCTCCCACTCGATCCGGAAATAGGCGTCGGGCTCCGGAACGACGCGAACGCTCCAGCCCGGACTGTTCGGCGCCGAGCCCTCCGGTCGATAGGCGGCGATCTCGGGCCCGGTGAGGTGCTCGGCGCCGGGACAGTAGGGACAGTCCGTCTGCCGGGCGGGCTTCGCCTTCGGCCGGATGAGGACCCAGTGTCCTCGGGTCGGGTCCTTCCTCAGCTCATCCACGCGATTCCCCACATACGTTTGACATCATAGCGGTCGGCGAGGCGCCCCTCCGAATACATTCGGGGCCCGCAGGCGGCCAGCTCGGGCGTGGCGAACGACGACGACGGCGGCCGCGGACGCCGGGCCGCCTAGTCCTTGACCTGATTCTTGAGCTTCCTCAAGTGCTGGCGCGCGACGTCGACCCAGTCCTTCTCCGTCGCGAGCGGAGCCGCCAGCTCGATGTAGCGCTCCCACTGGGTGATCGCGGCCCTGGGATCGACCTTTTCGTAGACGAGCGCGAGGTTGTACATGGCGCCCGTGTGCTTGCCGTCGATCTCGATCACGCGCTTGTATTCCTCGGTGGCCTCCTTGTAGAGGCCCTTCTCCTCGTACACCTCGCCGAGGCCCATGCGCGCGTCGACCGAGCGGGGATCGAGATCGATCGCTTTCTTGTAGGCGTTGACCGACTCGTAGTAGAGCCCCTTCTCGCCGTAGTAGATCTTGCCGAGGCTCATGTGCACGCGCGGATTGACGGGGTTGTAGACGAGCGCCTTCTGATACGCCGCGATGGCGCCGTCGACGTCGCTCTTCGCCGCCTTGGCGTCGCCGAGCCCGACGTAGGCGTCGGCGTAGAACGGCCGGAGCTCGATCGCCTTGCCGTACGCCTCGACTGCCTGATCGAACAGGCGTCGCGGCTGCGAGAGATAGAGATCGCCGAGCGCCTTGGCCGGCTCGGGGTACGTGGCGTCGAGCTGGGTCGAGGCCCGGAACTGCGCGGCCGCCTTCCACCGGTTGCCGAGCGAGGAGTGCACGACGCCCAGCATGTAGGTCGCCACGACGAAGCTCGGGTCGACCTCGATCGCCCGCGACAGCAGATCGACAGCGGCCTCGTTGCCCTCCTGGTCGCCCTTCTGCGCTGCGATCTGACCGCGCGAGTAGAGCTCGAAGGCCCGCGGGATCCGCGTGGGCCGAGCGGCCTTCTCGATGCGGGCCGCGTCGGTGTCGGTGAGGGACACGCGCAGGGTGCGCGCGTACACGACGGGCAGCCCCGCGAGCCGGCCGAACAGCTCGCCGGACGGCGCGACCACGGGCTCGAGATTCGTGACGTCCTGCCCGCTCGACTTGATCTCCATCAGCTGCGGCACGACCGCCACCTCGTTTCCGCGCTTCTCGAGGCGGCCGAAGAGGCCGGCATCCGCCCGGACGCTGCGTGCCCCCTGGGCGAGGCCCGCTTCGGTCCACGCGTCGGTGTGCGCGGCGGCCCGGAGGCGGCTGCGCTCGATCTGGACGATCGAGGCGTTCTGAGCAAGGCCGAGCGCCAGGATCTGCGCGACCCCTTCGCCCATCCACTGCTCTTCGCGATCGAGCGCCGTCGCGTCGAATGGCGCGATCACGACGATCCGCAGCTTGGAGTCGGCGCCGGCCCCACCCGCGATCGCCAGGACCAGCAGGCTCACCACCGCGACGATCCACGATCGCGATCCCGGTCGGAACATCACGGAACCTCCCTCCTCCGGAGACCCCGACGGAGCATCCCGAAGACCCGCTCGAAGGCCCCGGGACCGATGCGTCGCAGCGCGATCTCCGGGACCAGCAAGAGCGCGACCGCCCCAACGAGCCACGGCCAGATCTCCACGCCGATCCGAGATTGACGGCGCGCCGTCAGGAACGCGTCCTGAGGCTTCGCGAGCGCTCCCCCGCCGGTCAGCTCGGCGAGCTCGCGCAGGAGGGTCTCGTCGACGCCCAGGTCGCGCAGCTCCTGAGCATACGGTACCACCAGACCCGCCAGCTGCGAGCCAACCACGCGATCGTTCCGGCGCTGCGCCATTCCGACAAGATAAACGCCTTCTTGCGCGGCAGGGAACTGTCCCCGGTACCGCCCCGGGCCGACCTGCTCGAGGTCGATCACCGACCGCTCACGGTTCGGCGACACGACGGCCACCTGAGAATCCAGGAAGTTGATGAACTCACCCTTCGGGTCGACCGCGTCGACGAAGATCTCGCCGGTGTCCTCCCTGCGCTCCACGATGGCGACGGTATCGCTCCGCGTGCCGCTCCTGAGGGTCCAGCGGATCAGCTGCGACCAGAACTTGTTGAACTCGCGCCACCGCAGCCAGAGCACGGCCCACTTCGCCTTGGCGTCCGACGTGAACGCGACCGAGCGCCCGAGCCCGTAGCGCCAGGTGGCGAGCACCGGGTCTTCCTGGTGGCTCATCAGCACCAGGTCGGCCGTCGATTTCAAGGTGCTCGCGACGTAGCCGCCGAGCGGCGGCACGCTCTTCCAGTCGATCTCCTGGATCGCCTCGTGCCCCGGCGAGGTCAGCTGCGGCTTGAACGGCTGCTCGACGAGCGACGCCTTCGAGGCCAGCTGCGTCTCGAGGGTGAAGATGCGCGGGATCGTCTGCGAGTCCTCGGTGTAGTAGAAGCGTCCCTTGCCCCACTTGGCGACGTCGACCATCAGCTGCACGTCCGCGTCCTTGCCGAAGGCGACCGTCGAGACCGTGATCTTGTCCTTCGCCATACGCCGCAGCAGTCCCTGGAAGTCGCCGCGCGTCATCTGACCGTCGGACAGGAAGATCACGTGCTTGAGCAGCGCGGGCCGCTCGAACAGCACCTGGTACGACTCCTTGAGCGCGGGATAGCCGTCGGTGCCGCCGCCTGCCTTGATCGTGGCGATCGCGTGATGGATCGCGGCCTTGTCCTTGGCCGGGCGCACCGGCGCGTCCCAGATGAACTCGGTGTCCCAGCTCATCACGCCGACCTCGTTGCGCTCGTCGAGCAGGTCGACCACGAGGTGGGACGCTTCCTTGGCGAGGTCGAGCTTGGTCACCTTCTCGTCGGTCGACATCGCCATCGAGCCCGAGCGGTCGATCGAGAGCACGACGGCGAGGCTCGGGATCTCGACCTTCTGCTTGACCTCCATCGTGACCGGCAGCGCTTCCTCGATCGGCGTGCGGTAGTACCCGCCGAGGCCGAAGCTCTCCTCGCCGCCGATCATGACGAGCCCGCCGCCGTAGTCGCGGACGTAGTCGCGGATGTAGCCCATCTGCGGACGGGTCAGCTTGAGCGAGGAGACGTTGGAGAGCACGATCCCGTCGTACTTCTGCAGCCCGGCCAGATCGGTCGGGATTCCCGGCGGCTCCACCACGGTCACGTCGATGTTCTGCGACCGGAGCGCGCCGGCGAGCGACTGGGCGTGGCTCCGATCGCGATCGGCGAGCAGCACCTGCGGCCGGCCACGCACGACGACGGCGCCGACGGCCCGATTGTTCTCCTCGATCGTGTCGCCCTCGACGTCGATCGCCGCCTGGTAGACGTGGATGCCGCTCGTGTCGAGCGACTGGCGGTAGCTGAACACGTTCTTGCCCGCGCTCAGCCGTACCACCTGCGAGCCGAGGAACTCGCTGTTGCGGAAGAGCGAGAGCCGGCCCTCGGTCTCCTTGTGGCTCCACACGACGACCTTCGTCTGGAACGGCTCGCCGAACTTCACCTCGTGCGGCAGCACCAGGCCCTCGGCGACGACCTCCTGCGTGAAGGTCAGCGGCGCGGCGACGTAATAGATGTCGGCGGCGGCGTCCTTGGCGGCCTGCGCGCCGGCGAGCGCGTTCCCGGCGTTCTGACGTCCGTCGGTCAGCATCACGATGCGGTTGGCCTGGCCCGGCGGCAGCATCGCGAGCGCCAACTGGATCGCCTGGAAGATGTTCGTGCCGTGCCCGTCGATCTGGGCCTTCGGGCGCTCGACGCCCGGGCGCGTGGCGAGCGGCTGATCGACGACCGCCTGCTCGCCGAACGCGATCACGCTGTTGCGGTCGCCGCTCTTCATCGATTTGGCAGCGTCGGCGACGAAGCGGTAGGCGCGCTCGCGGGCGGCGAGGCTCACGCTGTCGGACATGTCGAGGAGGAACACGACGTTCATCCGGTCGACCCACCGCGGCAGGGTCGGCCGCAGCATGGTCAGGCAGAGCACGGCGACGAGCGCGCTCCGGAGCGCCAGCGCCCACCGGTCCCCGGGGCTCGACGGCAGGCGCAGCCGGCCCGCGCTCTGGCGCTGCCAGTAGAGCAGCCCTTCGCCGGTGAGCAGGATCACCGCCAGCATGACAAAGAGCGGCCACAGCTCGCGCTGGACCGGCACCGGCGGCGCTGCCGGGCCGTGCGCGGTCGGCGTCGGCAGCGGATGCGGCGCCAGGTTCGACTCCTCGGCGTTCATGAGATTCACGGCCACCCGCGTCTCGCCGCGCGCCGTGGCCAAGGTGTAGATACCGGCCTCGTCCGTCTCCGTGAAGCTGATCGCGCCGCGCGTGACGCGGCCCTGGACGGTGCGGCCGCTGGGCGTGGTCACCGTGACGGTGCTGACACCGTGCGGCGCCGGCAGGAGGATCGGCTGCCCCGTGGTGAACTGGAAGCTCGACTGGTCGAGCCCCGCCGGATGCAGCCAGCGGAGCGTGTTGGACAGGACCAGCGGGAACGCGATCCGCAGCGGGAAGTCCGTCTTGAACAGGTCGAACCCCACGAAGAGTGCCTTCCGGTCGGGCTCCTCGAGGGCATAGACGAGCGGGCCGCCCACCGCCTCGACGACGGGGCGCCCGGCCGCCAGGGGCCGGATGCGCAGCGCGTCCTCGATCGTCACCTTCGCGAACTCGACGTGGCGCATCACCGGATGGGTCCGGTCCCAGTCCATGATCGTCGGCCGCTCGATCCGGCCGAGCACCTCCAGCGGCACGTCGGGCGGCACGGCGTTGACGAACACGAACCGGCCCGGGCCCGCGCGTGGCGGCGTCACCGAGTCGAGCACGACGACGTCGGCGTCGCCCATGCCGCCCTGGTACTGGTCGGGCGTGCGAACCTCGAGCGAGACCTGAGGATCGGTTCTCAGGACTTTCTCGAGGAAGAGATTGCCCGGGCTCACCAGCATGACGGCGATCTTGCGCGGCGGCGGCAGCACCGCGTACGCGACGTTGTCGACCTCGAGGTCGTCGTCGACGCGGATGCGCGCGGTCACCGTGCCGCTGCCGCCGTGGCTGAAGGGCAGCACCACCGAGCGGCGCACGTTGGGCTCGAGCGAGACGTCCTTCTCGGCGATCGACTTGCCGTCGAGCTCGAGCCGGAACGTGAAGGTCTGCGCCTGGCTCGAGTAGTTCACGAGCGAGACGAACGCCTGATAGTCGAAGGCGCCGTAGTAGTTCTTCCGGATCGAGAGGCTCGTGATCGCGACGTTGTTGCCCTGCCGCCCGACACCCACCCACCGGACGCGCGCGTCGGTGGTGTCCTCGCCCTGAGGCAGGGTGAAGGCGCCGTCGGTGAAGACGTGGATCTCCGCGCGCGGATCGGCGGCGACGAGCGCCCGCGCCGTCCGCACCGCCTCGACCAGCCGGGTCGGCAGGTCGTGTGCCTCGGCCGCGCGGATGGCGCCGAGCGCCCGCTCACGGTCACGGGCGAGGGCTGCCGTCACCTTGGGCTGCACGCCGGCCTCGATCACCATCACCTCGGCGCCCTCGCCGAGACCGCGCACCAGCGAGGCTGCAGCCGACCGGGCCACCTCGAACCGCGAGGGCGACACGTCCTGCGCCTTCATCGACGCGGAGGTGTCGAGCACGACGACGACCTTGCGCGCGCCCTGCCCCATGACGGTCGCCACCGGGCGCGCCAGGGCGAGAGCCAGGGCCAGGAGCGCCAGGAGCTGGAGCAGGAGCAGCGGGTCGCGGTGCAGGCGCTGGAAGAAGGTCGACGCCTCGCGGTCGCGGAGCGAGGTGCTCCACAGGAGCAGGCTCGACACCGTCCGCTCACGCCGGCGGACCTTGAGGAAGTAGAGCAGCACCAGCGGCACGGACAGCGCGAACAGCGACAGCGCGAACGGAGCGAGGAAGCTCACGCGACCACCCGCCCCCGCAGCTGGGCGAGGACGAACGACTCGACCGGTGAGTCGGACGTCATCCGGTGATAGCCGATCTCCTTCGTCCGGCAGAACGTCTCGACGCGGTCGAGGTACTGGCGCAGGCGCTCACGGTACGCGCGCGCCGCGTCGCCGTCCATCGAGAGCTCACGCATCTGACCGGTCTCGCTGTCGATGAGGCGCAGGTCGCCGGCGAGCTCGGGGTTCATCTCCTCCGGCGCCAGCACGTGGACCAGGTGTACGTCGAAGCGCCGCTCGAGGAGCGCCCGCACGCCGGCCTCGTAGCCCGCCGGATCGAGCAGGTCGGAGATGACCACCGCCAGCCCGGGCTGCCGCGAGCGCGTGGCGTAGTTCCCCAGCGCCTCGTTGAGACTCGTGCCGCCCGCCGGGCGGACCGCGGCGAGGAAATCGACGAGGCCGGTGACCTGGTTGCGCCCGCGGGTCGGCGGCCAGCCCTCGGCGATCCGTTCGCGGAGCACGCCGACCCCGACCCGCTCGAGGTTGATCAGGCCCACAACGCCGAGGGCCGCGGCGATCCGGACCGCACACGCGAGCTTGCTCGGCGTACCGAAGCTCATCGACGCCGACGCGTCGACGATCAGGTGCAGGCAGAGATCCTCCTCGTCGACGAACAGCTTGACGTGCAGACGGTCGAGGCGCCCGTAGATGTTCCAGTCGACGTAGCGGAGGTCGTCGCCTACCCCGTAGGCGCGATAGTCGCAGAACTCGACGCTGTGCCCGCGCCGGAGGCTGCGGCGCTCGCCCTTGACCCGCCCGCGGAAGATCCGCCGCGAGAGCAGCGAGAGGCGCTCGAGCTGCGCCAGAAACTCGGACGTGAAGAACGCTTGGCGCGTGGCCGGCATGGCGCCCGTCTGCTAGCGCTCGTCGAGCGCCTGGAAGTAGTTGCGGATCTGATCGTGGAAGTCGCGCGGCACCTGCTCGCGCGTGATCGCGTCCTCCATCTGCTTGCGGTACTGGCCGATCACCCCGAGGTACTGCAGGCGCGAGGCCATGCTGCCGCCGCGGCCGGTCAGGTTCGTGTCGTAGCCTTCCTTGCGGCCGGTCCGCGACTCGCCCTCGACGCCGACGTCGAACGGATTGGCGCGCAGGCGTTGCGTCGCTTCGCCCTTGGGGTTGCCGCTCCGGCCCTTGCCGGGCATCAGCCCCTCGCCCTCGCCGAAGTCCTGGTCCTCCGGGCCCATCCCATCGCCGCGCGCGCGGTCCTTGCCGCGTCCGCCGCGCTCGGATTCACGCCCGCCGCGCAGGCCCTTGCCCGAGCGCTGGGACTCGTCCATCGCCCGCATCTTGTCGAGCGCCTTCTGCATCGCCTCGAGGGCGCGATCGCTCTGGCCGCCCTCGAGCGCCTCCATGCCCTCCATCGCGTCACCGCTCCAGTTGTTGCCGCCCTTGCGGCCCAGGCGCTCCATCTCCTCGAGCAGCTCGCGCAGCTTCTGGGGCGAGATCTGGTCCGGCCTGAGACCGCCGGTCAGCGCCTTCGACTTGCGGTACATCATCTTGTACTGGCTGTTCGTGACGTCCGACTGGAGATCCGGCATGCGGTCGGTCTGCTCGAGCATCCGGAGCCGCTCGTCGCCCTTCTTCATGAAGCTGTTGAAGTCGGGCCGCGCGTTGGCCAGCGACGTATCCTTGAAGATCGCCGACAGATCGCCGGTGGTGGTGGCGCCGCTGCCGCCGGCGCGCTGTGCGAAGTCGCGCTCCTCGAACGCCGGCCGCTTGAGCGGATCCTTCGCGAGCTGACGCGTCGTCTCCTCGAGCATCGAGGAGCTCGTCCGCTCCTCGCGCTCCTCCTCGGTCGACGACAGGAAGTCGGGGAGGCGGCCCGAAGGCATCGGGATCGGCGGCGCGAGCATCAGGGCCAGGCACGCGACCACCGGCAGGACCAGGATCTGCCCCTCGCGCGGTATGACGCGCTTGACGACGCGCTTGAGCTGGAGCCTCTCGATACGGGCGACGGTGTCCGTGACGAGCCCATCGACCAGGGGCGTGCGGTCCGGACGGCCGGCCCACTCGAGCGTCGTCGCGACGCGGTCGTCGAGGCCGAACGCGCGATCCGCGACTCGCGCGACGTCCCCGCGCTTGATGCGCCGCCAGGCGCCGACGAGGACGCCCGCCAGCGCGCCGAGCACCATGAGCCCGGCGGCGATCCACGGCGCCTTCGCGCCGACCGCGTGCTTGGCCAGGAGGACGGCAACCGCGGCGACGGCGCCCCAGAAGACGCCCCGCAGGCCGTAGTATTCGGCGCGACGCAGGCGGATCTCACGCCGCACGCGCCGCAGGAGGCCTTCGATCCGTGGCGACTCGGTCATCAGCTCCTCCCGCGGCTAGCGGAGAAAGGGTTCGCGGCTCTGGGCGACGCCCGCCTCGGTGTCGGCGACGACGCGGGAGATCAACGTGTCGGTGTCGACCCCCTCGGCCTCACCTTCGAAGTTCAGGATGACGCGATGGCGCAGCGCGGGCACCGCCATCGCCTTGATGTCCTCCAGGCTCACGTTGTAGCGGCCGTCGGCGAGCGCGCGGACCTTCGCGCCGAGGACGAGGGCCTGCGCCCCGCGCGGGCTCGCGCCGTAGCGCACGAAGCGGCGCGCGACGTCGGGCGCCTGCTCCCACTGCGGATGGGTGGCCATGACGATGGCGGAGGCGAAATCGCGGACGTGCGACACGATCGGCACCTCGCGGATCAGCTCGCGGAAGGCGAGCACGTCGGGTCCGCCGAGGACCCGGTTCACGGTCGCGGTGCGCGACTGCGTCGTGCGATCGATGATCGAGTTGAGCTCCTCGATCTGCGGATAGCGCACCCGCAGCTTGAAGAGGAATCGATCGAGCTGGGCTTCGGGCAGCGGATACGTCCCTTCCATCTCGATCGGGTTCTGTGTCGCGAGCACGAAGAACGGCGCGGGCAGCGGGCGCGTGGCGCCGCCGACGGTGACGGCGCTCTCCTGCATGCCCTCGAGCAGCGCCGACTGCGTCTTCGGCGTCGCGCGGTTGATCTCGTCGGCCAGCAGGATGTGCGCGAAGATCGGCCCCTGCTGGAACTGGAAGTGCTTCCGGCCGTCCGCGTCCTCGACGATGATATTGGTCCCGATGATGTCGGCCGGCATCAGGTCGGGCGTGAACTGGATGCGCGAGAACGACAGGTCGAGCCCTTCCGAGAGCGTCTTGATCAGGAGCGTCTTGCCGAGCCCCGGCACGCCTTCGAGCAGCACGTGACCGCCCGCGAACATGCCGGTGAGCACGTGCGTGATGACCTCGCGATGGCCGACGATGACCTTCTCGACCTCGGCGCGCAGCCCCTCGAAGGCGGTGACGAACGCTTGAACCCGGGACTCTTGACTCATCGAGCTCTCCTCTCGCGAAATCCTACGTGTCATTCTATAGAGAGCCGTCAAGCGATGGCGTTGCCGCCCTCTTCACGACGCTTAGGTCTCATACTACTCGATGATCGCAGCAAGTTGCCTGCCAATTGGGGGCCGCGCCGTCGGCGCCTGATCACGCCGAAATTCGCGGGCCCGCCCGCGCACGTGCCTCGCGATCCGGCGGTGGGCGCGCCGCTGCTGAATGATCGGGCGCTCCCGGCGTGACGTCGGCGTCACGAAGCCGACGACCGAACGGTCGCCAGCTCGTGGTAGATCGCGCCGTAGCCGTCGAGCTCGCGCGAGGGTGGAAAGCGCTCCGCGACGAGCGCGGCGCCGGCCCGACCCAGGCGCCCGCGCAGCGCGGAGTCGCGCGCGAGCTCGGCCGCGAGGCGCTCGAACTCGACCTGATCGCGATAGAGCAGGCCCGTGACACCGTCGGTGACGATCGAGCGATTGCCGTCGATGTCGGATGCCAGGACCGCGCGGCCGAGCGAGAGGGCTTCGAGCATGGCGTTGGACATGCCGCCCTCCGAGATCGAGCAGTTCAGCACGACGTCGGCCCGCGACAGGAGCGACGCCATCTGGGCGTGCGGCACCTCGCCGAGGTAACGCGCCCAGGACAGCGGTGAGAGGGCTGTCTCCAGCGCCTCGCCGATCGAGGGCTCCAGTACCGGCCCGGCGTAGAGCAGGCGAATTTCTGGAATCGCCTCGACGAGCCGCCCGAGCGGCCCCAGCGGAACGAGAGGATCCTTCACCGCGCGGAGGCCGGCGGGTAGCACGAAGAGCACGGCACCCGGCGGCAGCGGCCAGCGCGTCTGCAGATCGAACGAGTCGGTCGCGAGCCATCGCACGGCCTGGGCGACTACGACGATGCGCGAGCCGAGGCCCGGCACCGCGGCGATGACCCGCTCGGCGACCGACCGGTCGAACACGGTGATCCGTGCGGCACCCTCGAGCACCCGGCGGACCACTGGAGCGCGCTCCGCGTCGAAGAGATCGTGGTTTGCGTCGGTCCCGGTCAAGGTGACTACCAGCGGCGCCTCGACGCGCTGCGCCAGACTCAGCGCGAGCGGACCCACCCGGTATGCGTGAAACGCGTGAATCAGGGTCGGCCGATACACCTGGACTTCCGACTCGACGGCCGCCGCGCTCGCCAGGGAAAGGTCCCAGAGACGGAGGTCGACGCCGCGCTCCCGGAGCCCCCTGGCGATCCTCGACACGGTCACGGCGTTGCCTCTCGCCGCCGGCGGACCGAACGGGGTGAGCATTGCGAGGCGGAGGGGCACGGGCCGAGGATACCGGCGACGCCGCAGTGCGTAAAGACGTCCAGGCCAATTTCGGCGTGAATCCCTCGCACGAGGCCTGGCGTCTACATATAATGTATGGCGATGCCTGATTGTGGAGCCCCGAGCCCGTCAACCATCGAGTGTCGGCAGATTGCCGACCTCCTCGGCGATTATCTCGACGGAAGCCTTCCCAAAGCGACGCGCGAGCTGCTCGAGTGGCACATCGAAGGCTGCGGGCCGTGCGTGGCGTTCGTCAACACGTACCGTGGTACCGTGAACGCCGCGACCAAGCTCCGAGAAGTCGAGATACCGCGCGAGCTGAAGCAGCGATTGCTCTCGGTCCTCCGGAACCAGCGCGACTCCCAGCGTCCCAGCGCCTAGTAGCTCTGACCCGCCCGAACGAACTTCAGCGTAGGAGACCCTGGACGAGCGCGACGGCGTCCGTGTGCGCCCAGTCGAACTCGCCGATGACGCTGTAGCGGACGCGACCGTCCGGCCCGATGAGGAAGCTCGACGGCAGCAGACGCACCCGCCACGCCCTTCGCGCCTCTTGATTCGGGTCGAGCAACACCGGAAGGGCGGTCGA
>Ga0318514_10000539_pt1 | contig 11521 bp, 11 predicted proteins | sample GRESIP176b2f18_FD_203684 | JGI IMG/M metagenome (GOLD analysis project Ga0318514, IMG submission 203684) | Tropical soil microbial communities from Luquillo Experimental Forest, Puerto Rico - GRE.SIPMG.176b2f18 | ecosystem: Environmental > Terrestrial > Soil > Tropical forest > Bulk soil...
GCCCAATCCCGGTTGGCGGCGTGGCTGATGTACAGGTTCACGTAGGCCCTCGCAACCTCGGCCTCGTGCCGGCCGGCCAGCGCGATGTCCAGGGCCTGGCGCAGCGGGCCGGCCCAGTTCCCGCCGGCCGCGCGGACGGCACACGCCCCGGTGTTCAGCGCGCTGCTGAGGACCTTGGTCAGGCCCAGCGGCCACGCGACCGCCTCCGCCCGGCGGGCCAGTTCGATCGCATCCCGGTTGGCGCCGCGCACCATCCACATCGACGCCAGCGTGGCGTACGCCCAGGCCAGCTCAGTGGTCGGGCCAAGCGGCTCGAGCAGCGCCACGGCCTCCCGGGCGGCGGCGATGCCGGCGGCGCCCCGGCTCAGTGAGCACATCGAGGAGGCGAGCCAGCGGAGCGTGTCGCCCTCGCGCAGCCGGTCGCCCACCTGACGCCAGAGGGCGAGCGCTCGCTCGCGGGCGTCCGCCGCCTCCTGCCAGCGGTCCAGCAGCGACGCCTCGTACGCGAAGCCGTCGTGCAGGCCGGCGGCCTCGGCGGGATCGGCCCGATCCGCGAAACGCAGCGCGCGTGCGAACTGGGCGGCCGCCTCACGGTGCGAGGCCAGCGCGGCGGCCCGGCGCGCGGCCGCGGCCGCGTAGCGCAGCGCCGCCGGGCCATCGTCGGCCGCCTCCGCGTGAAACGCCATGCAGGCGTCGTCGTCGTAGCCGAGCGCCTGCTGCGCCGCCAGGATCCGGGCGTGGACGGCGGTGCACCGGTGCGCGGTCACCGCTCCCGCCACGGCGAGCCGGGCGATCTCGTGGCGGAACTGCAGCGCCGTGCCGTCCCCGGTGAGCAGCCCGGATGCCAGCAGCTCGTCGATGGCCGCCGGTGGGCAGCCGGTGACCGACTCCAGCAGCGCAAGCTCGACCCGGGTGCCGATCAGGGCCGCAGCGTCCAGCGCCGCGCGCGCGTCGCCGCCCAGCCGCGCGGCGCGGGCCAGCACCGCATCCCGGGCGGACGCCGGCACCTCGGTCGTCCCGGCCTGTACGGCCTGGCTGACGTAGAACGGGTTGCCGCCGGTCAGCCGGTAGAGCGCGGCGGGATCCAGGCCGCTCCCGCCGGCCAGCACCGCCACCGCGCCCGCGGAGAGCGGCGGCAGGTCGATGCGCCGGACGCACCACTGGGTGGCCAGGTCGCCCAGCGCGATGCGGAGCGGGTCCGCGGCGGACAGGCCCTCGTCCCGGTAGGTGGCCAGGAGCAGGACCGGGAGGTCGCGGATCCGCCGGCTGAGGAAGCGCAGCAGGTCGATGGTGGCCTCGTCGGCCCAGTGGATATCCTCCACGACCAGCACGTGCAGCTGGCCCGGCGCACCGACCTGCCGCAGCAGCGCGGTGAACAGCTCTTCGCGGGGGGCGTCGGCCCGGCACAGCTCCAGCAGCTCGCCGCCGAGCTTGCCGGCGATGTCGAAGAGCGGGCCGAGCGGCCGCGGGGTGAACAGGCCGTCACAGGCCCCCCGGTGCCACGCGGCCTCCGGCAGGCCGCGCTCGAGCTGTTCGATCAGCGCTGACTTGCCGACGCCGGCCTCCCCGGCGATGAGCACCAGCCGGCCATCTCCCAGCCGCGCTTCCCGCGCGTACTCCGCCAGCGAGGCAAGCTGCGTTTCCCGTTCCAACAACGGCACGACGTCAATCCCCCGTATCCAGGCTTTCCGGCTACCAGGCATAACGGCCCCTGCGCGGCAACCGGTTCAGTGCGGGTGAACGGGACGGGGAATCTGGGGAGCGCCGCGGCGAAACTGGGGGACCGCTCCCGATCCGCCGTACCGGCCTGCCGCCCTACGTTCGGGCTGTCTCGACAAGCCGGGGGAGTCCGCTGCGAGGTCCATGGCCCCGTCGCGAGCGGACACCTACTGGGTGCAGAAGGTGCTGGGTCAAGCGACGGCGTCGCGGGCCCGGCCGGGCGCCAAGGAGCGAACCGAAATGAACAATCCATCCATCCACACCGCGCTGGCCCGCGAGCGGCAGGAAACGATGCTGGCTGAGGCGCGGGCCGCGCACCGGGCCAGGGAGGCTCGAGCGTACCGGCGCGGCCAGCGCGAGCGGTCTCCGCGCCGACAGCCGTTTCGCAGGGCCACCGGCTGGCTGGCGCCGGCGTGGCGCCGCCTCCTCACCCCGCAGTCGGCCAGCGCTGCGGCAGCCCTGCAGCGGGTCGTGCCGCGCGGCCAGGCCGCGCCGGCCGGACGTGACACGGGGGCCGTCGGCGCCGAGCCCGCAGCCGCGGAACACGCCGGACTGGCCGCGTCGCCCCGGTGAGCGCGACGCGAGGTGCAGCCGGGTCACCAGGCCTCGGCGGCCTCGCGGTGCGCGAACCCGGTGGGCAGCAGCGGTACCAGCCGCCCGCCGTCCAGCCAGCCATTGAACTCGTTGCCGCAGTGCAGGTTGCAGATGCCGCCGTCGAGGATCAGGTGGTTCCCGGTGGGGTCGGCGATGAGCGTCAGCGGGTCGGACATCGGGCTGCTCACGGAGCTGGTGTCGCCCAGGTAGCGCCGGTAGAGCACGAGCGGGTGCCCGGTTGCCGCCGAGACCTGCTCCACGGACAGGTGCGCCGGGAAGAACCCGCTGATCTGCGGGTTTCCGACGGTCTTGCCGCGCAGCACCATGGCCGTGATGACCGACCCGTCCGGGCTGACCAGCGCCTGCGCGAGGAACGTCCGTGGCGCCTGCCGCAGCAGCAGCCGGCCGCGCAGCACGCTTCCGCCCGGGCCGGCCGGGTTGATGGCCCGCAGTTGCGCCTGGCGCTCCCAGCGGGGGCAGCTCTCACCGCCGGGGTTCGACGCGACCCGGCACCACTCGCCCAGCACGGCCAGTTCGCGGATGTCGCCGGTCCAGGACAGGCTGGCCACGCGGAAGAAGGTGTACCCGGGGGCCGATGATCCGCCCCGCCAGATGCTCTGCGCGCCGGTGCGGACGTTGACAACGACGAGCTGGTCGGACCGCTCGGGGCCCCGGTTTCCGTGGTCGGGGTAGTAGTAGGACCCGACCGCGATCCGCGAACCGTTGGCCGACGCCGCCAGCGCGTCCGCCGCCCAGCCGGGGCGCAGCGCGCCGCCGGGCACCCGCGCGAACCCCGTGACGTGCCCGGCCGTGGTGAGCCGGAACCGGTAGACCTGCTCTTGCCGGACCCCGCGCTCGAACGCGGCGACGTAGAACGTCCCGTTCGCCGCGGTGGCCAGCGCGGGGGAGACCACCAACCCGGTGGACGCGATCCGCGGCAGAGGGACGAGCGCGACGACCTTGCCGGTGGCCGTCGAGCGGACCACGACCTTCGTGATGGACAGGTCGGTCGTGACGTAGAACGGCAGTGGCGCGGCGGGCAGGCGGCCCGGCCCGGCCGGCTGCCGGGTGCCGAACAGCCCGTGCGACAGCGCCACCGCGAGGCCGATGACCAGCACCATGGCCGCCGCGGCGGCGACGGGCGCGGCCCAGGCCGGCTGGCGACGTCGGCGCTTCGGCGCAGGCAGGGGGCGCAGGTCCCGCTCGCGGACGGTGCTCGCCGCGGCGTTCATCGCGTCGGTGAGCCGGTCCAGGACGTCGGTCATCGCTCCTCCCCAAGCAGGCGGGCCAGCGACTCGAGCCCGCGCGCGGTGGCAGATTTCACAGATCCCTGGCTGATGCCGAGCGTGGCCGCGACCTCGGCCACCGGCAGGCCCAGGTAGAACCGGAGCACCAGCACCTCGCGGCGGCGGCCCGGCAGCGCTGCCAGCGCGGCCAGCACCAGCCGCCGGTCCTCCGCCAGGATCACGGCGTGCTCGGCGGACTCCTGGCTGTCGCGCCCCGGTGCGGTGCGGGTGACGGCGACCCGGCGCGCCAGCGCGCGCCGGCGCAGCATGCTGCGGCAGCCGTTCACGACGGCCGCGCGGACGTAGGGCAGGGCGCTGTCTTGCGCCAGCACCCGGCGGCGGGTGCACAGCCGGGTGAACACGTCTTGCACCACGTCCTCGGCGGAGGCCCGGTCGCCGACCAGGAGCAGCGCCAGCCGGACCAGGTCCGCGTGGTGCTGCCGGTAGATCAGCGCGACATCGGGCCACTCGCCCGGCGCGGCCGCGGCCAGCAGGCCCGGCTCGGTGCCGCCAGCCCGGCCCGCGGCCTCTGGTGACGCGCCCGGGGCGCCGGACAGTACGTTGTCCACATCTCTAGTACGCACCAGCGGCGGATCGGTTGCCCAGCCCCCGGAGGCCGATCCCGGCGGGCGGGACGCTGCCGGCCGGGATCGGCCTGGGTAGACTCCGGCCGTGCCGCGCCTGATCCACCTCAACGGGCCGCCCGGGATCGGCAAGTCGACACTGGCCGGGCTGTACGCCGACGACCACCCCGGGGTCCTCAACCTCGACATTGACCTGCTGCGCTCCCTGATCGGCGGCTGGCGCGACCGCTTCGCCGAGACCGGTGCCATCGTGCGGCCGCTCGCGCTCGGCATGGCCGCTACCCACCTGGCCGGCGGCCGGGATGTCATCATGCCGCAGTTCATCGGCAGGCTGACCGCGATCGAGCGCTTCGAGGCCGTCGCACATGGCAACGACGCGGCGTTCTGCGAGATCGCCCTGATGGACAGCAAGGAGCAATCCGTGGCGCGGTTCTACCGTCGCGGCGGCGACGGCGGGCCTGCCTGGCACCAGTACGCCCGGCAGGTTGTCGAACTGGGCGGCGGGCGGGCCCTGCTGGCCCGCCACTACGACGAGCTAGCCCGCGTGCTGGCGGCACGGCCCGGCGCCGTCGTCCTGCGCACCGCCGAAGGTGAAATCCAGGAGACATACGAGGCGCTGACCGCGGCCCTCGGCGACGGAACCTGAGCCGGGCGGGCCGGAGGGAGACGGCCCGGTGGGCCGTCCCGGAGCCGTCGCGCTGACGCCGTTGCCCGGGGGCAAGTCAGCCGTCAAGCCGGGACTCCTCGAGGTCGAGTTCGTGCAGGATCCGGTTCATCGCCTCGTTGGAGAGCTTCCCGTCGCTGCGCATCCGCAGCAGCGCCTCGCGCTGCGCCTGCAGCACGAGCTGCAGCACCTGCTGGTAGGCGGCTGACCGGTCCTCGTACCCGTCGTCCTCGATCATGCCGGCCTGGGCCGCGAGCTGGCGCTTGCGGTACTCATACAACTCGCGCATCCGCGCCATCTTCTCGCTGGGTGCCCAGTCTTCCCCGGCGAGCGCGTCGATCTGGGCGATCGCGGCCTTCGCCGCGACGAGCCGGGCCCGGGTCTCCTCCTCGGCGCCCGAGCCGCCGTCGGTGAGCCCGAGGCGGCGGATGAGCGCGGGCAGGGAGAGCCCCTGCCCGACGAGCGTCGCGAAGATCACCGCGAACGTGAGGAAGATGATGAGGTTGCGCTTGGGGAAGTCCGCGCCGGTCTGGGTGGTGAACGGCAGGGCGAGCGCCACCGCGAGGGACACCGCTCCCCGCATCCCGCCCCAGGCCGCGACCAGGCGCCACCTGGCCCCCACGCGCCGCAGTCGCTGGGCCGGGCGCCGGTCGAGCGCCCGGATCAGGTACGGCATGGTGAAGAACCACACGAGCCTGGTGCCCACCACCACCGCGGTCACCGCCAGGGCGTAGCCGGCGAGCGTGACCGGCGAATACCCGGGCAGCCCGTCGATGACCGCGTGCAGCTGCAGCCCGATCAGGACGAACAGGATCGCGTTGATGATGAAGTCGAGGATGTCCCAGACGAAGTACCCCTCCAGGCGGGCGCGGCTCGGCACGACCTGCGGCGCGCGGATGCCCATGTAGATGCCCGCGGTGACGGTTGCCAGGATCCCCGAGGCACCGATGGCGTTCGCGGGCACGAAGGCCGCGTAGCCGGTGAGCAGCGAGATCGTCACGTTCACCTGGGGGTCGGCGATGCGCTTGCGGATCTGGGCGACGATCATCCCGACGGCGAGGCCGACGGCCACGCCCCCGGCGGCCCCGAGGAGGAACTTTCCGCCCGCGTTGGTGAGCGAGAAACTCCCGGCCACCACGGCGCCGACCGCGACGCGGTAGGCCACCAGCGCGGTGACGTCGTTGAACAATCCCTCGCCCTCGACGCTGCTGACCAGGCGGCGCGGCAGGTCGAAGCGTCGCATGATCGCGGCCGCCGCGAGCGGGTCGGTCGGTGAGACGATCGCCCCGAGGACGAAGGCGGCGGCCCACGGCAGCCCCGGGATGAGCATGTGCGCGGCCCAGGCGACCGTGCACATCGTCGCGAGCACGAGCCCCACCGCGCTGAGGGCGAGCGCGCGCAGGTTGGCCCGGAAGTCGCCGAAGTTCGCGAATATCGACGCGCCGTAGATCAGCGGCGGCAGGAAGACCACGAGCACGACCTGGGGGTCCAGCTTCACCTCGGGCAGCCCGGGGATGAACCCGAACAGGGCCCCGCCGATCACCAGGACGATCGGGTACGGCACCGACAGGCGGCGGGCGAGCACGCTCAGGCCCGCGACGGCCACCAGCAACCCGGCAATGAGCAGCTCCGCCTGGCCCATCGCTCAAGTATCCCCAGCCGCGGCGAAAAGCGCTGCTGCGCCTGTAGGCCGGCCGACCGCCACTACCGCTCCCGGTACCGGAGGGATATCGTCAGGATCATGACTATCCGCTTCCTGACGATATGGCCCGCGCGTCGGACCCGGCGCGCCGCGCTGGCAGCCCGGCATGGCTGACCCGCGTCAGGCGGCCGCACCGGCCGGTGAGCACCCGCAACTGCCGCCCTCGATGCGGGACCGCGTCCCGTTCCTGCTGTACCGGGCGGCCGAGGCGTCCCACGCGCTGGCCAACCAGATGCTCGCCAAGATCGGGCTCACCGCCCGGCAGGCCGGCATCTTGACCTTGATCACCGAAAGCGGGCCGATGACCCAGAGGGCACTCGGCACCACGCTGCGGATCGACCGGACCACCATGGTCGCCCTGGTCGATGACCTCGAGGCCCGGGGGCTGGCCGAACGGCGCAGGCATCCCCGGGACCGCCGGGCGTTCCTGATCACTGCCACCCCCGACGGGCAGCAGGCCAAGGCCGCCGCGATCGGCATCCTTGACCGCCAGCAGCAGCGCTTCCTGGCCCCACTGGGCCATCAGGACCGACTCCTGCTTGCCGACCTGCTGCGGCGGCTCCACCACGGCCAGCAAGATCTATGAACCCATCGAGAGGACGAGGGACGTGATCGCATGCGAGTACTGGTTACCGGTGCCACCGGATTTGTCGGGCGCAGCGTGACGATGGCGCTGCTCGGCGACGGGCATGAGGTGCACGGCCTGGTCCGGGATCCGGCCTCGGCACGGGGCCTGCGGGAAGCCGGCGTTTCGCTGCACGCCGGCGACATGCGCGAGCCCGGCACCTACGTGCCGCTGGTCGGGCAGGTGGACGCGGTCGTGCAGGCCGCCCAGCTGTCCACGGCCGGGCGGGTCACCCGCGCCAAGGCGCGGGCCGTGTTCGCCGCCGAGCACACCATGACCAGCGCGCTGGCGCAGGCGTGCCTGGACCAGCACAAGCGGCTGGTCTACACCGGCGGCTGCTTCGACTGGGGCGATCACGGCGAGGAGCTGATCACCGAGCAGACGCCGCTGTCGCCGTCACCGATGGGCCAGGGCCACGCCCGCGAGGCCGCCGCATTGCAGCGGCTGCACGACGAGCAAGGACTGGACGTCGTGCGGCTGAACCCGGGCTTCGTCTACGGCCCCGGCGGGCTGCTCAAGACCGCCTTCATCGACCAGGCACGGAAAGGCCGGCTGCGGTGCATCGGGCCCGGCCGGAACTGGTGGAGCTGCGTGCACGTCGCCGATCTCGGCCGGGCTTACGCGGCCGCCCTGACCACGGCCGCTCCGGGGTCGTATTACGCAGTCGCGGACGGCGAGCCGATCCGGCTGCGGGACCTGACCAACGTGGTCACCGACGCGATGCAGATCACGCGGGTCGGCACCAGCCCGCCGTGGCTGGTGGCCCTGTTCGCCGGCCGGCCGCTGGTCGGGTCGCTCGTGACCTCGTTCCGCATCGACGCCACCCGCGTCCGCGACGACCTCCACTGGCGGCCAGCCCACCCCTCGTTCCGTGAGTCCGGTCCCGGCGAGGTCAGCGCCCTCGCACAAGACGCGCAGGGCGCCAGCAAGGCCGCCTAGCGGCACACAGGTCGTCCCCCGTTCCCCCCACCCAGGCGCAGAGGAGCACGCATGCGGACCACCACACTCGGCGGCGACCGGCCGCAGGCCGGCGTCATCGGCCTGGGGTGCATGGGCATGACCGCCTCCTACGACATGGAGACCCAGCGGGATGAGGCCACCTCCATCGCGGTCATCCACCAGGCGCTCGACCTGGGCATGACGCTGCTCGACACCGCCGACGCGTACGGGCCCTACACCAACGAGGAACTGGTCGGCCGGGCGCTGACCGGCGGCCACCGCGAGCGGGCGGTGCTGGCCACGAAGGTCGGCCTGCTCACCGATTCCGTCAAGGTCGCGACCCCGGGCGGCAGCTCGGCCGGGGCCGGCCGGAACGGCCGCCCGGAGCACGTCCGGCGGTCCATCGACGGCAGCCTGCGGCGGCTGCGCACCGATCACGTGGACCTGTACCAGCTGCACCGGGTGGACCCGCAGGTGCCGCTGGAGGAGACCTGGGGAGCGATGGCGGAGACGGTGACGGCGGGCAAAGCGCGGCACATCGGCCTGTCCGAGGTGACGGTGGCGGAGATCGGGCGGGCGCAGGCGGAGCACCGGGTGACGTCGGTGCAGTCCGAGCTGTCGCTGTGGACCCGGGACCCGCTGGCCGAGGTCCTGCCGTACTGCCAGGAGCAGGGCATCGCATTCCTGGCGTTCGCGCCGCTGGGCCGGGGGTTCCTGGCCGGCCGGTTCGCCTCGTTCGACGACCTGCCCGCCGATGACTTCCGCCGCGGGCTGCCGCGCTTCCAGCGGGACGCGCTGCGCGCCAACCTGGCCATCGCCGGACAGGTGCGCCAGATCGCCGCCCGGGCCGGGGCCAGCCCGGCGCAGGTGGCCCTGGCGTGGGTGCTGGCCCGGGGGCGCCACGTGGTGCCGATCCCGGGCACTAAAACCCCGAGATACCTGGCGGACAACGCGGGCGCGGCGGACACCGAACTGAGCGCGGCGGACCTGGCCGAGCTCGACGCCCTGCCCGCGCCGCAGGGCGCCCGGTACTGAGCAGCATGGAGCCCGGGGCGAGCAGGGCCAGCCGTAACCGGGGCGAAGCGTGTCCCGCCGCCCGGCGCACGGGCGGCGGGGCCATGCTCAGAACTGGGTCTTCAGCTCCTCGATGTCCCGCGCCCGCTGCTGCAGCTCCGCGTAGGCCGGGCGCTCGCGGATCCGGGCCAGGGCCCAGCGCACCGCGTCCGCGCGGTTGGCCGCGATCCCCGCGGTGATCAGGACATCCACGGTCTCCAGGTCGGTCGGCCCGAGCCGGGCCATCACCGGGACCAGGCCCTCGCCGCCGCCCAGCGGCCCGCGGTCGTTGGGCCCGAGCCGCATCCGGGGGCCGCGGTCCGCACCCTCGTCGCCCTCGACCACGAACTCGAGAAACCCGAGCTCGGGCAGCCGGTCTATCTCGCGGCGCAGCTCGTGCATGGCCGTGCGGTGGGCCTGGTGGAAGTCCTCCATGGCCTGCCGACGGGCAGCCTGGTCGGGACCGCCCGTGAGGTACACGCGGCCGATCAGCTGCCCCGGCTCGACCTCCGGGTCATCGCCGTACTGCAGGACCGCGACCCGCTCGATCGGAGCACCGGGGAAGCGCTCCCGCACCAGCTGATCGAACTGCTCCGTCAGGCGTCCCACCGCCGCTTCGTCCATTGGCAGCCTCCGAGTTTCGCTAGAAATCAGCGTAACTCGCGTTTCTCAGTAACGCTAGCCGCCCGCCATGGCCCCCACGATCAGGTAGGGCTCCGCGCCGGCCGCGACGGCGGCCGGGAGCGGGTCGTCCGGGGACTCGTGGGACAGATCCTCCTCGCACGCGTAGAACCGGACGAACGCCCGCCGCGGCCCGCCGCCGTGCCCGCGGATCGTGCCGCACAGCATGGGGTAGCGGGCCTCCAGCGCATCCAGCACCGCCCGCTGGGTGACCGGGTCCTCGACCTGCAGTTCCACCTCGCCGTTCACGCGGGCGAGCGTGCGCAGGTGCGCCGGAAGCACGACCCGGATCATGGCAGCGTCTGGACCTCGACAGACAGCACCGCTGGCAGGTCCCGTACGATCGGCGCCCAGCTGTCCCCGGCGTCCGCTGACCCGTAGACCTGGCCGCCGGTAGTGCCGAAGTAGATCCCGCAGTCCTCCATCGAGTCCACGGCCATCGCGTCGCGCAGCACGTTGACGTAGCAGTGCTCCTGCGGCAGCCCCCGGGTGAGCGCCTCCCAGTCATCCCCGCCGGTCCGGCTGCGGTAGACCCGCAGCTTCCCCTCGGGCGGGAAGTGATGGGAGTCGCTGGTGATCGGGACCACGTAGACGGTCTCCGGCTCGTGCGCGTGCACGCCGATCGGGAACCCGAAGTCGGTGGGCAGGTTGCCGCTGACCTCGTGCCACGACTCGGCGGCGTCGTCGGTGCGCATCACGTCCCAGTGCTTTTGCATGTACAGCACCTCAGGCCGGGCGGGGTGCATCGCCAGCCGGTGCACGCAGTGGCCGACCTCGGCGTCCTCATCGGGGATACCCTCCGACCGCAGCCCCCGGTTCATCGGTTGCCAGGTCTGGCCGGAGTCATCGGAGCGGAACGCGCCCGCCGCGGAGATGGCCGCGTACATCCGGCCCGGGTGCGCCGGGTCCAGGATGATCGTGTGCAGGCACATCCCGCCCGCGCCCGGCGCCCAGTCCGGGGCGGACTTGTGGGTGCGCAGCCCGGGCAGCTCGGTCCAGTGCTGCCCGCCGTCGGTCGACTTGAACAGCCCGGCGTCCTCCACCCCGGCGTAGACCGTGTCCGGGTCGTCCGGCGCCGGCTCCAGGTGCCACACCCGGGCGAACTCCCACGGGTGCGGCGTCCCGTCGTACCACTGGTGGGTGCCGGTGGCGCCGTCGTACTTGAACTCGTTGCCCACCGGCTCCCAGGTCTTCCCGCCGTCGTCGGAGCGCTGGATGACCTGCCCGAACCAGCCGCTGGTCTGCGAGGCGAACAGCCGGTCCGGCTCGGCGGGGGATCCGGCCATGTGATAAATCTCCCAGCCGGGGAAAAACGGCCCGCTGACCTCCCACTGGTCCCGCTTGCCGTCGGCGTTCAGCACGAACGCCCCCTTGCGCGTCCCGACCAGTACCCGTACCTGACTCATCGGCTCTCCTTTCGCGCGGCCGCCCTGCCGCCGCCGGTCCCGGCCGGAGCATGGCCCAGATGACACTGTCCTACCACTGCACTGTGACGTTCTGACGCCGGCCGGGCCACGGAATCATCGCCGCCGGCGAGATCCGCCCGGCGGTCATCGCGCGGATGCCGCCACGCCACCGGCGCCCGCGGATCCGTGCCGCGCGATGACTCCGCCCCGGGCATAGCGTCTTACCCGGGGTACACAGAATCATCCGGGCCATAGGAGGAACCACGAT
>Ga0318514_10000546_pt1 | contig 11484 bp, 10 predicted proteins | sample GRESIP176b2f18_FD_203684 | JGI IMG/M metagenome (GOLD analysis project Ga0318514, IMG submission 203684) | Tropical soil microbial communities from Luquillo Experimental Forest, Puerto Rico - GRE.SIPMG.176b2f18 | ecosystem: Environmental > Terrestrial > Soil > Tropical forest > Bulk soil...
CGTCCACGAGGACCCAGGCGACTAGGAGCCCCGCGAGGAGGGCGGCGATCCCGGCGCGCTGGCGGCCCTTCCGCACCGCCGGCCGTCTGGGTGCGGCGGGCGGCATCGGCCCGAGCCGGTTGCTCAGGCCGGGAGCCCGAAGAGCGACGTCACGCGGCGTTCGTGGAGGAGGGCCGTCATCTCCTCGTCCGTCGGCCGCTCCCGGCACCGGCCGGCCGCGTCGAGCACGCGGGGCAGAAGGGTCAGATCGCCGACCGTGTTCAGGAACACGTCGGAAAGCCCGAGGGCCCAGTGCACGGCGCGGTCGATGTCAGCCTGGGCCTCGAAGGGCTGATACCAGGTCGTCCGGATCCGGTCCGCCGTGGCCCACGGCCCCCGCGCGATCGACTTGATGACCTGGACGGCCACCCGTCGCTCTCGGCAGATCGTCAGCACTTCCGCGAAGGCCTGCCGGTACCGCTCGTCCTGGGCCATGAAGAAGTTGTACGGGAGGAGCACCGAGTCGAAGTCGAAGCGGCCCAGGCTCCGGCGGTGCATCGCGGCGATCGTCCAGCCGTGGCCGGTCACGCCGATGAAGCGCGCCAGCCCCTGGGCTCTCGCCTCGATCAGCGCCTCCAGCGCCCCGCCTGGTCCCATGGCCTGGTCCCAGTCGTCCGGATGGCCGAGCGAGTGGAGCTGAATCAGGTCGACGTGGTCGGTGCGCAGCCGCTCGAGCGAGCGGTGGATGTCTTCGCGGGCCTCCCGGGCGCTCCGGCTCCCGGTCTTCGTGGCCAGGAAGAAGTCCTTCCGGTGGCGCGCCATCCAGGGGCCGATGCGCAGCTCGGAGTCCCCGTAGCGCGTCGCCGTGTCGATGTGATTGACCCCGTGGCGGAGCAGCAGCTCCAGCGCGCGGTCGGCCTCGTCCTGGCTGGCCTGGGCCAGGGCGGCCGCGCCGAAGAGGGTCACGGTGCTCAGGTGGCCGGTCCGGCCGAAGGGGCGCTTTTCGATCATCGTGCCTCCCGGGGCGTGTGGAAGCGGCGATCGGTCATCGGGGAGTCGCGGCCGGCCGGCGCGCTAGCCGTCTTTCGTTCGCCGACCGGTGCCAGAGGCGGTGGCCAGCCGTCAGCTGCATGCCGTGCTTCGACGCGAAGACGCGGGCGCGCTCACCGGGTCGAGGATCCGGCCCAGTGCGGAACCAACACGATCAGGAGCCAGATGGCCGAGGCGAGCGCTAGGGTCGCCAGAAAACCCCTCTCTTGCCGGAAGCCCAGCCAGCATGCCAGCACGAAGACCAGGCTGGCGACAGAGCCGACTACCATGGACCCGACAAACTCGGCGGTCTGGTGCCGGTCGCCTCGACTTGCTGAGAACACGATCCACATCGCCAGCGGAGCGGTGAGCGGCATCGTCGCGATGATGGCGGCCAGGTGCCGGGATTGTTCTTGGACCACCGCCACCAGGACGACGATCATCACGGACAGCAGTACGGTCACCATCTTTTCCGAGATCACTGATCCGTCACTCCATCTGCCGCGATCAGGTTCAACGCAGTGGTCGGGCGTCAAGGTAGACCCAGGCCCGCCGTCCGCAGGCATCGAGTCCGAAGCGCCCCGTCACGTACCGGTAGACGTGGGCATGGGTGTCGATCAGCCCGGGCAGGACGAGCCGGCCAGACACGTCCGCGGTCTGGCGCCCTACGGCCCGGGGTAGACCGGCGGCAACAGCCGCCACCCGCCTGTCCTTTAGCCCCACGTCGAGCGTGGCATCCAGTCCCGGGGCCGGGTCGATGACCCTTCCCCCGTGAAGCAACGTGTCGAATCGCTCCGTCGTTGCCTCCCTCACCCCGGGCCAGGGCCGCTCGACTGGGCCCCCTCGCCGCGCATCGCGCGGGCCCCCGCCTCGATCGCCTCCACGATGAAATGGTACCCCGTGCAGCGGCAGAGGTTACCGGCCAGGGCTTCCCGGATCTCGGCCGCCGTCGGGCTCGGGTGCTCGCGCAGGAACGCGACCGCCGTCAGGATGATCCCCGGGGTGCAGAATCCGCACTGGAGGCCGTGGCGTACCCGAAAGGCCTCCTGGAGCGGATGCAAGCCCTCCGCGGGTGACAGGCCCTCGATCGTCGTGACCTCGTGCCCGTCGGCCTGGACGGCCAGCACGAGGCAGCTCCGGACCGGCTCGCCGTCCAGCCACACCGTGCAGGCCCCGCACACCCCGTGCTCACACCCGACGTGGGTGCCCGTCAAGTCGAGGTCCTCGCGCAGGAAATCGGCCAGAGACCGGCGGCTCTCCGCGACGTGCTCGCGGGGCGAGCCGTTCACCCGGACCCGCACGAGAGAGGTCACGCGGCCCCCCGGCAGCGGGCGACGGCCTCCGCCAGGGTCCGCTCCGCCAGGACGCGCGCGACGCGCCGCCGATACGCGGCCGGGGCGTGGAGATCGCCGTCCGGGGTGAGGCCGGCGACTGCCGCATCGGCGGCCTCCCAGAGCCTGGCCGACGTCGGACGCTCGCCGACGAGCATGGTCTCCGCCGCCGGCCCGCGCACCGGGGTGCCGCCGACGCCGAAGAAACCGAGGCGGGCACGGCCGACGCGTCCATCGGGTCCCTCGGGCCCGGGCGTCACCAGCGCAATCGCGCCCACGAGGGCGAAGTCACCGTGACGCCGGGCGACCTCGGCGAATCCCCAGCCGCTCCCCGCCGGTGGAAGCGCGAAGCGAGCCTCGACCGCCAGCTCGTCCGCCGCGATCGAGGTCGTGAGGGGGGCCCGGTAGAGGTCGCCGGCCGCGATCACGCGCTCCGTCCGGGCGCTGCGCACGGTCACTTCACCGTCGAGACAGAGGAGAAGCGCGGGCAACTCGGCGGCCGGATCGGCGTGAACCAGGCTCCCGACCACCGTGCCTCGGGTGCGGATCGCCGTGTGCCCCACCAGCCGGAGGGTTTGGGTGATCAGCGGGACGCGGGTCGCGGCCCAGCGCTCCAGGTGGCGCAGTCTCGCGAGCGCGCCCACGCGGAGCACGCCCGCCCGCTCCTCGCAGGCGTCGAGCCCGCTCAGCCGATTAACATCGACGAGCAGCTCTGGACGGGCCAGCCGCAGGTTCATCAGCGGCAGCAAGCTCTGCCCGCCGGCCAGGACCTTGGCTCGATCGCCGTGGTCGGCTAGGAGGTCGAGGGCCTCGTCGAGGTTCTCCGGGCGGCGGTACTCGAACGGCGCCGGCTTCACGGGCCTTCGTTCTCCGCGAAGTGATCGACGGGCCGGTCCACTCGCCGCACCGGTTCACTCGATGGTCTCGTCCGCCCGCCCGAGGACGGCGGGTGGGATCGTGAGGCCGAGCATTCGAGCCACCGTCCGGGGGCTCGAGGTCGTCGGCGCGCTGCACTCGAACGAGAGCAGCCGCACGCCCGTGGCCCCGTCTGGGCCGCGGTCCGCGTCATCTTGTAGTCGAGCATCGTGACCGCGTTCGCGGAATTCCACAGGACGGGGACGCCGGAACTCTCGGGAACGGTCTCTCGCCAGAGTTGCAGGCGCTTGGCGCTTAGCTCGGGTGATATGTCGACCAGCCTCGTCACGTTCCCGCCCGGTCGCGCGAGGCTGGTCGGCGGGCGGTCTCCACGAGTCCCCGGTGAGCGCTACGACGATTGGTAGGGTCCTGGGTGGCTCGCCGGGCGGCGCGCACCGCCGCGTCGCCCGCGGTCACGATGAGATCGACGCCACCCCGGGTCAGCTCAGCGGCGGCGGCGGCGAGTCGCTCGACACTGTCCTCGCCGGACCGAGGCTTGAGGACGACGTAGCCCAGCGCCGCCAGGCCACCCCGCAAGGCTTCGAGCCACGCCGTCGCCGTGGCCCCAGGCGAGCCGATGAAGAGGAACCCGATCTTGGCTACTCGGGGGGCCACCGGCGGAGCCGCCTTCGGGGCCGCCCCCGGCGAAACCTCGGCCTCGGGGGCGCACGGCGTGAACAGGAGCAGGCCGACGATCGAGGTGACCTTCACGCTCAGACGCAGGACCCTCACGCGCAGCCTCTCAGGATGTCGGGGGCGGCTCAGCCAGTCTAGGCATGGCCCGTCTCTCCGCCCGCGCCGACGACCAGGGCGAGGACCACCGACGGCGAAAGCGGGGTCCGCGTGACGCACGCGCCGAAGGGGGCGAGGGCGTCCTCCACCGCGTTGGCCAGCGCGGCGGGCGGCGAGATGGCTCCTCCTTCACCGACGCCCTTGATCCCCAGCGGATTCCGCGGCGACGGAAACTCGAGGTGCACCGTCTCGATGGGCGGCACCTCCATAGCGGTGGGAACGAGGTAGTCCATGAGCGTCCCCGTCAAGAGCTGGCCCGCTTCGTCGTAGACCATCTCCTCCAGGAGCCCGCCTCCCACACCCTGGGCGACGCCGCCGTGAATCTGGCCCTCGACGATTAACGGATTGATCATCCGCCCGCAGTCGTGGGCGACGACGTACCGCAGGAGCCGCACCGCCCCCGTTTCCGTGTCGACCTCGACCGAGGCGACGTGAACGGCGCTCGTGTAGGTGACCGTCGGCTGGTGAGCGTAGACCGTGGCCTCGAAGTCGGGGGACGCCGGGCCCGGCCGGGCGAAAGTCGGCACCGTTCGACGAATGACCTCGGACACGGCCAGCCGCGAGCCGGGGGCGCCGCGAACGAACGCCGCGCCGTCGGCGATCTCGACGTCCGCGGGCGCCGCCTCAAGGAGTGCGGCCGCCGCCGCGGCCAGCTTCGCCCTCACGAGCGCAGCGGCCTGGTGGATGGAGGATCCGGCGTTGACGGCGCTCCGGCTGGCGAACGTCCCCACCCCGAACGGGATGACGGCGGTATCGCCGCCCACCACGGTGACCGATTCGACCGAGACGCCGAGGGCGTCGGCGGCGATCTGGGCGAACGCGGTCTCGTGGCCCTGCCCCTGGCTCGCCGCCCCGGTGGCCACGACTGCGTGGCCGGCGGCGTCCAGCCGCACGCTCGCGCCCTCGTAGGGTCCGATGGCCGTCCCCTCGACGTAGCCCGAGAGGCCGATCCCGCGGTACACGCCGCGCTGCCGCAGCTCTCCTTGCTCGCGTCGGAGGCCCGCGTAGTCGACCGCGGCCAGGGCGGCGTCCAGGTTCGCCCGGAAGTCGCCGCTGTCGTACACGAGGGGGTTGCCGTCCCGGTAGGGGATACCGAGCTCGTAGGGCAGGTCGCGGGACGTGAGGTAGTTGCGCCGGCGGATCTCCGCCGGGTCGATGGCGAGGGCCCGGGCCAGGCGGTCGACGATGCGGTCCATGGCGAAGACCGTCTCCGGGCGCCCGGCGCCGCGGTACGGTGCGTTCGGCGTCTTGTGGGTCAGGACGCCCAGGCACTCCACGTCGAGGTTCGGCACCCGGTGCGGCCCGAGGAGATGGGCCACCGTGTTGTACGGGAGCACGATCCCCCACACGTTGTAGGCGCCCAGGTCGACCAGGATGCGGTCGCGGACGGCCAGGAACGTCCCGTCCCGCCGCGCCGCCAGCTCGATGTGATGAACCTGGCCTCGCGCGTGCGCTGCCGCGATCATGTGTTCCCGGCGATCCTCCGTCCATTTCACCGGGCGGCGGCACACCATCGAGGCCACCGGGACGAGAAGGTCCTCGGGATAGCCGTTGGCCTTGGTGCCGAAGCCGCCGCCGACGTCCGGGGCGATCACCCGGACCTTGTGGGGTGGCAGGCCCAGCGCCTCGACCAATCCCTGCTGGACGAAGTGGACGACCTGGGTGGCGTTCCAGGTGGTGAGCGCTCCGTCGCGGGGGTCCCACTGGGCGACGACCCCCCGCGTCTCGATCGGCATGCCGACGTATCGCTGGATCTCGAAGCGCTCGTGGACGACCACGTCGGCGGCGGCAATGGCCGCCGGCACCTCGCCGAAGCCAGTCCGGAAATGGACCGCGACGTTGTCCGGGAGATCGGGGTGGACCCGCGGCGCCCCCGGGCCGGCCGCCGCCTCGAGTCCGACGGCCGCTGCGAGCGGCTCGTAACCCACCTCGATGGCCTCGGCCCCATCCTCCGCCACGGCCCGGCTCTCCGCCACGACCATGGCCACGATCTCGCCCACGTGGCGGGCTACGTCGTCGCACATCGCACGCTGGGGCGGCCGGGCCATCCGCACGTCGACGCGAGCGGCAAGACCGGGCGGCACGGCCCCGAAGAACGGCAGAGGGCGCAGGAAGCGGGCGATGTCGGCGAAGGTCAGCACGCGCACGACTCCCGGCAGCCGCGCCGCGGCCGCGGTGTCGACGGCCGCGACGCGCGCGTGGGGGTGCGGGCTGCGGAGGAAGGCGGCGTGGAGCATCCCGTGGAGCTTCACGTCGTCCACGTAGCGTCCCTCGCCGCGCAGGAACCGCGGGTCCTCCCGCCTCAGAACGGACGCCCCGACGTACCTGGCTCCCATGGCGAGCGCCTACCCCTCGGCCTTGCGGCCCCATGCCAGGAACAGGAGCGTCCCTATCAGCACCGTGCACGGGTCGTCGAGGTGCCTCTCGAGCGCGCCGGTGGGCGCGGCCGGCTCCGAATCGGTGGAGAGCCGGCGCTCGACGATCTCGCGGCGGATCGCCCTGGTCGCATCCAGCAGGTGCTTGCGGGGGTACGCGCCAGGCGGGTCCGTGCGGGCATGGATCTCCACCTGCACGTCGACCAGCCCGGTGGCCCGCAGGGGCGCAGGCAGGCGGCGCCCGATCAACGGGTGCAGCCCGTTGGCACGCTCCCAGGCGGGGTGGAGAGGCTCGCAGGGCCACGGCATCGGGTCGATGTCCTGGACGGCCACGATCCGACCGGGACCCACCAGCGCGACCATCTCGGTCCGCGCGCGGCCAGGATCCGTCAGATTGATCAGCAACAGGCAAGCGTGCGCGAGGTCAAAGGCGCAAGAGGGGAGTCCGCTGGCGTAGGCGGCGCCCAGCACGAAGCCCACGTTGGCGGGATCGCGCTCGCGGAGCAGCCTCTCGCCCAGGGCAACCAGGCGGGCCTCGCGCTCCAGACCGACCACCTCGCCGTCGGGGCCGACGCGAGCGGTCAGGAGATCCCGGACCCCGAGTTGCCCTCCCCGCACGTACGAACCGGACTCGCTCAGGGGGGCGTTCCTACGCTTCGCGGAAGCCCCGACTCCCAGTCCACCGGCAGGCGGATGCGCTTCGTCGTTGGGTAGCCGTGCATCCCGTTGGAGACCAGGGTGCACGCGTTCGTGCGGAGCGGGTCGCCGCTCACGGCGATCATGAGGTCGTCTGGTTCCGCCACGATCGGCACCAGGCGCTCAGGGTCGTCGGATTCACCGTACACGGCCGCCAGCTCGCCGCGCCGGACAAGATCGACCAGGCGGGGCTGGCCTGGCACGATGTTCGTCCACTCGCCCACGTAGCGCTCGAGCTGGCGCGCGGGAAGCCGCGCGCGCCGATGCAGCTCGCGCCTCACGTCGGCCTTGCTGAGGCCCCCGCGGGCCAGGACCTCGGCCAGGATGGGCGTGAGGATCAGGAGGGGGCGGAGCGAGCCCCCCCAGGACACCGTGAAGACGAACTCCCAGCCCACGTGCTTCACGAGACCGTCCGCCAGATAGGCCAGCAGCCGCCCGGGCTCGGCGGCGAAGGCGCTGCCGATGAGCGCCTCGGTCGTATATCGCCCGACGGTCACCGCGCTCTCGCTCGCGGGGACGCCACGCTCCTCGGCGATGGATGGCCAGCCCAGGCGGGCGAGCGCCTCGTCGTTCTCGGCGAGGACGACCCGCCAGGTGGTCCCGAAGGTCCCCTTGTCAGTGCGGCCCGGCAGGAAGCCGGCCACGTTGCGCTGGTACAGGCGGCAGAAGCGTCCGACCGTGGTGTTGGCCTGCACACCGTCGCGCAGGGCGCCCTGACCCGCGTTGAAGCGGAGCGCCCGGACGACGGGGCCGCTCAGGATCACCAGCATCTCGGCGCTGGTGGTGTCACCGCTGTGCTCCACGCCGTAGGCGGGATCGGCCATCGCCTCCGCGATGGCCAACAGGACCGGCAGGTACTCGGGTCGGCAGCCCGCCATGACGCCGTTGACGGCCACGTTCCAGACCGTCGCCTGCCGCTGGTCGGGCAGGAGCACGCCCAACACCTCGTCGGGATCCTGCTCCGTGAACGCGAGGCACGCCCGAACACGGTCGAGCGTCGGTGGCACCACCGGCAGCCCGTCGCTCCACTCGCGCTCCAGGAAGTGCCGGTTGACCTCCTCGACCGAGCCGCGGAAGACGATCTCCGACGGGTCGGGCTCCGCCTCCACGCGCGCCGGCGGTGGCTCGGTCGTCAGGTTCTCGACGACGCCGTCTACCGTGACGGCCAGCACGTTGCGCCGCAGCTCGTCCGCGCCCTGAGCATCGACGTGCCCCGGCAGCCGCGCCAGCGGGAGGTTCGGCAGGCCCAGGCCGGCCGCCGTCGTCGCCGCCTGCCCCAAGAAGCCCTCGCACACAAGCGAGGCGCTGGGGATTCCTGCCCGCTCGGCCACGGCGCTGGCCCGCACCACGGCGGGCGTGCAGCTTCCTCAGCAGCCGACCGCCGAAACCACGGCGTCGACGTGGAACTGCCGAAGCCGGTCGGGCAGCTCGCCGATCGTCTTAGCCTCGGCGCCTCCGAACGTCGCGCCGAAGGCGTCCCAGGGCACGAAACGAGCGCCGGGAAACCGCCCGGCCAGCGCGGCCTGGAGCACGGGAAAGATCTCGTCCCCCCGGAAGACGGCGTCCCACAGGAAGGCGATGGTCTTCCCCTCGAGGGTGGGCAGGCGCTTGGCCAGCTCGCCGCGCTCGACCACGCGCCGGCCTCGGGGCCAGACCACGTCGTGAGCGTCGAGGGCTGACGGACGACTCGCTCGGCGGGCCATCGTCGAAGCTCCTCTTTCAAACGGGCGCAGCGTGAATCGGCTCTGAGGCAGGGACCACGCAGCGGACGGACGGCACCCCTCGCGATCCGCCCCGGGCGGAGGGCTCATGGTCCCGCGTCTGGTTGGGATACTGCCGGTCGGATCTCCGCGTGTCAAGGTGAGACGCGACCGCGGTGAGCCGCAACTGCGACGCGCAGTCCACGTCGAGGCTCGGCCGAGAACGTGGCCTCTGCCGATCGTGGAATCCGATGGGCGCTAGCCGAGAGCGTCGCCGTAGGGCAAGATCCTGCACGTGGTCGGCCATTGACACGCCTATCACAGCCGACGGGCTGCGCGCGTCCCCTCGAGGAGGGCGTCGTGCAGGAGCCGCGGGGCCAGGGCGTCGCCGACAAGGTGGAGCTCTGGAACCCGCCCTCGCAGATTGTGATACAGGTGGTCGACGGCCCGGCCACCGTAGGCCAGGACGACCGTGTCCACCCCGTCGAGCGCGAACGTCTTCCCCGAGTAATCGTTTCGACAGCGCACGGACAGCTGCCCGTCCCCGGCGGGGACGATGCCGGCCAGCGCGGTGTCTGGCACCATGGCCACCCCGCCCCGGTACAGCCGCTCGTAGAGCGGCTCCTTCGTCGAGGGCTCGGTGTTGTCGCAGACGGTGTGATACGGGGTGACGACCATCACCTGACGCCCCTGACGGGCGAGACAGTCGGCGGCCAGCCCCGCCTGGATGCGCCCGGTCCCGTCCACCACCACGACGCGCCCGCCAGCCGCCACCGTCCCCAGGAGCACGTCCTCGACCGTCACCACGCCCGGGAGCGTGACGCCCGGAAGGTTGGGGCGCCGCGGCGTGGCGCCCGTGGCCACGATCACGGCGTCTGGAAGATCCGCCAGGACCGCGTCGACGGTCGCCTCCACGCCGAGCCTGACCGTGACCGGCGCCCCCTCGAGCTGGCTCACGAGCCAATCCGCCGCGCCGCCGTACCCGGGGCGGAGCGGTGCGCGACCGGCGATTCGGACCTGGCCGCCCAGGACCGCCCCCTTCTCGTACAGGATGACCTCGTGGCCGCGCAGCGCGGCGACCCGCGCCGCCTCCAGCCCGCCCGGTCCGCCGCCCACCACGATCACGCGCTTCCGGACGAGGGCGGGGACCAGCTCACCCAGCTCCGCCTCGCGGCCGGTCACGGGGTTGTGGGCGCAGCTCAGAAAAAGTCCGCGGCTGCCGCGGCCGAGGCAGCCCTCCTGCATGCCGAGACACGGGCGGATCGCGTCGAATCGCCCCTCTTGCGCCTTTCGGGGCATCCAGGGATCGGCGATGAGGGCGCGGGTCATGGCCACCAAGTCACAGGCGCCTTCGGCCAGCAGCCCCTCGGCCAGCCGCGGGTCGACCACGCGCCCGGCGTAGATCACCGGCACGCGCACCGCCTTCCGGATGCGGGCGGCGAAGCTCGCGTAGACGGCCGGTGGGGCGTCGGCGAAGGGCATCAGCTTCTGGTGGACGCGAAGGTTCTCGCCGGTCGCGCCCGATACCGTGAAGTAGTCGAGCTGGCCCAAGGCGTCCAGGGCGGACACGATCTCCACGACATGGTCCAGGTGGAGCCCGTCAGGCACGAGCTCGTCCCCGCTCACCCGCATCCCCAGGATGAACTCGCGGCCCACGGCCCCCCGGATGGCCCCGATCACCTCCACCGCGAAGCGCAGCCGATTCTCGAGGCTCCCGCCGTACTGGTCCGTCCGTCGGTTCACCGTCGGGACCCAGAACTGGTCGATCAGGTGACGCGCGAAGGCGCAGAGGTCGGCCCCGTCGAAGCCCGCGCGCTGGAGGCGCCGGGCGGCGCCGGCGTAGGCCTGCACGATCTCCGCGATCTCCTCGACGGTAAGCGCGTGCGGAATCTCCCGGGCCTCCTCCTCCGCCACGTCGGACGGCGCCACCAGCGGGCGCTCGCCCGGCCCCGACCAGCCGCGCCGACCACGGTGGGTGATCTGAGCCACGACGTGGGCGCCCGCGTCGTGGATCGCCTGCCCGAAGGCGGTCAGGGACGGGAGCGACGAGTCGTCCCAGTTGGCGATCCCTCCCCAGTCGGCGACCGGGCTGGACGGGTGGACGCTCATGCTCCCGAAGCACTGGACGAGCCCGACGCCGCCCCTGGCCTTCTCCGCGTGGTAGCGGATGTACCGCTCGGTGACGTAGCCGTCCTTGCCGAACCGGGTGGCGTGGGGCGTGCTGACGATCCGGTTCCTGAGCGTGACGTGGCCCAGCCGGATCGGTCGGAAGAGCTCGGAAAGGCTCACGCGCGCCCCTCGCCGCTCCCGATCGGCGGCCCGCCGTGGCCGACGGGCACCGCGATGGTCAGGAGCGCGCGGTAATGCTGGCTCCCGAAGATGTCCGGGTCACCGGCGCTGCCGCTCGACGCCGCGCGATAGAGGGTGAACTTGATGGCCAGGCCCGAGTCGAACTCGACGTGGTCGCTGATGCGGGCGTCCGGGATACCGGACAACTCGGCGATCGCCCGGCGCGACAGGACCCCGCTCTCGCGGACCAGATCGTAGGAGGCGGGGTCGGCGAAGATCACATCGAAGGTGACCTTGTCGACAGCGGCCTTCTTGCTGCGGATCGTCTTGGCCAGCGACGCGAGCGGCACCGTGGGCCGGGCCTGATCGGCCATCAGC
>Ga0318514_10000554_pt1 | contig 11380 bp, 10 predicted proteins | sample GRESIP176b2f18_FD_203684 | JGI IMG/M metagenome (GOLD analysis project Ga0318514, IMG submission 203684) | Tropical soil microbial communities from Luquillo Experimental Forest, Puerto Rico - GRE.SIPMG.176b2f18 | ecosystem: Environmental > Terrestrial > Soil > Tropical forest > Bulk soil...
GGGAAGGCCAGCCGGCGGTGGCCGTGCTGATCGCGAGGGACGACCCGCTCGACACCTACCTGGTCCACCACCCGGAGATGCTGCTGCACCAGCCGGTGGAGGCCACCGTCCTGGACCCCGAGAATCCCTACGTGCTGGCGCCGCACCTGTGCGCCGCGGCGGCCGAGTTGCCGCTGACCGAAGCCGACCTGAGCCTGTTCGGCTCGGCCGCGGCCGACGCCGCAGCCGGCCTGGTGGAGGCGGGGATGCTGCGCCGCAGGGGGCACCGGCTGTTCTGGACCCGGCGTGGCCGCAGGCACTGGCCTGACCTGCGCGGTGAGGGGAACTACCCGGTCAAGATCGTCGAGAAGGGCACCGGGCGGCTGGTGGGCACGGTTGACCAGCCGTCGGCGCACATCTTCGTCCATACCGGCGCGGTCTACCTGCACCAAGGCGATCTGTACCTGGTTACGGCGCTGGACCTCGCCGAGGGTGTGGCACTGGTCGAGCCCGGTGACCCCGGCTATCTCACCTCGGCGCGCGAGGTGACCGGGATCGATGTGGTCAGCGAACTGCGGCAGGTGGCCTGGGGGCCAGCCACCGTGTCCTTCGGTGAGGTCGACGTGGTGCGCCAGGTCACCTCGTTCACCCGGCGCAACCCGGAGACCGGCCAGCCTCTGGGCGAGGAGGCACTTGACCTGCCGCCGCGCGCGTTGCGTACCCGCGCCGTCTGGTGGATGATCTCCGCAGGCCAGCGGGATGAGCTACGGCGTCGCGGGGTCGACCTGGCCGGGGCGGCGCACGCCGCCGAGCACACCGCGATCGGGCTGCTGCCGCTGTTCGCGTCCTGTGACCGGATGGACATCGGCGGCGTATCCGCGGACCTGCACCCCGCGACCGGGCAGCTGACGGTGTTCGTCTACGACGGGAACGCGGGCGGTGCCGGGTTCGCCGAGCGCGGGTTCGCCGTGGCGCAGGCATGGCTACGCGCTACGGCCGAGGCGATCATGAGCTGCGAGTGCCAGGCCGGGTGCCCGTCCTGCGTGCAGTCGCCGAAGTGCGGCACCGGCAACGACCCGCTGGCCAAGGACGGGGCGGTCCTGCTGCTGGAAACCCTGCTGGCCGGCGCCCCTGACGCCGCCGCTGCCGAAGCTACGGCGACCAGCCCGGAGCCCGCCGAGGCCGCCGATCCCGTCCCGGGCGTATCAGCAGGCCCACGAGCCCCGGACTGACGCCGCCATAAGCGGAGTTCGGCATTAAAAGGTTCTGCAAGCAAAGGACCCGCCGCGGCATGCAAGCCATTTGTTACCCACCCGCTTGGATCGGCCACTGTTTGAATTTGTGAAACCGAACCTGTGAAACAACCCGGAACGGCCGCAACGAGCCGCCTCACGTGGGGGTTCCGGGGGCTCGGCCCCCGGGCTAGAGGTTTGCGGGGCCTGAGCGAAGCAGCCCAGGGCGGCTGCGAGTAGGGGTAACCGACCCCCGCAAAGGGGGCGACCCCCGCCGGGGGGGAGAGCGGGGGTCGCCGCACGGTCCAGGTCCGGGTGCGGACGCCAGAACCGTCTTCCATACAAGTTTAGATGCGAGTAGGACCAAGTTACCAATCGACTACACGCAGACGCGAGTCTTTACGCCTATGCTGCCGGATCGTGGGCACTCCCGTCGAGGCCGCACGGCCGACAAAGTCTGATTTTTCGGCAACGGCTGCCTTCTTCGACCTTGATAAAACCCTGATCGCCCGCTCGAGCACGCTTGCATTCGGCCGACCGTTCTACCGGCATGGCCTGCTCAGCCGCACCGACATGATCCGCGGCGCCCTTGCCCAGGCCCGGTACCGGCTCAGCGGGGCGGACCACCGGCAGATGGAGAAACTCCGGGCTTCAGCGTGCGCCGCCTGCCGGGGCTGGCCCGCGGACCGGGTGACCGAGATCGTCAGCCGCTACCTCAAAGACCTGATCCTCCCTTACGTGTACGCCGAGGCCCGGGCGCTGCTCAGTGAGCACCGCAGCGCTGGCCAGGACGTCATTATCGTGAGCACGAGCGGCGAGGAGGTGGTGGCCCCGATCGGCGCACTGCTCGGCGCGGAATCCGTGATCGCCACCAGGATGCGGATCGCGAATGGTCATTACACCGGCGAAATGGAGTGCTACGCCTACGGCGAGGAGAAGGCCGTCCAGGTCCGCCGGCTCGCCGCCGAGCGCGGGTACTCGCTGCCCGGCTGCTACGCCTACAGCGATTCGATCACTGACCTGCCCCTGCTCGAGGCCGTCGGGAACCCGCGGGTGGTCAACCCCGACCGCGCACTGCGCCGGATCGCCACGGCACGGGGATGGCCGGTGCTTTCGTTCAGCACCGCCGAGCGCAACAGCGCGCAGCCGATGGGAATAGAAGCGCCGTGATCAATCAAGATCACCAATTGATGCCGCACAGCATCTATGCAGCGCGGCCGATCCGTCGTAGAAAGGTTTTACGGACCTACGGGTCCGGGCACGGCAACCGGGCACCCACGCGCGACCAGCCGCGGGAGGCGAGCCAGGGCAGTCGGCCACAGCGCATTGGCACCGGTCTCCGGTGCCCGCGGTGGCGGGCCGCCCGGCACAGTGAATGTGCGCTTGGTAACCCGGGCCTGACGTGTCAGCGACGGCGCTCCTGCGGGAGCGCCGTTCGCTTGCCCCGGGTCTTGGGCCACGGCAGCCGAGCAGTATCACTTGCGTGCTGTCCGGCCGCGTGATGATGATCCCGTAGGATCTCTTGCCGTAGGCGGCTCGTCACCTCTGCGCACGGCGGCTGGCCGGTCCCGGTCGGCTGCACGGATGAAGCGGCGGATGCGTGCCGCGCGGTTCGTGCCGCACGGGAGGGTGCCAGCGCGCCCAAGTACCCGGGCGCAGGAGGGAAGAGCGCGATGGCCGAGCCCGGAGCCGCAAGGCCGGCGGAGGTGGATGACCGGTCGGTCGGCGACCTCGTTTCTGAAGCGGTCAGCGATATCACCCGGCTGGTCAAGTACCAGACCGATTTGGCCAAGTCGGAGCTGCTCGCCGACGTGCGGCGCATTGGTGTGTCCGCAGGGCTGGCGGCGACCATCGTGGTCACCAGCTTCCTCATGCTGGTGATGCTGTGCTTCGCCCTGGCCTACGGGCTGCAGACGCTCGGTGTCTGGGACTGGGCCTCGTTCCTGATCGTCACCGGCGTGCTCATCGTGCTGGCCGCGGCCTTCGCCGGGATCATCTACCTCAAGGTCCGGCGCCTGGACCGGCTCCGCAAGACCAGAGAATCGGTGCAGGGCGACATCGCGATGCTGCGCCGTGACGAGCACACCGAGCCACCCGCGGCCATCCCGCGGTGATCGCATGCCCGTGACCGGAGGCTCAGTCGTTTACCTGGACGGACCATGGTCGCACCGGTCCGTCAGCGCCAACGGCAGCCGGTTCCACATCGCGGAGAGCGGTGAGGGGCCGCTGGTCCTCATGCTGCACGGGTTCCCGCAGTTCTGGTGGACCTGGCGGCATCAGCTCACCTCGCTGCCCGGCGCGGGCTTCCGCGCCGTCGCCAGCGACATGCGTGGCTACGGCGGCAGCGACAAGCCGCCCCGCGGCTACGACCTGATCACCGCCGCCTCGGACGCGGCCGGCCTGATCCGGGCGCTCGGCGAGGCCAACGCGGTGGTGGTCGGCCATGACTGGGGCGCCCTGGTGGCCTGGACCATGGCCGCCTACCACCCCAAGGTGGTCCGGCGGCTGGCAATCGTGTCGGCGGCCCACCCGCTGCGCATGCGGGCCGAGATGCTGGCGGGCCCGGTGCGCCGGGGCTGGCGCAACGGCAACACGCTGGGCTTCCAGTTGCCGGTGCTGCCTGAGTCACGGCTGGTTCGGCGCAACGCCGAGCAGGTCGCCCGGATGTTGCAGGCATGGTCGGGCCCGGGGTGGCCCGACCAGGAGACCGAAGCCAGGTACCGGGCCGCGATGCTAATCCCGTCGGTAGCGCATTCGGCGCTTGAGTACCATCGCTGGTTCCTCCGGTCCTGGCTGCGGACCGACGGCATCCGCTACGCCCACCGGATGCGGGCCCCGATCGGCGTGCCCACCCTGCACCTGCACGGGGCGATGGACCCGTGCGTGCCGACCCGCAGCGCGCAGGCTTCGGCCCGCTACGTGGACGGGCCCTACCGGTGGCGCCTCGTGGAGGGCGCCGGGCACTTCCTGCCCGAGGAGCAGCCGGACAAGTTCGACTCCGCCCTGCACAACTGGCTGGCAGACCCCGAACCAGAAAGATGAACCTGTCAACCGAGGGCAGTGTCACGCCGCAGCCGCCGGGCCGAACGCCGCATAAGGCGCCCCAGGCGCCGTTGCGGTGTCCCGGCGGCGAGGACCGCCTTCCCGAAGCCAGGGAGGCCCCCCAGGGCCGACCGCCCGCGAGGGAGGCCATGAAATGAGCCAGGACCCGCCGGAGGCTGCGGCCGCGCCACGCGACAGGGACGCGGCGGGACGGGCACGTAACGCACGGCCCCGCGACGCGCTGGGCCGCCCGCTGCCACGCGGCACGGCCGGGGATGAGCGCATTCCGGACGACCTGGTGCTCCCGCCCGCACAGGCTCTCGGGCTCGCGCAGCAACTGCTCGACGAGGGCCGCCCGTTCCACGCGCACGAGGTGCTGGAGGCGTCGTGGAAGACCGCGCCGCCCGCCGAGCGGGATCTATGGCAGGGGCTCGCCCAGATCGCGGTGGGCCTCACGCATGCGCGGCGGGGTAACGCTCACGGCGCCGTGGCCCTGCTCCGCCGGGGCGCGGACCGGGTGGCCGGTTATGCCGGGTCGGCGCCGCACGATATCGACGCTGCCACCATCTGCCAGGCGGCACGCGAGATGGCGGCGCGCATCGAACGGGATGGCCTGGCCGCCGCCGGGGCCGGCAAGATGACCGTGCGCCTGGTCGCCGCCTGACCGGCCGCCTGGCTGGCTCAGCCCGGCCGCATGGCCGGATGCAGACCGGCCGCCTGACCGGCCCGCGTGACCGGCCGCCTGGCGGCTCAGGGCGGCCGCGTGACCGGCCGGGTGCGTACGCGGGCCGGGTTAGCCAGGACGCGGGCAGCCCCGGGTGGAGACCCGCGTGGTGGCGTTGCCGCCGAGCCGGACGTCGGGCCGGACCACGCTCGCCGTGAGCGCGAAGCCGGTGTCCCGGGCGCTGGTCGAGGCCGCGAAGATGACCCCGTAGACCTTGCCGCTCTTTGACAGCAGCGGGCCGCCGGAGTTCCCCGGCTCGACGGTTGCCCGCACCGCGTAGATCTCCCGGGTGACCGTGCCGGTCCTGTAGATGTTCGGGCCGCTGGCCGCCCATTGCGAGCCGACCCTGGCCGGGTCCGCACGGAAGGGCCCGTTCTCCGGGTAGCCGACCACGACGGCGCTGCTGCCCCTGGCGGCCGAGTCGGCGAAGCGCAGCGGCTGCGCGTGCAGGCCAGGCACGTAGAGGATCGCCACGTCGTTGTTCCAGTCGAAGAGCACCACGGTGGCCGGAAGGCCGCTGCCGCCGCCGAAGCTGACGAACGGGCCGTTGGTCATCCCCGCGACCACATGCGCGTTCGTCAGGACATGCTCAGGTGAGACCACGAAACCGGAGCCCTCCAGGCTCCGGTCACAGGTGTATTTGGCCTCACCCCAGATCTTCACCACGCTGTTCCGGGTCTTTTTCACCACGGGCCAGGCCTGCACCGCCTTGTTCGGCGGTGGCACGTTGGCCGAGCCGTTGATGCCGAGCGCGCCGAACACCTGGGTGTAGGGGCTCTTGTCGATCAGGCGCCGGAAGTCGGAGAACATGGTCAGCGCGGGCGGGGGCATGACGTCGTTCACCCCGCGGAGCACCTCGGAGCTGCGCACCTGCCTGGCCACGGCGGGGAACGGCGCGTTGGACACCGCCGAGCCGATGAACCAGGCGATGAGCAGCACGGAAAAGACGCTCACCGCGGCCCCGCCCAGGGCATCCACCGTGGCCGCCGGGCGCCAGGTCACCCGGGAGCGGACCGTCACGCCGAGCAGCGAGGCGAGCAATTGGCCGATCATCGCCGCGATGAAAACCAGGATGATGGCCACGAGTGCCTGTTGCGAGGTCCCGTGCACCAGGAACTTGGCCACGCTGGGGGAGAACGTGGCGCCCACGGCCGCGCCGACCAGGAACCCGATGCAGCTGAGCACGCCGACGATGAAGCCCTGCCGGTACCCGGCGACGGCGAAGGCCGCAGCGAGCACGATCAAGATCAGATCGAGCAGGTCTCCCGGCATTCATCCACGGTATAGGGCCGCCGCAGCACAGTGCACCGGCCGTGACCACACTGCATCCGGGCCGCTGCGACGCCCGCACTCGGCCGGCCAGCGACGCCAAGCGGCGCCCTAGCAGCAACTGCTAGCTGCGCGCGGCGGCGTCGAGCACGTCCGGTGGCAGGTCCTCCTCCCGCCCGGTATCCCAGGGCTGCTCCCACCCGCCGAGCGCGAGCAGCCGGTCGACCAGCAGTGCGGTGAAGCCCCAGACCAGCATGCCGTGCACCCGGAAGGCGGGACCCGCGGCGCCCGAGGGGTGCCGCACGCTCAGCCGGTGCGCGGGGTCGGCGAGGTCGGCCAGCCTGGCCCGGGCCGCGGAGACGATCTCGCCATCGGCGGCCGCGACAAGCGGGCTCGGCTCACGCCACCAGGCCAGCACGGGCGTGACACGGAAACCGCTCCGGGGGATGAACAGCTCGGGCAGCACCGCAAGGACCTCCACCCCGGCCGGGTCCACGCCCGCCTCTTCGGCGGCCTCGCGCAGCGCGGCTCCGACCGGTCCCTGATCGGACGGCTCGATCGCCCCGCCCGGGAAGGCCGGCTGGCCCGCATGCCGGCGCAGGTGCGGCCCGCGCTGCACGATCAGCAGATCCGGCTCGCCACCCGTCTCACCGAACAGGAGCAGGACCGCCGAGGACCGGCCGCCGTGCGCGGGAGCCCGCAGCCGCGGCGGCACCCGCATCTCCCCTGCCGCGGCTGCCAGCTCGGTGAGCCAGGCGGGCGGCGCGCCGGATGACGGCCTGCCTGGCGGGACGGGGCCGGGCGCGCCCGAGCCGGGCTGAGCGGGGGTCACGAGAAGGGCCCCTCCTTGACCAGCTTCCTGGCCTCTTTCTCATCCACCGGGCCGATGCCGAACGACGGGCACAGCCGGGCGATGGGACATGCGCCGCAGGCCGGCCGGCGGGCATGACAGATACGCCGGCCATGCCAGATCAGCCGGTGGGACAGCATGGTCCACTCCGAGCGCGGGAACAGGGCACCGACCTCGAGCTCGATCTTGACGGGGTCGGTCTGCGTGGTCCAGCCGAAGCGAGTCGCCAGCCGGGCGAAGTGGGTATCCACGGTGATGCCGGGCACGCCGAACGCGTTCCCGAGCACCACGTTCGCCGTTTTCCTGCCGACGCCGGGCAGCGTGACGAGGTCCTTCAGGCGGCGCGGGACCTCGCCGCCGTACCTATCGCACAGCGCCTGGCCGAGCGCGATGAGGTTGGCCGTCTTGGCCCGGTAGAACCCGGTCGACTGGATGATCTTCTCCATGTCTTCCCGGTCGGCCGCGGCGTAGTCGGCGGCGGACTTGTACCGCGCGAAAAGCACCGGCGTCACCATGTTGACCCGCTTGTCGGTGGTCTGCGCGGACAAGATGGTCGCAACGAGGAGTTCCAGGGGCGAGGAGAAGTTAAGCTCGGTATGAGCGTCCGGGTACACCGCGGCCAGTTCGCGGTTGATGCGCCGGGCACGGCGGACCAGTGCGGTCCGCGAAGGGGTTTCGGGCGGCTTCACCAGCCCAGCCTATTGAGCGCAAAACTCAATTGCCTCCCCCGCGGGCGTTCGGCCCTGGGGGGGCCTCTCTGGCTTCGGCGGCTGGGGCAGGGACCGGCGGCAGGTGACGGCCAAGCACGACCACCGTCACCCACCGGGCACCGGCGCGCTTGAGTGCCACCGCTGCCGATTGGGCCGTGCCGCCGGAGGTCCAGGTGTCATCCAGGAGCAGGACCGCAGCCCCGTTGAGCGGCCGCGGTGCGCGGAACCGGCTGGGGTCCAGGGCGCGCGCCCATGGGTCACCACCCGGCAGCGCCACCAGCGCCGCCCAGGGCAGGGCTAAGCAGCCGCGCACGAGCGCCTGCAGCGGGTGCGGCCCGGGCCGGCCGCGGCCGCTGGGCACCACGCAGGCACACGTCGGCACCGAAGCCCCAGCCGGCCACAATCCCGGCGCCTTGTCGTGCAGGAACACAAGCAGCATCGCGAGCAGGGCCACCCCCGCCTCCCGTGACCCGGTCCGCTCCGACTTGTACAGCCACAGGTCCGTGGCCAGGCGGCTCCCCTTGGGGGCGCAGGCCACCGGCGCCACGACGTCGGCAAGCAGGCCGGGCGCGCTCTCCACGTGCAGGCCACAGTGGAAGCAGCGGGCAAAACCGCGCCGGGCCGGGCCGCGGCAGGTCACGCACACCCCGGGACCGGGCTCGGCAACGGCGGGCAGTCCCGCGGTGGCCGCCCGTGCCCGGGCCCTGAGGATCTCCCAGCCCTCGCCCGGCCGACCGTTCCGCCCAGCCTCCGGGCCACTCACCCCGCCTTCCCGGGCGCTCCACCCGGCCTCACGGCCGCTCGCCCCTCGCTCCCGGCCGCTCGCTCCGCCTTCCCAGCCGCTCCGCCTGCCCTCCCGGCCGTTCGCCACCGCCGACATCATGGCCGCCATGCTAGGAAGTGCCGCCGACAGGCCACTCCGCCCGGCGGCCTGAATATCCTTGACGAGGGTGGCCGGGGCGGCCCGTGGCAGGGCCGGCGCACCGGCCGGGGCCGGCCTTCCGGGCGGGCGCAACGCGTCGCCAGGGAGGTGCGGCTACCTTGAGTTTCGCTAGGCTTACTCGATGCTGTTCGGGGGGCGGTTGTTCCCGCAGGTCAGCCTGAGCAGGCTAGCGTGACGCAGTGTCAGCGTTCGCGGCGGGAAGAGAGGGCCGCCCGGACGAAAGCCTCCATCGTGCCGGGACTAACGCTCATGCGAATGCCGATGACCGCCGCGGGTGACGCCGCGCCCGCGTCCGGCCAGCCAGACCCGCAGGCCGGCCGGCTCGCGCGGCTGCGACGGCAGGCCCGCCGGGTCCCGGCGCTCGCCCGCCAGCACTGGCTGTTCACCGTGCTGCTCACGGCCGGCCTGGTGCTGCGCGTCCTGACCCAGGTCGCCTACCGCCCGGCGCTGCTCTACATCGACTCGACCAAGTACCTGCTGAACGCCTACCCCGGCGATGACCCGCCCGGCTACCAGCTGGCGCTCAAGCCGGTGCTCGCGCTCGGCAGCCTGGACCTGGTCGCGGTGATACAGCACCTGCTGGGCCTGGGCATGGCCGTCGCTATCTACCTGCTGTTGCAGCGCCGCGGCGTGCCGCGCTGGCTGGCGGCCCTGGCCACCGCCCCGGTCTTGCTGGACGCCTACCAGCTGCAGATCGAGCAGAACGTCATGCCCGACGTGATGTTCGAGGCGCTGATCGTGACCGGCGTGGTGGCCCTGCTCTGGCGGGCCACCCCCTCGCCGTGGCTGATCGTGGTGGCGGGCCTGGCCCTGGGCTCCTCGGCCACCGCCCGCCAGATCGGCGAGATCTTCATCCTGCCCGCCCTGGGCTACCTGCTGATCGTGACAAAAGGCTGGCGGCCGCGGCTCAAGCAGGCCGGGCTGCTGTGCCTGGCCTTCGCGCTGCCGATCCTGGCGGCCAGCTACCGGAACTACGCCGACCCGCAACTGCACAGCTTCTCGCTGGCCCCCTACGCGACCGGCTCCATCTACGGCCGGATGGCGGAGTCCGCGAACTGCGCCACCCTGCGGCTGCCCAGCTACGAGCGGCCGCTCTGCCCGGACGCCACGCAGAAGCTGCTGCTCGGCCCGGACGGCCTGGACCACAACACCAAGTCGCCGATCAAGGGCCTCTGGATCCCGCGCCTTCCCGCCGCCGACTACCAGACGCTGAGGCAACTGTGCCCCAAGCCGGAGCAGGTCACGGTGGGCGGCCAGGTGCAGTACCGCGTGGTGGCGAGCATGTGCGGCCAGGTGACCAGCGACTTCGACCACCGGGTGGTGAAGCAGCAGCCGCTCAACGTGCTGGCCTCGATCGGCAAGGACACGCTCAAGATGTTCGCGCTGGGCCGCACCACCAGCCCCGGGGATCCCTCGATCACCCGCTGGCAGTTCCAGACGCACTACCCCCAGTACCCGCCGTACATCGTGATTAGCCACGGAACGTTCGTCTTCGGCACGTTCAACCGCTACGGGGCCGAGGAGCAGATCGGCACCGGGTCCGACTTCCGCGGCGCGAACCCCGCCGTGGTCAAGCCGCTGGCGAGTTTCCTGCGCGGCTACCAATCCCACGGCGGTTACACCCCGGGCCCGCTGTTCGCGTTCACCGTGCTCGCCGGGCTGGCCGGGAGCCTCGCCGCGCTGCGCCGCAGGTCCAGCCCGGCGCAGCGTGCCACCGCCCTGGCCTGTCTGCTGTTCTTCGCCACCGGCGTGCTGGCGCTGCTGTCCTCCGACGTGTTCGAGTTCAACTGGCGCTATCAGCTTCCCGCCCTTGTCACGCTGCCGCCCGCGGCGGCGCTGGCGGTCACGCTGCTGCTGCGCCGCCGCTCACCGGCCGCGGCTGGGGGTGAGGTGGTCCCTGACCCACTCGAAACCGGTCACCGAAGCCACGATGACCAGGCCGAGCGGGACCAGGATCACCAGCGGCACCCAGGCGCGGGCCTCCTCCAGCAGGACGCTCGCGACGGTTGCGCCGATGATGAGGGTGGCCAGGACGCCGAGACTGCGGGTCATCCCGTCCGGCTTGCTGCCGGTCACCAGCCCGGCGATGAGGGCCGTGAGGGTGCTGGTCAGATAGGTGGTTGACATCTGGCCCAGGCGGCGGACCGCGGCCGCCTGCACGCCCATCGCCGCCGCCAGCACCGCCACAAGCGCGAGCTGACCAGCGCCGGATGGGTGGGTGCCGGCCAGCTCCCAGCCGACGCTGAACGCCGCCAGGATCACCAGTTCCACCGCCAGGGTGACGGTCACACTGGGCGGCCAGGTCCCGGAGGCGTGGTGCCGCCGGGCGGCCAGCGGGGCCCCCACCGTCACCCCGGCCAGGTAGCCGGCCAGCGCCACCCCGCTGTGCACCGCCAGTTCCGGCCTGCCGGTGCCGGCCGCCGCGCCGAGCAGCACCAGGTCACCGGTGACCACACTGCTGAAGATGCTGCCGAGGGCAAGGAACGAGGTAACGTCCACCGCGCCGGTGGTGAGCGTGAGCACCACCACCAGCGAGTCCCTGATGGACACATGCGAGCGGATCATGGCTGACCCTAACCCCCGGCGGGCGATCGGCGCGGAGCAGGCCGCCTTGGGTGGGGTGGCGGGGGC
>Ga0318514_10000562_pt1 | contig 11332 bp, 10 predicted proteins | sample GRESIP176b2f18_FD_203684 | JGI IMG/M metagenome (GOLD analysis project Ga0318514, IMG submission 203684) | Tropical soil microbial communities from Luquillo Experimental Forest, Puerto Rico - GRE.SIPMG.176b2f18 | ecosystem: Environmental > Terrestrial > Soil > Tropical forest > Bulk soil...
GGTGGTCGGGTGGCGGCTTGCCGTCGTCGCGCTGACGCTGTGGAGCATCTCGCAGATGCATCACTCGTTTACCGGTGGATGAAGTAGTCAGGCGTGAGGGGCCGGCTCTCGCGGATACCGGCCTCCCAGAGATGACGCCCTGGCACCCGAAGTCGGGCCGCAAGGCGATACCGCTGCAGGTGTTCTACCTGTTCGCCTACGGCTCGGCTGGCCTGTTCTTTCTTGCGTGGGCTGGCCATGGCGTCCACCGCTTCTGACGGGAGGTAGCTGGTAAATGAGTCCTCGCATGAGAGCGGCCCTGGGCGCGGCAATTGCGCTGGTGTACATCGCGGCGCGGTTGAAGGGATTGGGCTAGTGACCCGCGGGCAAGCGTTTAACGACATCATGTGGGTGGTCGGTGCGTGTTACGTGTGGAACTGGTGGCGTGCCAAGGCGCCGTAAGCGCGCTAGGCCGCCGAGCGACAGGGTTTCAATATCGCTCACAACCAAGGAGGACGAACCCAAATGACAGCGCCGGCGCAGATCGGACATGTTGAGGCTCAGGCGCGTGGGACCGGCCCCGATCACCCGACCCGGTAAGAATGGCGATCGGGGCCCCGCATCGCATGTCACGTGTGATTGCGCGCTCTATGTCGCGGGATGCGCTCAATTGCGCTGTCTATCGAGGGACTGGCTGGGCACACTCAGCGTCCACAAAGGTCAATTCTGGTGAATCACATTTAATGTCGTCTCGCAGCTCAGTGCCGGCTCGGCTCAGATACCAGCACCCCGAAACGGGTTCGATTCCCGGCACCTGCACCAAAGGGCCGCAGCTCAGCGGCTTTTGTTGAATCACCGGCGATCTTGCTAGATCTGCCAGTCCTGGCCGCCGTCGTTTCGTGTGTAGCTGCCGACGGAGTTCGTGACCACGATGGCGTCGCCGATGCCGAAGTTGTTGTAGAACCACTTCGCGTCGGACGGGCTGATGTTGATACAGCCGTGGCTGACGTTGCGCTTACCCTGGTCGGCCACCGACCACGGCGCGCTGTGTACGAAGTTGCCGCTGTTGTCGAACTGGACCGCCAACTTGACATGCACGTTGTAGCCGTCGGATGAGCCTTCCGGCACTCCGTATGTCTCGGAGTCCATGTCGACGTCAGAGAACTTGTCCTGAACGTAGTAGGTGCCGTTGGGGGTGTCGTGGCCGGGCTTGCCCATCGATATCGGAAAAGTCTGCTCCACATTGCCGTTGCGTGTGATGGTCATCTGGTGGGTAGGGCTGTCGGCGGTGGCGATCAGCGCGTCTCGGGTGGTGAAGCTGGACTTGCTGCCTGCGGCGTCGATATTCACGGTGGTGTGTGCCGGCCACAAGTCCAATGGCCGCCACCGCACCTGGCTGTCGTTCATCCAATAGAACTTGCCGGGCACCGGCGGATTCGACGAGATGTGTATCGCATTTTCGGCCATCGCCCGGTCGGTGATGGCGGCCGCGAATTTGATGATGATCGGCATGGCGACGCCGACCACGGCGCCGTCGCTCGGATTGATTGTTCGGAGGCTGAACGGGGGTGTGCCGCTGAAAGATTCTGGGTTCTGACCAGCGGGCGTCCCCGCCGGAACGGCGGTAAGAGGTGGCGCCGTCGGATCGGCCGCCGGCGTCGTGTCTATCGGCGACGCCGCTGCGATCGGGTCAACGGTTTCCGCCGGTGATGGAACGGCCGGGGGAGGAACATCGGATTCGGCGTCGGCCAGCATGGGCGGCTTGACCCCCACGGCGGCCGCGATAATCGTGAGTGCAACCAATACTGTTGTGACGCAGATGCCCATCGGACTTCGCATACGCACCCTCGCTAGATGATACCGGCGCTATGGCAGCAAACCGCGTGCCCTGAGGCTTGTTGCCACCACATCACATGATCACTGTCCGATCTGAGAGTTACGTTCTTGGGGTACAACGAATTAGACACGAATCGAATACAAATTTAGTGCGCACTGGTTGGGCGAGGTTGATTTTGGTGAGGGCGTTACGGGCAACGTCCGTTACAAGCCGCGCGGCAGGCTGGCACCGTAGGCTCGAATGTCGTGCCTCCTTCAGTTATTTGATCTTCCTGGGATTTCGAGCCCGGTCAGACGCGAGAAGGCGTCCGCCGATGCGCTTGGGCCGGGCGGCCATTCCTGTTGCCAAACCCTCAGGGGGATGTCGGCGAGTGGGTGGAACCTGCTCGCTAACTGCCAGTACTCCTGTCTCTTCCACTCCCGTAGGCGGTCATCGCCTTTTGCGAACTCCACAAGCCGGGCGATCTGCGCTTCCTGGACTTCGGGCGGGCTGCCGCCGCGGACACCAATCCCGTTCATGAGGCTGTGCCGGCCGAGGGCGAATGGACGGAAGCCCCACGCTGCCTCCAGAGCCGTGTTGACCGCACGGCAGTCTTCGCACGCCAGCCAGGCCCAGCGTGATCGGCCGCCGGCCGTCGCTCGGAAGCAGATGATGCACAGGTCGTACTCTCGTGAAACGTCACACCCCTCCCACTTCTCGGGGGGTCCTCGTCCCTGCACGACTGCCATCTCACCGGCAAGTGCGGGTACGCCAAGCTTTTTCGCTGCAACGGACCCCGCAACCCCCCGCAAGGAATATGCACGGAAAACTCGGTAATACGCTGGCGTAGCGCAGCGTCGGTAGCGCTCAGCTTTCGCTCGGTCATCTTTCGCCATTCCTGGCAACGCCACCCTCGGGCGTCCACCACTTGCACGTGTCACGTGCCGGCTCTTCCCCTGGGGCACCGTGCAGTGGAGGCGCGGTTGCCGGGACGGCGGGCCAGGTACCCCAACAGCCGTCCGCTCGTGAGCGATTCCAGGATAAGGGAGGACCCCGACAGACCCAACCAACGTTTGTTTGCGAAGTGTAGGCCGAGAGGTTAGCGGCGCGCTGACGTCACGATCTTCGTCCGGCTAAACAATTCGGCGGGACGGCCCCTGAGCCTCGTTACCGTTCTGCCGGTCGCGACGAGATGCGGCTCCATCGTGCGCCGGAATGCGTCGCGCTGAAGCTCTTCTCCGGCAACGGCTTCGTGCGCCAGCCGCAACTGGCGCAAAGTGAATTCGTCGTCGAGCAGCCGGTCGGGGTCCGGCTCAGTCTTGTAGCGGGTCCGCAGGTAATCGACGGCGCGGGCGATGATGCTCGCGTGGTCATAGGGGAGGCGTCCGGAGGCCAACGCCGGCATGAGCCTCGTGGTCTCGGCGAAGCGGGACGCCAGCCGATCGAGCGGAACCACTTCGACGTGTGCGACGGACAGGACCCAGCCGCGCTCATCGCGTTTCGGGTCGTCGAACACATGCAGCTGGGGGGGATGTAGCCCGCGGACATTGGCTTTTTCACGCAGTGACCGGTCGACGGCGTCGGCGAGTGTCTCACCCTCGTGCAGGAAGGTACCCGGCAGCGCCCAGCCGGGTCCGGTTGCGCGGCGTACCTCTAGAACCACCAGCCCGACGTCGTGGTGCAGCGACAGCACGGCGGTGTCGACGGCGACCGACGGGCGCACGTAGTCGCCAAGGGTGTGTCCGTGGCTGTCGCGCCACGGTCGGTCATTCATGTCGGTGCCCGGGGTAGATTGACCATTATTTAGCGCGATCCTACGCAATATGCGCGCTCGCCGGCTCAACGGGTGATCGTCAACGCGTCGACCCGACACTAGTGCGTGCGAGACGGATTGTGGCCGGTAGCGGGTCGGAGTTGAGTCATCAGGTTTTGTCAGACCGGCGGCGTACACTTGAGGAATTAGCGCAAAAACGCGCAAAAATCCTCTGAAACGGAGATGGCAGCCATGACGACGAACGCAGACTTGACCTTGATCGGGGTGCTCGTGGACCGCAGCGGCTCGATGGCGCAGTGGCGGGAGGACATGCAGGGCGGGTTGAACGCCTTTGTCGAGAGCCAGGCCAGCGAACCCGGTGATGCCGAGATCACTTTGGCGCAATTTGACACCAAGTACGAGCTGTTGTGGCCGCTCGGGCCGATTAACGATGCCCCGAAGTACACACTGATGCCGCGAGGTTGTACGGCGCTGTTGGATGCCATGGGCCGGTTCATCACTGAGGTCGGCGAGGAGCTGGCCAAGCGCGACGAGGCCGACCGGCCCGCCAAGGTGATCGTCTGCGTCGTCACCGACGGCTTGGAGAACAGCAGCGTGGACTGGACGCGCGACAGGGTGAAGGCGCTGGTCGAACAGCAGTGCAGCCAGTGGCAGTGGGAGTTCGTCTTCCTGGGCGCCGACATGGACGCGGTCCAGGAGGGCGCGTCGGTGGGCATCCCCCAAAAGTCCTCCCTCACATTCGACAAGGCCAATGCCAGGGATGCCTACTCCATGGCGAGCAACTGGGTGTCGACCGTACGGGGAGGTGGCAAAGCCGCCTTCAGTGAAGAGGACCGCAGGTCGGCGGTGAGGCGCACGCGGGGTTGAGCGGATTTTGCAGCACCGGGGAGGGTGACTTTGAGATGACAGGCGCACATGACCCACATGATGGCCGCGCTGGCTCGCTGGTCGTGCAGGCCCTCGGCGACGCGCTGGGCTTCCTAGTCGAAGGCCGCGCGCCCGAAGTGTGTGCGGCCTACGCCAGCGAAGTATTCTCCAGCGACGATCCGCCACCATATCGGCGTGGGCCGTTCGACTTCGGGCAATACTCCGACGACACGCAGCTCGCGAGGGAACTGGCGTTGAGCCTTGGAATGACGAAAAGCTTTGTGCCCGAAGAGTTTTCTGCGCGTGTTGCGGCGCTCTTCGAGAACGGAACGATCGTCGGGCGTGGCCGGGCGACCGAAGCAGCGGCGCGCCGGATCATCGCTGGCATCCCGTGGGACCAGGCGGGCGAGCCGTCGCCAAGCGCCGGCAACGGGGCGGCTATGCGGGCGGGGCCCATCGGGTTCCTGTCAGTCAGCCAGGCCGAGATGATCCGCGTCGCCGATGATGCAGCTCGCGTAACGCATCTCGATATGCGAGCTCGCGCCGCAGCGATCCTTGTCGCGCTCGTCGTGCGAGACGGCATCCGCCAGGGCCCGACCGCGTGCTCGCCGGCCTGGTTCGACGCCCTCGCGCATGAGGTCAACCCGAAGGATCCGAAGCTCGCGAGCGGCATCCGAAAGATGCCCGAGTGGCTCAGTGGCGACCCGGCAACGGTCGGCAACGAAATCGCCCGATGGAGCGAGCCGCCGCTCGGGTCGTCGCATCAGTTTGAGTTGTGGCACGGCATCTCGCCGTTCGCGACACCGTCGGTTCTCTACGCCTTATTCGCCTACGTGCGCGCGCCCGCCGATCCCGAGGAAGTGCTGCGCGTTGCGGTAGCCGTCGGCGGTGACGTGGACACAGTCGCGGCGATGGCGGGTGCGATGGTCGGCGCAGCGGTCGGGCTGGGCGGATTGACGCCGCGATTCTCACGGTGGGCACAGCTCCTAAACGACCAGGGCTCCTTCCGGCTCGAGGATCTCGTCGCAATCGCGTGCGGTGTCGAGTGAGCATCCGCCGAGTCGGTCACCCGAGCCGGATGTGCCGCCGGCCGTCGAGTCGACCTTCGACGCCGCCCTGGTACCCCACGGTGTCGGGGCCTCATAACCTCGTCGAGGCACCGGCAGCGCCGTGGCCACGACCACAGGACGCAACGGCACCGGCCATTCTTTCGCCTCTGCGCCGAAAACTGCACGCTCACTGCTGAACACGGTGGACATCGCCGGCCGAGGCACGCCGTCGCCGATGGCGACGACCTCTCGCAGCACGCCGGTCACCTGCTCGGCCATCTCGGCGGCCGATCCGAACCGGTGGCCGGGATCGGCGGCGGTCGCCCGGCCGAGCAGCCGGTAAAACGATGGATTTTCGGCGAGCACGGGAACGTCCGCGGCGTCGGGCAATTCGTATCGGTACCGGTTGCGGTAGTCGAAATTGAAGGTCAGTAGGGCGAGCGCGCGGCCGACCGTGAAAAGGTCGGACTCGACCGACGCGCCCTCGGTCTCGAGTTCGGGTGCGCAGTAGCCGTCGGTCTTGTAGCTGCCGCTGTCCTCGTCGTCCATCCGGCGAACGGCACCGAGGTCGATCAGTTTCAGCTGTTCCTCGGTCTGAATCACGTTGTCGGGCTTGAAGTCGCAGTACAGCAGGCCGACCCCATGCAGGTAGCCCATCGCAGGCAAGATTTCGAGGATGTAGGCGAGGCCCTCCGCGACGGGCAGCGGGGCGATCTCCCCGTCGGCGCCGCGCGATGAGCGGAGCTCCTTTAGCGAAGCGCCGCCGACGTACTCCATCACGATGTAGCCGACGAGTTCGCTGGTCTTCGGGTCCGGGTGGCGAACGAAGTTGTAGATCTTGACGATGTTCGGATGCTCGACCGTCGCGAGGAATTGCCGCTCGGCGACCGCGGCTGCCATCGCCTCGCTGTCGCCGGTGTCGAGGAGGCCTTTGAGGACCACCCACCGGTCGCTGACGTTGCGGTCGCGGGCGAGGTAGATCCAGCCGAGGCCACCGTGCGCGATGCATCCGAGCACCTCGTACTGCCCAGCGACGAGGTCACCGGCCGACAGCTTCGGGGTAAACGAATACGCGGTGCCGCACTGGCGGCAAAAACCTTCGGTGCGCCCGGCCAGGCCCTCGCGACCGCGCCCGACCGGATTGCCGCAGTTGCTGCAGAACCGTTCGTGTTCTGCCACTTGCGGATCCGCCATGATCGCCGTCGACGGATCCCGGTATGCGACCTTGGGCATCACGATCAGGCCGGCCCCGAGCCGTCCCCGGCTCGTTCGGGCCGTCCGCGTCGACCGAGACGACGACCGGCTGGAGCCGCGACGGCTGCCCCCCGATACCGACGTGACGCCCGTCAATCCCGGTTCCGACGGCGCCGATGGCGTCGTGGCGGCGGTCGTCTCGGCTGCTGCGGGCGCGAGCCCGCACTCGTCGCAGAATCCGTCCTGGATCGTCCCACTGCAGCCCGGCTGCCCGCAGGGTGTCATCGCACCGCACTCCGATCACTGACAGCTCGCTGAAAAGCGACGAGTGCCTGGGTCGCCGCCGGCAGGTCGCAGGGCGACCGCCACAGCAGTTCGTGCGCCTCCTGATACCGGCTGTCGATTTCGGGAAGCTCGCTGAGCCTCAGCTGCGCGGCCTTCACCCGGTATGCGTCCAGCCTGGCGCGCAGCTCGTTTCGGCGGTCCAGCATCGCGGCGGCCGCATCACGAGCTGACGCCGACGCCTCGAGTGCACGTGCCGCTTCCTGTTCCAGCTCACTCAGCTGTGCAGCGGCCTGCGTCCAATGATGTTCCGGGGCTGCTGTTCTGACCGCGGCCAACCGGTCCCGCAGCGTCGCGGCGACCGCCGGCACCGTGATCGGCGTCGCGATCAGCACCTTCGCACGCGCAGCCGCAACCGTCTCCCGCGCTTGCACTTGCGTGGCTTCGACGCAGTCGATCGACTCGGCGAGGTGGACCACACGGGTCTCGTACGCATCACGCTGCGCGGCCATCTGGTCCAGTTCGGTTCGTAGGGAGGCGATTTCGTCGGCAATTTGCGGAAGTCGCTGCGCCCGCTGGTCGGGGCTAACGATCGAGAGCGGATCGGACATCGCGAGCGATCTGACCCCGTCAACGTCGGCTGCGATCCCGTTCAACCGAGCGGCGAGCGGGTGCGCGATCTCGGTAAGCCCGAGCGCATCCGCAGTGCTGCGCGCCCCGCGCAGCAGCTCGTCCTGCTTGTCGAGCTCGGGCAGGAGCGTCGACCGGACGGCATCCGCGGCGATGACGAGCCGGGAGACATCCGCGTACGCCGCCGTCATGCCCGATACCAGCTCGGCCACGGTCAGCGACTTCGTCACGGACGTCGGGCCCAGCAGGTTGCGGTGCTCGAATGGAATCTCCTCCGGCTCGAGCGTCGCCACCGCCTCGCACAGCAATTCGGTCAACTCGGACAGCTCGGCTTTTCCGGGGCGCGAGTGCCTGCGGCGGACCCCGTGCGCACGCTCAACGACCTCCCGGAACATCGCGAAGTACGACCAGATCAGCGCGATCTGTGCCGTGCCGCTCGCCCACTGCGCGGCGCTTACGCCCGTCAGCGGGATGTCGTTCAGGAACCGACATCCTGGGTGATTCTCAAGCGCGACCAGGTTCTCGGTGATGCCCGCGCTCACTGCATCGAGGCGCGCGAGCTCGGCGTCGGCCTCGTCAACGCCCATCAACCTACGGCTCCCCTATCGGCAGCGATCGCGGCTGACGTCGATCGGAGCCGCACACCCTACGGTGCCAGCATCGGCCATAAACAAACAGGCGGGCATCGAGCAGATCGACATCCGGCTCATCGACATCGTCGGCCCAGACGCGAACCCGACCTGGATTTCGTGCTGTCCGACACCGTCCGGCTCATCGATCAGTTACGCAATGAAGGACGAACGGTGCTTGTGCACTGCGTGGCCCGCCCGATCCGGATACCGACCGCGGCGGCGCTTTGCGATGCGCGCAAGCAGGGCATCAGCGGCGAGACCGCGTTGCGTGACATTACGTCGGCTTTACCGGACGCTTACCCCAACAGTGACTTCCGCGGAGCGCTGCGGCTTCGTTCATCCAGCGATGGCGTCGCAGTAGCGGTCGTGTTCTTGTGGGGATACAAGTGCGCCTTGCATCCATGTCCATTGCCAGCGCTAATCGGTTAGAGGAACGTATCTGGTGGGACCAGCGGCGCCACTGGGGCGCTGCCCCAAAATGTGAGGGGCCGTTCCGTGTACGCACGCTCTACCACCATCCACGCACAACCCTCATCGATCGACATGGGAATTGCGCATGTTCGCGATGTTGTTATGCCCGCCCTTCGTGAGATGGAGGGTTGCCGAGGCATTTCGCTGCTGGTCGACCGTTTGTCCGGCAGATGTATCGCGACCAGCTCCTGGGACAGCAAACAAGCGATGCAAGCGAGCGCCGAACGGATATGGCCGGTGCGTAATCGAGCGACCGAGATTTTCGGGGGCCGCGCGGTCGCCGAACAGTGGGAGATCGCGGTCGTCCATCGCGACCACCACTCAGGTCCGGCTGCCTGCGTGCGGGCCACCTGGCTCAAAGCGCGGCCCGAGCAGTTCGAGCGAGGCATCGATTTTTACCGGTGGGCCGTGATGCCGGCCGTCGAGGAATTTGACGGCTTCTGCAGCGCTTCCCTGATGGTCGACCCCCTAGGCGCGCGGGCGGTGGTTTCGGTGGCGTATGACAGCTTCGAGACGATGGAACGAAGCTCGGACACCGCCTGCTCGTTGCGGACGGCGATGCTTCGCGATCTCGGCATCGACCAAGACGATGTCGGCGAATTCGAGTTGGCAATCGCCCACCTGCATGTGCCCGAGATGGCCTGAGTAACGGGCCTGATTAACTACGGCTGCAAATCCCCAGGGGCACACTGTTACCTGCGCACACACACTTCAGTGAGCGGGTGCACCAATGTTGCCGATACGGTCAACACCTATGTCCCGCCGACTATGCGCCGCTGCCGCAGGACTTTCCGCCACCACCGCCGCGCATAAATGTCTGCGCGAACGTCGGCAGGCGTGTTTCAGTTAGCGGGTGCTTTTAAAATCGCGACTCCCGCGCCCACGCCGCCGCCGGGTGGGTGGGCCGAAGCTGGTTAGAACGGTGTCGTTTGCGTCTTTGACATGGCATTGGCCGCAGCCGTGCTGTTTTCGGGTGTCATACCCTTCGGCTGGTTGGTTTTTCGGCGCGGCGCCGTACAGCAACCGGTACCGCAACCCGCGCGATTTCAGGAGTGTTTGGCGTCGTTCGCCGACGTTCGGGAATGGGGCCTCACCTGCGGATTCCGGTAACATACGGACGCCCACGAACACGGCTAATGAGCCTGGGGGTCAAATGGTCGCAGGTTCAAATCCTGCCAGCCCGACCACATACATGCAGGTCAACGGCTATTTTAGCCCCTGGCGGACATCCTTGAGAGGTGACCGATGACTGCTAACACCGCGAAACTGACGGGTGAGGTTGTGCGTCCCGGCGACGCCGGTTATGAGGCGGCGCGGGTCGGCTGGAACCGGTTGTACTCCCGTCATCCCGTGGCAATCGTGTTCTGCAGCGACACGCAAGATGCCGTCAACGCCCTGGCATGGGCGCGGCAGAACGATATCCGCGTACGCGCGCGAAGCGGTCGGCATTGTCTCGAGGGTTGGTCCGCCGTCGACGACGGCCTCGTCATCGACGTCAGTCACATGAAGTCGACCTACATCGACGCGGCTTCGAAAACCGCCACCGTCGGCGCCGGACTCAACCAGTTGGAAGCCGTAACCGCACTCGGCAAGGCTGGCTTTGCGGCGCCCACCGGGATCGAAGGAACAGTCGGGCTAGTCGGCGCGACGCTCGGAGGTGGCTTGGGTCCGCTCACCCGTAACTACGGCATGGCGTCCGACAATCTCGTCGCGGCAGAGGTCGTCGTGGCGTCGGCCGACGGCGGAGCAAAGGCGATCATCGCCGACGAGGAGAACAACTCAGATCTGTTGTGGGCGCTGCGAGGCGCGGGCAATGGCAACTTCGGGATCGTCACCTCACTGACCTACAAGATCCATCCACTGACGCAGACCATCTATCTCGTCGCAACGTGGCCAGGGCTGGACGACCTTCAGGGAGTATTCGAGGCATGGCAACACACTGCCCCGCATCTGGACAACCGCCTGACGAGCCAGCTCGAGATACACCGCGACGAGATTCTTCTCTTTGCCGTGCTGGCCTCAGGATCGGAAGCCGAGGCGACGCGAATGCTGGAGCCGATACTGTCGATCGGACAGCCCCACCTCACGACGAAGGACGCGAACTGGGCCGACAACTACGCCGGATTGCAGATACCGATCGACCAAGAGCCCGCGAATTGGAAGTTCTTCTCGCAGTTCATTTCCGAGCCTTTCCCGCCTGAAGCTATAGGTCTGATCGGATCGCTCATGGCCAAGGCGCCGACCTCGGATTGCAACTACTTCACCAACGCATTCGGAGGAGCCGTCAAGAGCAGCGAACCCTCCGGCGGCTCGGCCTTCGCACACCGCGACGCCCTCTTCTACGCCGAGCCTGGCGCAGGGTGGGGCACTCGCGGTGAGGTACTCGCCTCGGACGATCCGCTGACCGCGAAGTGTCTTACCTGGATCGCGGATTTCAGTGAAGCCTTGAGGCCCTACGTGAATGGCGCCTACCCCGCCGTTCCGAACGCCGGTATGCCGGAATGGGAGACGGCCTATTGGGGGCCCAACGTCGACCGGCTACGCACGATCAAGGCGAAATACGACCCCGAGAACGTATTCAGTTTCGATCAGAGCCTGCCCCTTGTCAGCGGGTGAGCGCGGTGCGTGAGGAGTGTGG
>Ga0318514_10000568_pt1 | contig 11287 bp, 8 predicted proteins | sample GRESIP176b2f18_FD_203684 | JGI IMG/M metagenome (GOLD analysis project Ga0318514, IMG submission 203684) | Tropical soil microbial communities from Luquillo Experimental Forest, Puerto Rico - GRE.SIPMG.176b2f18 | ecosystem: Environmental > Terrestrial > Soil > Tropical forest > Bulk soil...
CTCGTCGATGTAGCCTTCGAGCACCAGTTCGGCGTCGGCCGGAACGCGGACATCGACGGTGACGCATTTCACGACCGGCACCGGCGCGCCGCGCACGGCGCCGACCACGTCGAGCTCGTCCATCGGCGCCGTCGCGGCGACGGCCGCGAGAAAATCCGCGGGATGGCTGCCGACCGCAAAGGCGACGGGCATGCGCTCGCCCCTGGCAACCGCGGCCTGGTAGAGCGCGCGCAAATCGCTCGGGGCGTTGAGGTCGATGCCGGCGGCGCGCGGGCCGCGCAGCATCAAGCGCCGGCAACCAATATTGGTGAAGCCCGACTTCGCATCGTGTGCGTAGTCGATGCTGGCCGAGATATACGGCGCACCGTCGAGCCCGTGCTGCAGGTGCACGGGCAACGCGGTCAGATCGGCATCGTCGCCGGTGAGCACGACCTCGTGCACCGGCGCTTGCGCGGAGAGCACTTCGATCGGGGCAACCGGATGCCGCAGGCGCTCGCGCAAGGCGGCAGGAAAGCCGGGCTCATCGGTATCGAGCGCGGCAGCAAGCCGGCGCCGAGTGCCCATCACATTGCCGACGAGCTCGGTCTTTTCCGGCCCGACCGCGCGGAACCAGACCGCGTGGGGATTGCAATCAAGCACCGCGGCCACATCGATCAAGTCGATCGGATCGTCATGGACGACGCATTCGCCCTGCTGCACGAGCTTCTCGACGAAATGGCGCAAACGAAATTTTTCGGTATCGGTCATGAAGATGCTTTCCGGTCGATCGCATGCGGCGTGTCGGGTGATCTTAGCGGGGTGGCCCGAAGGGGTCTAGGAAGGCGCGCCGTTACGAGGAACGCGATGCGGCAGTCGCCGGCGGCAGATTTTCGGGACGGCCATAGAGATTGTCGATGCGGTCCCAGCGGTCGTAGTGGACCAGCGCCTTGAATTCCTCGAAGCCCATGCCCTTGTCACGCAGCGCGAAGGTACCCGCGCGCATGTCCTCGAGCACAAGCTTCATCGCCTTGGCGGCGTGCATGATGGTTTCGAGACCGAAGCAGATCGCATTGAATCCGAGCTGCTCGAATTCCTTGGGCGAGAGGATGGGTGTGCGCCCGCCGACCAGCGGATTGGCAAATTGCGGTACGTCGAAACTGCGTGCGACGCGTTCGAGCTCCGCGATGCTCTCCGGCGCCTCGACGAAGATGGCCTCCGCGCCGGCGTTGATGTAGCGCTCGGCGCGCCGCAGTGCCTCGTCGAGGCCCAGCACGGCGCGCGCGTCGGTGCGCACGCAGATGAGCGTCTCGGCATCGAGCCGCTCCGCCATCGTGGCCCTGATCTTGGCCTCCATGATTTCGGCCGGAACGACCTTCTTGCCGGCCATATGGCCGCAGCGCTTGGGCCAAGCTTGGTCCTCGAGAAAGACCGCGCTCGCACCCATGCGCTCGTAGGTTTGAACGGTGTGCACGGCGTTCTTGACGTCGCCGTAACCATCGTCGATATCGACCAGAACCGGCACGTCGCAAGCCGCGATGATGTCGCGGACCGCTGCCGCGATGTCGGCGAAGCCCTTGAGGCCGATGTCGGGCACGCCATAGCGCGCACCGGCGACCGGGAAGCCGCCGATGAACATGGTGTCGAATCCGGTCTGCTCGATCAGCAGCGCGCTCAGCGCATCGTAGGCGCCGGGAACGACGAGCAATCGCCGCTCCGCGACGGCTCGGTTGAGCGCCTGGCGAAAACTTCCTCGACGGCTCATGGCGGTCTCCTATTGGCGGGCAGCGCCGGCCCCGCCATCGGCTGCCGGCTTGGTATGATAGGCCGGCATGGTGCGGCCACGCAGCTCATGCAGAAAGCTCAGCACCTGCTGGTTCGACATGTACTTGCTCTCATCATAGCGATCGTAATGAACGACCTCGTCAAGAGGGCGCCGGACCGTCGGGCGGCGATCGATGGCGGAAAAGCCGATCGGCAGGATGTGGTGGATCATCAGGAGATCGGGCACGCCAAGCACGCGCTTGAACGGTTCCTGGACGTGGATGGTGACGTGCTGTGAGCCCAATCCGAGCGATGTTGCGGCAAGGTGCATCAGCGTCGCGGCGTTCGAAAGCGCGTCGGTGAGATGACTCTGGTGACGTCCGAATGTCATGGCGCCGAGCACGGTTCCCCATTGTCGGCGGCCATCGCCGAGAATGACGATGAGCACCGGCGCCTTACCCCAGGCCGCGTGCCGCGTGCGCACCCGCTGCCATTGCTCGGCCGGGTCACCTTGCACCTGGAAGGCTGGGTGGCGTAGTTCCGCCAACCGCATCTGCTCCATCCAGAAGATGAAGTCGTTGTTGACGTCGACATAGGCATCGACCAGCGCCTGCTTTACCTGCGGGTCCCGCACAACGATGAACTCCCAAGGCTGAGAGTTCGCGCCCGACATCGCCCAGCGGCCGGCCTCGAGAATCTTGTCGACATAAGTGTCGGGCACCGGGTCTGGCCGCAGATCGCGCATGCTCATGCGACGGGTGAACAGTTCGCAAAACTGCTCATATTCGGGCGTCGTCTTTTCGTCTGTGTTCGCCATCATCAGCTCCCTGGTGAGGCGGCGTCGGCGGTTGCTTCTGGCGCCGGCCCTGCCGGAATCGTACCCTCTATGGCAAACGTTGTCTGGGGTCGGGATCAAGCTAATGCGTGGGCGATCAAGCTCGCCCTCGAACCATCTCCGGACAAAACGGCACAAGGGAGGACCAAATGAAGCATCACCCGATGGGGACGGGCATCCTGGCGCTGGTTGCGATCTTGGCCGTCGCGTTTGCTTCGACCGCCGCGGCCGCGGATCGCGTGCGGGTGGGCAAGGCGGTGCCGTTTGCCTGGACATTCACGCCGATTGATGTCGGCATCGCGGTCGGCACCTTCGCTAAGCACGGGCTCGAACTCGAGGTGACGGGCTTCGCGGGCGACGCCAGGCTGCAACAGGGTCTCGTCTCCGACAGCATCGATTTTGGCTTGGGAAGCGGGGCAGGGATGGGCTTCTTGGCGAAGGGCGTGCCGGCCAAGGCCGTCGCCGCCATGGCGGGCGCGCCCATGAACATGAGCATGGTCGTGTCCTATGATTCCCCGATCAAGACGCTCGACGACATCAAGGGCAAGAAGGTCTGAATTACCACGGTCGGGTCGCTCACGGACTGGCTGCTCAAGCGGGTCGTATCGCAAAAGAAATGGGCGCCAACCGACGTGACCGCCGTGACGGTCGGCGGCATGGATTCCACCAAGGCCGCGCTCAAGACCGGTCAGATCGATGCGGTCGTAATCGCGCTCGAATTAGGCTATGCGCTCGAAGCAGCGAAGGAGTGGCGCGTGGTGTCGCTGCTCGCCCCGTTTGCGCCGGATTTCCACACCCACGTGATCTTTGCGCGCGACGAGCTCATCGCCAATAAGCCGGAAACGGTGGAGCGCTTCCTGCGCGCGTGGTTCGAGACCATCGCCTTCATGCGGGCCAACAAGGAGCGCACCGTGGAGATCACCGCCAAGGTTCTCAATCTCGACAAGGCGGTGATCGCGCGCGTCTATGACGAGCAGATCAAAATCTTCACCTCCGACGGCCGCTTCGACCCCAAGGCGCTGGTGGTGATCCGGCAGTCGCTGGTGGAAATGGGCATTCTGCAACAGGTGCCCGACGACGACGTGATGTTGACCACGCGGTTTCTGCCGGTGAAGTACTAACCATCCGCCTCACGCGTCGCGTCCGAAATCGCTATATTCGATGGGTTATGGGTGACCGCGCCGCGGGCGGAAATGCTCGATATGACGGCGAAGTCGCGTTCAATCGGCTAGGCTTGCAAATTGGCAGCAGCCATTAGGGTGCCCCCGGACCATGAAGATTTTCGAATGCCAGAATTGCGGACAGCCGCTCTACTTCGAGAATACGAGGTGCGAGAGCTGCGGCCTGCGGCTGGGTTATCTGCCGAAGCAGGAGGTCATCACTGCATTGGAAGCGGCCGATGGCGTGTGGAGTGCGCTCGTGGCGCAAGGGGAGCACTATCGCTTCTGCGCCAACGCCGAGCACGATGTCTGTAACTGGCTCGTGCCTGCCGACGATAACGAGATTTTTTGTGCGGCCTGCCGCCATAATCGCACCATCCCCGATCTCGCAAATCCCGAGAATCTCGTGCATTGGCGTAAGATCGAATACGCCAAGCATCGGCTCTTTTATACGCTGCTGCGGCTGCAGCTGCCGCTAGCAACCAGATCGGAAGATCCCAACGGTCTCGCATTCGATTTCCTGTCGAACCCGGTCGATGCCGCGGAGGGCCAGGCGCCGGTCATGACCGGGCACACTGGCGGCCTCATTACCCTCAACGTGGCGGAGGCCGACGCCCCCGAACGTGAACGCCAGCGCAAATCGATGGGCGAACCCTATCGCACGCTGCTCGGTCATTTCCGGCACGAGATCGCGCATTATTACTGGGATCGTCTAGTTGCGGACTCGCCCGCGATCGAGGAGTTCCGGCGGCTGTTTGGAGACGAGCGCGAGGACTATGCGGCGTCGCTGCAGCGACACTATGCCGACGGTCCGGCGCCGGACTGGACGGAGCACTTCGTCACCGCCTATGCCAGCTCGCATCCGTGGGAGGATTTCGCCGAAACCTGGGCGCACTATTTTCATATGGTCGATACGCTCGAAACCGCGTTCGCATTCGGTCTGCGGCTGCGGCCCAGGGTGGCCAAGGGCGCGAGCCTGGCCGCGGCGATCGACTTCGACCCGTATGCCGCCGAGATGGACCGGATCATCGACGCCTGGCTGCCGCTGACGTTTGCGGTGAATTCCATCAACCGCAGCATGGGTCAGCCGGATCTCTATCCGTTCGTGCTGGCCCCGCCGGTGATCTGGAAGCTGACATTCATCCACGATCGGATACACGCGGTGAGCGCGGATCGGCCGCTCGATTCCGAGCATAACGCGATACGCGCCATCATCGCCGGGCTCAAACGCGCAGTCGGCTCGCCGCAAGTATCAGGCTGAGCGGTTTTCAGCCGCGGCTTCAGGGCGGTGAGATCGGGCTCGATCGCACCGCCCGCTGCTTTCGTTCCGCCCAGCGCGCAAGCCGGGCGGAAGGTGCGATCAGCGCGCGTCGGCGATGGGCGCCGGCTGCATCACGTTGTTGACCACGTATTGGCCGATCTTGAATCCCATGTCCTGCCCGACGCGGACCGAGAACCTGTAATGGAAGCCCGCCCAGATGCGGGCATACGCCACCTCGTCGGCATAGGCGTGAAGATTGGTCCATCGATGCGTGACACCGGGAGCGGAGGAACTGGTGACGGCAATTTCCGGTACGTCGGCTGTGCCGAATACCGCCTCGCCCACGGCGGCCAAGGCCGCGCTGCCAATGCAGTGTGCGCAGGGATATTCCGGATGCATGGGCGTGTTGTCGATCGGCTGCCAGGTTGCGTCGCGCTCGGTGGCGGGATTGTCGTCGGTATCGCCATTGCGGATGGCGGTGATCGGGCGCCAGAACTCGTAATGGTATTTGGCGTCCATCACCGCAATATAGGCGTCGGCCAGCGCGACGGCGGTGAGCGCCATGAAGCGCGCGTTGTCGATGACGTTCATCCCCTTTACCGCCGCCAGTTGCCGCGCGACCGGATCGGTGGACTGCGGGCCGGTGATCAGCCAGAAGCGGGCGTCCTCGGTCTGCTTGGCCGAGCGCTTGCTGCTGGTCGTGGCGCCGAGGTCCTTGATCTCGTTGTAGTCGCTGGCCCATTGCTCGCTGTGGAGCGCGATCGGAGGCTCCGGACGGAACTGCGATGGGCTCGTCATGGCGAACGGCTTCACGTTCGGCCACATGGAGGCGACCGTGATCGGCGTCGGCACATAGACGCCGGGCTTGGCCTTCGGGCGGTAGGCGTCGGCGGCGTCGGCGCCGTCCTTGGCGCGCGCCTCCAGAATTTTCCCCGCCACCACCTCGCCGAGTCTAATTCCTTCCGACTTCGCGTCGCCGTCGGGAATGTTGGATAGATAGGCAGTCGTGGCAGCCTTGAGTTCGGCCTGCGTCTGCGGATTGAGGCCGGCCAACACGGAGCCCGCAGCCGCGGCGGCGGCTGCTTCTTTCGAGGCCGCCGCCGGCGCCGGCAGTTGAACCAGGTAGGGCCGGTAGCGGCGCTCGATCGAGTTGACCGCGTCGAACATCGCGACCTGCACCATCGCCACCACCCGCTGCGCGGCGGGGGGCGTCATGCGCGGCGTGACAAAGGCGATGGCTTTCTCATTCCAATCGGCGATCACGTCGGCGAACGCCGAGGGTGCCGGAGTGATCAGCGCGACCGCCACCAGCACCTTGCGAAGATTGGCTTGCATGCTGTGCTCCCTGCTAGTCGAATGCTCGGATCTGCGGATTGCCGCCGCGATATTGCGAGCGGGCAATTTGCGAGCGCCTGGAGCATCTCCAGTCGGCTCGCTGCTCCGCCGCGACCCCCCATCAAGGCGGCATGCGGCGTGATGCGCGACACTCATGCGACTCCACGCCGCCGCTATCCAGTCTCAGATCTGTACCGTGCGTCTGAATTCGCTCGCGGCTCGATAGCCCACGGCTATGGGAGCGGCGAAGACGCCATCCGGTGCAGAATGTGATAGGATCGCGCCCGATGTGCGAGCGCGTGCGCTCCTGGCTGTCGCCATCAGGCACGAGTCTGCTGCGCCCGCTTTCGAGGCGTCGGGGCTTCAGCAGCATCGGAGCAGGGCACCGGACTTGGTGCAGGCCTGACCAGCTGCCGGAGTCCAGAATTTGGACTTGCGGGAGAGCGGCCCCCATTTATTTTGAGCGCTCGTCGGAGCCCGATGGAGGAGGGAGATGAAAGGCTACGGTCAGTTTTGCCCGGTCGCCAAGGGCGCCGAAGTCTTCGCCGAGCGCTGGACGCCGCTTGTGCTGCGCGAATTGCTGTGCGGCAGCACGCATTTCAGCGATCTTCACCGTGGCGTGCCGCTGATGTCGCGAAGCTTGCTCAGCCTGCGATTGAAGCAGCTCGAACAGATTGGGGTGATCGAGCGCAAGCACGGGCCGCAGGGGCCGCAATATCACCTCACCCAGGCGGGGCGGGAATTCGCGCCGATCGTCCGCCAGTTGGGGGAATGGGGCCAGCGCTGGTTCCGCTCCCGGTACGTGCGCGATGAGCTCGACGTCACCCTGTTGATGTGGGACATGCGCCGCTGCATCGAGGTCGACGCGTTCCCGACCGGCCGGACCTGCGTGCAGTTCGATTTTTCCGATCTGCCGGCGTCGAAGCGTACATGGTGGCTGGTCAGCGACGGCGAGGAGGTCGATCTTTGTCCCGCCGACCCGGGATTCGAGGTGGGTCTCTACGTTGCGACCGACCTGCGGACGATGACGCGCGTATTCATGGGCGATCTTGCGTTGAAAAGCGCCATTGCTTCCAGCCAGATCGAGCTCGATGGCCCGCGGGAGCTGCGCCAGCGCTTCGAGCGCTGGCTCGGGATGAGCGGGTTCGCCCATATCGGCGACGCCAGGCGCGCGGTGGGAGCCAGTCGCAATCGGGATCGATCCGAGCGGCGGCCCGGTGTTGCGCATTCGGCTTGAACGCGTCGGCCCGGCCGATGGGTACAGATCCGGGACTGGCCGGCGCGACGCGATGCATGACACGCTGACGCGGCGACGGCGTTGACATCTTCGTCATTGCGGTCAAATCGGAGAAGGCCATGGCGTATGCACTCACCCGGCAGGCCGACCGCGGATTGGATCGATCCGCGGTCGCGGCGCTTCGCAAGCTGTTGCGGGGTCCATTGCTGCAACCTGCCGAGCCGGGATACGACGAGGCGCGCACGATCTGGAACGCGATGATCACGAAGCGGCCCGCCCTGATCGCGCGGGTGAGCGGCAATGCGGACGTCATCGCCTGCGTGAACTTCGCGCGCGAGAACGGTCTGCCGTTGTCGATCCGCGGCGGCGGTCACAACATCGCGGGGACCGCGCTCTGTGACGGCGGCCTGATGATCGACATGAGCTTGCGGCGCGGCGTGCGCGTTGATCCGACGCGCCGCATCGTTCGCGTCGAAGGCGGCGCCACCTGGGGCGACGTCGATCACGAGACGCAGCCGTTCGGTCTGGTGGTTCCGAGCGGGATCGTGTCCAATACCGGCGTCGGGGGTTTCACCATGGGCGGCGGCTTCGGCTGGACCTCGCGCAAGTTCGGCTACGCCGCGGACAACTTGATGTCGGTCGACATCGTGACCGCCGACGGCGAGCTTCGCCTCGCCAGCGATAAGGAAAATCCCGATCTGTTCTGGGCCTTGCGGGGCGGCGGCGGCAACTTCGGGGCCGTCACGTCATTCGAGTTCAAGGCGAGCCGGCACGGCCCGCAAGCGCTGTGCGGCATGGTGGTCTATCCAATGGGGGAGGCGCGCGCGGTCATGCAGCAGTTCCGGCAAATCACCGCTGTTGCGCCGGATGAACTCTGCTGTCTCTTGATTCTGCGTCGGGCTCCGGCAGTGTCCTACCTGCCGCAGGACGTGCACGGTCGGCCGATCGCCGCCATTGCCGTCTGCTGGGCCGGCGATCCCGGCGATGGGCGCGCTGCGGTTCTTCCGCTCAAGACCTTCGCGCGGCCGCTCGCCGACACGATCGAGCGCAAGCCGTTCGTGGAGCACCAGACCATGCTGGATGCCGGTCAGCCGTTCGGCCGGCGCTATTACTGGAAGTCGCACTACTTCGCCGAGATCGGCGACGATCTCATCGATGCCATGATCGAGCATGCCGAACGCATCACATCGCCGCACTCCGCCGCCCTTCTGATGCATCTCGGCGGCACCCCCGCGCGTCTCGATCCGAGCATGAACGCGGTCGGCTTGCGAGCGGCATCCTATGTGCTGAACATCCAGGCGGCGTGGGAGAGCGCGCAAGAGGATCGTCGCCATCTCCTCTGGGCGCGTGAATGTTGGAGCGCCACCCGGCAGTTCTCGACCGGCAGCGCCTATATCAATTTCATGACCGAGGACGAGGGCGAAGCACGCGTGCGCGCGGCCTTTCCGGCTGCGGTCTATGCGCGGCTGCGCGAGGTCAAGAGCAGGTTCGACCCCGGCAACCTCTTCCACGGAGCGCAGAACATCCCGCCACCGTAAACCGGGTGCAGTCGTGTCCATCTGTGGGGTGGGTGGGCATTGCGCGTTCTCCATTCCTTCCTCCGCGCGTCTTGCGCGGGCGCAAATGCCCACGCGTTCCGCCCGCGTGGGCTCGATCGAGGCGGGATCCGCTTTGGCGGCAGCGGGCGAAGCGCGCGCTTCGCAAGCGATATGGCGTTGCTGCTAGCCGGCTTCGCCCGGGCTTGGCCGTTCTCGTTGCCACCGCCCCCTGGCACCGCAACCGCGCCGGAGATACCGGCCGGCCCAAAAATTGCATCGAAAATAGCGTAATAATGTGATCGCCTTGGCGCAGCAGAGCACCGTATGTCGATCCTCGCCAGTCTCCACCACGTCACGCGCTACGGCTACGATCGGCCGGTCAGCCTCGCGCCGCAGGTCATCAGGCTGCGCCCAGCCCCCCATTGCCGTACGCGGATCGAAAGTTACTCGCTCAGGGTGACGCCGGCGCAGCACTTCGTGAACTGGCAGCAGGATCCGAATGGAAACTGGCTCGCACGCTTCGTCTTTCCGGAGAAGACCCGCGAATTCACCATCACTGTCGATCTCATCGCCGACATGGCGGTGATAAATCCGTTCGATTTCTTCGTCGAGCCATTCGCGGAAAATTTCCCGTTCGCCTATCCCGCCGAATTCGCCGAGGAGCTTGCCCCTTATCTCGATGCCGCGCCGGCCGGCCCGCGGCTGTCGGCGTTCCTCGCCTCGATCCCGCGTGATCACAAGAATACCGTCGATTTCCTGGTTGGACTTAATCAGCGTCTGCAACGCGAAATCCGCTATCTGATCCGCATGGAAACTGGCGTGCAAACGCCGGAGCAAACGCTAAAGGAAAATTCGGGCTCGTGTCGGGACAGTGCATGGTTGCTGGTGCAAATCCTGCGACATTTGGGGCTCGCGGCCCGGTTCGTGTCGGGCTACCTCATTCAATTGCGGCCTGACATACCCTCGTTCGACGGGCCGGCTGGCGCGGCGCAGGACTTCACCGATTTGCACGCCTGGGCCGAGGTCTACGTGCCGGGCGCGGGCTGGATCGGGCTCGACGCCACGTCCGGGCTGTTATGCGCCGAAGGTCATCTGCCGCTCGCCGCGACGCCGCATTTTCGCGCCGCGGCCCCCATCAGCGGCTCGGTCGAGCCCTCGCAAACGACCTACTCGTTCGACATGACCGTCACGCGCATGGCGGAAAAGCCGCGCGTGACCTATCCGTTCTCCGACGACGCATGGGCGGCGCTCGACGCGCTTGGTGAAAAGGTCGATCGGGATCTCGCAAGCAACGACGTCCGCCTGACCATGGGCGGCGAGCCGACCTTCGTTTCGATCGATGACTACCAGTCGGCGGAATGGAACACCGCCGCGCTCGGCCCGACCAAGCGCATCCGTGCCGATGAACTGATCCGCCGATTGCGCCGGCGCTTTGCGCCGGGGGGCCTCCTGCACTACGGCCAGGGCAAATGGTATCCGGGCGAGCCGCTGCCGCGCTGGGCGTCCGCGCTCTATTGGCGGCGGGACGGCAAGCCGATTTGGCACGACGACGCGTTCATTGCGCCCGAGACCATCGCCTATCGGCCGCTCGCCGATGACGCGCAGCGATTCACGCAAGCGGTCGCGGCGCGCCTCGGGCTCAACACCGACTACGTGCAGCCCGCCTTCGAAGACCCGGCCGCGCGCATGCTCAAGCAGGGCGAATTGCCCGAGAATGTCGACCCAAGCGATCCCAAGATCGATGATCCGGTCGAGCGCGACCGCATCATGCGCGCGTTCGAACGGCATCTCGGTGCGCCGGCGGGTTACGTGCTGCCGCTGCAGCGCTGGACAGCGCAAGCGTCGCCCGGCTGGGTCAGTGAGGTGTGGCAGACGCGGCGACGACGGCTATTTCTGGTACCGGGAGAGTCTCCCATCGGATTCCGCCTGCCGCTCAGCGCTTTGCCGCATTTGCGGCCAGCCGATTACCCGTACCTCGTGCCCGCCGACCCGATGGACGCGCGGAGCGAATTGCCCGATCCCGGCCTGCTGGCGCAGGCCGTTGCCCATCGCAACGAAGACGGCGCCGCCCGCGCCAAGCAGCTCGATGTTCCCCACGGTGAAGGCGCGCCTACGCCCGCGGTCGCGCCAGCGCCTGGAGCGGGTGTCCCCGTCCGTACCGCGCTGACGGTCGAGCCGCGC
>Ga0318514_10000571_pt1 | contig 11270 bp, 10 predicted proteins | sample GRESIP176b2f18_FD_203684 | JGI IMG/M metagenome (GOLD analysis project Ga0318514, IMG submission 203684) | Tropical soil microbial communities from Luquillo Experimental Forest, Puerto Rico - GRE.SIPMG.176b2f18 | ecosystem: Environmental > Terrestrial > Soil > Tropical forest > Bulk soil...
CAGGGAAAACGTCGGGGCACCAGACGTGTGCGACGGTGCCGGGGTCGGAAGCGCGCCGATCGGCGCACTAGCTGACCGGGATCGCTCGGCACCGTAGCCGATTGCCGCAATCAGTAACGGAATAACAACCACCGCAATCAGCCAGGGAAGGCCACGCGACCGCCGGTCGAATTCCGGATCTTGCCGCGTGTCCGCGGTTGCGGCCGCTTGCCGCAAACCCGCCGCTAACCCCACCCGTGCCCCTCCCCTCATTTCATTACCGGGACTTATCCGTCCCGCAGGTCCGTCCTGCAGGTCCGTCCTGCAGGTCCGTCCTGCAGGCGATATGCAGCCTACCGAGTCGGCGTCACGACACCGCTCAAGTCGGGCACACTGGAGCAATGGGCAACGGCAAAAACCCGACCGACAGCGAAACCCTGGCACACATCCGCAAGCTGGTCGAAGAGGAGAAAATTCTGCGGGAGCAACTGCAGCACCGCGACATCACCACGTCGGAGGAACACGACCGCCTGCGCGGGCTGGAGGTCGAACTCGACCAGTGCTGGGACGTACTGCGTCAGCGCCGGGCACTGCGCGAAACCGGTGGTGACCCGCGCGAGGCACATGTGCGCCCCGCCGACCAGGTCGAGGATTACCTGGGCTGAACGCGCGAACAGAGGATGTCGACGCCGTCGTCATAGGCGGGGGCCACAATGGGCTCGTCGCGGCCGGTTACCTGGCCCGGGCCGGCCTTCGGGTGCGGTTGTTGGAGCGGCTGGGGCACGTCGGCGGGGCCGCAGTCTCGGCGCGGGCTTTCGAGGGTGTCGACGTCCGGGTGTCGCGGTATTCGTACCTGGTCAGCTTGCTGCCGTCGCGCATCGTCCACGACCTGGGCGCCGCGGTCCGGTTGGCCGGCCGGCGATTTTCGTCGTACACGCCCGACCCGGCTTCCGACGGCCGCAGTGGGCTCCTGATCGGGCGCCCCGACACCTTCGCCGCCATCGGCGCCGCCGGGGACGAGCGCGGTTTTGCCACGTTCTACCAGCGCTGCCGGCTGGTGACCGAACGACTCTGGCCGACCCTGATCGAACCGCTGCGCACGCGCGAGCAGGCGCGCAAACACGTCCTTGCCGGCGACGATCCCGATGCCTCCGCAGCATGGCGGGCCATGGTCGACGAGCCGATCGGGCACGCAATCGCCGACGCGGTGGGCAATGACCTGATCCGCGGCGTGATCGCCACTGATGCGCTGATTGGCACGTTCGCTCGCGTCGACGACCCGTCGCTGATGCAGAACATCTGCTTCCTGTATCACGTGCTCGGTGGGGGCACGGGAGACTGGGACGTGCCCCTTGGCGGGATGGGCGCGGTGACTGCGGCTCTGGCGTCCGCGGCTGTCCACCACGGCGCCGAAATAACAACCGGGGCAGAGGTTTACGCTGTCGACCCGAATGGCGGGGTGCGGTACCGCATTGGCGACGGCGAGCACCTCGTCCGGGGTCGGTTCGTGCTGGCCGGCGTCACACCGGCAGCCCTGGCCGGCCTGCTCGGCGAAAAGAGCGCGCCGCTGGCCCAGGGCGCCCAGGTCAAGGTCAACCTCGTGCTGCGGCGGCTGCCCAGGTTGCGCGACGACAGCGTGTCACCCGAACAGGCATTCACCGGGACGTTTCACGTCAACGAGACATGGACCCAACTCGATACGGCGTATTCGCGCGCGGCCGCCGGTCACGTACCGGATCCATTGCCGTGCGAAGCGTACTGCCATTCGCTGACCGACCCGAGCATCCTGTCGGCCGGGCTGCGCGAATCGGGCGCTCACACGATGACGGTGTTCGGGTTGCACACCCCGCACTCGCTGTTCGACGGCACCTACTCCGGCGCCCTGCGTGACAGGCTGACCGACGGGGTGCTTGCGTCGCTGAATTCCGTTCTGGCCGAACCTATTCAGGATCTGTTGATGCGCGACGCTCACGGCCGGCCATGCATCGAGACGACGACAACCCTCGATTTGCATCGCACGCTGGCGATGACCGCAGGCAACATCTTCCACGGTGCGTTGTCGTGGCCGTTCGCCGATGACGACGACCCGCTGGACACCCCGGCGCGCCGATGGGGAGTCGCGACGGCCCACGACCGAATCATGTTGTGCGGCTCGGGTGCCCGCCGCGGCGGGGCGGTGTCGGGCATCGGCGGCCACAACGCCGCTATGGCCGTGCTGGCCTCGCTGTGATCGCCTAGCGCGCGTCGATCGTGACGTAGTCGCGTTCGGTGTAGCCGGTATAGATCTGGCGCGGACGGCCGATCTTGCTGTCACCCTCGTCGTGCATCTCGCGCCAGTGCGCGACCCAGCCGGGCAACCGGCCCAACGCAAAGAGCACGGTGAACATCCGCGTCGGGAACCCAAGTGCCCGGTAAATCAGGCCGGTGTAGAAATCGACGTTGGGGTAGAGCTTGCGCTCGACGAAGTAGTCGTCTGTCAACGCCGCCTCTTCGAGTTCCTTGGCGATGCTCAGCAGGTCGTCGTCGCCACCGAGCTTGGACAGGATCTTGTCGGCCTGTTCCTTGACGATCCGGGCGCGCGGGTCGTAGTTCTTGTAGACGCGGTGACCGAAGCCCATCAGTTTGACGCCGGCCTCGCGATTCTTGACCTTGCGGACGAATGCGCTGACGTCGTCGTCGCTCTGGCGGATCTTCTCGAGCATCTCGAGCACGGCTTGGTTGGCGCCCCCGTGCAGCGGGCCCCACAGCGCGTTGATTCCTCCGGAAATAGAGGTGAACAGATTCGCTTGTGACGACCCCACCAGCCGCACTGTCGAGGTTGAGCAGTTCTGCTCGTGGTCGGCATGCAGGATGAGCAGCATGTCCAACGCGCGAACGACTTCAGGGTCCGCGTGGTAAGGCTCGGCGGGCAACCCGAACGTCATCCGCAGGAAGTTCTCCACCAGCGACAGCGAGTTGTCCGGGTACAGGAACGGCTGGCCGATCGACTTCTTGTAGGCGTACGCGGCGATGGTCGGCAGCTTGGCCAGCAGCCGGATCGTCGACAGCTCGACCTGCTGGCCGTCCATCGGGTCCAGCGAATCCGGGTAGTACGCCGAGAGCGCGTTGACCGTACTGGACAACACCGGCATCGGGTGGGCGTTACGCGGAAAGCCGTCGAAGAAGCGCTTCAGGTCCTCGTGCAGCATGGTGTGCAGCTGAATCCGCTTGGTGAACTCGGCGAGTTGCTCCTTGTTCGGCAGCTCGCCGTAGATGAGCAGATAGCTCACCTCGATGAAGGTCGACTTCTCGGCAAGCTGCTCGATCGGGATGCCGCGGTAGCGCAGGATCCCGGCGTCGCCGTCGATGTAGGTGATGGAGCTCTTGCACGAGGCCGTGTTGACGAAGCCGTTGTCGAACGTGGTGTATCCGGTCTTGGACAGCAGCGGACCCAGCGCAATGCCGTCAGCGCCTTCGGTGGCGTTGACGATCTGCAGGGCGATCTCGCCCCCGGGGTACTTCAGAGTTGCGGTGTCGTCGGTGTCGGCCACGAGAACCCCTTTGCGCTCTGGCTGATATGGCTGCCCTGACTAGGTGCGTATAGCTGAAGGTAGTCGTTGTGACGACGGAGCGCCTGCCCGGGGTCTGGTCTGGCGGTGAGGCGGCCATCGGTCGCGTACTCAGCGGTGGATAAGTCAGGGCTGAAGACGCTCGACACGAGAGCCGATGACCCTAATTCGGTTGTGCACCCGGTTTTCCCGCCCCTGCCAGAATTCCACGATCTCGGGCGCGATGAGGTATCCGCCCCAGTTGGGTGGCACCGGGACGCACTCCGCGTCGGCGAAGCGGGCGGTGACCTCCGTCAGCTGGCCGAGCAGCGCCGCACGCGAGGCGATCGGCCGCGATTGCAGTGACGCCCACGCGCCCAGTTGTGAGCCGCGCGGCCGCTTTGACCAATAGTCCTGCGTGGCCTGCGCGTCGACCTTGCTCACCGGGCCGCGGATATGGACCTGCCGTCCCAGCTGGTACCAGGGGAAGGTCGCCGACGCGTACGGCGTCGCCGCCAGCTCCAATCCCTTGGCCGAGTCATAGTTGGTGAAAAAGGTGATCCCGGTCTCGTCCGCACTCTTGCACAACACCGATCGGCTCACCGGCCTGCCGTCCGCAACGGTGGCCAACACAAATGCGTTGGGCTCGGCCACCCCGGCGCGCTCGGCGTCGTCAAGCCACTTGCGAAACAACGCAAGCCAACCGTCGGCCAACCAGTCCACGTCCAGGTCAGGGCTAGCGTCCTTCTCGACGGACCCGTACTCCACGCGCATCCGCTGCAGGCGCTCTTTGTCTAGTCCCGGGTCGGGTACTGCCATCGCGCCAACGCTACCGGGCGGGTGCTACCGGCCGGTAGCATCGGCCCCGAGACGGGGTGCGAGAATTTTCCCATGACTGTGGTCCCCGAAGACTTTGTCCCCGGCCTGGCGGGCGTGGTGGCCTTCACCACCGAAATTGCCGAACCGGATAAGGACGGCGGCGCGCTGCGCTACCGCGGCGTCGACATCCAAGATCTGGTGAATCAGCAGGTCACGTTTGGTGACGTGTGGGCGCTGCTGGTCGACGGCAAGTTCGGCCGCGGGCTGCCGCCGGCCGAGCCATTCCCGCTGCCGATCCACACCGGCGACGTGCGCGTCGACGTGCAGGCGGGCCTGGCGATGCTGGCCCCCATCTGGGGGTATAAGCCGCTGCTCGATACCGACGACGCCACCGCCCGCGATCAACTGGCGCGGGCCTCGGTGATGGCCCTGTCGTACGTCGCACAATCCGCGCGCGGCATCTATCAGCCGGCCGTCCCACAGCGAATCATCGACGAATGCCCAACCGTCACAGCACGATTCATGACCCGCTGGCAGGGCGACCCCGACCCCAGGCACATCGAGGCCATCGACGCCTACTGGGTGTCGGCCGCCGAGCACGGGATGAACGCCTCGACGTTCACCGCCCGGGTGATCGCCTCGACCGGCGCGGACGTGGCGGCTTCGCTGTCGGGGGCGATCGGGGCGATGAGTGGCCCGCTGCACGGCGGCGCGCCGGCCCGGGTGCTGCCGATGCTAGAAGAGGTCGAGCGCAGCGGCGACGCCCGCGCCCTGGTCAAGTCGATCCTGGACCGCGGCGACAAGCTGATGGGGTTCGGGCACCGCGTCTACCGCGCCGAGGACCCCAGGGCGCGGGTGCTGCGCGCCGCATCGAAGCGGCTGGGTGCGCCGCGCTACGAGGTGGCGGTCGCGCTCGAGCAGGCCGCGCTGGCCGAACTGCGCGAGCGCCGTCCGGACCACCCGATCGAGACCAACGTCGAGTTCTGGGCCGCCGTCATCCTGGACTTCGCCCGGGTACCGGCCAACATGATGCCGGCGATGTTCACCTGCGGTCGCACCGCGGGGTGGTGCGCCCACATTCTCGAGCAGAAGCGGCTCGGCAAGCTGGTCCGCCCGTCGGCCATCTATGTCGGGCCCGGCCCGCGCAGCCCCGAATCCGTCGAAGGCTGGGACCGGGTCCTCGCCAACGCCTGAGCGCGCTCTCTTGTCGGTGCCCCGCGATTGAATGGCTTCGGCCGCGATGAGTTTGCGTCGCGCGCCGAGTCAATAACCGTGAGCCGGCCCACGCCTGGGGCTGGCATCCGAGACCGACACCAAGGAGACCAGCATGCCGATCAATGTCGAACCCGCACTGTCCCCCCACCTCGTGGTTGACGACGCCGCCGCGGCGATCGACTTCTACGTCAAGGCCTTTGACGCCGCCGAGCTGGGCCGGGTGCCCGGTCCCGACGGCAGGTTGGTCCACGCCGCGCTGCGCATCAACGGCTTCCTGGTGATGCTCAACGACGACTTTCCGGAAACCTGCGGTGGCAAGTCGATGACGCCTAAGTCGCTGGGCGGAACTCCGGTCACCATTCATTTGACGGTCACCGACGTCGAGTCCAAGTTCCAGCGGGCCGTGGACGCGGGCGCCACCGTGGTGGCCGCGTTGGAGGACCAATTCTGGGGAGACCGCTACGGCATAGTCGCGGACCCGTTCGGCCACCACTGGTCCCTGGGACAGCCGGTGCGCGAAGTCAGCGTGGACGAGATCCAGGCGGCGATGTCCGGGCAGGCGAGTAACTAAGCGAAGTCACCCAGCCGGGCCAGCAACCGGCGTCGCGTCGGCGGCGCCGGCGGCGCGGTGTCGGCTACGTGGAGCATGTCGGCGACGTCGGTGAACTTGTTGCGCGGCCGTCCGTCATGGCTGCCGCGCGCGATCTCCGCGGCGTCGATCGCACGCCATCCCGCAGAGTCGACCGCGCGGGGTTGGCGCTCGTGCACCAGTGTGGCCAACGCCCCCGGCTTGTCCACCGGGTCGGTCAAACTGCCGGCGTTGAAATCGGCCACCAGGGCCTGGACGGTTTCAAAAGAGCACGACTTGTTGGTACCGATGAACCCCGTCGGTCCCCGCTTGATCCACCCCGCGACGTAAGCGCCGGGCACTGGCCGGCCGTTGTCGGGGTCGACGACGCGACCACCGTCGTTGAGGACAACGGCCGCCGATTCGTCGAACGGCAGATCGCGAATCGGCTTGCCGCGGTAGCCAATCGACGTCAGCACCAGGCCCGCGTGGAGCGAGTGCACTTCGTCGGTACCGGTGATCGAGAACTCCACTCCAGTGGCACGCTGCTGGCCCAACACGCGTTTGGGCGTGAGTTGATAGGCCAGCCGGATTCGTGGGCGCCGGGTTTGTGGGCGCGGCGTCGAACCGTCGCCCAGCTTGCTCAAGATCTCCAGCTTGTTTTTGGTCAGCGCGTCGGAAGCCTCAGCGAGATCGCTTGCCACCCGTTGATGGTCTGCGGCGTCGAGCACGACCTCGGATGCGCCCGTGAGCCCGATCAGTTCGGGCAAAGTAAACGCGGAATGGGCGGGCCCGCGCCGGGCGGCAATCACCACTTCGCGCACCACCGAACCGCGAAGCGCTTCCAGTGCGCGGTCGGAGATGTCGGTCCGCGCCAGGTCGTCGGGGTCCGCCGTGAGCACTCGGGCCACATCGAGGGCGACGTTGCCGTTGCCGATGATCACCACACGTTCGTGACTGAGATCGACTGGCAGATCAGTAAAGTCGGGATGCCCGTTGATCCACGCGACCAATTCGGTAGCAGTCCCGGTGCCCGGGAGATCCATACCGTCGATGTCCAACCGGCGATCATCGGGCGCGCCGACCGCGTACAGCACGGCGTGATGGTGGGCCAACAGATCGGCGTGGCTCAGATGCTTGCCGATCTCGACGTTGAGATAGAACCGGAAGCGGCGATGCTGGGATACCCGGTCGAAGAGTCGGGTGACCCTTTTGGTGTTTTGGTGATCGGGCGCCACGCCGGCACGAACCAACCCGTACGGAGTGGGCAGCTTCTCGAAGACGTTGACCCGCACCCCATGCTGTGTGAGCAGTTCGTCGGCCGCGTACATGGCCGCGGGCCCCGACCCGACAATGGCCACGGTGAGGGGGTGACGGCGGGCGCGCACCTCGGCGGCGGGGATCACCGGGGCCAGCTTCGACGTCGGCGGTAGCTTCACGCCAGCGGGCCGCTCCGGGTAAAAGGAGGCGTTGATCTCAACAAAGGGCAGCTGCTTGGGCTCCAGCCGGGTGTCGGGGGCGATCGCGCCGACCGGGCAAGCGCTCACACAGGCGCCGCAGTCCACGCAGGCCACCGGATCGATATAGAGCATCTCCGACGTCGCAAACCCCGGCTCGTCGGGAGAGGGGTGAATGCAATTCACGGGGCAAGCGAAAACACAGGACCCGTCGTTGCAGCACGACTGGGTAATAACGTGCGGCATGAATACCCGCGCAGTCCTATGCGGCCGGCACCGCGGCCAGATGCTGACGTTGCGGCTCACTGCGGTAGCGCGACGGCTTACCGTTGATCTTGCAGATCCGCCACATCAGCCGAGAGGAACGCGTCTCCATCAGGCCGGTGTCGTAGGCCAGCATCCGGACGTCAGCGAACATGTCGCTCAACCACTTTCGCGATTCCGGCGACCGGAAGAAGAGTTCCTTCTTGACCTCGCGCGGGATGTCGAATTCCTCCCAGAAAGCCTTGGGCGGCTTCACGATCGCCTGGCACAGCACCCGCATGGTCAGCGGGTAGTACAGCGAGACCCAGAACCGCTGCCGCTTGGTCAACTGCGGTAACCGCTTGCGCAGGAACTCGTGCGCGAACGAAATGTGGCGGGCTTCCTCGGCCACGTGAATGGCCATCACCCGCTCCATGATCGGGTGCAGCGACTTGCCTTCGCGGAGAACGTTTTTCTGCGTGTGGTCGATGGGCTCCTCGCCGGCGAGCACCCCGATGAAAAACGCCACCGGCAATGGGCCGGCCACCAGGGGAATCAGCGGAGAAATCCAGCGCAACATCCGCGGCATTCCGGGGACATCGGCGCCGACGCGGTTGACCATCTCCTGAAACATCATGGTGTGGTTGCACTCTTCGACCGATTCGTGCAGGCAGTACCGGTACTCCGGCGACCCGTTGGGCACCCAGAACGTGTAGCTCATCAGGCCGCGGATCAGGATCGATTCGAAGTGCAGGCCGACCTTGGCCACGTTGGCCTGGCGCCACATCCCGATCGTGATCTTGCGGTCTTCGGGCTGGGCTTGATACCAGGGATGGCGCCCTATCGGGTCGGTCAACGGCAAGATCCAGCGGGGATCGTTCTCCTTGACGGCGAACTCCGGTGAATCCCATTCGATGTCCGTGTACGGATTGAAGTTTCGCCGCACAGACCCCTCGGACAGTGTGGCGAGCATGTTCACGTACTCGGCGTCGTCGCGAACTTCCATGTTCCGGCGCCAACGCCGGACCATTCGCGTTCTGGCCATATCCAAGCCTCCCCAGCGAGGTTTACATTTGGACGTGCTGTGTCCAAGACAGTACCGCAGGTACCGGATATTTTCTAGACCCCTCGAACGCTCTGTGGCCTGACCAGTGGTCAGCCATCGGCTGTGGCGTGACTCACACATCTCGGGTCTCGCGGACAGCCGGCCAGGCGTTATCGGCACGCGACCACGGCGCCTGAGGATCGCTCCCCGCGCCTAACTACGCTGATTGACATGGCTGACCGGCTCGAGATCCCCGCTGACATCAAACCCCGCGACGGCCGATTTGGGTCCGGTCCGTCAAAGGTTCGACCCGAACAATTGAAGGCGTTGACCACCACCGCGGCGCCGTTGTTCGGCACGTCGCACCGGCAAGCGCCCGTGAAGGACCTGGTGGGACGGGTGCGGTCGGGAGTGACCGAGCTTTTCTCGGTGCCGGACGGATATGAGGTCATTCTGGGCAACGGCGGCGCGACGGCGTTCTGGGATGCCGCGGCCTTTGGGCTGATCGACAAGCGCTCGCTGCACCTGGCCTTCGGCGAGTTCAGCTCCAAGTTCGCCTCCGCGGTCGCCAACAACCCCTTCGTCGGCGACCCCGTCGTCATCAAGGCGGATCCGGGCAGCGCTCCCGAACCGCAGGCAGATCCGTCGGTCGATGTGATCGCCTGGGCGCACAACGAGACCTCGACCGGGGTCGCGGTGCCGGTCCGCCGGCCGGCCGGCTCGGACGGTGCCCTGGTCGTCATCGACGCGACCTCGGGTGCCGGCGGGCTACCGGTCGATATCACCGAGACCGACGCGTACTACTTCTCGCCGCAGAAGAACTTCGCCAGCGACGGCGGGTTGTGGCTGGCCATCATGAGCCCGGCCGCACTGGCCCGCGTCGAGTCCATCGCCGCGTCCGGCCGCTGGGTTCCAGACTTCTTGTCGCTGCCGATCGCGGTCGAGAACAGCCTGAAGAACCAGACGTACAACACGCCGGCGATCGCCACGCTGGCGATGATGGCCGAACAGCTCGACTGGATGTTGGGCAACGGCGGACTGGAATGGGCGGTCAAACGCACGGCGGACTCGTCGCAGCGGCTGTACTCCTGGGCGCAGGAGCGGCCCTACACCACGCCGTTCGTCGCCGACCCAGCGTTGCGGTCCCAGGTGGTGGGCACGGTCGACCTCATCGACCACGTCGACGCCGCGGCCGTCGCCAAGACCTTACGGGCCAACGGCATCGTCGACACCGAGCCGTATCGCAAACTGGGCCGCAACCAGTTGAGGGTCGCGATGTTCCCCGCCGTCGATCCCGATGACGTCAGCGCCCTCACCGAGTGCATCGACTGGGTAGTCGAGCGCCTTTAACCTGACCGTCATCGGCCTGCAACCCGCCAGCGTGTCCGAGCGGGTTATCGGCGTTAGCTGCACTAGAGTGCGCACGTGACGGGCCCGTCGCTGAACGGGCACGGGGCCTGCGAGGAGAAGCCATGCGGGAACTCAAAGTGGTTGGGCTCGATCACGACGGCAAATACATCGTCTGCGAGGGTGAGGAACCCACAGAAAAGTTCAAGCTGGTAGTCGACGACCGATTGCGGGCCGCCCTGCGCGGCGAACCGCTCCAGCCCGAACAACCGCCGCTCGAGTTCACAGTCATAAACATGTTGAGCCCCAAAGAAATTCAGGCGAAAATCCGCGCCGGCGCGTCTGTGGAGCAGGTCGCCACGGCGTCTGGTTCCGATATCGCCCGGGTCCGCCGGTTTGCCCACCCGGTGTTGCTGGAACGTGCCCGCGCCGCGGAGCTGGCAACGGCCGCGCATCCGATGCTCGCCGACGGCCCCGCGGTGCTGACCCTCCTGGAGACCGTCAGCACGGCACTGGTGGCGCGCGGCCTCGAGCCCGACAGACTCAGCTGGGATGCCTGGCGCAACGAAGACGGCCGCTGGACGGTGCAGCTTGCCTGGAAGGTCGGCCGTTCCGACAACATCGCACATTTCTGCTTCAGTCCCGGCGCCCACGGCGGAACGGTCACCGCGATCGACGATGCGGCCAGTGAACTGGTTGACCCCGACTTCGAGCGTCCGCTGCGGCCGATCGCGCCGGTGGCCCACCTCGAGTTCGACGAGGAGGTACCGCCCGCTCGCGCGGAAGAGGCGAAGCCGGCGGTCACCCCGCCGCCCGAACAACCGGTGCACACCCGACGCGGCAAGCCGGTCATTCCGGCTTGGGAAGATGTGCTGCTCGGCGTGCGCTCAAGCGGGCACCGCTAATCAGTCCCCCACACCAGCCCAAGCAGCGTCAGCCACGCGCCCACCACCCCTACACCCACACCCAGCACGAACCAGCGCAGCACCAAGGTGTGCCGCCAGCCCCACAACGTCGGCGCCAGCCCGCCTGCCGCCACGAGGTTGAGGAAGACCGCCAGCAGCGGATGC
>Ga0318514_10000575_pt1 | contig 11232 bp, 10 predicted proteins | sample GRESIP176b2f18_FD_203684 | JGI IMG/M metagenome (GOLD analysis project Ga0318514, IMG submission 203684) | Tropical soil microbial communities from Luquillo Experimental Forest, Puerto Rico - GRE.SIPMG.176b2f18 | ecosystem: Environmental > Terrestrial > Soil > Tropical forest > Bulk soil...
TTCGCTGACGGGGTGCGCGCGGTCGGCGCCAGCCTGCCCGGGCTGCTGAGCGGGCGGGACCTGGCCACGTTCACCGAGCGCGAGGAGGCGGCGGTGGCCCGCGAGGTGCCTGCGGACCTGGCGCGGTGGGTGGCCGCGATGGTGCCGGCCTACTCGGCGTTCGAGATCGTGAACGTGGCCGCGGACACGGGCAGCGACGTCATAGAGACCGCGGGCATCTACTTCAACCTGGGCGGCCGCCTGCAGATAACCCGGCTCAGGGACCAGATCATCGCGCTGCCCCGGGACGACCGCTGGAACACCATGGCGCGCGGCGCCCTGCGGGACGACCTGTACGCCGCGCACGCCGCGCTGGTCTATGACGTGCTGAAAGTCACCGGCCCCGGCACCCCGGAGCAGCGCCTCGCGGAGTGGGCCGAGCGCAACTCCGACGCGGTGGCGCGCACCACGCAGACCCTCACCGAGATCTGGGAAACCGAGCGGTCCTCGCTGGCGACGTTGTCGGTTGCGGTCCGTGCCGTGCGCAGCCTCGTTGCGTCCGGTGCGCCGCCGGTACATTCTTGAGGCGTGCGAGTGTACTGGTTACCGATCGTCCGGCAAGCTCCGCGTCCTCGCGTAGGCTTCTCGCCATGACAGGTACCGACCCGGCAAGCGAGCTCTCGGAACTGTCGTCCAAGCTCAGCAACGTGGAAGCCGTCCTGAACCCGGCCGCGATGGAGCGCGAGGCGGACAAGGTCAGAGAACAGGCCGCCGCCCCGGACCTCTGGGGCGATCCGGAACGGGGCCAGGCGGTCACCAGGCGGCTCTCCTACCTGGAGGGCGAGCTGAACAGGCTGGCAACGCTGCACCAGCGCCTGGACGACACCGGGGTGATGTTCGAGCTGGCCGACCAGGAAGACGACGAGCCCGCGCGCCAGGAAGCAGCCCGTGACCTGGCCGCGCTGCGCAAAGAGATCGACCAGCTCGAGATCCGCACGCTGCTGTCCGGCGAGTACGACGCCAGGGACGCGCTGATCTCGATCAATGCGCAGGCCGGGGGTGCCGACGCCGCGGACTTCGCGCAGAACCTGCAGCGCATGTACCTGAGGTGGGCCGAGCGCCACGGGTACCCGACCGAGATCTACTACACCTCCTACGCGGAAGAGGCCGGGATCAAGTCCACCACGTTCGTGGTCAAGGCCCCGTACGCCTACGGCACCCTGCGCGGCGAGCACGGCACGCACCGCATGGTCCGCATCTCCAAGTACGACAACCAGGGCCGCCGCCAGACCTCGTTCGCGGGCGTGGACGTGATACCGGTCGTCGAGCAGGACGACCAGATCGACATTCCCGAGGACGAGATCCGGGTGGACGTCTACCGGTCCAGCGGGCCCGGCGGGCAGGGCGTGAACACGACCGACTCGGCGGTGCGGCTCACCCACCTGCCGACCGGGATCGTGGTGTCCTGCCAGAACGAGCGCAGCCAGATGCAGAACAAGGCCACGGCCATGGCGGTGCTCAAGGCCAAGCTGCTCGAACGCAAGCGTGAGGAGCAGGAGGCCAAGATGGCCAACCTGCGCGGCGAGACGACCAGTAGCTGGGGGACCCAGATCCGCAACTACGTCCTGCACCCGTACCAGAACGTCAAGGACGTCAGGACCGGCCTGGAGACGGGCAACACCGGGGGAGTGCTGGACGGGGAGATCGACGACTTCATCGAGGCGGAGATCCGCTGGCTGCGCACCCACGGCGCGGACGGGTCCGACGGCGCCGCCGACAAGGCGGGCGTTTCCGGCGCCTGACCCGGCGCTTCCCGCGAGGACATGCCGTGGGGCGCTACCGGTGCTTGATCAGTGCGTGAGCTGCAGAATTATCAGCACAAGCGACAGTGCGATCAGCGCGGCGGCGGTCAGCGGCACGGTGAGCCCGCTGCCGTGGTGATGGACCCGGGCGCGGGCCGTGGCACAGGCCGGGCAGCGGGCCTCCACCACCGGGGATGCGCAGTTCGCGCAGATCAGGTGTTCGCAACTCATCGCGGTCCCCTCTGGCAGGTGGTACTCGGCGTGCCCAACAGCCTCTTAGTCAGTGTTGCACGCCTCAAGCTAGTTTCCCCCCTAGACTGTCGTGTGCCAAACCGGGCAGGAGCCAGGGAAGGCCAGGTAGCAGCGGCCGGCCGGCTTCTGGGCCCGCATCGTCCTTATTTCGCCGAGCGCGTGTGATGGGCCTGTGATCCACTTCGATAACGTCACGAAGACGTACCAGAACCAGAGCCGCCCGGCCCTGGAGAACGTCACTCTCGACGTCGAGAAGGGCGAGTTCGTCTTCCTGGTCGGCCCTTCGGGCTCGGGCAAGTCCACCTTCCTGCGGCTGATCCTCAGGGAGGAGCGGCCTTCCGAGGGCCGGATCCACGTGGCAGGCAAGGATCTGGCCAGGCTCAACAACTGGAAGGTCCCCTACCTGCGCCGCCGTATCGGCTGCGTGTTCCAGGATTTCCGCCTGCTGCCGAACAAGAACGTGTACGGGAACGTGGCGTTCGCGCTCCAGGTGATCGGGAAGCCGCGCCGCTTCATCCGCAAGGTCGTGCCCGAGGTGATCGACCTGGTCGGCCTGGAGGGCAAGCACGAGCGGATGCCCGACGAACTGTCCGGCGGGGAACAGCAGCGGGTCGCGGTGGCCAGGGCGTTCGTCAACCGGCCCATGATCCTGCTGGCGGACGAGCCCACAGGGAACATTGACCCGGCCACATCCATCGGGATCATGAAGGTTCTCGACCGGATCAACCGGACCGGCACGACCGTGGTCATGGCCACCCACGACGCCGCCATCGTTGACTCCATGCGCAAGCGGGTTATCGAGCTGGAGTACGGCAAGGTGGTTCGGGACCAGTCGCGCGGAGTGTACGGCCAGGCCTACTGACCGCTTTACCACGCGTAACTGACCGAACACACGAGGATCAGCAACTATGCGAGCACAGTTCGTCCTCCAGGAGGTCTGGACCGGCCTTCGGCGTAACCTGACCATGACCGTCGCGCTCATTGTCGTGGTCGCCATCAGCCTGTCCCTGCTCGGCACCGGGCTGCTGTTCGTGAAGCAGGTGGATGACACCCGCACCTACTGGCAGGGCAAGGTGCAGCTCTCGATCTACCTGTGCACCACGACCAGCGTCAGCCCGCAGTGCCGGCAGAACGGCCCCGCCACCCAGTCGGAGAAGGACCAGATCGCCGCCGACCTGCGCCAGCTTCCCCAGGTCCAGCACGTCTACTACGAGTCCCAGGAGCAGGCGTACGCACACTTCAAGAAGGACTTCTCCCGCGACCCGCAGTTCACCAGCCTGGTCACCAAATCCGAGATCCCCGACTCGTTCCAGGTCAAGCTCGTCAATACGCAGGCGGACTACAGCATCGTGGCGGGCACGGTGCAGGGCCGGCCGGGCGTGGACCAGGTGGTCGACGACGCCTCGATCCTGTCGAAGTTCTACGCGCTGCTCGACGGGGCGCGGAACGCGGTCGTGATCATCGCGATAATCCTGATCATCGCCGCGGTGCTGCTGGTGGCCAACACCATCCGGCTGTCGGCCTTCAACCGGCGCCGGGAGACCTCGATCATGCGCCTGGTCGGCGCCTCGAACTTCTACGTGCAGCTTCCGTTCCTGGTCGAGGGGATCCTCGCCGGGCTGTGCGGCTGGCTGATCGCGGCCGGGCTGCTGATCGCCGTCAAGGTGATCGGGCTGGACTCGCTGCAGCAGTACTTCCCCTACAACGTTCAGCTGTCCGCGGCCGACCTGATCGAGGTCATCGTGCTGGCTATGGTGATGGGGGTGCTCCTGTGCGGGGCCACCTCCTTCCTCACGCTGCGGCGCTACCTGCGGGCGTGAAGGCGCGCCGGCGCCTCGCCGCCGCGGCGAAACCTGGTGCCAAGGAACGCACGGTGATTGCCCGCAACCGCCGGGCGAGGCACGATTATCACATCGAGGATGTCGTGGAGGCCGGGCTCGTCCTCACCGGCACCGAGGTGAAGTCGCTGCGGGCGGGCCGTGCGTCCCTTACCGACGGCTTCGCGCAGATCTCTGACGGGGAGATGTGGCTTTACGGAGTGCACATACCCGAGTACGCCCAGGGAACCTGGACCAACCACGAGCCCAGGCGCCCCCGTAAGCTCCTGCTGCACAGGAGGGAAATCGACAAGCTCGCAAGCGAAATCGCGGAGCGCGGCCTCACCCTTGTGCCGCTCTCGCTGTACTTCACGGGCGGGAGAGCGAAGGTCGAACTGGCGCTGGCCCGCGGCAAGCGGACCTACGATAAACGTCAGGACCTGGCACAGCGCGATGCTGCCAGGGAGGTCCAGCGTGCTCACCGGCGGCGAGGATAGCGAGAGAGTCGGTCATGGCGTCCACGCGTAGGCGCGGAGCGCACGCTGCGGCTGCGCCCGATGCCGCCCCGGCTGCGCCCCAGGCTCCGGCCACCATGGACACACTGGCCAGGCTGGTGAGTGGTTTCCGTGCCCGGCTCTCGCCCGTGCGGGTGATCCTCGCCGTGCTGTTGCTCGGCTTCACCACGATCCTGTTCACCGGCGGCCTGTGGTCCTCGCCCTCGGCCGAACCGACCGTGCAGCAGTTCCTGCTTGCCTGGCAGCAGCGCTCCTACGCGGCGGCCGCCGCCCTCACCACGGGGAAGCCGTCCGTGGTGACCACCGAACTGGCCAGCGCCTACAGCGGGCTCGATGCGGCCGCGTTCTACCTGAACATGGGCCCGATCAAGCAGTCGGGCGGCACCGCGACGGCCCGCTTCACCGCGTCGGTGGACCTGGGCCAGGACGGTGCGCCGTGGCAGTACACCGGGAACTTCACGCTGCAGCGGGTGGGCCCGTCCTGGAAGATCGTCTGGAGCCCGAGCGTGATCAACCCCGGCCTGCGCCCGGGGCAGCACCTGGCGGTGATCTCCACCACCCGGCCCCGGATGCCGATCCTCGACGCCGAGGGCAGGCCGCTGCAGGTCAAGTCCACCGCTTATGTGGTCGGCGTGGTGCCGGGCAAGCTGAAGAACGCCACGGCGACGGCCGACGCCCTGTTCCAGGTCACCAACATCGAGCCGACCGAGATGCTGGGCTGGATCCGCGCGGCGCCGAGCGGGCGTTTCCTCGAACTGGTGACCTACAAGCCCGGCACTTACCACAGGCTCGCCCACAAGCTCATGAAGGTCCCCGGCCTGAAGGTGCATAAGCGCCGGGTGCTCCTGTTCGACAGCATCGCCAAGGCCGTCGTCGGCTCTGTGGGCGCCGAGGACTCCAGGGCGCTGCGCAACGCCGGCATCGCCTACCGTCCCGGCGCCACCGTCGGCCTGTCCGGCCTGCAGCAGCGCTACCAGGCCTACCTGACCGGGACCCCGAAGACCGAGGTGGTCGCCGCGACCGCCCGCGGGCGCACGGTAAGGGTGCTGAAGACGTGGACGGGCCGGGCGCCCGCCTCCGTGCACTCCACCATCGACGGCGGCGTCCAGCAGGCGGCGACGCGGGCCGTGACCGCCGCGCCGGGGTCGGCCGCGATCGTCGCGATGCAGGCATCCTCGGGGCGGATCCTGGCCGTGGCCGACCACAAGGGACCGGGCATGCCCGCGATCGACCCGCTGGCCGGGCAGTATCCGCCGGGCGCGGCCTTCACGATCGTGTCTACCGAGGCGCTGCTGGCCAAGGGCGTGACCGTGAATACCCCGATCCCCTGTACCAAGGTGAACACGGTGGGCGGGCACAACTTCCGCAACGTGCCGGACAGGACCAAGGCGGATCAGGGCGCCACGCTCGGGGGAGACTTCGCCCAGTCCTGTGCCACTGCCTTTGCCGGCCTGTCCCAGCGGCTGAACACCGCGGAGCTCAACATGGCGGCCGCCGGGTTCGGCTTCGGCCGGACGTGGCAGCTGCCGCTGCAGGGATTCTCCGGAACGGTCGGGACCGCCAACGGTGTCGCCCAGATTGCCGCCGCCACCATCGGCCAGGGAAACGTCAAGGTGAGCCCGCTCACCATGGCGGACGTGGCCGCGCAGGTGGCCACCGGTACCTGGCACGAACCGGCACTGGTGACCCGCCCGCCGGACGCCCAGCAGTCCCGGCAGACCCCGTTCGCGGCGGGCACCATGGCCAGCCTCCGCGACCTCATGCGCAACGCCGTGCGCTCCGGTGCGGCACGGCGCGCGAACGTCAGCGGGCAGATGGTGTACGGCCAGGTGGGAACCACGCTGCTCACATCGGGGAAGCACAAGAAGTGGGCAACCTGGTTCGTCGGCTACCGCGGCGGCATCGCCTTTGCCGCCGTGGAGTTCACCGCGTCGCCCCGGGTGTCGGCCGCGCCGCTGGCGCGCAGTTTCCTGCTCTCGGCCCCCGCCCGCTGACGTCGTCCCGGGGAATCCTGGTTGGCCGCCGGGTGTTGAGCGGGTAGCGTGAACAAGTAGTGAAGGCTGGGATGCACTGGTCCCAGGGCTCACCAGACAACTGAACATGGGGGTGATTGGTTTCGACTTCGGTAGTTGATCCAGGGGAAGCGGGCCGAGGACGGCGGACATAACCTCGTAAAACCTGTGACCGCAACTCAATAAGTGCCAATGTAAATCGGCATCACCTCGCCCTCGCGGCCTAACGCGAGTTAGAGGTTGTCAGCCCGGGAGCGCCTCCGGCCCGGTGTCTGGCATCAGCTAGGAGGATCCACCGCTCATCCCGGTCGCGGGGATAAGCGGGACACCTAACAGCGACTGAGCCTGGCGGCGGCTCGCCTGCGAGACCGCCGGGGCTGAGAAACCCACTGCAGGCTGCGCCCGGAGAAGCCCTGGTGATGTACTGAAGGACGCGGGTTCGATCCCCGCCACCTCCAAGAGTGCTCAGGAGACACCCTGAGCATTGTTGGAGGTGACCCATGTGCCCCGACCGCCAAGCTTGCTTGGTGATCGTTCATACCCACGGCCCATGCTGCATGCCCTAGCGGGCACTGCGGCGTGGGCCGCAGCGCATTCCTGCCCCGTGCATCGCGGCGGCGCCGATGGCTGAGTGGGGAACTGTCGAGCTGGTCGCGGAACGGCTCGGCCTCGCGCTCACCGCGGGCCGGCCGGCCGGTGACGGACAGCGGCGGGCGTACTTCGCCGATCTCGCGGGCACGCCCGTCGTGGTCAAATGGGGCCTCGATCCCGACCTGCCGGAAAAGCTCCCGTACGTGGCGGGCCAGGTACCCGAGTTGCGCAGGCGGGGCATCCCGGTTCCCCGGATCCTCGCCCACGGCCCGCTGGACGACGACAGCTACGGATGGGTGCTGGAACGCCTGCCCGGCGCGCCCGCCACGGTGTTCGGCGAGCCGCTGCTCGGCGACCTGATCGGGCTGATCACAAGGATGGCTGGCGTGCCGCCCGGGCCGCACCGCAACGACCTGGGGTACTGGGTTCCGGCCGCGGTGTTCGACGACGCCGCTGGGTACTGGGAGACCGCCATGGCCATGGGCCCGGCGGTGGCCGGGTTCTGCCTGCGGCTGCGGGCCTGGGCCGGCCGGCCCTCATCTGGGCAAGCGCCGGGCCACGGCTACGTGCACGTCGACCTGAACCTCAGCAACATCCTGGTCCGCGACGGGCGCCTGTCCGGCGTCATCGACACCGAGCACCTCGGCATCGGCGACCGGTGCGTCGACCTGGCCCGGCTCGCCTTCGAATGGCACTGGCTGGCCAGGGCCGGAACCGCGGGACTGGCCGCCGACGGCATGGGCCGGCTCGCCGCGCTGGGCCGTGCGCTCAGCGGGGACGCCTGGTGGCGGGTGGCCGTCGCCTACGAGCTGATCAGCCGGGTCGGCTGGCGCAGCGAGCACCACACCGAGATCGAACCGCTCAGCTGGCTACCTGCCTGCGCCGAGTTCCTCGACGCGCCGGCGATCCGGTAGCACCGGCGTCCGCCGCCGTTTCCGGCCACGGGAGACGGCCACGCCGGCCAGGCACAGCGCCCCGCCCAGGTAGGCCAGCGGCCGCGGCGTCTCGCCGAGGATCACCCAGGACATCAGCACGACGATGGCAGGCACGATGTAGGTGGTCACACCCATCCGGCCCGCGGTGGTCCGGGTTAGCGCGTAGGCCCAGGTGGTGAACGCCAGCGCGGTGGGAACCACGCCGAGGTACACCACCATGAGCGTCGCGCTCACCGGAGCGGCGGCGGTCTGGGTGACAAGCTGACCGGCGAACGGCAGCGTGGCCACCGTCCCGATGAAACAGCCGAACGTGGTGACCTGCAACGCGGACGCGTGCCGCAGCGCGGGCTTCTGGCCCACCACCGCGGTGGCGTAGGAGACGGCCGCGAGCAGGCACATGCCCACGCCGAGCAGCGACGCGCTCCCGCCACCCGACTCGGAAAGCCCGACGATCACCGCTCCGGCGAACGACACGGCCAGCCCGGCCAGCAGGCGGCGCGGAAAGCCCTCGTGCAGCAGCCAGCCGCCCAGCAACGCGATCACCACCGGGCCGATGTTGACGACCATTGCGGCCGTGCCCGCGTCCACGTGGCGCTCGCCCCAGTTGAGCGCCACCATGTATACGCCGAACCACAAAACCCCGGTACCGGCGATGCCGGGCCAGGCGGCGCGCGGTGGCCAGCCCTCGCCGCGGGCCAGCCAGACCGCCCCGAGCACCAGGGATCCGGCCAGCAACCGGCCCAGGGCCAGCGCGCCCGGGTCGAAATACCGCCCGGCGTCCCGGATAGCCACGAACGCCGACGCCCAGGCCAGCACCGTGACCGACACCGCGGCCAGCGCCCGCCGGTCCAGGCCACCGCCCGGCGTACTGGTTTGCCCGTCGCTCACGGGCCGACACTAGGCGCGGGACCGTTCAGCCGCGAACGAAATATCGCGGCGGCGGGCCCGGCCGTGCCGCCGCCGAAGGGTAGCTAGTAGGGCTAGGACTCCACGGCCAGCGCTTCAGTTCAGCGTTTCTGGGGCGGGCCGAGGCCGGCCAGGCGGCACTGCGGGCGGGTCAGCAGGTCGAGTTTGCTGTGATGGGCGAACGCGTTGCGGCACATGACCCGCGCCGCATCGCCGCACTGGTGCAGCACCGCGCCGCCGGTGCTGCTCGGTTCCACCACGTTGACGCACCCGTTGCTGGACTGCCCGTAGCTGTCCGGGCCCAGCACCGCCCACGCGCCTATACCGGCCACCAGGATGACCACCAGGCCGCCCACGATGGCGAACACTCGCTTCTGCCGGGGTGTGAGTGATTCCCCGCGCGGATTGGGCTGGCGGCCTCTCATGCCGGTCAAGCATAGGGACCGGTCAGCGCAGGGCTTCCCAGGCCGTGTACGCGCCGAGCCCGGCCAGCAACACCGCGGTGCCGATCCGGATGGCGAACGCGTCGATGACGCTGCTCAGCCACCGCCCGCTGGTGACGGCGATCGCGGACACCGCCCACAGGGCCAGGGTGGCGCCGGTCGCGACCGACAGCGGGTCGTGGTAGTGGGCGGCCAGGTTGGCGGTCAGCAACTGGGTCAGGTCGCCCCATTCGGCGGCGAAGATGACGGCGAAGGCCGTGACCGCGGTCCGGCCGGGCCGCGGCGGCGGCGGAGGCGGCTCGGGATCGTCCTTGCGCTTGTATTCCCTGATCGCCTCGGCGGTCACGATACCGGCGCCGACCAGGAAGATCACCGCTACCACGGCGTCCACGATGCGCGGCGCGAGCAGGTGGAACACGACGGTGCCCAGCGTGGTGGCGATCACCACGTGCACGAGGAAGGCCCCGGCGGAGCCGAGCCAGACCGCGAACGGGTGCCCGCGGGTGGACATCACAATCGAGGCGAACATGGTCTTGTCGGGCAGTTCTCCGATGAAGATGACTGCGAAAACCGCGCCGATGACCGCCAGGTTCACGTCGGGGCGCTCGGCACGCCGACCGGCTTGTCCAGGGCGGTGCGGTGCGCTCCCGGGCCGAGCCAGCGCTCCAGCCAGCCGATCTCCTCGGCAAGCACGTGCATGACCGATTCCCTGGCGAGATAGCCGTGGCCCTCGTGGGGCAGCATCACCAGCCGCGCGGTGCCCCCGTTGCCGCGGATTGCCTGGAACAGCCGTTCCGACTGGATGGGGAAGGTTCCCGAGTTGCCATCCTGCTCACCGTGGATCAGCAGCAGCGGCGCGGTGATCTGGTCCGCGAACCGGAACGGCGAAACCTGGTCGTAGACTCCGGCGGCCTCCCAGTAGCTGCGCCGCTCCGTCTGGAACCCGAACGGCGTCAAGGTCCGGTTGTAGGCGCCGCTGCGGGCGATCCCGGCGGCAAACGCCGTGGTGTGCGCCAGCAGGTTCGCCGTCATGAAACCGCCGTAGCTGTGCCCGCCCACGGCAACCCGGGCCGGGTCGATGATCCCCTCCTCGTCCAGCGCACGGATGTGTGCCAGCGCGGCGCCGGTGATCTGTTCCAGATAGGTGTCGTTCATCGTCTCCGGGTCGCCGATCACCGGCATCGTGGCGTCGGCGAGCACCGCGTAGCCGAGCAGCGTGAACACGACCGGGCCGAGCGCGGTGACCCGGGTGAACTCGAAGCTGTCGGCCCTGATCTGGCCCGCCGTGTCGGCGCCGCCGAAGTCATACGGATAGGCCCAGATCACCAGCGGCAGGCGGCCGTGCACGGCGGGGTCGTGCCCGGGCGGCAGGTACAGCATCCCGGACAGCGTCACCCCGTCGCCCCGGTCGTGCGTGAACAGCCGCTTGGTGACCCGGGCGAACTGCGGGTGCGGGTCGGGCCAGCGGGTCAGCGGCCTGGACTGCGAACCGCTGAGACTGGTCACGAACAGGTTCGGTGGCTCGGCCGGGCTCTCGTGCCAGAGCACCACCTCGTCCCGGCCGGCCGAGGTGAAGCCGAGCACGTGCTCGACCGTGCCCTGCGGGCTCTCATGCAGCCGGATGGCCGTGCCGGTGGCCAGGTCGAAACGGTCGAAGAACGGCCGCCTGCCCTCCGGGGTGGCACCGTCCCCGCGCAGGTAGATGGCTGTCCCATCGGCCAGCACGGTCTGCGAGCCGTCGGGGTTGGTGACCCGCAGCGGCGTGCCCGGGTCGCCGTAGGCGTCGTCCACCGACCTGTCGAACACCGCGCGGGACTCCCGCGGCGCGTTCAGGTCACACCACCAGGTGGTCAGCCAGCGGCGGTCGCGGTCGTGCTCGATCATGAGCACCTGGCCAGGCACGTCGAGGTCGTACCAGCCCAGGCAGCGGTGCCGTACGTCGAGCACCTGCTGCGGTGCCCGATCGAACGGCCCGGTGCG
>Ga0318514_10000592_pt1 | contig 11169 bp, 6 predicted proteins | sample GRESIP176b2f18_FD_203684 | JGI IMG/M metagenome (GOLD analysis project Ga0318514, IMG submission 203684) | Tropical soil microbial communities from Luquillo Experimental Forest, Puerto Rico - GRE.SIPMG.176b2f18 | ecosystem: Environmental > Terrestrial > Soil > Tropical forest > Bulk soil...
GGTCGGGCCGTAGCCGCGCCGCCCCTCGGGCGCGTAGCGTACGGCCTGCACCGTCGCTTCGGCTTCCTGTCGGGTCGCGGTCTGCGGGAACACGACGCCGAGCGCGCCGCAGTCGAGCACCGGCTTGACCAGCTCGGCGCGCGCCGCGGGGACGCGCACGATCGGCGTCACCGGGGTGCCGCCGGTCGCCGCCACCATCGCCGCCACCGACTCGATGCCGATGGGCGCGTGCTCCATGTCGATCATCAGCCAGTCGACGCCCGTGCGCGCGAGCGCCTGCACGATCTGGACGCTCGGCGTCGTGACGAGATATCCCAGGGTGGCCCGGCCCTCGGCCAGGCGCCGTCTCAGCGCGCCGAGCGGACTCGAGGGCGCACTCACGGCAGGTCGAGGATCTCCACCCAGTTCGGATTCTTGCCCATCGGGTATTCCTTGAGCTTCGTCAGCTGACCGCTCGACTGATCGATCGAGTAGCTCGACAGGCCGTGCGAGAGCTGGCCGACCGCCAGCAGATAGCGGCCCGCGGGATCGATGCCGAAGCCGCGCGGCTGCTTCTCGGTCGGCACACTACCGATCGGCGTGAGGGTGCCACTGGCCCCGTCGACCTGGAAGCCCGCGAGCGTGCTGCTGGTGCGCTCTGAAACGTAGAGGAACTTGCCATCGGGCGTGATGTGCATATCGGCGGTCGAGGGCTTGCCGGTGAAGCCGGCCGGTAGTGCGCTGACGACCTGCTTCTGCTTGAGGTCGCCGGTGGCCGTGTTGTAGTCGAAGACGTAGACGTTGCCGTCGGTCTCCCCGTTCACGTACACGAGCTTGCCGCCGGGATGATAGACGAGATGGCGCGGGCCGGCCTTGGGCCGCGTTTCGGCCGCCGGCGACGCGGTCGGCGTCAGCTTGCCGGTCGAGGCGTCGAACGCGAACTGGTTGACGCGATCGTTGCCCAGGGTCGGGACCAGCACGAAGCGGTTCGCCGCGTCGGCCAGGATCGAGTGCGCGTTGGGGTGGTTCTCGAGGACCTGCTGGGGCCGGCCCACCCTGCCGGGCGCTTCGATCGGATTGACGGTGACCCGGTGACCCGGATACGACGCGCCGAGCAGGTAGCGGCCAGTCCGATCGACCGCGATGTAAGCCAGGCTGTCGGCGAGCGGGCCGGCCGAGACGAACGTCAGCTTGCCGGTCGCCTGATCGATCGTGAAGCCGGCTGCGATCTTGGGCTCGCCGCGCGTGCCAACGTAGAGTATGCGGCGATCGGGGCTCACCGACATCGGCGTCGAGATCCCGGGCTTCTCGATGCCCGGGATCGGCGTCTTGTCGACGACCGTGAGGTCGCCGTTCTGCGGGCTCAGCTGGAGCACGTAGATCTCGTTGCTCTCGGCGTTGCCGACGTAGACGAAGGTGGCGGCCGCGGCCGGCGAGGCCATCAGCGCCGCCGCGGCGAGCGCGATGACGACGCCCATCCAGATCGCGACACGATGTGCTCCACGCATGGTGTCCTCCTGTTCATGGCTTTCGTGCCGGATCGGCCGGGTGCAGCGCCGGAGTCCAGCGAAGACCGAGCTTCGTGACGTCGCCCAGCACGTCGTCGCCCGCCGGCACCACTCCACGCTCGATCCACGCGACCAGATCGTCGAACGCCTGCTCGCGCATCCACTTCCCGGGAATGCTGATGACGTAGCTGGCGCCTTCGTGCTCGCCTTCGCGCACGCTCGGCGACCCCGTGGCCTGCGCACCCCACACGAGCGGCGCGAGCACCGCGAGGACGAGCGTGTTCGCGACTGCTCCGACACAAGCAACCGCGCGCATGCGCACGACTGCCCGCACGGGCGAAGCTGTCACGCCGGCAGCCAGGCCGCGGCGCGGATCTCGCCGAACTCGCGCGTGATCTTGCACCAGGAGTCGCCGGCGTCCTCGGTTACGTACACCTCGCCGAACAGGCTGAACGCGACGAGCCGCGCGGGCTCCGCCGGGTGCGTGGCGAGGCCCCACATGGTGGCGTTGGGGCGCTCGGGCAGGGGAAGGCTCCGCCAGCTCTGGCCTGCGTCGTTCGAGCGGAGCACGCCGCCCGTCTCGCCGGTGGTCGTCTGGCCGCAGCCGGCGAACAGCACGCGGGGCTCGTCGCTCTTCACCGCGATGCCCCGCGCGTACGGGAGCGGCCACAGCGTCTTCACGCCGATGGACGTCCACGTCTGGCCCCGGTCGTCGCTCCAGAACAACTCAGCGTTCGTGCTCGTATAGACGCGCGGCGGCGTGGCGGTGGATGCCAGGGCCATGTCGTGGACGTCGAGATCGTAGAGGCCGTTGACGACCTTCGTCCACGTGTCGCCGCCGTCGCGGCTCCTGAAGACGCCGTCGATCTCGACGCCCGCCCACACCGTGCGGTCGACGGGATCGACCATAACGCGCGTCACGAACGCCTGGCCGATGGAGCACTCGGTCGCCATGGGCGCGTCGAGCCGCTTCCACGTTGCCCCGCCGTCGCGCGAACGATAGACCGCGGCCGGACGGGTGCCCGCGAAGAGCGTCTGGGGGTCGGCCGGATCGACGGCGAGCGACCAGACCGTCGGCAAGTCGCCGGCCGCGCCGAGCCGCGACCAGGACGCGCCGCCGTCACGGCTCCGGAACACGCCGGTGTCCCCGGCGGCCACGACCCCGCGAGGCTCGCCCGGGAGCACGGCGAGCGCCTGGATCCGGCTGTTCAGTGGGAAGGGCTTGCGATGCCGGAGCCACGACTTGCCCGCGTCCGGACTGTGCCACACGCCCCATCCGGCGGTGCCGAGAACAATGTTGTAGGTCATGCCAGACACCAGTACACGAACGTACCCGCGTGGGCAATCCCGTTGCGCTTGACCTCGACGACGCCCCCGGCGATCCTACCGCCCGCATGATCGGCGCAGCGTGAACGCCGGCGGCAGGCCCGCGGCCTGCCGTCGCTGTTCTCAGCTCACGACGCCGCGGCCTTGCAGTAGCGCGCCACTTCCTCGTGCGTGGCGAACCACACGCCGGGCACACCCTTCATGTAACGGATCAGCACGTCGAGCATTGCGATCCGTGAGCGGTGCCCGATGAGGTGCGGATGCATCGTGAGCAGGAAGAGCCCGCCCTCGGCCAGCGCGCCCTCGAACTCGGCGCGAAAGATCTCGTGGACCGCCGACGGCGCGGTATACGGCCGGATGGCGGTGGCGCGGTTCATGTTGAGATAGGGCGCGTCGTCCTTGATCCATTCGACCGGCAGCTCCACGATCCCGGTCGGCGTGCCGTCGTCGACGAGCTCGTAAGGCTCGTCGTCGGCCATCAAGGATGAGTCGTAGAGCAATCCGAGCTCGCGGATCAGGGGCAGGGTGGTCGCGCTGAAATCCCAGGACGGCACGCGGATGCCCACGGGCGTCCGGCCGGTGACCTTGCTCAGGGTGTCGAACGCCCGCCGCATGAGGTCACGCTCCGACGATTCGGTCAGCTCGCTGGTGCCCTCGTGGATCCAGCCGTGCATGCCGATCTCGTGGCCTTCGGCCACCACCCGGCGCTGCTCGTCCGGGTGGAGCTTGGCGATCACCCCGGGCACGAAGAACGTGGCGCGAAGTTCGTGGCGACGCAGCAGGTCCAGGATGCGCGGGACGCCGACGCGCGCGCCGTACTCGCCCTGGGCCAGCCGGCCGGGCGAGGTGGAGCCTTCGCGCAAGGTGCTCGTCTCGTGATCGGAATCGAACGACAGGGCCACGCACACGCGCGCCCCGTTCTTCCAGTCCGCCGGTTTCAGCGAGCGCCCAGCCCGCACCTTGTTGACCGCGGCCCGCCAGCGCGGCTCGTCCCAGGTCCAGGCGGGCTCGCCGGCGCCGTTCCCGGCCGCGTGGTGCGCTGCGGGGCGCGCCGGGGCGCGCCTGACGACGGAGGCTCCGGACCGACGACGCATGTGCTCCTCCTCTCGGGCTGGCTCGCCGGACGATAGCGCCGTCGGGCGCCCGACGCAACGTTAACCGTCCCCGAAATCTCGACTGAGCGTTTGGGCCTCCGAGCGGCTATCATGGCCGGTCGTGGCCGACTTCTTGAGCCTTCGCGATCGGGTCATCGTCGTGACCGGTGCTGCCTCCGGCATGGGCCGTGCCATCGCGAACGCCGCCAGCCGAGAGGGCGCGCGGATGGTGCTGGCGGATTTCGACGGCGATCGGCTGGCGACCACGGCCGGCGAGCTCAAGAACGAGGTCCGGTACCGGCGCACCGACGTGACGTCGCTGCCGGACATCGAGGCGGTGTTTCGACCTGGCCGAGCAGGAGCTCGGCCGGGTCGACGGCCTCGTCACGTGCGCCGGGATCATCACCACCTTGCCGCTGCTCGAGATCACCTCCCAGGAGTGGGACCGCGTCTTCGCGGTGAACGCCAAGGGCACCTTCTTCACGGTGCAGGCTGCGCTCAAGCGCATGCTGCCGCGCGGCCAGGGCCGGATCGTCACGATCGGCTCGGACAGCTACAAGCTCGGCGGCGGCCGCATCGCCAACATTCCCTACGCGTCGAGCAAGGGCGCGGTCGTCACGATGACGAAGGGCTTCGCCCGCGCGGTCGCCGGCACCGGGATCCGCGTCAACTGCGTCAACCCCAGACCCTGCGACACCCCGATGCACGCGCCGCTCACTCCCGAGCAGCGGGCGCTGGTCGCGGGCCGCGTGCCGATGGGCTGCTTCGGCAAGCCGGAAGAGATCGCGAACGCCGTCCTGTTCCTGCTCTCCGACGCTGCCAGCTTCGTCCACGGCGAGAGCTTCAACGTCGACGGTGGCGTGCTGATGGAATGATCGATAGATGGTCGTGCGCGCTGCAGGCCGCCGCGGGGCGGGGGCCCCGCCGGCCGAGGCGCGCTCATAAAGAGGAGCTGTCATGAAGCTCGGATTGAGCATCGGCTACTCGGGAGCGGAGCTGCGTCTGCCGGTCGAGAAGATCCTGCTCGCCGAGCGCCTGGGCTTCGACTCAGTCTGGACCGCGGAGGCATACGGCTCGGACGCGATCACGCCGCTCGCCTACCTGGCGGCCTTGACGAAACGCATCCGGCTCGGCACCGGCATCATGCAGCTCGCGGCCCGCACCCCGGCGGCGGCCGCTATGGCCGCGGCCACGGTCGACGCGCTCGCCGGCGGCGGCCGCGTCATCGCCGGGCTCGGTGTCTCGGGCCCGCAGATCGTCGAGGGCTGGTACGGCCAGCCCTGGGGTAAGCCGTACTGGCGCATCCGCGACTACGTCGCGATCATGCGCAAGGTCTTCGAGCGCAAGGACCCGGTCGCCCACGCCGGCCGCGAGATCTCGCTTCCTTATAGTGGGCCCGGCGCGCTCGGCGTCGGCAAGCCGCTCACGTCGATCCTGCACATGAATCCGCGGCTGCCGATCTGGCTCGGTACCGGCACCGAGGCCAACGTGAAGCTGACGGCCGAGATCGCCGACGGCTGGCTGCCGCTGGGCTTCGTGCCGCGGCTGATGCCGATCCTCAGGCCCTGGCTGGAGGAAGGCTTCCGCCGCGCCGGCGGCGGCAAGGGCTTCGCCGATTTCGAGATCCAGCCCCGGGCCGAGGTGGCCATCACCGATGACGTCCGCGGGGCGCTGGCGCGCATGAAGCCGCACGTGGCGCTCTACGTCGGCGGCATGGGCCATCGCGACAAGAACTTTCACAAGGACATGATGATCCGCCGCGGCTTCGGCGACGCCGCGCAGAAGATCCAGGAGCTCTTCCTGGCCAAGCGGAAGGACGAAGCCGTCGCGGCCGTGCCCGACGAGTTCTGCGACGAGATGGCGCTGGTGGGACCGGCCGCGCGGATCCGCGAGCGCTATCGTGCGTGGGCCGATTCGGGCATCACCGGGCTGACCATCTCGACTGAACAGACCGAGGCGATGGAGCTGATGGCGAGCCTCGCGGGCGCGGCGCGGTAACGGGTCGCGTGAGCGCGGAAAGCGACCTTCAAGCCCAGGTCGAAGCTCTACGGCAATCTCTCCAAGAGGAGAGAGCCAAGAGCGCGCGCCTCGCGCAGGCGCTGACGAAGACGCGAGGGCAGCAGGCAGCGGCGAGCGAGATTCTCCAGGTCATCTCCAGCTCACCGTCCGACGTCCAGCCTACGTTCGAGTCGATCGCGCGGAGCGCTAGACGTCTTTGCGACGGGCAATTCTGCTTCGTCCTGCGCTTCGCGGACGATCGCCTCCATTTCGGCGCCTGCGATGGGCTGTCGCCCGAGGGCCTGGCCGCGCTTCGACAGGCGCTTCCGCGGCCGGCCGGCGAGGATACCGCGGCCGGTCGCGCCATCATTCATCGCGCCCTCTCGCACATCAGGGACGTGCAGGCGGATCGAGTCTACGGGGTTCACGACGTCGCTGAGGTGGCGACCTATCGAAGCCTCATTGCGGTTCCCATGGTGCGCGATCGGGAACCGATCGGCGCGATCGTGGTCGCCCGGGCCGATGCGGGAGGGTTCTCCGACGGCGAGATCGAGCTGCTCAAGACCTTCGCCGACCAGGCGGTCATCGCCGTCGAGAACGCGCGGCTGTTCACCGAGCTCGAGGGGCGCAACCGCGACCTACGGGTCGCGCTCGAGCAGCAGACGGCGACCAGCGAGCTCCTCAAGGTGATCGGGCGGTCGACCTTCGATCTGCAGTCGGTCTTCGACACGCTGGCCGAGAACGCGGTCCGTCTGTGCGAGGCCGAACGGGCCAACATCTTCCGCTTCGACGGTGAGCTGCTCCGGGTGGTCGCGGCGCACAACGTACCGGCCGAGAACGTGGCATTTCTCGAGCGCAATCCCATCGCACCCGGACGCCACAGCGGGACGGCGCGCGCCGCGCTCGAGCGCCGCACCATCCACATCGACGACGTCCGCGCCGACCCCGAGTACTCCTACGGGATTGCCCAGATCGACGCCGTCCGGACGGTGCTGGCGATCCCGATGCTCAAGGCAGACGAGCTGCTGGGAGTGATCCTGATTTACCGAGAGGTGGTCAGGCCCTTCAACGACGGGCAGATCGCCTTGATGGAGACCTTCGCCGATCAGGCGGCCATCGCCATCGACAACGCCCGGCTGCTGAGCGCGCTGCAGGCCAAGAACGCCGACCTCACCGAGGCCCTCGAGCAGCAGACGGCGACGGCCAACATCCTGCGAGTCATCAGCAGCTCGCCGACCGACGTGCAGCCGGTGTTCGACACAATCGTGCGGAGCGCGGTGCAACTCTGCGGTGCGCGCTTCGGCGTCATGCATCGGTTCGACGGCGAGCAGCTGCATCTGGCGGCGTGCGACGTCACTCCCGAGGTGCTCGAGGTCTTGCAGCGCACGTATCCGATGCGCCCGAGCCGGTCGCAGGTCTCCGGGCGCGCGATCCTTACTCGTGCCGTCGCCGAGATTCCCGATGTGCTGGAGGATCCCGAGTATCAGCAAGGCATGGCCGTCGCGGGCTCGTGGCGGAGTCTACTCGGCGTGCCGATGCTCCGGGCCGACGGCAGCCCAATCGGCACGATCGTGGTCCAGCGAAGCGAGCCGGGGTCGTTCGCCGCTAGCCACATCGAGATGCTCAAGACCTTCGCCGACCAGGCGGTGATTGCCGTCGAGAACGTGCGCCTGTTCAAGGAGCTGGAGGCGCGCAACAGCGAGCTCCGTACCGCCCTCGACCAGCAGACGGCCACCAGCGAGCTACTCAAGGTGATCGGGCGTTCCACCTTCGATCTCCAGCCGGTCTTCGAGACGCTCGCCGAGAACGCGGTGCGGCTCTGCGAAGCCGAGCAAGCCGTGGTCTTCCGCTTCGATGGGCAGCTGCTTCGACCCGTGGTCATCCGGGGCTTCGCCGACACGGACGCCGATCTCCTAGAGCAGAATCCCATCACGCTCGACCGCGGGAGTGCCTCGGGACGCGCGGCCCTCGAGCGGCACGCCGTTCATATTCACGATATCCGGGACGACCCCGAGTTCACGTTCCTGGCGGGGCAGATCCCGTTCCGGACCCTGCTGGCCGTCCCGATGCTCAGAACGGACGAGCTGCTGGGGGTCATCCTCATCCGCCGGGACGAGGTGCTTCCGTTCACCGACAGCCAGGTCGCCTTGATGGAGACCTTCGCCGACCAGGCGGCCATCGCCATCGAGAACGCGCGCCTGCTCACCGAGCTCCAGTCCAAGAACGCCGACCTCACCGAGGCGCTGGAGCAGCAGACCGCCACCGGAGACATCCTCCGCGTGATTGGTAGCTCACCGACGGACGTCCAGCCCGTCTTCGAGACGATCGCGGCGCGCGCGAAGCGACTGTGCGACGCGCGGGAGTGCGCGGTGTTCACGTTCGACGGCGAGCTCATCCACCTCGTCGCCCACGGCGAAACCGGAGCGGACTGGGCGGATGCGCTCCGGACCGCGTATCCGCGTCGGCCCGGCCGGGGCATGGTCACGGCGCGGGCGATCCAGACGGGTACTCTCGTGCACGTCCCGGACGTTCAGGCCGATGCAGAGTTCGAGCTGACAGAGGCCGCGCGGGCCTCGGGCGTGCGGACCACCCTGTCCGTTCCGATGATCCGTGAAGGCGAGGTCATCGGCGCGATCACCGTGGATCGACGCGAGCCCAAGCCGTTCCTCGACAAGCAGATTGGTCTCGTGCAGATCTTCGCTGACCAGGCCGTCATCGCCATCGAGAACGTCCGCCTCTTCAAGGAGCTGGAGGCGCGCAACAGCGAGCTGCGGGTCGCACTCGAGCAGCAGACGGCGACCAGCGAGCTTCTCAAGGTGATTGGGCGGTCGACTTTCGACCTGCAACCGGTGTTCGAGACCCTGGCCGAGAATGCGGTTCGCCTGTGCGAAGCCGAGCGTGCATTCGTTCACCGCTTCGACGGTCAATTCCTGCGCATCATCGCGACGCACAACGTGTCTCCCGAGCTCAAGGCGTTCGTCGAGCGGAACCCCATCGCTCCCGGGCGCCACAGCGTCGGGGCGCGGGTCGCGCTCGAGCGCCGAACCGTCCACATTCACGACGTCCGTGCCGACACCGAGATCACCTACGGCGCGAAGGACGTCGACACGATTCGGACCATTCTCGCCATTCCGATGCTCAGGGCAGGTGAGCTCCTCGGCGTGATCATGATCTATCGTCCCGAGGTCCAGCCGTTCACCGACGGCCAGGTTGCCCTGATGGAGACCTTCGCGGATCAGGCAGCCATCGCCATCGAGAACGCGCGGCTGCTCACCGAGCTGCAGGCGCGCACGGACCAGCTCACACGCTCGGTCCAGGAGCTCCGAGCACTCGGCGAGGTCAGCCAGGCTCTGAGCTCCACCCTCAATCTCGAGACGGTACTGAATACGATCGTCTCCCGCGCCAAAGAGCTCGCAGGCACGGAGTCGTGCACCGCCTACGAGTACGACGAGCAGGCAGAGGCCTTCGTCTTCCGCGCCACGCACGGTCTCGATGACCAGGTCGTCGACGTCGCTCGCCAGATGCCGATCCGTCGGGGCGAGGGCATCGCCGGGCGCATGGCCGTGACGCGCGAGCCGGTGCAGATCTCGGATATCTCCGAGTCTGGCGCCTACACCGGCCCACTGCGCGACGTGCTCTTGCGGACCGGAACGCGGGCCCTGCTGAGCGTGCCTCTCCTGAGCGAGGGCCACCTCATCGGCGGGCTCACGGTGAACCGCAAGACGCCCGGAGAGTTCTCGCCAGAGGTGATCGATCTGCTCAAGACCTTCGCGGGCCAATCGGCCGTCGCGATCCAGAACGCGCGCCTCTTCCGCGAGATCGAGGACAAGAGCCGCCAGCTCGAGGTCGCCGACCGCCACAAGTCGGAGTTTTTGGCCAACATGTCGCATGAGCTACGGACGCCGCTCAACGCCATCATCGGGTACAGCGAGATGCTCCAGGAGGACGCCGCCGATCTCGGCGCCGAGCAATTCACCGACGACCTCAAGAAGATCAATGCAGCGGGCAAGCATTTGCTGGAGCTGATCAACGCCGTGCTCGATCTCTCCAAGATCGAGGCGGGCAAGATGGATCTCTATCTCGAGAGCTTCGACGTCGCGACCTTGGTCCGCGATATCGCCGCGGTGATCCAGCCGCTCGCCGCGAAGAACGCGAATCGCCTGGAGGTGATGTGCCCGGAGACGACCGGCACCATGCGGGCGGATCTGACCAAGGTGCGCCAGGCGCTCTTCAATCTCCTGAGCAACGCCTGCAAGTTCACCGACCACGGCACGGTGAGCCTGGCGGTGCGCCGCGAGGCGCACGAGGATCAGCACTGGTTGCGCTTCGGCGTCAGCGACACCGGCATCGGCATGACCCAAGAGCAGCTCGAGCGTCTGTTCGAGGCGTTTTCGCAGGCCGACGCGGCCACGACCCGCAAGTATGGTGGTACGGGGCTCGGCCTGGCGCTCAGCCGGCGGCTCTGCCGCATGATGGGCGGCGACGTGACCGTCGAAAGTGAGGCGGGGCGGGGCAGCACGTTCACCATTCGGCTGCCTGCCGTCGTGACCGACGCGGCAGAGCCGGCACCGCCCACGGCGCCGCCGGAACGCGCGACGCCGGCGCTCGGCACCGTCCTCGTGATCGACGACGAGGTCGCGATTCGCGACCTGATGCAGCGCTTTCTGGTGAAGGAAGGATTCCGCGTGGTGGCTGCGGCCGGCGGCGAGGAGGGTCTGCGTCTGGCCCGCGAGCTGCGGCCCGACGCGATCACGCTAGACGTCATGATGCCCGGAATGGATGGCTGGGCGGTGTTGACGGCGCTCAAGGCCGACCCGGCCGTCGCCGATATCCCCGTCATCATGCTGACGATCGTGGACGACAAGAACCTGGGTTACGCGCTCGGCGCCGCCGAGTATCTGACCAAGCCGATCGAGCGCGACCGCCTGCTGACGGTGCTCCGGACTCACCGACGCGATCATCCGGTCCTGGTCGTCGACGACGACGCCACGCTCCGTCAGCTCCTCCGGCGCATGCTCGAGCCCGAAGGCTACACGGTCGTCGAGGCCGAGAACGGTCGGGTCGCCCTCGAACGCCTGCGCGGCGTGTCGCCGAGCGTCGTCCTGCTCGACCTGATGATGCCGGAGATGGACGGCTTCGAGTTCGTCGCGGAGTTCCGCCGCCACGCGGCGTGGCGGGCGATTCCGATCGTGGTCATCACGGCGCGCGACCTTTCCCGCGACGACCGCGAACGGCTCAACGGTTACGTCGAGAAGATCCTCCAG
>Ga0318514_10000593_pt1 | contig 11152 bp, 9 predicted proteins | sample GRESIP176b2f18_FD_203684 | JGI IMG/M metagenome (GOLD analysis project Ga0318514, IMG submission 203684) | Tropical soil microbial communities from Luquillo Experimental Forest, Puerto Rico - GRE.SIPMG.176b2f18 | ecosystem: Environmental > Terrestrial > Soil > Tropical forest > Bulk soil...
CGGCACCACGCCACCGGCGCCGGTGGCGTGGTGCCCGGCGCCGGTGGCGTGGTGCCGGGTGCGGGAGCCGCGGCCGAGGTGCCGAACGATCCCCGCCGCTGGTCGTGGTACCTGCCGCTGGCCAGTTCCGCCTGGGTGCGCTCGTCGAGGATCATCAGTTCCTCGGCGGCCTTGTTCATCCCAATGGCCATCATGGTCAGGCCCTTGGCGTTTTTCTCCTGGCACTCACGTGCCATGCAGTAGTTGTATTTCTTGGCCCGCTCGGGATGCAATTCGGTCCCGCACGTGATGCACTGCGCCATCAAGGTTCTTTCGCCATACAGATAAGTCCGAAGTGGAAACACCGGCAGGCCCCGCTATGTTCCAGGGCGGGGCAGGTCAATACCAGCCGAGCCAGCTCATGATCTCTTCGGCGACGACGCGGACTGGGCGGTCGTTGGCGATCGTCAGCTCCTCCAGGCCCACGCCCGCAGAAGTGGCGATCTGTACGGCCGCACTCCGCAGATCATCCTGGCGGCCACTGGTCACGTCGGCGGCCAGTCGCTGGCTGATGTCGTCCAGCGGCACGGTCAGCCGGACCACCCGCAACGGGATCCCGGCGGCCTCCCGTACCTGGCGCAGCACGTCGTGGTCGGCGATGAAGTACGCCAGCACGAACAGATCGACCCCGGCGTCCTGAAAATTGGCCACGACCGCGGCCAGGTTGACCAGCGTCAGGTAATGCTCGTCGGCATCGTCGCTGAAGTCGGTGACGCCCCAGCCCAGGAAATCCACGTCCACGAAGGCGTGCGGTCGCTGGCGCTGGTCGAGCAGGTAGGCGATCTCCCTGGCGACAGAGCTTTTCCCCGCGCCGTACACACCGGTGATCAGCACGCCCTCGCCATCGGGTGGGCTCATCCGGCTCATCGGCGGGCCGCCGTGAAATGCCGCCATCCGGCCGCCACCAGCGCGGCCGACGCCGCAAGATTGACCGTGATTGCCAGCCGGGTCAGCGGCGACCAGGTCCGCGGCCGCCGGGTGACGGGCTCGACGAGCGTGCCTGCGATGCAGCCCAGGCCGATTCCCGCGCAGAGGGCACCGGTGGCCGCGCTGGGACCCGCGCGCTGAGCCCGTGCCGCCGCGAGCAGCGCGGCGGCGGGCATCGGCCACGGCGCGGCGACCGCGGCCCCCCAGCCGACGGCCAGCCCGGCCGGGACCGACAGCGGGACCGTCATGCCCAGAGGCTCGCCGGGAAGATCGTCGCGGATCGCCACCGCGCTGCCCAGACCGGCCGCCGCGGCGAACGCGACCGACGCCGCCAGCAACGCGCGGTCCGGGCCGGTATCCACTCTGAAGTCCTCCCCAGTGGTCACCGGCATGAGGTACGCCGCGCATGGAAGGAGGCGAGCGAGAAAAGCGTTAGGTAACCCCGGGGAGCCGCGACCATCCTTAGCGGTGTTCCCCGTGCCTGCCATGGAGACTGCCGCCTTGATCCCCGCGCTGAAGGTCGCCTATCCGCCGGAGCTGCCGGTCAGCCAGCGGAAGGACGAGATCGCCGCGGCCATCCGCGACCATCAGGTCGTCGTCGTCGCGGGCGAGACCGGCTCGGGCAAGACCACCCAGCTGCCGAAGATCTGCCTGGAGCTCGGCCGCGGCGTCAACGGCCAGATCGGCCACACCCAGCCCCGCCGGATCGCAGCGCGTACCGTGGCCGGACGCATCGCCGAGGAACTGGGCACCGAACTCGGCGCAGCCGTCGGCTACAAGATCCGGTTCACCGACAAGTCCAGCGACGGCACGCAGGTCAAGGTGATGACCGACGGGATCCTGCTGGCCGAGATGCAGCGGGACCGCCAACTGCGCCGCTACGACACCCTGATCATCGACGAGGCCCACGAGCGCAGCCTGAACATCGACTTCATCCTCGGCTACCTCAAGCGGCTGCTGCCCGCCCGCCCCGATCTCAAAGTCATCATCACCTCGGCCACGATCGACCCGGAGCGGTTCTCCAAGCATTTTGGCGGAGCCGAATCAAACAGGCAGAGTGCCGGAGGCGAATCAGGCAAGAAGAGCGGGGACGCGCCGATCGTCGAGGTGTCCGGGCGGATGTACCCGGTCGAGGTCCGGTACCGGCCGCTTGCCGACCCGGACCGCCCGTCCGGCGAGGCCAGGGACCAGGTGCAGGGGATCTGCGACGCGCTCGCCGAACTGCGCGCCGAAGGGCCGGGGGACGTGCTGGTCTTCCTCAGCGGCGAACGGGAGATCAGGGACACCGCCGACGCGCTGGCCGACCGGCCCGACCTCGGCGACCTGGAGGTGCTGCCGCTGTACGGTCGGCTGTCCGCGGCCGAGCAGCACCGCGTGTTCCAGCCGCATCGGCGGCCCCGCGTAGTGCTGGCCACCAACGTCGCCGAGACCTCGCTGACCGTGCCGGGCATCAAGTACGTGATCGACCCGGGCACCGCGCGGATCTCCAGGTACAGCCAGCGGACCAAGGTGCAGCGGCTGCCCATCGAGCCGATCTCTCGCGCCTCGGCCGACCAGCGCAAGGGCCGGTGCGGCCGCACCTCGGACGGCATCTGCATCCGGCTGTACAGCGAGGAGGACTTCGCCGCTCGGCCGGAGTTCACCGACCCGGAGATCCTGCGCACCAACCTGGCCTCGGTCATCCTGCAGGCGGCCGCGCTCGACCTGGGCGAGGTCGCGGACTTCCCGTTCGTGGACCCGCCCGAGTCCCGCAATATCGCCGACGGCGTCCGGCTCCTTGAAGAACTCGGCGCCCTCGCCAGTGCTAGCCCGGGGGAGCGACCCCCCGGAACCCCCCGCTGGCCTGCAGGCCCCCTGACTTCGTCACGTGACCCGGGGCCCGGTGGCGGCAGTGCTGGCCCGGGGGAGCGACCCCCCGGAGCCCCCCGCCAGGGGCCAGGCTCCGCGACTTCGTCGCGTGTCCTGGCCCCCACGAAGCTGACCGGCCTGGGGCGCAGGCTGGCCAGGCTGCCGGTGGACCCGCGGCTTGGCCGCATGATCCTGGAGGCCAGGCACCACGGCTGCCTGCACGAAGTGCTGATCATCACGGCGGCGCTATCGATACAGGACCCGAGGGAGCGCCCCGCGGACACCCGCGAGGCCGCCGACGCCATGCACGCGCGATTCGCCGAGCCGGGCAGCGACTTCCTGGCGTTCCTCACCCTGTGGGACTACGTGCACGATAAGCAGGCCGAGCTGTCCGGCTCCGCGTTCCGCCGCCTGTGCCGCCGCGAATACCTGCACTACCTGCGGGTCCGCGAGTGGCAGGACCTGTACGGCCAGTTGCGGCAGGCGGCCAGGGAGGTGGGCGCCGGCACCGGCAAGGACGCAGGTTCTCCCCGGTCAGCCGGTGGAAATCGCCGCGTTACGCAGGCCCGCCAGGACGTGGCGCCGGGCGGCGAGCCGGAGCCGGGGGCGCGCACCGGCAAAGCGGAGCCCGGGCCGCGCACCCGCGAGCCGGGATCCGGGGCGCGCTACCCCGCGGAACTCGCGAACCGGGTGCACCTGTCCCTGCTGGCCGGTCTGCTCTCGCACATCGGGATGCGGGACACAGAGACCAAATCCGGCAGGAAGCGGCGCGGCCCGGCGGAGTTCGCCGGGGCACGCGGTGCCCGGTTCTCGATCTTCCCGGATTCCGTGCTGGCCAAGAAGCCGCCCGCGTGGGTGGTCGCCGCCGAACTCGTCGAAACCTCGAGGCTCTGGGCCAGGACGACCGCTCGTATCGAGCCGGAATGGGCCGAGCAACTGGCCGCACACCTGATCAAGCGCAGCTATAGCGAGCCGCACTGGAGCGCGCGCCGCGGTGCGGCCATGGCGCAGGAGAAGGTCACGCTGTACGGCCTGCCGATCGTGGCGGCCCGCCAGGTCAGCTACGCGCGGGTGGACCCGGCCGCGGCGCGGGACATGTTCATCACCCACGCACTGGTGGAGGGCGACTGGCAGACCCACCACAAGTTCTTCCACCGCAACCAGCGGCTACTCGAAGAGGCCAGGGACCTGGAAGACAAGGCCAGGCGGCGCGGCCTGGTGGCCGGCGACGCGGTCGTGTTCGGCTTCTACGACCAGCGGATTCCCCAGGACGTGACGTCCGCCGGGCACTTCGACTCCTGGTGGAAGAAGGCCCGCCGCGAGTCCCCGGACCTGCTGACGCTCACGTTCGACGATCTGGCCGGGCCGGCCTCCGGCCAGATCCAGCCAGCCGACTATCCCGCGAACTGGGGCGAGCTGCCGCTGTCGTATGAGTTCGCGCCCGGCGCGCCCGAGGACGGAGTGACCGCGGACATCCCGCTGGCCGCGCTGGCCCGCGTGGACGGCGACGAACTCGGCTGGCAGGTGCCGGGCCGGCGGGTGGAACTGGTCACCGAGCTGATCAGGTCCCTGCCCAAGGAACTGCGCCGGGAGTTCGTGCCCGCACCGGACGTGGCCAGGGACGTCGTGGCCCGGCTGGGCGAGCCGCACGGCAACCTGCTGGACGCGCTCGGCGCGGAACTCGGCCGCCTCGGCGGGGTGCGGATCCCGCGGGACGCGTGGGATGAGTCCCGGCTGCCGCCGCACCTGAGGATGACGTTCCGGGTGATGGACTCCGGCCGGGAACTGGCCCGCGGCAAGGACCTGGACGCGCTGCGCAGGCAACTGCGGCCCCGGCTGGCCGAGATGGTCAGCGACGCGGCCGGTGACCTGCTGCGCACCGACCTGAAGGACTGGACCATCGGCACGCTGCCGCGGGTGTTCACCTCGGGCCAGCTCACCGCCTACCCGGCGCTGGAGGACACCGGGGACGCCGCCGAAGTCCGGCTGTTCGAGACGCAGGCGCGGGCGGAGACGGCCATGGTGCGCGGTACCAGGCGGCTGCTCCTGCTCCGGGTGCCGACCGGGCTGCGCTCGATCGCGGACCGGCTGCCCAACCAGCGCAAGCTCGCGCTGAGCCGGAGCCCGTACGCCAGCGTTGGCGCGCTGCTCGACGACTGCGAGGCGTGCGCGGCCGACCAGGTGATCACCGGCGCCGGCGGGCCGGCCTGGGACGCCGACGGGTTCGCCCGCCTGGTGACGGAGGCGCGCTCCGCCCTGCCGCTGGCGACGTCGCGGGCGCTTGACCTGACCGGGCAGGTGCTCGAGGCGGCGCACGAAGCCGAGACCCGGCTGGCGAGCACCAGCCCGGTGCTGGCGCGGGCGATCGCCGACGCGAGGGCCCAGTTCGACGCGCTGATCTACCCGCGGTTCGTCAGCGAGACCGGGCTGGCCCGGCTGCCCGACCTGGTGCGCTACCTGCGGGCGATCAGCCGCAGGCTGGACATCGTGGCCCAGGACCCGGCCCGCGACGCGGAGCGTACGGCGACGGTCGCTCGGGTCGTTGAGGATTACCGGCAGGCAGTGGCGGAGCTTCCGCCCGCGCGGCGCCGGGATGCCGATGTCCAGGCGGTGCGCTGGATGATCGAGGAACTGCGGGTCAGCCTGTTCGCCCAGATGCTCGGCACCGCGGGCCCCATCTCGGAGAAGCGGATCCGGGCCGCGCTGGATGCGCTCACCGGCGCCAGGTGAGTCCTTACATAGCTTTCTGAGCTGGAGCTTTACTAACTCATAGAGCTTTGTTGACTCTTCCTAGACGAAGTGGCACGCTGAGCGGCATGCCTGATCCGGGCCCACCACACCCTTCGGGTGCAGCGGCCCCACCGGATCACGCCAGCCTGACCGGGACCTGGATGGCGAACGACGGGGGGATGTACTTCTTCCGGCAGGTCGGCGATGTCCTGTGGTGGCTGGGCGCCAGCGGCGGCCTCATGCACCCCGGTCTTGAGTTCTGCAACGTCTTCCAGGGAACCGTGACCGCCTCGGCCGTGACCGGCGACTGGTCCTGCGTGCCGCGCGGGGCCGCCTCCGGCCACGGCACACTGACGCTCCGGCCCGCTGGCGAGCACCAGCTGCTCCGGGTCGGGGGATCGGGCGGCTTCGACGCGTCGATCTGGCGGCGGACCAGCAACTCGGCCTGGCCCGCCATCGCCGTCGGCCGGGCCTTCGCGGCAACCCTCAGGAACGTCTTCAATGACTCCGGCAGCTACGCGAAGGCCACGCTGGCCGACGCCCTGGAGCCGATCCGGGATTCGGTGTCCGTCTTCGCGGTTGTCGCAAGGCCGGCGGATGACGGCGCACCGCCGGTGAGCGTGAGCTACCCCGCCGCCTTCGATGCCGGCGTGCGGGACTTCACCTACAGCGAATTCATCTGCCTGAACGACCCCGCGGCATCCGGCAGCGGGGATCAGCCCGACGGGAACGCCACATTCTGGTTGCAGGCCGAGGCCGGCCAGCTGACGGCCAGGCAGCCGGGCTTCCTCGCCGGTGCGGGGCCGCGGCACGACCAGATCGAGCAGCAACTGGTCGGGCCCATCGAAGTCGCGATTCTCATGTTCGGGCGTTCGGCGGACTGTGGTGACCAGGGCGCGGAAACCGCGCTGCCTTGCTTCCCTGGCTGGGCCGAGCCTGCCGTCGGGAGCAGCGTTACCTTCAACGGCAAGCCGATCCGTGTGGGTTTGCCGCCACTGCTCGATGGCCCGCCCGGCGAGCCGGACTTCCTCGCCGAGTTGTCGTTCGGTGATCCGGTCCGGGTGACTGGCGCCCTGGTGTACGGCGGCAGGCCGGGCAGGCCGGAGATCCACCCGGTCTACGCGGTCGAGAAGATAACGGCCACGTTCGCCGCCGACCTGTCCGGCGCCTGGGCCGACGACGCGGGCAACACCTACTACCTGCGCCATGACCTGGCCGACGACTCCATCTGGTACGCGGCGGTAAGCCCACTAGGCGGCGGTGCGTTCGGGCAGGTCTTCCGCGGCAGCCTTATTCCCGGCCACGTGGTCGGCGAGGTCGTCGCCCTTGATTTCGGCTACGGAAGCGCACCGCCGTCCGGGGTAACCGGGTCGCGGATCGGGGACACCGACGCGGTGGCGTTCGGGCTCGGGCGCGCGGAACTGGCCGGGCGGGAGGTTCCCATGCTCGCCACCGGGGCCTTCCGGCTGATGAAGCTCTACGACGCCTAGCGCCATTCCTCGCCCTGCGCGGGGCGAACGGCGCCGGACGGGGCCGGTCAGGACAGCGCGCCGGTTTTGAAGAAGATGTAGAAACCGATGAGGATGAACACAAAGGGGACGACCCACTCTCCCCAGCGCTGCACCGCCTGAATGACCGCCCGATGGCCGGCCAACCTGATGCTCGCCGGGCAGTACAAACCGACCGCCGCCAGGAATACCGTGATAATCACGGCGATCTCTGCCGCGCTGCTCGTGCGGAAAACCGGGATGTAGACGGAGAGGTTGTCGCCGCCGTTGGCAACGGTCAGCCCGATGACCCCGGCCAGCCCGGTCACCGCCGCCGGGGAGGCCTGCTGTCCGGACCGGTGGGCGCGGATCGCGGCGGCCAGCTTGTACAGGCCGAGCCCCAGTGGCACCAGGCCGAGCAGCCACAGCCAATGCAGCGGCACCAGGGCCAGCCCTGCCGCCGCGGCCAGGGACGCGCCGATCAGGACGGTGAAACCCGCGTACTGGCCGGCCCAGATCTGCCAGGGCCGGGGCTGCCCGGTTGCGCGGGAGGAGATGCTCAGCACGGTGAGGACCACGATGTCGTCGACGTTGGTGGCGGCGAAGAGCACGGCGGCGGTCAGTACCACCGCGAAGATCCCGCCTGCCGGCATCCAGGCCTCCAGCCCGCGGCGCGGCCACTCAGGGCAGCGCAGATCCTGGCCTGCAAGGGTAACGGCGCGGGTGTGGAAAGCGGCCGTCAACCCCGTCGCTTTAGCGGCGTGAGTGTTGCATACTCACCGTTGTGGACGATCCGTTTGACTTCCAGGCACTGCGGATCCTGCAGCCGGGAAAGTGGCTGCCCAATCGGGCGAGATATGAGATTTTCAACGATCAGCGGCAACTTCTGGCCATCGCCACCGAAACCGAAGCTCACACCAGGCTGAAGCTGCTCAGCAAATCGATGCCCGACGCGCGCGTGCTCGAGGTCACCACTGCCGTCAGCGAACCGGTGCTGACCATGGTCAAGCACAAGAGGGAACGGATCACCGAACTGCACGGCGCGGACGGCGAACTGGCCGGCCGGATCCGCGCGACCCATACCACCCGCCATTACACCCTGCTCGATGCCGAGGACCAGGTCGTCGGCAAGGTGGTCGGCGACCTGGCACTCAAGCACTTCTCCGTGGCCGACGCCGACGGAGAGTTCGCCCGGCTGCGCAAGACCTGGGCCGGGGTCGCCAAGGAGATGCTCACCCCGTCCGACCACTACCGGGTGGACTTCACCGGCGTCGTCTCGCCGCAGGCCCGCCTGCTCACGGTGATGACGGCCATCGTGCTGGACCTGACGCTCTACGGCCCGGTCTAACCTGCCGCCCCCGCCGCGGGTGCCTCCAGCCGGGCGCGCTCGGCCTCGGTGAACGGGGACGGCTTGTGGAGCACGGGGTCCCAGCGGACCGTCACGACGCGGGCCTCGGCGGCCAGTTCGCCCGATGGCGTGATGATCGTTTCGTGGGTGGTCAGGCTGGTCGTGCCCAGGCGCTCGGCCTCGATCCGCACCGCCACCCGCCGGTCCTCGTAGCGCACCTCGGCGCGCAGGTCGATCTCCAGGTGGACGACCACGTAGTGGGGGTTACGGCCGAGCAGTTGCGTGTAGAAGGCGTCCCGGCCCTCCTCGAGGTAGGTCAGGAACACCGCATGGTTGACATGGTCCAGGGAATCGACGTCCCGCCACCGCACGTCCACCGAATGCTCGAATACCGCGGCCATGCGTTCGCTCCCTCCACGGCACGTCGGGCCTGCCGCGACTCACGGTAGCCGGGCGGGCAGCCCGAAGCGGGCGAACATCTCCGCGGCGGTGACCTGCCCGCCCCCCGGGAGGTCCACCTGGTCGAAGGTCACGAACCCGGTGACCGCGGCGATCCGGTCGCCGTCCAGGGTCAGTACGTCGATTACGCCGGCGTTGTAGTCGCCGTTGTCCCGGTCGAAGATGTAGCAGCCCACCGCGAGCTGCCCGTTCGCCCGCGCCGGCAGGTGCCGCCAGCGCACGCTCAGCGGATCGCGGATCAGCCAGTCGCGGATCGACGCCACGCCCTGGAACCAGGTCGGGTGCGGTGGCATGGACCAGGTCGCATCCTCGGTGAGCATGCTCACCAGGGTGTCGGTGTCGCCCCGTTCTATGGCGTCGGCGTACTGCTGCACGATCTGTCTGGTCCGGTTGTCACCGAGGTGCCGCAGTATCGACTGCTGGCTATTGGCGGGCATGCTCGCGTGCGCCGTGGCGCGGGCGCGCTGCAGTGCGCTGTTCACCGCGGGCACCGACGTGCCCAGCTGGCTGGATATCTCCGCCACGGAGAAGCCGATCACGTCGCGGAGCAGGAGCACGGCACGCTGCCGTGGCGGCAGTCGCTGCAGTGCGGTCAGGAACGCCAGTTCCACGCTCTCCCGCTGCTCGTAGCGCGCCTCCGGCGACGACCCCGCGGCCCCCGTCAGCCACAGGTCCGGGTAGGGCTCCAGCCATACCGGGTCCCGCACCGCCGCTTCTACCTCGGTGCCCACGCCACCGGCCGGGCCGAAACTGACCGGCAGTTCCCGCCGGGACCGGTGCCTGGTGATGTCGAGCGCGGCGTTGCCCGCGATCGTGTACAGCCAGGACCGCACCGAGCCGCGGCCCTCGAACCGGGGCAGGCCCCGCCAGGCGCGCAGCAGCGCGTCCTGGAGGGCATCCTCGGCGTCGTGCAGTGAGCCGAGTATCCGGTAGCAGTGGGCCCGCAGTTCGGCGCGGTAGGGCTCGACAAGCTCGCCGAACGCGCCCTGGTCACCCTCGCTGGCCCGTTTCAGCAGTGCCTTCTCATCGGCCCGCGCGGGCCGGGCGTCGGTCACGGTCACAACGCTAGCCCGCCCAGCCCGGGTCTGACGTGTACTGGCATCAGCCGGTGAACGTCGGGGTTACGACCTCGGGATACGCCATGTGAACCTCCTAGCCTGGGCGGGTGACCTTCGCACCGCCTCAGACATGGGACGGGCCCATCGGCCCCGGATCATCGCTCCTGGCCCGAATACCGGTTCGCCGGTAGTCTCCAGCGGTGCCCGAGAATCTGCCGTCCGGGAGCGCACGGCCCGGGAACGCGCAACCCGTGGACCCGGAGCCCGTGCCGGTCTCGCTGGGAACCTGGCCGACTCCGGTCGAGCCAGCGCCCCGCCTCGCCGCCGCGGCCGGGCTGGCGGCAGACGTGTTGTGGATCAAGCGCGACGACCTGAGCGGGCTCGGCGGTGGTGGGAACAAGGTCCGCAAGCTCCAGTACACCTGCGCGCAGGCGCTCGCCGCCGGCGCAACCACGCTGGTCACCAGCGGCGCGCCGCAGAGCAACCACGCCCGGCTTACGGCGGCGGCCGCGGCGCGCCTTGGCCTGCGTGCCGTGCTGGTCCTCGGCGGGGAGCAGCACGCGCCGTCCCAGGGCAACCTGGCGCTTGACCACCTGGCCGGTGCCCGGCTGGCCTGGCTGCCCGGCGCCACGCCGGAGCGGCTTCGCGACGAGGTGGAGCGCCAGGCGCAGCAGGTACGCGACGACGGCGGCGTGCCGTTCGTCATCCCGTTCGGCGGGTCGAGTTCGTTCTCCGCCCGCGGGTACGCCGACTGCGGCGCCGAACTGCTTGACCAACTGCCCGTCATCGACCACGTGGTGGTGGCGTTCGGATCCGGCGGCACCATGGCGGGGCTGGTCGCGAGCCTCGGCGCCGAGCGGGTCATCGGCATCGACACCGGTGCCGTGGCCGGCCCGCGCGCCACGCTGAGCGAGCTACTCGATGGCATGCCGGGTGTGGCGGTCCGCCGGGCGGATCTGCGGATCGACGGTGGCCAGGTGGGTGCCGGGTACTCGGCGCTGACGCCGGATGCCGCCGCGGCGATGCGGCTCGCCGCGCGCAGCGAGGGCATCTTCCTCGATCCCACCTATACGGCGCGCGCCCTGGCCGGGCTGATCGCCTGCGTCGCCGACGGGCGCATCGGGCACCGCGACCGGACCGTCTTCCTGCACACCGGGGGACTGCCCGGCCTGTTCGGCCACCCCGCGCTCCCACAACTGGTCTAGCTACTTCGACCTGAAAAAGTCCTCGTCGTAGGTCCGGGTGTGTTGGTGGAG
>Ga0318514_10000596_pt1 | contig 11140 bp, 9 predicted proteins | sample GRESIP176b2f18_FD_203684 | JGI IMG/M metagenome (GOLD analysis project Ga0318514, IMG submission 203684) | Tropical soil microbial communities from Luquillo Experimental Forest, Puerto Rico - GRE.SIPMG.176b2f18 | ecosystem: Environmental > Terrestrial > Soil > Tropical forest > Bulk soil...
GGGGTCAATGCCCGCACGACCGCGAACCAATATCGATGCGCTGTTGGCCGAGGGCAGCCCCTCGGCCGGGCACAGACCATCGGGATGCTTTCCGATCATCGGCAGCAACGCCACTCCGAGCCCTGACCGCACCGCCGCGTAGAGTCCGGACAGATCGCCGCACTCGGCGGCGATCTCGTAGGCGATGCGGCGTTTTTCGAGAACCGAAAAGGCGGGCTCGCGCAAAGTGCACGGCTCAGAAAAAATCACCAGCGGCAGCGGATCCCGCGTCGAAGCGGCGAACGTGCGCGCCGAAATCCATTGCAGGCGAACCAATCCCGACGCGTTGGCGCGGTCCAGGCCCGCCCCGTCGAGCATGATCGCCAGGTCCACCAGCCCGCGTTCGATCGAGTCGGCCAGTGACACATTGCGGTCGAGCCGGAAGCGCACCCGCCGGTCGGGAAGTCGCTCACGCAGCGCGCTGGTCAGGCCGGCCAGCATCACGTCGGCGCCGTGTTCGGTGGCGCCGATCGTCAACAGCGTGTGTTCCGTTGCGCCCAGGTCGTCAAGCGCCGTGTCGTGCGCCGCCAGTATCGTGCGGGCGTGCCGCAGCACTTTCTGGCCGACTTCGGTGAACACGATGCCGCGGCCCGACCGTTCAACCACGGGCTGGCCGACCACAGCTTCGACTTTGCGTAGGTGCTGACTAACCGCGGACTGGCTTAGGTGCAGCGCGGCCGCCGCACGATGGAACCCGCCGCAGTCGGCGACGGCGACGACGCTGCGCAGCGGCGCGATATCGAGCACCTGGGCCATATCGGAACCATAGTTCGATTAGTGAATTAGATCAATGAACGCCAATGTGGACCCAGGAATCCCTAGTCTCCACCACAATCGATAAGCTTCCGCGATCGATAGTGACCACCAATAATCGTTGGACTGCGTGAGTCAATCACGCGAGCATGGGTCGCATGGATATGCCGCGCATGCCCCTGTCGACCGCCTCGGCGGTGACGTTCCTGTACGCGCTCGGCTACCCCATCGGAGCCCTTGCGGTGGCCGCGATGACGCCCATGGCCGCCTTGGTGCTGCGGTTCAGCCTGGCGGCATCGATCCTGGCGATCTGGACCGTGCTGGTCAAAGCGCCCTGGCCGCGGGGGGCGCAGTTCGGTCACGTCGTGGTGGCCGGTCTGCTGATCCAAGCCGTGCAGTTCTGCAGCCTCTACGAGGCTCTTCAGCTCGGCTCGCCGGCGGTGCTCGGTGCGGTGGCAATCGCGATGAATCCGGTAACCACCGCGATTCTCGGTGCCGTGTTCCTGCGGGAGCCGCTCGGTCCGCGGCGGCTGGCTGCGCTGACCCTCGGCGTCGTCGCGGTGCTCGCCGCGTGCGCCGGGAGGCTGATGCGTGCCCACGGCGTGGACCCCGTCATCTTGCTGCTCGTGCTTGCCCGGCTTGGCCTTTCGGCCGGCGGCGTTTACCAACAGCGGTTCTGCGCCGGGGTTGACTTCCGCGCGATGAGCGCAATGCAGAATGCGGTCGCGCTGATCCCCGCAGCGGCACTTGCGATCCTGACGCCCTTTAGCGTGCACGATGGCGCCAAGGCCGCCATCGCGGTCGGCGGCATGGTGCTGCTGAACGCCACGCTGGCGGTCAGCCTTTACTTGCGCGCCATCAATACCCACGGCGCGGCGGCGGTGGCGATGCTGTTCGCCGTCATTCCCGCGGTCGCCGCGGTGCTGTCGTGGCTGATGCTCGGGCAGCGCCCGGACGCCGGAGTCGCGGTCGGCCTGGTCGCCGGCGGGTTCGCGTGCTGGCTCAACACCAGGGCATCCGGCCGGCGCCGCGCGGCGCAAGGCGACTCCATCAAGCTGAGGCGGCCGCTCACAAGTGTCGGCGGCGCGGCATGAACTCCAGCGTCAACAGCACGAATACCAAGGGAATCAGCTGGGTCATCGAGATCAGCGCGTAGCGGCGCTCGTCCATCGCGTGGAACTTGCGCACGTATCGGTACAGCGACTCGAGTGCGATCAACGGGTCGAGGACGTGGATCAGCCGGTAGAACACACGCCGGGCCCGACCGCGATCCTTGTCCTCGAAGATCTCGGGAAACGCAGCGAAGGAAAGCGACACGCGCTGCGCGCCGGCATCTTTGGCCGCCGTGATCATGTCGACGCTGAGCCGTTCGTCGATGCCGTTGGGGGCCCCACCCCGACGCCATGGCACGTCGAGGGTGATATCGCTACCGCCGCCCGCGGTCGCGTACCGGTGGAAGCCCTGCGCCCGTCCCGAGGCGTCCCAGGCAATGATCAGCTGTATTCCCGGGAACCGGCCCTCCAGCACGCCGTCGAGGTTCATGTAGAAGCCGCGATCGGTGTGGGCGCCGCTGGGAGAAGCGCGCACCACGTCAGTCAGCTCGGCGAGTAGCTCGGCATCGAGCTCCTGCTCGGCCACGATCTCGGTCGTGATGCCGCAGTTGTGGGTGCGCTGCACCGCCTGACGCAGGTTGCGGAACTCGCGCCCCACCATGTCGAAGCTGGACACGTCGACGACGACATCGCGGCCGAACGGTATTGCCCGCAGCGATCGCCCGATGACCGCCGGGTCGTTCCACAGCTCGAGCCGCCGCTCGGCGCAACCGACCACCGCGATTCGCCAGCCGCGGGCATGACACGTGGCGGCGAAGTCGGCGACCAGCTCGGGGAACTTTCCTTCGTCGCCGACGGGGTCCCCGCCGACCACGGCAAACCCCATCCGTGTTCGATACGCCAGCGCGGCGCTGCCGTCCGCGGTGAAGTGGTAGCACTTGCCGGTCTGCATGGCGAACGGCGCCAGCGGATCGTCGCTGGTGGCATGGATCAATGACCAAATCCGGGACAGGTCCTCGCGCCGCGGGCGCGACGACGTCGGCCACATCAGCAGCAATCCGGAACCGGCGATCAGCAAATTGCCGAGCAGGTCGAAGGACAGCACATGCGCGCCCAGCCCCGCCACCACGAAGAAAGCAGCCGTGGCCGCGTGAGTGACCGTGACCGGACGGCCCAGGAAGATGCCGCGGGCGATGAATGCCACCGCACCCAGAATCGCCAGCGACCAGCCCAGCCGATCGGCGTACTGCCACGCCGGGTTGTGGTGGTGCCGGGCGAGTACGACGACCAGCCAGCCCGCCGCCGAGAACAGGGCGAGGGCACCGATCCAGCGGGCTGCAAGCGAATCAACATGGACGACAACGCGTTCGCGTGCGCGGGGCTTCGCAGCGACCTCAACCGGCGGCCCGTTCATCCTCACCTCCCGATGCGCTGACTTTCAGCTGGGCGGCAAGCTCGCCGCTGCTCCCATCGAATACCCGGCTGATATGAACTTACGCCTGATCACGGCCGTTTTGGGGCCGAAATAAGACGCACGTCTAACAGGTATCGTGCACTGTCTATCGGCGCGAAGGCGGAAAGTATTTCAGCAGGCCTTCCTGCACCACCGTCGCGATGACCTGCCCGGAGCGATCGAAGAAGTGCCCGGTGCCCAGCCCGCGTGAATCCGCGGCCACCGGCGACGACGTCGAATACAGCACCCAGTCGTCGAAGTTGACCTGCCGGTGAAACCAAATGGAATGGTTGGCGGACGCGGCGAAGATGCGGTCGAAACCCCACGACAGCCCGTGGGTGGTGATGACCGAGTCCAGCACGGTGGTGTCCGACGAGTACACCATTATCGCGGTGTGCAGCACCGGATCGTCGGGCATCGCACCCAGCGCCTTGACCCAGACCCGGTTGTGGGGAAGCCGCTCTCCCTTGTCCCGCATCACCCATGCCGGGTCGTTGGTGTAGCGCCATTCGATCGGCTGCAGGGCGTTGACGAAATGGGGGACGGTCTTTTCGTAGCCGCGCAACAACTCGCGGATCGATGGCTGCGTGTGGGGCTGCGGCACCTGCGGCGGATCGACGGCGTGCTCGAGGCCGCGGCCGCCGGACATGTACGAGATCATCGCCGAGGACAACAGCAGGCCGTCCTGCACCGCGTCGACGCGCCGATTCGCGAACCGCCGCTCATCCCGCAGCCGCACCACGTGGAATTCGATGTCCTTGGCGGTGTCTCCACCGTTGATGAAGTGCACCGACAGCGCGCCGGGCGGCAGGTCGTCCCGGATCAGCGTGCGGCTGCTCGCGACGAACGATTGCGCCATGAGCTGCCCGCCGAAAGTCCGCATCGGGTTCTTGCTGGGATGGGATCCGACGAACAGATCGTCGGCGACACGGTTGAGGTCGAGTATCGCCAGCAGTTCGTCGAAGTCGGAGGTGGACTCACAGCCGACGGGCACTGGGCTCTCCTCTAGACGTCGTCCTCCCCGATCCGGTGCACATGGATCAGGTTGGTCGAGCCTACTGTGCCTGGTGGCGCGCCGGCGACGATGACCACCAGGTCACCGCGCTTGTAGCGACCGAGTCCAAGCAGCGACTTGTCGACCTGGCGGATCATGCCGTCGGTGGACGTCATCATCGGGACGATGAACGTCTCGGTGCCCCAGGTCATGGCGAGCTGGCTGCGCACCTCGGGCCACGCGGTGAAGGCGAGCAGCGGCAGCGGGGTGTGCAGCCGCGCCAGCCGTTTCACGGTGTCACCGGACTGGGTGAACGCCACCAGCGCCTTGGCGTCGAGCCGCTCGCCGATGTCGCGGGCGGCATACGAAATCACTCCTCGCTTGGTGCGTGGCACGTGCGTCAGCGGTGGGGCGGCCGTCGAATTGTCCTCGACCGCGCAGATGATTCGCGACATCGTCCGGACGGCGACCAGCGGGTACTTCCCCACCGAAGTCTCCCCGGACAACATCAGCGCATCGGCCCCGTCGAGCACCGCGTTGGCGACGTCGGAGGCCTCGGCCCGGGTAGGCCGTGAGTTCTCGATCATCGAATCGAGCATCTGGGTCGCCACGATGACGGGTTTGGCGTTCTCACGGGCCATCTGGATGGCCCGCTTCTGCACCAATGGAACCTCTTCCAGCGGAAGCTCAACGCCCAGGTCGCCACGGGCAACCATGATGGCGTCGAAGGCAAGGACGATGGCTTCGAGATTGTCGACGGCTTCGGGCTTTTCCAGCTTGGCGATCACCGGTACCCGCCGCCCGATTCGATCCATCACCTCGTGCACCAGCTCAACGTCGGACGGCGAGCGCACAAAAGACAGCGCGACCAGGTCGACACCCAAGTCCAGCGCGAAGGTGAGATCCTCAATGTCCTTGTCCGACAAGGCCGGTGCGGACACGTTCATCCCTGGAAGCGACATGCCCTTGTTGTTGCTGACCGGGCCACCCTCGACGACGGTGCAGATCACGTCGTCGCCCTCGATGCCGTCGACCACCAGGCCGACCTTGCCGTCGTCGACCAGAACCCGGTCGCCGGCGGTCGCGTCCCTGGCCAGCCTTTTGTATGTGGTCGACACCCGGTCGTGGGTGCCTTCACAGTCGGCGACCGTGATCCGGATCGTCTCACCGTCGGCCCAGAAGGTGGGCCCGCTGGCGAAGCGTCCCAGCCTGATCTTCGGGCCCTGAAGGTCGGCGAGCACGCCGACCGCGCGGCCGGTCGTGTCCGAAGCGGCCCGTACCCGCTCGTAGGCGGCCTTGTGATCGGCGTAGTCGCCGTGACTGAAGTTCATTCGAGCGACGTCCATTCCGGCATCTACCAGCGCCAGAATCAGCTCGTCGGAGTTAGTTGCCGGGCCAAGGGTGCAGACGATCTTCCCGCGTCTACTCACGGCGAACAGCATAGTCGTGCCGGGGGCATGACGGCCCGGGTTAACCGACCCGGCGCAGCGCGACTACCCGCTGAGAATGGTCGGAACCAGCGGAAAGCCAGGAAGATTACGCAGCACCGTCCACGCCACCGCCGCGACGGTGATCGTCACCACCGCCGGTATCGGAAACAACCTCTGGTCGTGGCGGCGGCGAATCAGCACCCAGCCGGCCAGCATCGGGATGCCCACCAGGAGGAATACGTTGTCGTTGATGGTGGCCGCCAGATCGCCGTGCAACAGGTCATGCGCCATCCGAAGCCCACCGCAGAACGGACAATTCCAGCCGGTCAGCCACTTGAACGGACATAGCGGATACACCGAATTCGTATTGTGGGGGTCGGCCAGCCCGACGTAGCCCAGCGCGCCGGCCACCAGCGCGCCGGTGCCGGCCGCGGCGTAAAGCCGAAGACGATGCGGGCCGTGCTGACGACACTGCCCCGAAGCCTGCGAAACCGGGTCAGAAGTCATCGCGCATGGGCCGACCCTGGGGGTCGGGGACCTTGCCGGTCAGTATCAGCACCGCGTCGACGATGCTCCAGATTAGACCGATTCCGCACGTAAGCCAGCCAACGAGCAGCTGTGCGACGCCGATCCCGATGTCACCCATGTAGAGGCGGCCAATCCCGCCGACGCCGACCAGGCTGATCAGCTGCAACAGGCCCGCGACGATCTTGGATTTGTCCGAAAGCGGCTGCCCGGTCACCGGATGGCGGCCAAAGGGGGCGGCCGGGTCGAAGTAGGGGCCGGGTGACGGATATTGCGGGTGCGGGGGTGGATACCCCTGCGGATACCCCGGTGGCGGCTGCGATGGCGAGCCATATCCCGCAGGGTTGTTCCACGGCTGCTCAGTCACTCTTCAATACTGCGCCCAACGTCGACTAGTTGGGTGGAAAACCGGGCGTTTCGCGCAATAACTCGACGCTGGACCAGCCCCGCTGCTAGCGGTTTCTGAGGTTTCGCAGTCGAAGGCTCAATACCCTTAGGACGGAGCCCGCGGTGCTCGACGTCGTCGTGTCATCGGCGGGGGTTTCCCGGGTGGCCTTTGCAGTGTCGGCGGCTGGCTTTGCGTCCGGCTCGGCCTCCGCGTGGCCCTCCTGCGCATCGACGTCAGCTTCGCTGGACGCGTCTTGTGCTGCCTCTTCCGCCGCCACCTCCGGCTCCGCTGGCTCTGACTCCGCTTCCGGTTCTTCGGTTTTGGGCTCGGTGGACTCGGGCTCGGCCTCGAGCTCTTCAGCCTCAGGCTCAGCGACTTCAGCCTCCGCGGTCTCCGCCGCAACGGCCTCAGCCTCCGCGCCCTCGGGCTCCGCCGTTTCCCCTTCCACGGCCTCAGCGACGGCGGCCTCGGCGACAGCGGCCTCGGGCTCCGCAACCTCGGCTTCCGCGGCCTCCGTCGCAGCGGCCTCGGCCTCCTCGGCCTCCTCGGCCTCCTCGGTCTCGGGCTCAGCTTCCGCCTCCACCGCCTCCGCGCCCTCGGGCTCCGCCGGTTCCCCTTCCACGGCGTCGGCGACGGCGGCCTCAGCGACAGCGGCCTCGGGCTCCGCGACCTCGGCGACGGCGGCCTCCGTCGCAGCGGCCTCGGCCTCCTCGGCCTCCTCGGTCTCGGGCTCAGCTTCCGCCTCCACCGCCTCCGCGCCCTCGGGCTCTTGAGCCTCGGGCTCTTGAACCTCGGGCTCTTGAGCCTCGGGCGCCACAGCCTCGGGCTCCATGGCCTCAGGCACCACGACCTCAGGCTCCGCGACCTCAGGCTCGGCCTTGACGGCCTCGGATTCCGCCTCGGCGGCCTCAGCCTCGGCCTCGACCGCCTCGGATTCCGGCTCCGCGGCCGCCGCCTCGGCGGCCTCGGCGGATTCGTCCGTTTTCGCCGAATCGGGCGGTTTGTCGTCCTTCCCGGCAGCCGCCGCGGCAGCCGGCGTGGCCGCGGCCGCGGCCGTAACCGAGGCGACGGTCGCGAGTTCATCCGCCGGCTCGGGCGCCGGCTTGGATTCCCGCGCTTCCGCGTCAACGTGATCTTTGCCGCGCAGGCTCTCGGGATCCTCGCGGCCCTTCGGCGCCAGAATGATGTACACCACGGCCCCGATGAACACGAAAGTCGATGTGAACACATTGATCCGGATTCCGGCGATCTGTGTGGCGGTGTCGTTGCGCAGCAGCTCGACACCGAAGCGCCCGACGCAGTAGCAGGCCACATAGAGCGCAAACAGCCGCCCGTGGCCGAGCTTGAACCGCCGGTCCACGTAGATCAATGCGACGAAAACCAGCAGATTCCAGATCAATTCGTAGAGGAACGTCGGTTGCACGACGTACGCGAGCTGCCCGGTCGAGACGCCGTCGAGCGAATGTGGGTCGACGTAACCGGAAGGATCCCGACGGTAGAAGATCTCCAAACCCCACGGCACCGTGGTTTCCCGGCCGTAGAGCTCCTGGTTGAAATAGTTTCCGAGCCGACCGATGGCCTGCGCCAAGACAATTCCCGGGGCAATCGCGTCGCCGAAGGCCGGCAGCGGAATTCCGCGACGCCGGCAGGCGATCCATGCGCCGACGCCGCCGAGGGCTACCGCGCCCCAGATGCCCAGGCCGCCGTCCCAGATTCGCAACGCCGCGAGGAACCCGGCTCCCCCCGGGCCCCAGTAGGTCTGCCAGTCGGTCGCCAGGTGATAAAGCCTGCCGCCCACCAATCCGAACGGCACGGCCCACAGCGCGATGTCATAGATCACGCCGCGCTGGCCGCCGCGGGCCTGCCAGCGCCGGTCGCCGATCACCAGCGCGGCGATGATGCCGACGATGATGAACAGCGCATAGGCGCGAATGGGCAACGGGCCAAGGTGCCACACACCCCGGGGCGGGCTCGGGAAATACGTGGGCAACATCGTCATGAGGCGGCCGCCCTTTGACGGACACCGATGGCCAGTTCCGTTGTCAGAGAGCGCAATGCGGGCAAACCACCGTCGCTCAGGGCCGACACCAGAGCGGAACCGACGATGACACCGTCGGCGTAGCTGCCGATCTGCGCGGCCTGCTCTCTCGACCGCACCCCGAGACCGACGCCGACGGGAATGTCAGACACCGCCCTTACCCTGCTCACCAATTCGGGCGCCGCGCGCGACACTGCATCACGCGCCCCGGTCACACCCATGGTCGACGCCGCGTAGACGAATCCGCGCGACGCCTCGACCGTGGTCACCAATCGCTGTGGTGTCGAGGACGGCGCCACGAGAAATATGCGATCCAACCGATGTTCCTCGGATGCCGTCAGCCAGTGCCCGGCTTCGTCGGGGATGAGGTCGGGAGTGATCAGGCCGTCTCCGCCGGCCGCCGCCAGGTCGCGCGCGAACGCGTCAACGCCGTAGCGCAGCACCGGATTCCAGTACGTCATCACCACCGCGCGTCCGCCGGCTTGACTGATCGCCTCGACCGCGGCCAGCGTGTCGCGCACCCGCACTCCCCCGCGCAGCGCGGCTTCGGTCGCCCTGGCAATGGTCGGGCCGTCCATGCCCGGATCCGAATACGGCACACCGACTTCGACAATGTCACAACCGGATTCGACCAGTGCGATCATCGCATCCAAAGAAGTCGGCACGTCGGGGTAACCGGTGGGCAGGTAGCCGATCAGCGCCGCGCGATTGTCCTTGCGGCACGAATCGAACGTGGGCCCGAGCCTGCTGGCCTCGCTCTGTTTCACCGTCATCGCTTGCCCTGCTCGCCGGGCGAAAGGAGACCGAACCACTTCGCGGCCGTCTCGACGTCCTTGTCGCCACGGCCAGAAAGGTTAACCACAATGACTGCCCCCCTTCCCAACTCGGCGCCCAGCTGGAGGGCACCCGCCACCGCGTGCGCGGACTCGATGGCCGGGATGATGCCTTCCGCGCGGCACAGCAGGCCGAAGGCTTCCATCGCCTCGGCGTCGGTGATGGGCCGGTAGTCGGCGCGTCCGGTTTCCCGGAGCCAGGCGTGTTCGGGACCCACCCCCGGATAGTCGAGACCCGCTGATATCGAATGGGATTCGATGGTCTGACCGTCCTCGTCCTGCAGCAGATAGGAGAACGATCCCTGGAAGGCCCCGGGTGAACCGCCCGTGAATGTCGCCGCGTGCCTGCCGGTCTCGACACCATCGCCGGCCGCCTCGAACCCGACCAGCCGCACGCCGGGATCGTCGATGAACGCATGGAAGATCCCGATGGCGTTGGATCCACCGCCGACGCACGCCGTGACCGCGTCGGGCAACCGGCCGGCTTGGGCCTGGATCTGAACGCGGGTCTCCAGGCCGATGATGCGCTGGAAATCACGCACCATGGTCGGGAAGGGATGCGGTCCGGCCGCGGTGCCGAAGCAGTAGTACGTGTTGTCGGCGTTGGTAACCCAGTCCCGGAACGCCTCATTGATGGCGTCCTTGAGCGTTTGCGAACCGGTGTCGACCGAGACGACCTCGGCGCCCAGCAGCCGCATCCGCGCCACGTTGAGCGCCTGACGCTCGGTGTCGACGGCGCCCATGTAGATCACACAATCCAGCCCGAGCAACGCGCACGCGGTGGCGGTTGCCACGCCGTGTTGACCGGCCCCGGTCTCGGCTATCACCCGGGTCTTGCCCATTCTCTTGGCCAGCAGGGCCTGGCCGAGCACGTTGTTGATCTTGTGAGAACCGGTGTGGTTCAGGTCTTCTCGCTTGAGAAAGATGCGCGCCGAGCCGGCGTGCTCGCTCAGCCGAGTGGCCTCATACAGCGGAGACGGCCGGCCCGCGTAGTTCGCCTGCAGCTCGTCGAGGGTGTCGAGGAAATCCGGGTTGACGCGTTCCTTTTCGTAGGCGGCGGTGACCTCCTCGATCACCGCCATCAACGCCTCGGCGACGTAGCGACCACCATAACCATGCGGGCCGCCGAAATGACCACCCGGATCGGGGTCGTGGCGGGTGGGTTCGGCAATGGCCGCACTCGAAAGGGGAAGCTCCGGGCGGGACAGGTCTACCATCACCAATTCTCGACGCGGGGACGGCTCATGGGGTTCAACGGTCTAACGAGCCGGTTTGGGACAGGACGGATGGGTGCCCGCGGTGACCAGATCGGCGACCGCCGCGCGTGGGTCACCGCTTTTGACCAGACCTTCACCGACCAAGACGGCATCGGCACCCGCTCCGGCATACGCCAGCAGGTCTCCGGTGCCACGCACACCGGACTCGGCGATCCTGATCACGTTGCTGGGCAGCCCGGGAGCGATGCGTGCGAAACAGTCCCGGTCCACGTCCAGCGTCGCGAGATCGCGGGCGTTGACACCGATCACGTTGGCCCCCGCCTTCAGCGCCCGGTCGGCCTCTTGCTCGGTGTGCACTTCGACGAGGGCGGTCATGCCGAGTGATTCCGTGCGGTCCAGCATCGACACCAACGCCGAC
>Ga0318514_10000597_pt1 | contig 11135 bp, 9 predicted proteins | sample GRESIP176b2f18_FD_203684 | JGI IMG/M metagenome (GOLD analysis project Ga0318514, IMG submission 203684) | Tropical soil microbial communities from Luquillo Experimental Forest, Puerto Rico - GRE.SIPMG.176b2f18 | ecosystem: Environmental > Terrestrial > Soil > Tropical forest > Bulk soil...
CCAGGTGGGCGCTCAGCAGGCCCCGGGGGTCGAGGCCGAACCGCTCGGCGACGCGTTCGACCACCCGCTGCGACTCGGCGGGCGGCGACTCCCCGCCCAGCCGCAGCAGGGTGCGGAACAGCGCCGCGAAGCTGCTCGCGCCGCCATGGAGGGTGCGGGCCAGCTCGGCGGGCCGCCGGGCGTGGAGCACGTAGACCTGGCGCAGGTGGATGTGCTTGCCGCGCAGCTCGTGCTCGCACTGGAGGCGCAGCCAGGTGCGCGGCACCTCGACGGACGCCAGGACGTCCTCGCCCTCGAGCAGCAGGTGGCGCTCCTTCATCTCCAGCCACTCGATCGGGAACACGTCGAGCGATTGGTCGATCTGGTCGCGGGTCAGGAACAGCGGCTCGAAGCGCAGGGTCTTCCCGGGGCGCGGCAGGGCGGCGGCAATCGCGTCGAGGCGCTCGACCGGCAGGGCGCGGGCCACGATCGCGATGTTGACCCGCGAGTGCCGGGGATCGAAGCCCTGGGTCAGGACGCTGCCGGTGAGGTAGGCGGAGAGGAACTCGTGCGCCAGCGATTCGCGGACCGGCTCGAGCCAGCGCCGCGCCGCCTCGAGCGTGGCGCCGGCAGGCAAGATGAGCAGCTCACCGTGCGTCGCCATGGCGTCCCGACGCTACGGCGCGCTCCCGGGGGGGTCAAGCGGGCGGGGCGCAGCGACCGGCCCGCGGCGTGAGGGTCGGGCGGGCCCGGTAGCGGCTAGGCCGCGTGGCGGCCCGGCCAGTCGCGAAACACGCGCTCGATGCGCTGCAGCTCGATCCGGATCCGGGTCAGCGCCGCCGCGGCGCGCTCGCGGTCGCGGGCATGGAGCAGCGGCTCGAGCTCCGCGGCGGCCCGCGCCAGCGCGTCGGCGCCGATGTTGAGCGCCATGCCCTTCAGGGTGTGCGCGGTGCGGGTGCGGGTCTCGGCGTCCACGTCGGGCGCGGTCGAGGCGACGCGCGCGGTCAGCTCGGCGGCGTGCCGGAGGAAGTCGTTCATCAGCTCGGCCTCGAACGCCTGATCACCCTCGGAGAAGCTGCGCAGCTGCTCGTAGCGGAACACCGCCGGCTCGGCGGCCGGGGCGGTGACCGGCCGGGCCGCGATCTGCGCCCAGTGCCCCAGCGCGGTGTGCAGCTCGGCGGCGCGCAGCGGCCGGGTGAGGAACTCGTCCATGCCGGCGGCCAGGCAATGGCGCCGGTCGTCCTCGCTGGCGTGGGCGGTGAGGGCGAGGATCGGCAGGTGCCGGCCGCCGGACGACTCGACGCGACGGATCTCGGCGGTGGCCGCGAGGCCGCCGAGGCCGGCCATCTCGACGTCCATGAGCGCCGCGTCGAAGATCATGGTCGCCACCGCCGCCACCGCCTCGCGCCCGGTCGATACGGCGTGCACGTGACAGCCCCAGCGCTCCAGCATGCGCGCCACCATGCGCCGGTTGACCGGGTTCTCCTCGGCGATCAGCACCCGGAGCCCGAGCCTCGGCAGCGCACCGGCGTCACCGGCGCGCGGCGCGCGCGCGCGGACGCGGCGCGCCTGCGGCTTCCGCGCGGGGCGGGTGCGTCTCCTGACCGCCATGACCGAGCCTCCCGGTTCGCGCGCGGGCGGCCGGCCCGCGGCGTCTTCCGGGGGAGTCATCGTCCGCCATGGCGGCGCGCTTGAGCCCGGGGCGCGCCGGCCGGGTCGGGCGAAAACGCCCACCCAGCGGCCGCCGGCGGCTTGACCCTCACCGGGCCGCCCCTTACCGTGCTTCCGATACCCTGCGCAAGCCGTCCCGGCCCGCCGGGATGGCCCCGGAGAAGCTCGTGAAGCCGATCGTCAACGATCTCAGCATCCACGTCGCCACCGTCAACGGCTCGGGCAGCCAGACCGCCAACAGCGTGCTGCTGCGCGCCATCTTCCAGATGGGCATTCCGGTGAGCGGGAAGAACCTGTTCCCCTCCAACATCGCCGGCCTGCCCACCTGGTTCACGATCCGCGTCAGCCGCGACGGCTACGTCGCGCGCCGGCGCGAGAACGACATCCTGGTGGTCATGAACCCCGAGACCGCGGCCGACGACGTCGCCGCGATCGGTCCCGGCGGTGTGATCGTGCTCAACGAGCAGATCCCGGCCCCGCCGGTCCCCGACGACCGCGTGGTCTACCGGGTGCCGATGACCAAGCTGATGGAGCCGATCACCACCGACGTCAAGCTGCGGCGGCTGGTGGTCAACATGATCTACGTCGGGGTACTGGCGCAGTTGCTCGGCATCGCCGAGGACGAGATCGAGAAGGCGCTCGACGCCCAGCTCGGCAAGAAGCCGCGCGCGCTCGAGCTCAACCACAAGGCGGTGCGCGCCGGCTGGGAGTTCGCGAGCAGCAGCCTGCCGAAGCGCGATCCCTACCACCTCGAGCGCATGACCGCCACCACCGGCAAGATCCTGATCGACGGCAACAGCGCCGCGGCGCTGGGCGCGCTGTTCGGCGGCGTCGAGGTGGTGACCTGGTATCCGATCACGCCCTCCTCCAGTCTGGTCGAGACGCTGATCGGCTACCTCGACCGCTACCGCCGCGATGCCGCGGGGCGCGCCACCTACGCGGTGGTGCAGGCCGAGGATGAGATCGCCGCGATCGGCATGGTGCTGGGCGCCGGCTGGGCCGGGGCGCGCGCCATGACCTCGACCTCGGGGCCCGGGATCTCGCTGATGGCCGAGTTCGCCGGCTACGGCTACTACGCCGAGATCCCGGGCGTGATCTGGGACATCCAGCGCATCGGGCCCAGCACCGGGCTGCCGACCCGCACCTCGCAGGCCGACCTGCGCTTCGCCCACGAGCTGTCGCACGGCGACACCGGGCACCCGGTGCTGCTGCCCAGCTCGGTGCGCGACTGCTACGAGTTCGGCATGCGCGCCTTCGATCTCGCCGAGCGGCTCCAGACCCCGGTGTTCGTGCTCTCGGACCTCGACCTCGGCATGAACATGTGGATGAGCGATCCGTTCCCCTACCCGGAGCAGCCGTGGGACCGCGGCAAGGTGCTCGGCGACGATGAGCTGGCGCGGCTCAAGTCGTTCGAGCGCTACCGCGACGTCGACGGCGACGGCATTCCCTACCGCACCGTGCCGGGGCTGGTCCACGATCCGCGCGGCGCCTATTTCACCCGCGGCTCGGGCCACGACGAGGCGGCGCGCTACACCGAGAGCCCCGAGGTCTACGCCCGCAACATGGACCGTCTGGCGAAGAAGCTGCGTACCGCGCGCTCGCTGGTGCCGCCACCGGTCGTCGAGGACGATCCGGCGGCCGAGGTCGGGCTGATCGCCTTCGGCTCCACCCACTGGGCGATCATCGAGGCCCGCGACCAGCTGCGCGCCCGCGGCATCGCGACCGGCTACCTGCTGCTCAAGGCGCTGCCGTTCACCGACCACCTCGAGCGCTTCGTGCGCCGCTACCGCCGCATCTACGTGGTGGAGCAGAACCGCGACGGCCAGATGGCCGAACGGGTGCGGATCGAGCTGCCGGCCGAGGCCGCGCGGGTGCGCTCGGTGCGCCACTACACCGGCATGCCGATCGACGCCCGCTTCGTCTCGGACGCGATCCTGAGCCAGGAGCGCGACGCGCGGCCCGCGGCCGCGCCGCACCCGGTCACCGAGGGGGCCTCGCGATGAGCGCCGCCGTTCCGGCCGGAGCGCCGGCGAGCGGGGCGGGCGGGAAGAACCGCGCCGGGCTCACGCGTGCCGACTACGACGGCTCGAAGACCACGCTGTGCCCGGGCTGCGGGCACAACGCCATCACCGCCGGCATCATCCAGGCCGCCTACGAGTCGGCGCTCGATCCCGCGCGCGTCGCCAAGCTGTCGGGGATCGGCTGCTCCAGCAAGACCCCGGCCTACTTCCTGGGCCACTCCCACGGCTTCAACGCGGTCCACGGACGCATGCCCAGCATCGCCACCGGGGTGCGGGTCGCGAACCGCGAGCTGCTGCTGATCGGCGTGTCGGGCGACGGCGACACCGCCAGCATCGGGCTCGGCCAGTTCTGCCACCTGGTGCGCCGCAACGTGCCGGTGGTCTACATCGTCGAGAACAACGGCGTCTACGGCCTCACCAAGGGGCAGTTCTCCGCCACCGCCGACATCGGCAGCACCACCAAGGCGGGGCGCAAGAACGAGCTGATGCCGATCGACCTGTGCGCGATGGCGATCGAGCTGGGCTGCGGCTTCGTGGCGCGCTCGTTCTCGGGCGACCAGAAGCAGCTGCGGCCGCTGCTCAAGGCGGCGTTCGCGCACCGCGGCACCGCGGTGCTCGACGTCATCAGCCCGTGCGTGACCTTCGCCGACCACGAGGGCTCGACCAAGTCCTACGCCGCGGTCAAGGAGCACGACGCGCCGCTCCACGACATCGACTTCGTGCCCTACTTCGAGGACATCCACGTCGACTACGAGCCCGGCACCACGCGCGAGGTCGACCTGCCCGACGGCTCGCGCATCGTGCTCAAGAAGCTGGCCGCCGACTACGATGCCACCAGCCGCGACGTCGCGATCCAGACCCTGGCCGAGGCGCGCCGCGAGGGCCGGCTCGTCACCGGGCTGCTCTACGTCGAGACCGATCTGCCGGCCTTCGAGGACGAGCTGCGCATGACCGACACGCCGCTCGCGCAGCTCACCCTCGACCAGGTGCGCCCGCCGCGCGCGGTGCTGGACGAGATCATGGAGCAGCTGCGCACCGGCAAGGGCCTGGCGGCCGCGGCCGGCGGCGGCTGAGCGGCGCGATGGGCCGCCCGTTCCGGGCCCGCCGATCCCCGTGATGATCGGCCGCGGCCTCGATGCCGGGGCGCGGCCGCTCCTCCGACCCGAAAGGCTCCCATGCACCTGCGCCAGTTCTACGTCGGCTGCCTGGCCCACGCCTCGTACCTGATCGGCGACGGCGGCGAGGCGGTGGTGGTCGACCCGTCGCGCGACATCGAGATGTACCTCGATGAGGCGGCGGTCCAGGGCCTGCGCATCACCTGGGTGCTCGAGACCCACCTCCACGCCGACTTCGTCTCGGGCCACCGCGAGCTGGCGGCCCGCACCGGGGCGACGATCGGGATCGGCGCGCGCGCCGAGGCCGGCTTTCCGCACCGCGCGCTGCGCGACGGCGACCAGATCATGATCGGCGGGACGCGCATCGTGGCGCTCGAGACCCCCGGCCACACGCCCGAGAGCCTGTCGTTCGCGGTCTTCGAGCGCGCCGCCGACCCGCAGCCGGTGGGCGTGCTCACCGGCGACACGCTGTTCGTGGGCGACGTCGGGCGGGTCGACATCCTGTCCTCGCGGCTGCCGGTCGCGGAGCTGGCCGGGCTCATGTACGACAGCCTGCACCGCAAGCTGCTCACCCTCCCCGACCACACCCGGGTCTACCCCGCGCACGGCGCCGGCTCGCTGTGCGGCCGCTCGATGAGCGCCGAGCGCTCGAGCACCATCGGCCAGGAGCGCGCCACCAATCCCGCCCTCGCGCCCATGAGCCGCGAGGCGTTCATCGCCGACATCACCCGTGACGTGCCCGAGACGCCGGTCTACTTCCTGCACTCGCGTGACACCAACCGCGCCGGTCCCGCGCTGCGCGCCGAGCGCCCGCTGCCGCCGGCGCTGTCTCCCACCTCGGTCGCGGCCGAGATCGAGCGCGGTGCGATCGTGCTCGACGCGCGGCCGTTCGCCGATTACGCCGCCGGCCACGTGCCGGGCTCGCTCCACGTGCCGCTCGACGGGCAGTACGCATCGTGGGTCGGCACCCTGGTCGGTCCCGACGACCGGCTGGTGCTGGTCAGCGATCCGGCGCGCACCGAGGAGGCGGTGATGCGCCTCGCGCGGGTCGGCTACGAGAACCTCAGCGGCGTGCTCGACGGCGGGGTTCCGGGCTGGGCCGCCGCCGGCCGCCGGCTCCAGCGCGCCGCCGCCGAAGCGGTGATTGGAGCGATCCGGGCCGGGCGCCGGGTGCTCGACGTGCGCCGCGCGCCGGAATGGAACGACTCCCACCTCGAAGGCGCTCACCACATCCCGCTCGCCCAGCTGGCGGCGCGCGCCGGCGAGCTCGACCGCGGCGCCGAGTGGGGGGTGGTGTGCGCGAGCGGCTACCGCAGCGGCATCGCCCTGAGCGTGCTCGAGCGCGCCGGGTTCACGCGCCTCGTCAACGCCGCGGGCGGGATGGACGCCTGGCGGCGCGCCGGGCTGGCGGTGGTGGGAGGCTAGCCTCACCGGCTTCCGCGGCCGCCTTCCGCGCGCACTCCTGCGCGCGGGCGGTCAGCATCGCCCGCTCACGCGCGTTGCCGGCCAGCGCGGCCGCACGCCGGTACTCGGCGCGCGCCTCGTCGTGCCGGCCCAGCCTCGAGAGCAGGTCGGCGCGCGCGCCCGGCAGCCGGTGGTAGGCGCGCAGCGCGGGCTCCCCGACCAGCCGGTCGACGATCGCGAGCCCGGCCGCCGGCCCTTCGGCCATCGCCACCGCCATCGCGCGGTTGAGCTCGACGACCGGCGAGGGCGCCACCTCGCCGAGCACGGCGTACAGCGAGGCGATGCGCGCCCAGTCGGTCTCGGCGGCGGTGCGCGCCCGCGCATGGCAGGCCGTGATCGCGGCCTGGAGCGCGTAGGGGCCGCGCGCGCCGCCCAGGCGCAGCGCGCGGTCGAGCGCCTCGAGCCCGCGTCCAACCTGGAGCCAGTCCCAGCGGGCGCGGTTCTGGTCGAGCAGCAGGATGGGCTCGCCGTCGGGACCGAGGCGCGCCGGAAGTCGCGACGCCTGGATCTCCATGAGGGCGACGAGGCCGTGCGCCTCGGGCTCGCCGGGGACCAGCCCGGCCAGGATGCGACCGAGCCGCAGCGCCTCCTCGCACAGCGTCGGGCGCGTCCAGTGCTCGCCGGCGGTCGCGGCGTAGCCCTCGTTGAAGATCAGATAGAGCACCTCGAGCACCGAGGCGAGGCGCGCGACGAACGCCGCGCCGCGCGGCACCTCGAACGGCACCCGGGCCTCGCTGAGCGCGCGCTTGGCGCGCACGATGCGCTGCGCGATGGTGGGCTCGGGGACCAGGAAGGCGCGGGCGATCTCGGGGGTCGTGAGCCCGCCCAGCAGCCGCAGCGTGAGGGCGACCCGGGCTTCCGGCGTCAGCACCGGATGGCAGGCGATGAAGATGAGGCTCAGCAGGTCGTCGCCGATCGTGTCGTCGAGCCCGGCATCGAGGTCGGGAGCGGCGCTCGCGGTCGCCTCGTCGAGCTCGCGACCCAGCTGCTCGTGCTTGCGCTTCAGCCGCTGGCCGCGACGGAAATGATCGATCGCGCGCCGCTTCGCCGTGGCCATCAGCCAGGCGCCCGGGCGGTCGGGGACACCCGTGTCCGGCCACTTCTCGAGCGCCGCGACCAGCGCGTCCTGCGCTAGGTCCTCGGCCAGGCCGACGTCCTTCACCATCCGCGCCAGCCCGGCGATCAGCTTCGCGGACTCGATCCGCCAGACCGCCTCGATCACGCGGTGCGCATCGGTCGCCATGACGGCAACCGATTAGCGCATCGCGGACCTCCGGCGCAAGCGGGCGGGGGCTCGCCTACTTCTTGACCGCGTGCATGCGCAGGCGCTCTTCCTGATCCCTGAGCTCGGGGGTGAAGGCGGGGCCGAAATCGTCGGCCTCGAACACCTGCCGGATCTCGATCTCGGTCTCGCTCTTGGGGAACGCCTCGGCGGGAATGCGCTTCGCCCACTCGATCGCCTCCTCCCTCGACTTGACCTGCCAGATCCAGAAGCCGGCGATCAGCTCCTTGGTCTCGCTGAACGGCCCGTCGATCACGGTGCGCTTGTGGCCCGAGAGCCGCACGCGTGCGCCCTTGCCGCTCGCCTGGAGGCCCTCGGCGGCGAGCAGGATCCCGGCCTTGCTCAGCTCCTCGTTGAACGCTCCCATCAAGGTGAGCTCCTTCTCGCTCGGGAGCACGCCCGCCTCGGACTCCTGGTTGGCCTTCACGATCACCATGAACCGCATCGTCGTATCTCCTTACTGGTGCGAGAACCGCTTCCGGCCGGTTCCGGCTCGGTCGCTGGATCCTCAGTCTACCCTCACGACGAACCATGGCCGCCCAATTCGACACGGCCCGGAACCTCCACGGCGGACGCCGCTTCCGGGCCGGCGGAGACGCGCTCCCCGGCCGGCACGACGAGGCGGGCGCGGTAGCCGAGGTCGAGCCCCACCAGGTCGGCGATCGCGTGGACGACGATCGCCGGCCACAGCGAGTCCGCCAGCATCGCGAGCAGCGCGAACGCCAGCCCCAGGATGCCGGTGCGCAACACGTGGCTTCGTCCCTGGTACAGGTGCCCGAGACCGAACACCAGCGAGCTCGCCAGCGCCGCGACGATGGGACCCGCGAGGGTCGTGAGGTACCACATCACGAAGCCGCGGTAGATGAACTCCTCGCACAGCCCGGCGGTGATCGAGACCGCGGCCGACAGCCGGTGCTCGGCGGCGGTGGCGGGGATCAGCGGATCGACGTGGGAGAGGCGCTGCATGAGCCGCGCGAGGCGTTCGGGGCGGGCGAGCAGCGCGCGGCGCTGGGCGACCAAGAGCCCGGTGTAGGCGGCGGCCAGTGCCAGCGCGATCGCGAAGCGGAGCGGCGGCCCGGCGCCGAGCCGCAGCAGGCCCCACGGGCGCTCGCGGCTCGCCCACCAGGCGACGAGCGCCGCGACCACGGCCCACTCGGCGATCAGGATGAAAAGGTAGATCCCGGTGCGCGCCCCCGGGACGCCGGCCGCGACCGCGCGCACCCGGCCGGGCCAGTACCAGCGCGCCTCGGCGATCGCGAGCAGGATCAGGAGCGGAACCACCGCGTGGTCGAGCGCGGCGAGCGTGACGTGCATGGGACACCTCCAGTCCGGGAGCTTCGTTTCGCCTCGTGCTATTATTCAATAAAACATGAATAATACGTCGCGTCAAGGGGCCGGGTTGCGTCGTTTGCGCGGCCGCGCCGCGCCGGGGCATGCTGGCAGGGTCCGTGCGGCCCCGGGCGGGCCGGCGGCGGACGGGAATCCCGGAGGTCGAGATGGCGCGCCGCAAGCGTGGAGATTCGGGGCGCGGGGCACGCGGGCGCCGGCGCGCCACGTTGCCGGCCGGGCTCGCGCGCGTGCGCGCGCTCGCCCCCCCGCGGCGCCTCCGGCGGCGCGAGTTGTTCGCGGGGCGCCCCCGCCCCACCCAGCAGGCCGCGCAGGCGCTGGGCGAGGCGCCGACGCGGCTCTACCACCACGTCGCGGCGCTCGAGCGCGCGGGACTGGTGCGGCTGCGCGAGCGGCGCCCCAACCGCGGCACGGTCGAGAAGTACTTCGAGGCCGTCGGCAAGCGCATCCCGGCCGGCGACGTGGTGGGCCGCCCCGAGGCCACGCACGATTACGAGCGCATGGGCTACGTGCTGTTCGACCAGGCCCACGCCGAGCTGGTGCGGGCGCTGGCGGCGGAGACCCGGCCCGCGACGCTGATCGCCGTGCGCGGCGTGTACCGGCTGACGCCCGGCGGCGCCCGGCGGATGTCGCGGGAGCTGGTCGCGGTGCTCAAGCGAAAGGGGTGGCCGAAGAGGAAAGGACGCGGCGCCGCACCGCCGCCGGCGCGGGGGCGCCGCTACTCGCTCACCATCGCGTTCCTGCCCATGGGGGACGACCGCACCGCCCGGGGGTCGAAACGCCGGCCGTAAGCGGCGCTCACGACTCCTCGATCCAGTGGCCGGGACGCAGCGCCTCGAGCGCCCGCGCGAGGTCGCGATCCTTGACCATCACGATGTCGGTGTCGTGGGTCGAGAGCGCGAAGATCGGGATTCCGGCCTGGGCGAGCGGCGCGGTGAGCTCGGCCAGCACGCCGGTTTCGTGGAAGGGGATCGGCCCCTCGAGCTGGAGGGCCCGCCAGCCGGTCTCGGCGCGGGTCACCGAGGGCGGGAGGGCGTCCTCGTCGCACACCACCGACAGCTCCTCGGCGGTGCGCGACACCGACCAGAACGCGGCGTGCTCGACGAACACCCAGGCGGGAAGCGGGGCGTCGGGCGGGAGGCGGCACACCGCGTAGCGCCCCGGCAGCAGCCGGAGCGCCCGCGCCGTCACGAGCCGCCCCGCGGGGCACGGCGGGAGGCTCGGGGCCCGGCGGCCGGCGGCGGGCGATCGATCATCGCGGGCGGAGGTCCATTCTCGCGCCGCGCATCCTGACCGCTTCGCCGCGCCCCGACAAGTGGGCGCTGTGCTAGAGTTTGCGCCTCACGCGCCGCGCCCTCACCCCGGGGAGCCACCGATGGACGCCCTCACGCGTTATCTCGAAGACCATCGCGATCGCTTCGTCGACGATCTCAAAGCGGCGCTGCGTATCCCGAGCGTCAGCGCCCAGGCCGAGCACCGCGCCGACGTCAAGCGCTGCGCCGAGCACGTCGCCGCCCACCTCAAGTCCATCGGTCTCACCCATGTCGAGGTGGTGCCGACCGCGGGGCATCCGGTGGTGACCGCCGAGTGGACCGGCGCCCCCGGCAAACCCACCGCGCTGATCTACGGCCACTACGACGTCCAGCCGCCCGAGCCGCTGGCGCTGTGGACCACGCCGCCCTTCGAGCCCACGCTGCGCGACGGCAAGCTCTACGCGCGCGGCGCGTGCGACGACAAGGGCCAGGTCTACATGCACATCAAGGCGATCGAGGCCCACCTCAAGGTGAACGGCCAGCTTCCCATCAACCTCAAGCTGGTGATCGAAGGGGAGGAGGAGGTGGGGAGCGAGCACCTCGAGGCATTCCTGCGCGAGCGCCGCCAGAAGCTCGACGCCGACTTCATCCTGGTCAGCGACACCGGCATGCTGGGGCCCGACCAGCCGGCGCTGAGCTACGCGCTGCGCGGCATCCTGTACACCGAGATCGTGGTGCGGGGACCGGCGAGCGATCTCCATTCCGGCGAGTTCGGCGGCGGCGTGGCGAATCCCGCCAACGCGCTGGCGCTGATCATCGCCGGGCTCAAGGACGCGAACAATCACATCACCGTGCCCGGCTTCTACGACCAGGTGCGCGCGATCCCGCCCGAGGAGCAGGCGATCTTCAAGTCGCTGCCCTTCGACGAGCCCGCGTTCCTGCGCGCCGCCGGGGTGGGCGACGGGGTGGGCGAGAAGGGCTACACCACCTACGAGCGCGTCAC
>Ga0318514_10000601_pt1 | contig 11107 bp, 9 predicted proteins | sample GRESIP176b2f18_FD_203684 | JGI IMG/M metagenome (GOLD analysis project Ga0318514, IMG submission 203684) | Tropical soil microbial communities from Luquillo Experimental Forest, Puerto Rico - GRE.SIPMG.176b2f18 | ecosystem: Environmental > Terrestrial > Soil > Tropical forest > Bulk soil...
TCACCGACCCCCACGACCCGCACATCACCGGCTACTACATCCCCGACGACCCCACCCAGCGCCGCGGCCCCATCCCCGCCAAGCTCGTCCACCAGGCCCAAGACGTCCTGGTAGACCGCCGCGGCGTCATCTACATGTCCGAAGGCAACTCCGGCATCTACATCCTCACCCACCACCCCAGCTAGGGGAAAACCATGAGCGTTCCGACCGGCATCGGCTTCGACCGCCTCATCCGCGCCCTGGTCAGGGCCCTGTCGGACTGGAGCGACGTGCCCGAGCCGGGCCGCGAGGTGCAGGCCTGATGGCCGCGCCACCCCCCGGCGCAAGGGACGGTCTCCACAGCCGAGGGCGCTGTCACCGGGGCGCCCCGCCGGTGGCTCGGCCTCGAGGGCCTCGTTCTCCTGGCCGGCACGCTGATCGGCTTCGGCGCCCTCGGCCAGCCATGGTGGCTCGTACCGGCCGCGATCCTCGCCCCCGACATCGCCATGAGCGGCTACCTGGCCGGAACCCGTCCCGGCGCGCACCTGTACAACCTCACCCACGCCACGCCCTTGCCGGCCGTCATGCTCGGCGCCGGCTACTGGCAAGCCAACCGCCTCGTCATGGCCCTGGCCCTGGTCTGGCTCGCCCACATCGGCCTGGACCGCCTTCTGGGCACGGGCCTGAAGTACAACGACCGCTTCACGCACACCCATCTCGGCGACTGTCCGGACGCCAGGTAGCCAGGCCGCGACCGCTAGACGGCTCGCATCTGATCACAGCGCCTAACGGGGAGTACTGTGTACAGCCGCTCGTCTGATCGACGCAGCGACGGACCACCCCGAATCGGCGCTCGGGAACATCCGGGTCGGAGCGCCATCTCACGCAGTGTGATCGGCCCAAGGATTCACGGCGGCGATCGGAGGGGAGCCGTCTAGCGTCGTGGACGCGCGTATCTGGTTATTTGCCGGTTGGTGGCGTGGCGAAGGCGCTGGTGACGGCGGTCGTTCAGCCGGTGATCAAGCACGAGCGTCGAGGACGGGGCGGCCGGCCGGGCCCGCAGGCGGGATTGTGTACGGCGCACGTCTGGAGATTGAACAGCTGGCGGCGGGCCGTGTGGGCGGGGTGCGGTGCGATGATCGGACCCATGGGGTCTGCCGTTGGTGCGGGCGCCGTTGCCGACGGCGCCGCTGGTCCTGGTGCGGGGGGTGTCGTGTCGCGTCCCCGGCTGGTCGGGCGGCTGGGGGCGGCCCGGGTGAGTGTGGTGTCGGCGCCGCCGGGCAGCGGGAAGACGGTGCTGCTGCGGTCCTGGATCGGCCAGCCGGGGGTGGCGGGCCGGGCCGCGTGGGTGCCGGCCGGGCGCGGCGAGCGGGATCCGCAGCGGTTTTGGCTGTCGGTGCTGGCCGCGCTGCGGCAGACCGCGATGGGCACTGCGCTGGTGCGGGAGGTGACGGCGGCGCCGGATCTGGACGGGTGGGTGATCACCGAGCGGCTGCTGGCGGATCTGGCGCCGCTGGATGACCGGTTGTGGCTGGTGGTCGATGACGTGCACGAGCTGGGCCCCGACGCGCTGGCGCAGCTGGAGCTGCTGATCATGCGGGCCCCGGGAGGGCTGCGGTTCGTGCTGGCCACCCGGCATGACGTGCGGCTGGGGTTGCACCGGCTGCGGCTGGAGGGCGAGCTGGCCGAGATCCGCGAACCGGAGCTGCGGTTCACCACCGCCGAGGCCGAGGAGCTGTTCGCCGCGGCGGGGGTGGACCTGCCCGATCCGGCGCTGCTGGTGGAGCGGACCGAGGGGTGGGCGGCGGGGCTGCGGCTGGCGGCGCTGTCGCTGGCCGGGCACCCCGATCCGGGGCGGCTGGCGGCGGAGTTTTCCGGTGCCGAGCGGACGGTGGCGGAGTACCTGCTGGCCGAGGTGCTGGACCGGCAGGGCGGGCCGGTGCGGCGGCTGCTGCTGCGCACCTCGGTCCTGGAGCGGGTGAGCGGCGAGCTGGCCGGCCTGCTGACCGGCGAGAGCGGCGGGGAGCGGGTGCTGCAGGATCTGGAGGCCGCGAACGCGTTCGTGGTCGCGCTGGACACCGGCCGGTCGTGGTTCCGCTACCATCACCTGTTCGCCGACCTGCTGCAGCTGGAGTTGCGCCGCACCGCCCCGGACGAGGTTGCCGGGCTGCACCGGGCCGCGGCCGGGTGGCTCGCCGGGCACGGGTACTCGGTGGAGGCAGTCCGGCACGCCCAGGCCGCGCAGGACTGGGAGTTCGCCGCCCGGGTGCTCGCCGACAACTGGCCGGGCCTGTACCTGGACGGGCAGGCCGCCACCGTTCACGGGCTGCTCGCCGGGTTCCCGGCCGAGCAACTGGTGGCGGATGCGGAGCTGGCGGGGGTGGCCGCGGGGGGTGAGCTGGTCGGCGGGTCGCTGGAGGCGGCCGAGCGATACCTGGGCCTGGCGGAACGGGCGCCGGTGCCGGCCGGCCGGGCCGGGCAGGCGCAGCTGCTGCTGGGCATGGTCCGGTTGCTGCTGGCCCGCCAGCGCGGGGACCGGCCGGCGGTAGCCGAGCAGGCGCGGCGGCTGCAGGCCCTGGCCGAGGCGCCGGAGGCGGCGCAGGCCGGCCTGGGTGAGGAGCTGCGCGCGCTGGCGCTGATCAGCCTCGGCAGCATCGAGTTCTGGGCGGCCAGGTTGGAGGAGGCCGGACGGCATCTGGAGCAGGGTGTCGCGCTAGCGCGGCGGATCGGGCGGCCGTATCTGGAGTTCACCGGCCTGGCCTACCAGGCGGCGGTCGGGTTCTTCCGGTCGTTTGCCCTGGCGGCGGAACGCAGCAGGCAGGCGGCCGAGCTGGCCGAACGGCACGGCTGGGCCGGCGAGCCGGCCGCAGGCTTGGCGAACGTGCTAGCCGCCCGCGTGCTGATATGGCAGGGGCGGCTGGAGGAGGCAGAACCCTGGATGCAGCGCGCCGAACGGACCCTCAGGGCGGAAACCGATCCCGCGGCGGGACTGGTGATCCGCACGATCCGCGGGGTGCTGGAGCTGGTGCGCGGCCGGGACGCGGACGCGCTGGCCGCCTTCCAGGCCGCCGACCGGCTGGCCGGGCGCCTCGCCGAACCGAGCTATATGGTCCCGGTGAACCGGTCATATCTGGTGCAAACCCTGGCCCGCCTCGGTGAGACCGAGCGCGCCGAGCTGTTCCTGGCCGCGCTCGCCGACCAGGACCACGACAAGGCGCAGATGCGCATCAGCCTGGCGGCGCTGCGGCTGGCACAGGACAACCCGCACGCGGCGGTCGCCGTGCTCGCGCCGGTTCTCGACGGCTCCGCACCACGGGCGTGGCCGGCCTGGCTGGCTCAGGCGTTCCTGCTGGAGGCGATCGCCCGGGACGCGCTCGGCGACCCTCCCGCCGCGGCGGGCGCCCTGGAGCGCGCGCTCGACCTGGCCGAACCCGACGGCCTGCTGACAGAGTTCTTGCTGCACCCGGCACCGGGCCTGCTTCAGCGGCACGCCCGGCACGGCACCGCCCACGCCGCGCTGATCGCCGACATCCTGAGCCTGCTCGCCGGACGCAAGCTCGCCCCGCCGCCGGCCGGGCCAACGCCGCTGGAGGCGCTGAGCGGCAGCGAGCTACGGGTGCTGCGCTACCTGCCCACCAACCTGTCGGGGCCGGAGATCGCCGGCGAGCTGTACGTCTCGCACAACACGGTCCGGACCCACATGAGCCACCTGTATGCCAAGCTCGGCACGCACACCCGGGCCGAGGCCGTCGCCCGCGCCCGGGCGCTGGGCCTGCTGGCCCCCTCCCCGCTGCGGGGCCAGGCCACGCATCCTGGCTGACGGCCGGGACAGACAGGTCTGGCCGGCGGGGATTTCCGGGCCTCACGCCGGGCCCGGTGCGCTGGCGTCCCCAGCTGCCGCCCGGGTCCGCGCCGGACAGGTCCGCACGGCTGACCCGCATCACGGACAGCGCGATGATCGGGATCAGTGCCAGGACGGCCGCCGAGTCCAGGTGGCCCCGGGAGGACCCGGCCGCCAGCGCGTGGTGGCCGATCTGGGCCCTGCAGCGCGGCCGCCTGGGCGCGGCTCTGGCGAGCGAGGCTGAGCTACCGTTGCTCCACGCTGGCCTCGGCTGGCTGAGCCGGGGTGCCGAGTGTTTCGTCGAGCCAGTCGAGCATCCGGGCGCACAGCAGGCGCTGGGCGCCGACCTGGCAGTGGGCGCCGGCGCCTTCGGCGTCGGTGAAGTTGCCCAGGGTGGCGGGTGCGGTCAGGTGTGCCATGAGTTCTTCGGGCTGGCCGAGGAACTGGAAGTCGGATTCGGCGCGGCCGGCGAACACCGGGCAGGTGATCTTCTCGGCGATGCCGCCGCGCAGGGTGTAGGCCAGGCTGGCGGCCAGGTAGGCCCGGGGCGTGGCGACGCCGAAGGACCACATGCCCTGGCGGCAGGCCCAGCGGACCTTCGAGTTGGTGTGCATCAACTTCGCCAGCGCGGCGTCGAGCTCGGGGTCGGCCTCGGCGGTGAGCCGGCGTTCGGTGTCGGCGCCCAAGCCTAGTTTCTCGGTGTAGGCCTGGCCGATGTCGTAGATCCCGTCGATGCAGACCAGCGCGGCGATCCGCGGCTCGAAGGCCGCCGCCCGCGGGGCCAGCCCGCCACCCATGGACAGGCCGAACAAGGCGATCCGCGAAGGGTCGACCTCCGGGCGGTCCACGGCCCAGTCGATCACCGGGCTCACCACAGTTTCCCAGTTGGGCCGGAACATCAGCCCGTCGCGGTAGTGCGGCCCCGGCTGGCCCGGCCCGTCGAAGGTCAGGACGGTGTAGCCGCGCTGCTGGGCGGCCAGCGCCCCGATGTGGTGCCATTCCTCGGCGGTACTGTCAAACCCGCCGTGCATAACGCATGTGGCCGCCGGGCCGCCGCCCGGCGGTGAGTACAGGTAGCCGTTCAGCGCCGTGCCCTCGAACGGGATCTTCACCGGCGTCACCGCCGGCGACATCAGCGCGGCCGCGCCGGCGAAACAGCGCACGCTGGCCTCATAGGCGGCCCGGCCGCGCGGGTCGGGGTCGCGGTCGCGGGTGAAGAATTCCGCGCTGCGCCAGTAGGTCGCGGCGCGCAGCAGCCCGTCGTGGGCGCTGACCTGGTGGCCGGCGGCCAGCTGGGCGCGGGCCTCGGCCTCGACCCGCGCCGCGGTCGCCGCCCACTGCTCATACCAGCTGTCGTAGTCGTTGGCGGTGATGCGTTGCGCGGTGGTGACCACCTCGCCGAAGTCCGCGCCGCCGTAGGCGCTGTGGCCCAGCGCCCGCAGCGTCTCATACCAGAACTGCTGGTCGTCGGGGAACAGCAGCGGCCTCATGGCCACGGTGTCCGTAGTGCTCATTGTTTCTTCCTTTCTTCCTGCTTTCCCTCCGGTGCTGGCTGGCCGGCCTGGGGCCAGGCTGCCGCCCGGCTGCGTGAGCGGGCATCACGCAACCGATGTGATTGAGGCCGCTGGCGGGATCGGCGGCGACGCGGTGTTGCCCGGCGGGCCGGTGCGCATCTGGGCTGCTGGCCGGGGCGGCTACCCGGCACGGCTAGAGGTCGTTTACAGATCGGCCGTCCGCTCGATCAGGCGTCGGTCCTGGTCAGCGAGTTCCGCGTTGTACCTTTCTTCATGACACCTTCTAGGCAAACCAACTGCAAAAGCGGCGATATGCTCGCGCCATGCCGCCGGACGCCCCTCGCCCGCCAGGCGCGCGCCGGGCCGCGGTGGTGGCCAACCCCACCAAGCACGACGACATCCCCAGGCTGCGGGACACCGTCCGCGCGGCCATGTCCGCGCACGGCTGGGACGAGCCCGTCTGGCTGGAGACCACGGCCGAGGAGCCCGGAGCCGGCCAGGCGGCGCAGGCGGTGCGGGACGGCGTCGACCTGGTCATTGCCTGCGGCGGCGACGGCACCGTCACCGCCTGTGCGGACGGTGTCGCGGGCAGCGGCGTCCCCCTGGGCATCCTGCCGCTCGGCACCGGCAACCTGCTCGCCCGCAATCTCGGCCTGCCCCTGGACCTGGACGCGGCGCTGGTCACCGCGCTCACCGGAACCAACCGGCGGCTCGACACCGGCTCGGCCAACGGTCACACGTTCGTGGTCATGGCCGGGATCGGCTTTGACGCGAAGATGCTCGGCGACTCCAGCGAACCGCTGAAGAGGCGGCTCGGCTGGGCCGCCTATGTGCTGTCCGCCCTGCGCCACCTGCGGGACCGGCCGGTTCGGGTGAGCTTGGTGGCCGACGGCGGCACGCCGTTGCGGGTGCGGGCCAGCGCCGTGATCGTCGGCAACGTCGGCTGGCTGCAGGGCGGCATCCGGCTGCTGCCCGATGCGCTGCCGGACGACGGCACGCTGAACGCCGTGGTGCTGACCGCACGTGGCTGGGCCGGCTGGCTCCGGCTCGCCGTGCGGGTGCTGCTGCGCCGCGAGTCGCCCGGCCAGATGACCTGGGTACAGTTCCGCCAGCTGACCATCCACGCCGACCGCGAGCAGCCCTGGGAGCTGGACGGCGAGGTGATGGGCGGCACCAGGCGCCTGATGATCACAACGCAGCCGGGCCGGGTGCTGATGCGGGTGCCCGCCACGCAGGGCTAGCGGCCGCCGCCAGCGGGCTCCCTGTCACCGATGCTGCCCGGCCCGCTCCGCCCGCCTGCCGTGCTCGCCGTGCGCACCATGCCCGCCGCGCTCACCGGCCGTGCCCGGCCCGCCGTGCTCACCGCGCTCGCGGCGGCGGCGGCGCAGCAGCATAACGATCGCGAAGATCACCAGCAGGCCGCACAGGGCTGCCAGCGCGTAGCTCGGGCCGTGCAGCGCGGTCACCACGCTGCCCCAGTTCGCGCCGACAAGGTACCCGGTCCAGGCCAGGGCCGCGGTCCACGGGATGCAGCCGAGGAGGGTGTAGATGCCGAACCGGCCGGCCGGCATCCGGGCCAGCCCGGCGGGCAGCGAAATGAACGTGCGCACCACCGGCAGCAGCCGGCCGAAGAACACCGCCTTGGTGCCGTGCCGCCCGAACCACCGCTCGGCGCGGTCGATGTCGTCGTCGCGGAGCAGGATGTAGCGCCCCCAGCGGTGCCAGGCCGCCCGGCCCCCATAGACCCCGATGCCCCAGGCCAGGTAGCTGCCCGCCACGTTACCGGCCACGCCCGCGGTGATCGCGAGCACGAGGTTGAGGTGCGCGCCGGCCACCGCCCCCGCGGACAGGGCACCGGCGAACAGCATCGTCAGTTCCGACGGCACCGGGATGCACGCCGACTCGGCGAGCATCAGGATGAACACCGCCAGGTATCCGTAGCTGCTGATGAATTGCTGCACTGCTCGGCCGGCCCCCTTCGGGTTGCGGAAGACCGCCAGCTACCCGCACCGGGTCGGCGCAAACGGGCGCGGGCGGCTCAGCCCCCGTGGCCGCGGATGATGTCGTTTTCGAAGCCAAACGGAACGGGCGGGGTGATCACAGCCGCCCGGGCACACCGGTCCCACAGCAGGTCGCGCGCGCTGGGCCGGGCCGGCGCGGATGACTCAGGCGGCCGCGCCGCGGCTGTCGAGCGTGCCCAGGAAGTCGGCGATGGCGGCGGCGATCCGCGGCGCCGCCCGGCGGGGCAGGTGATGACCCGGCCCGTCCAGCATCTCCACCCGGGTATCGGGCAGCGCGGTGGCAAGCTTCCGGGTGGACCGGACCGGGACGATCATGTCATGCGGGTCGGCGACCAGCAGGACCGGCTGCGCCACCGTGGGCAGAGCGGCGGTGACGCCGCCCAGTTCGCGGACCAGCGCGCGCTGCTCGGCGAGAAAGCTGCGCCACAGCCGGCCGTGTTCGTGATGCGCGCTGGCCCAGACCTGCCAGTTCACGGCCTGGTCCGGGCCCAGCGGGCGGCGGCGCACCAGCCGCGCGGCGGCCAGCACCGCTCGGGCGAACCAGGGGGTCAGCCGCCACGCCACGAGCGCCAAGAACTCGCCGCTGACCGGTGCGGCGAGCATCCGGTCCGCCCAGGTCAGGCAGCCGGGCCCGACGCTGGCCAGCAGGACAAGGGCCTCGATACGCTCGGGTGCCAGCTGGGCCGTGGCGAGCGCGACGCCGCCGCCGTAGGAGTGGGCCACCAGCACCGCACGGTCAATGCCGCGGGCGTCCATTTCGGCCACGACCGCGCGAGCGCCGGCCGTGAAGCCCCCGGCCGGTTGCGGGCTCGCCCCGTACCCCGGCCGGTCCGGCGCCAGGACGCCCAGGCTGTCCGGCAGCCGGTCGGCGACCTGCTGCCAGTCCGCCCCCGTGCCCGGTTGACCATGAAGTAGCACAACCCAGCGCTCGCCCACACCCATGAGCCTAAATCGCCATCTGTGGCCAAAGAATAGGCCGCGGGCAGGTGAAATGAATCCCCGAACTTCGCATAAATGGACATTACCGGACCAAGGCCAGCTGCCGCTGCGCGCCACGCCGTGCGTGGAGACGTCATTCCGGGCTCTTGTGGTAACGCCGGGTTACCTTAGGAAATGTGTCCGGATGCGAAGTTTTGCCACCTAGCCCCCGGCGATCGAAGGCTGCATGACGTCTGTGGATGACGCCGCAAAGCGCAAGGCGGCCCCGGCCGATCACGCCGGCAGCGTGCTGTGCCGGCTCCTGATCTCCCACCCCGAGGTCGTCGACATCGAAATACTCGGCCAGCTGGACCTGCCCGAGGGAATCATTTACTCGCTGGGTGTCGTGCTGCCCGACGGCAGGGAACTGCTCATCGACGTGGGGGACGTCTGAGCTGATAGCGCCATCGCGTACGGCGGCCCGGCCTGATCCGGACGGGCCGCCGCGGGCATGCCGACCGAGTGCGCTAATTCAGCACTTCGGGTTCGGCAGCGGTTTGCTCGCCAGGTCGAACTGTCCCTTGAAGAAGCCGTGCAGGACCAGACTGGCGTACTGCTGGTCACCACCGAACGTGTTGCCGTTGGACATCTGGCCGAACTCCCACACGCACTGCCCGCCAACCTTCGCCAGCGTGTAGTACGGGTAGAAGTGCCCGGGGCCGCCCGGCGGCGGGACCGCGCAGCCCTGCGGGGTGTCCGGCGCGCACGTGTTGATCTCGCTCGCCGGGGCGTCGGTCTCGAACTGGATCTGCGAATACCTGGCCCCGGCCAGGGTCGTCGGCTGCTGCTGCAGGATCGGCGACGGGAACGGCCCGGGCTTCAGCGAGTTGGGGAAGTCGGGCCAGTAGTCCGTGCCGTCGAAGTCCAGGTCACCGTTCTGCGTGAAGAAGTCGGCGCAGCCGGTGACCTGGTCGGGAGGCGTGGTCCCGCCGTGCGTGAAGCCGTTGGGATAGCACGGCGCGTCCGTCAGCTCCTGGCTCGGCTGGCCGCCATCGGGCGGACCTGCGTTCTCGTAGGCACCCTTGCAGTCCTGCCAGAACTTGCCGGCGCCTTGGCCGACCGGGCCGGTGACCCGGCTGCACGGGACGAAGTGGCCGATCTCGAACTGGTTGAGGATGCCGCTGATCAGCACCGACCAGCCGATCGAGTTCTGCGGCCTGGCCGTGTTGAACAGCGGCTGGAAGTTGAACGGGCGGCTGCTGCAGTCGAATATCGACGTGTTCATGAAGCCGTTGGCAGCCGAGGCGACCATGAACCCGCTTTGCCCGGTCGTCAGGTCGTTGATGGTGACCTCGAACGCGTGCTGCCCATGTCCGATGCTCCCGTCGAACATATGGGTGCGTATCACGTCACCCGGGTTCATCATCAGCGTCTGCTGGTTGGGAGTGAACGTCGCGCCGTTGGACGTGTTCGGGCCGGGCGGCCCGGCCGGCACGCCGTTGCGCTGGATGAAAGCGAAGTTCACCGGCTCGACGCAGCCGAGGTTGATGTTCCCGGCCGCGCTGGCCTCCAGCGAATCGATGTTGAGCGCCGCGCACCACTGGGTGTTGGAGTTGCAGCTGATCCCGCCGGCGAACGGGGAGAAGCCGGGCGGGTAGAACTGCATCTCCATGAACGCGCCGCCCCCGCCGGGGAACGCGCCGTGCGGCGCGTTGGTGTCGCTGTTGGGCATGCAGTTCCGCTGCGGGTACGAGCGCGGGTCGCAGATGCTCATCCCGAACCACGGAGCCACGGAAAGCTCGAACCAGTGCGTGACGTCATGGCCCGGGTGATTGACCGTCGGCATCGCCGCCGGGTCGCGCGGCAGCCGCTCGGTGAACGTCACGTTGTTGCCGGAACCAGGCCGGTTGGACAGGAACCGGACCGACGGCTCGTCGTGGCCGATGTAGTGGCCGTTGTCGGAGAACCGCTCGTTGTGGCCGAGAATGCCTCGGATGTCTAGGCAGTCCAGCCTGCGGATGACCGGCCGCTGGATCGTGCTGTAGCCATTGCAGTCGAGTTCGCCCCTGGCGCTTGGGCGGACCCCATGTGCCGCCGCCGGTGCCGCGCTGGCCGTCACCCCGAACACGGACTGACTTGCGACCAGCGCCACCGTTGCGGCGGCTCCCACCATCCCGATCGACCATGTTCGCCAGTGACCATTGATGCTCCCGGCCATGGCATCGCTCCCTTCGCTGGGACCCTGCAGCTCTGCAGGGCCGTCCAGACCCGGGCACCGGCGCGGACTAGGTACCGGTCCAGCCGGTGCCACACACTGATACCTACGTGTCACCCGTAACTTGCCCACCGCAGGTGACTTCTGATTGGCCGCCGCCGGTGCAAGTCTCCCCCGGCTCCCGGCATAAGTAAAGTTTTGGCTTTGTAAAGTATTTTTGCTGGCTATAGATCGGGAATGCCAAGGTCGAGGTTGGGGCGCTCGATTCCGCCGTCCACCTCGAGGATCTTTCCGGTGATGTAACCGGAGGCGGGCGAGGCGAGGAAGACCACCGCGGCCGCCACCTCTTGCGGGTCACCGATCCGGCGCAGCGGGGTCGCCTGCTCCATCTGCCCGCGCAGGCCATCGTCGGTGAGCACAATGTCCAGCGCCGAAGTCGCGGCGGCGCCGACGGCTATCGCGTTGACCCGGATCCGGGGGGCCAGGTCGGCGGCGGCCAGCCTGGTGTAATGCGCCAGGGCCGCCTTGGCCGTGCCGTAGGCCAGGTAACCGCGGCCCGCGGTCCGGCCCACGGCCGAGGAAATGTTGATCACCGCGCTGGCAGGCACCCCTTCCCCCG
>Ga0318514_10000620_pt1 | contig 11005 bp, 6 predicted proteins | sample GRESIP176b2f18_FD_203684 | JGI IMG/M metagenome (GOLD analysis project Ga0318514, IMG submission 203684) | Tropical soil microbial communities from Luquillo Experimental Forest, Puerto Rico - GRE.SIPMG.176b2f18 | ecosystem: Environmental > Terrestrial > Soil > Tropical forest > Bulk soil...
GACCCGGGCCGGCTCGACCCGGCGCGTCAGCGCCTTCCACACCATGCTGACCAGCGACAGCATCAGGGAGGCGAGCAGCGCGGTGCCGAAGCTATGGATGTGGAACCCCGGCACCAGCACCGACGTCAGCCACAGCATGAAGGCGTTGAGCACGAACAGGAACAGCCCCAGTGTCACGATGGTGAGCGGCAGCGTGAGCACGAACAGGATCGGCTTGAGCAGCGTGTTGGCGGCGGCCAGCACGATCGCGGCGATGATCGCCGCGCCCCACCCGCTCAGCTCGAACCCCGGCAGCAGCTTCGAGATCCCCAGCATCGCCGCGGCCATGACCAGGAAATAGAGCAGCGTCTTCATCATCGCACCCCCTCCAGCACCTCGAGACAGTTCTCGTAGCGTCCGAACGAGGGCATGAGATAGACCCCGTTCGCGAGCCCCTTGCACTGGGCGAGCAGCTCGCGCGCCAGCTCGACGCCGACCCGCTGCCCCTCGTTGCCGGCCTCGCGCAGCCGGTCACGAATCCACTGTGGCACCTGGATGCCGGGCACCTCGTTGTGGAGGAACTCGGCGTGCCGGAACGACTGGAGCGGCAGGATGCCGACCAGGATCGGGACCTTCGGCAGCCCGCCCAGCCGCTCGAGGAAACCCTCCCAGCACGACAGCTCGTAGACCGGCTGGGTCATGATGAACTGGGGCCCGGCGTCGAGCTTCTTCCGCACGCGCTCGATCTCGAAGTCGAGGTTCTCGGCGGTCGGGTTGACGCCGCAACCGACCGCGAAGCGCGTGGCGGCGCCGATCGAGCTGCCGGCCAGATCGGTGCCGGCGTTCATGCGATGGATGATGCGCATCAGCCCCATCGCGTCGGTGTCGAACACCGCGGTGGCGTTGGGATAGTCGCCGACGCTGGGCGGGTCGCCGGTCAGGGCGAGGATGTTGCGCAGCCCGATCGCGTGCGCCCCCAGCAGGTCGCTCTGCAGCCCCATGAGGTTGCGGTCGCGGGTGGTGAAGTGGAGGATGACCTCGAGCCGCGGGAAGTGCGTGTGGATCTGGTAGCCGAGCGCCACCGCGCTCATGCGGATGCGGGCCAGCGGCGAGTCGGCGATGTTGATGCAGTCGATGCCGTGCTGCGCCATCAGCCGCGCGCCCTCCAGCACCTTGGCCGTGTTGATGCCGCGCGGCGGGTCGATCTCGACGCTGATCACGAACTTCTCGCGCAGCAGCCTGAGCAGGCGCGGCTCCTCGGCGGCGGCGGGCGCGGCCGCCGGGCCGGGGGCGCGCTCCAGCACCCGCACCTCGGCCCCGGGTGCCAGCGGCTCGAGCGGCAGCTGCGAGGCCAGCCGGTCACGCATGGCGCGGGTGTGCCCGGGCGTGGTGCCGCAGCAGCCGCCCACCAGCCGCACCCCGAGGGCGATGGCGCGCGCGGCGAAGTCGGCGAAATACTCGGGGCTCGCGAGGTAGAGGAACCGCCCGCCCACGAGCTGCGGCAGTCCGGCATTGGGCATCGCCGAGACCGGCGTGCCGTTGGCGGCCTGGACCATCTCCTCCAGCACCTCGAGGGTGGCCTGCGGGCCCACGCCGCAGTTGACCCCGATCACGCTCGCCCCGGCCTGCCGCAGCGCCCGGGCCGCGAGACCGGGGGAGTGACCGTACGAGGTCTTGCCATCCATGCCGAAGGTCATCTGCGCGATCACCGGCAGGTCGGCCGACACCGAGCGCACCGCGCGCAGCGCGGCGAGGATCTCGTTCAGATCCTGGAAGGTCTCGAGGATGAAACAGTCGCAGCCGCCCTCGAGCAGGCCCTCCGCGGTGGCGCGAAAGTGCCGCTCGGCGTCGGCGGCCGGGATGTGTCCGAACGGCTCGAGCGGGCGTCCGAGCGGTCCGATCGAGCCGGCGACGAAGGCGTTGACCCCCACGATCTCGCGCGCCGCGCGCGCCACCCGCACGCCCTGGCGCGCCAGTAGCCCGGCCTCGGCCTCGAGGCCGTGGGCGGCGAGGCGTACCGCGTTCGCCCCGAAGGTGTTGGTCTCGATCAGCTCCGCGCCCGCGGCCAGATATTCGCGATGGATCGACTCGACCAGCGCGGGCTGTGAGCGGTTGAGCTCGTCGAAGCATTGATCGAAGGGGATCCCGCGCTCGTAGAGCCGTGTCCCCATCGCGCCATCGGCGAGCAACGGCCCCTGCGCGAGGCGGGCGAGCAGGGTGGAGGGCATGGCCTGCAAGGGTACGGAGTCGCTTGCCCACATTCAAGTTGAGGGACGGCGCGCGCGCGCCGACAACCCCTCAATGGCCGGTCCTTTCCACCCCGCGCGCCTGTGCTCCGACCGCAGCCGCTGCTATAGTGCGTGGCCATGATCCGCGCCACGCCCGCCGTGCTCGCCGGCGCGTTCGTCCTCGTGGCCGCACCGGCTAGCGCGACTCCGGTTCCCACCCTCGATGCCGCATTGCTCCGCCCCGGCCAGCCCGCCGAGGTGCACACCGTGTTCCGCGGTGACTCGGTCGAGAGCTTCGCGGCCGAGATCGTGGGCGTGATGAGCGGTGGGCGTACCGAAGGCGACCTGATCATCGCCCGCGCCACCTCGGAATCCGTGATCCGCTCGGGGGTGGCCCAGGGGATGAGCGGCTCGCCGGTGTACGTCGACGGCAAGCTGGTGGGGGCGCTCTCGACCGGCTGGAGCTTCGTGAGCCAGCCGCTGTTCGGGATCACCCCGATCCGCGACATGCTCGGCGTGCTCGATCAGCCCACGGCGCCGGCGGCCGGAACCGGGGGACCGAGCGGCGTCGAGCTGCCGGGCCTCGGCGACTCGCCGCGCTTTCGCGAGCTGAGCTGGAACGACGCGGCCGAGGAGCCGGCCCCGGCGCCGGGCGCCGCCGGCGGCGCCCGGCCCGTGCCGCTGGCGCTGCCGCTCGCCTGCTCCGGGCTCAACCCGGCCGCGTTCGCGCCGGTCGCCTCGCTGCTCGCGCCCCTCGGCCTCGCCGTGGTGCCGGGGGGGCGGGCCGCCGGCGGCGGCCCCGGCCCCGAGGAGATGGTGCCCGGCGCGGCGGTCGCGGTCGACGTGATGCGCGGCGATCTCCAGATGTCGGCGATCGGCACCCTGACCTGGCGCGATGGGGACCGCGTGCTGATGTTCGGCCACCCGTTCTTCCAATCGGGGGACGTGCGGCTGCCGCTCTCGACCGCCATGATCACCACCATCGTCCCGAGCGAGGCCTCGTCGTTCAAGCTCGGCGTGACCGGGCGCGAGGTCGGCGTCATCACCCAGGATCGTCGCGCGGCGGTGGCGGGGCGGCTGGGCGAGACGGTGCGGCTGCTGCCGCTCTCGGTCGCGGTCGAGTTCCCGAGCGGCCGGCGCTCCGCGTTCAGGTTCGAGAGCATCGAGGACCGCGCCCTCGCCCCCTCGCTGGTGGGCGTGGCGGCGCTCAACAGCGTGCTGGAATCGGGCGGGGCGGGAGCGAGCCAGACGCTGCGCTGGACCATGACCGTCCACCGTCACGGCGCGGCCCCGCTCACGCTCGAGGACGTGGTGGCCGGCGAGTCGCCGGCCACCGAGCTGGTGTCGGCGATCTCGGCCCCGGTGCGCTTCCTGCTCGTCAATCCCTTCGAGCGTCCGGAGCTCGACAGCGTCGTGGTCAGGATCCACGTCGAGTCGACCCGCAGGCTGTGGACGCTGCGCAGCGCCCGGCTGCTGAGCGCGGCGGTGCGCCCCGGCGGCACGTTCAAGGTCGAGTGCGACGTGGAGCGCTGGCGCGGCGGACACGAGACCCGCACGCTCGACGTCACGGTCCCCGAGGAGGCGCCCGACGGCGGCTACACGCTGTGGCTGGGAGGCGGGGCGGAGCTGGCCCGCTACGAGGCCAAGCTGCTGCCGGCCCGCTACCGGCCCACCTCGCTGACCGACGCGGTGCGGCGCCTGCAGGGCAGCCGCTCGTCGGATGCGCTGTATGCCGCGCTCTACGCGCGCGCGATCGAGGTGACGAGCGACGGCCGTGACTACCCGGAGCTGCCGATCTCGGCGCTGGTGGTGCTGGCGGGCGCCGAGCGGGCCGGCGACGGCGCGCGCCGCGGCGAGGTCGCGAAGCTCGACGAGCGCCGTCTGTCGCTCGGCGGTCTGACCCGCGGCGAGCTGGTGCTGCAGGTGCGCGTGGACTCGAAGGCACCATGACCATCCCTCGCCCGGCCGCGGCGCTGGCGTTGACGCTCGCGCTGCTGGCCCCTCCTGCGCGCGCGGCCGAAACGCAGTGGTGGGTCAGCGACGTCCCGGCCGACTACGCGCGCGCCGAGTCACGCGGCGTGGTGGTGGGCTCCGACGGCGCGCTCGGCCTCGGGCCGCGCACCACGGTGACGCGGGCCGAGAGCCTCACGGTGGTGTGGGCGCTCGCGCCGCTCAAGGACGGCTCGGTCGCCATCGCCGGCGATCGCGGGCGGCTGATGCGCTGGAGCGAGAGCGGCGGCATCCGGCCGTGGGTGCGGCTCCCGGTCGGCCAGGTGCTGTCGCTGATCGCCGACGGCGACGGCGTGGTCGCCGGCACCGGCCCCGACGGGCTGATCTATCGCATCGGGGCGCGCGGCGACACCTCACTCATCGCCCGCACCGGCGAGCGCTACGTGTGGGGGGTGGCGCGCGCCGCGGGCTCGGGCGACGGCGCGGCCAGCGCCTGGTACGCGGCCACCGGCACGCGCGGCCGGCTGCTCCGGGTCGAGCGCGGCCGGGTGCGGATCGTGGTCGACACCGATGAGAGCAACCTGGTCTCGATCCTGGCCGATGGCCGCGGCGGGGTGTACGCGGGCGGCGATTCGCATGGGCGCATCATCCACGCCGCCGCCGACGGCGCCCTGAGCACCACGTACGACGCGAGCGAGGACGAGATCCATGGCCTCGCCCGCGGCGCCGACGGGGCGCTCTACGCCGCGGCCCTCACCGCCGCCGCGGTGAGCGACGAATCGCCCGACCATGATCAGGCCGAAGCGCCGGGCGGTGGTCCGGCCGCCGGCCCCCCTTCCGGCCCGGCCCCGGCGCGCAGCGCGGTCTCGGATGGTCGCGCCACCATCTACCGCATCGTCCCCGACAGCTCGGCGAGCGTGGCCTGGAGCTCGACGCAGCCCTTCATCTTCGCGCTCGCCAGCCTGCCGCGCGGCGTGGCCGCGGCGACCGGCAGCCGGGCCGGCGTCTACCTCGTCGATCGCGGCGGCGCGAGCCAGTGGCTGGCCGCGCCGCAGGGCCAGGTGACGGCGCTCGCGGTGGGCCGCGACGGCGCGCTGTTCGCGGCCACCTCGAACCCCGCCGCGCTGTGGCGGCTGGGTCCGGGGCGCGCCGAGCGTGGCGAGCTGACCGGCCCGGTCCTGGACGCCAAGCGCATCGCGCGCTTCGGGCGCATCCAGTGGCACGGTGAGACGCACGGCGGCGCGGTCGAGCTCTTGTGCCGCAGCGGCAACACCGACCCGCCCGACACCACGTGGAGCAAATGGAGCGGGGGCAAGGCGGGCGAGGACGGGCTCGCGAGCGGCGCTCCGGCGGGACGCTACTTCCAGTGGAAGATCTTCCTGAGCGGCGGCGATCCACGGGTCGAGTCGGTGGAAGCGTCGTGGCGCGAGCAGAATCTCGCCCCGCGCGTCGAGGACGTGGTGCTGGCGCCGCAGGGCCAGGCGTTTCGCGAGGGCGACATCCAGCCGCGCATCGAGCCGGTGACCCAGTCGCTGCCCGGCGGCCAGAAGGTCGAGTACACGATGCCGCCGGCGCAGGGTGCGCGCGCGCTGCGCGAGCTGCCGATCTGGGCCCGCGGGCTGCGCACCATCCAGTGGCATGCCGTGGATCCCAACGGCGATTCGATGCGCTACCGGGTCGACGCGCGCGCCGAGGGCGGGAGCGCGTGGATCAAGGTGGCCGAGGACCTCGACGCCCCGACCTACACCTGGGACACCGCCACCTTCCCCGATGGCCGCTACCGCCTGCGTGTCACCGCCTCCGACGAGGACGCGAACCCGCTGGGCGAGGGCGGTACCGGCGAGGCACTGAGCGCCCCGATCACGATCGACAACACGCCGCCGGTCGTGACCGCGTTCGAGGCTCGCGGCGAGCCGGGCGCGGTGCGGGTCGAGGGCCGGGCCGAGGACGCCGAGAGCGCGCTCAGCCGCATCGAGGTGGCGGCCGACGACGGCGACTGGCGGGTCGTGACGCCCGACGGCGGCTTCGCCGACCGGCGCACGCTCTCGTTCCACGGCCGCCTGCCGGACTTGAAGCCCGGCGAACACACCGTGGGGCTGCGGGTGGTGGACGGCGCCGGCAACTACGCGCAGCGCTCGACGCGCGTCACCGTGCCCGCGACGCGCTGAGCCGGTGGCGCGGCGCGGCGGCCCCGGGCCCGAGCCGGCGCGCGATCCCGGCGCCGGGCCGGCCCGCGACCGCGGGACAATCGAGCTCCTGGCGCTGGGCGCCGCGCTGCTGGCGCTGATCGCGCTGATCGCCCAGCTCCCCGACTGGCTCTCGGGCCTGCGGGCCCTTCAGATCCGCTTCGCCGCCGCCTTCGCGCTCTACGGCCTGACCCTGGCGCGCCTGCCGCGGCTCGCCGGGGCGCGCGGCGCGGTGATGATCGTGCTCGGGGTGGCGCTCGCGGCGAGGCTCGCGCTGCTCGGCGCGGCGCCCGCGCTCTCGGACGACATCTACCGCTACGCCTGGGAGGGCCGGGTGCTGCTCCACGGCGGCAACCCGTGGACCCAGCGCCCCGACGATCCGGCGCTCGCGGCGCTGCGCGACCCCCAGATCTACCCCGGGGTCAACCATCCCGACCTCGCCACCATCTACCCGCCGCTCGCCGAGGCCGGTTTCGCGCTGGTCGCGGCGCTGTCCCCGACCCTGGCCGCAATCAAGCTGTGGGTGATGGCTCACGATCTGGTGCTCATCGCGCTGCTCGTGATGCTGCTGCGCCGCCACGGCATCGATCCGGCGTGGGCCGCGCTCTACGCCTGGAATCCGCTGGTGCTGATCGAGTACGCGGGGAGCGGACACAACGACCCCACCGCCATGGTGTGGCTGCTCGGCGCCCTGCTGCTGGCGCGCGCCCGCCCCGCGCTCTCGGCGCTCGCGCTCACCGCGGGCGTGATGATCAAGCTGGCGCCGCTGGTGGCACTGCCGGCGCTGTGGCGGGAGTGGCCGGGACGCGCACGGGCGCTGGCCGCGCTGGCGCTCAGCGCCGGGCTCGCGGGGTTCGCATGGCTCACCCGCGGGGCGAGCTCCGGGCTCCACGCCTACTGGTCGACCTGGCGCAACAACGACCTGGTGTTCGAGCTGCTCGAGCGCTGGACCGGGCGCTTCGAGACGGCGCGCGCGATCGAGCTCTCGATCGTGGCGGTCGTGATCGCCTGGACGCTGTGGCGCGGCGCCGAGACCGCGCGCGCCGCCCGCGCCGCGCTCAAGACCGGTTACCTGGTCTCGCCGGTCGCCCATCCGTGGTACGCGGGCTGGTTCCTTGTGCTCGAGCCGCTGGCGCCCAGCGCGCCCTGGATTCTGCTCTCGGCGACCGCCATCATGAGCTACGGGGTGCTGGCCGCACCGGCCGCGGGGCGCAGCTTCCACCTGTCGCTGGCCTGGCGCGCGGTCGAGTTCGGAGTTCCGGCGCTGCTCGCCGCGGTGCTCGCGGTGCCACGGCGGCAGGCGCGCAGGGGAGATCGATCGTGATCGAATCGTGGCTCGATGCCGTGCGTGCGCAGGTGTCGGGCGAGCGCGCGCTCGAGACCGTGACGGCGATCACGCGCTTTCATCGCATCCAGTCGAGCCCGGGCTACGATGCGGCCGCCGCGTGGCTGGCCGGCCAGCTCGAGCCGCTGGCGCGCGGCGGCGTGCAGAGCGAGATCGAGCGCGTCCCCGGTGACGGGCGCACCCGTCGACTCGGGGCGCTGATGCCCGAAGGCTGGGAGTGCACGCATGCCCGGGCCACGCTGTGGGATCGGGGCCGGAGTGAAACGCTGTGCGACCACGCGCGCCTCAAGCTCTCCCTGATCCAGCGCAGCGTTCCGGCCCGCGGCCGCTACCCGCTGGTGGCGCTCGACGACGGCACCGAGCCCGCCCATTACGAAGGGCTCGAGGTGCGCGGCAAGGTGGTGGTGACGCGCGGCGCGGTGCACCGCGTGCACCGCCTCGCGGTGGTCGAGCGCGGGGCGGCCGGCCTGCTGTTCGACGGCCGGCGGCTCCTGCCTCCGGTGCGCGGACCCGAAGTCGACCCCGACTCGGTCGCCTACACGTCGTTCTGGTGGTCCGAGGACGAGCCGCGCGGCTGGGGCTTCGTCGTGAGCCCGGCCGCCGGCGCGCGCCTGCGCGAGCACCTGCGCCTCGGCGGCGCGCTCGAGCTCGAGGTCGAGATTGAGAGCCGCCGCTTCGCCACCATGATCCCGCTCCTCTCGGCCCGGCTGCCGGGTGCGGGCGAGCGCGAGATTCTGATCGTGTCCCATCTCTGCCATCCCGAGCCGAGCGCCAACGACAACGCCTCGGGCGCCGCGGCGGCGCTCGAGGCGCTGCGCGCGCTGGCGGCAATCCGGCGCGCCGGCCGGGTGCGGCGCTCACCGCTCGGCATCCGCTTCCTGTGGATGCCGGAGCTCAACGGCACCTGCGCTTACATGGGCGGCGAGACCAACGGTGCGAGCGGCGGGCGCGCGGCGCGGACCGTGGCCGCGCTCAACCTCGACATGGTGGGCGAGAATCAGGCGGCGTGCGGCAGCACGCTCCTGATCGAGCACCCGCCGTGCTTCACCGGGAGCTTCGCCGAGGAGCTGCTGCGCCGCGTGCGTGACGGCGCCCAGGACTGGGTCACCTCCTACTCCGGCCCCGGCCACTACTCGCTCGCGCGCCTCGGCGAGGTGCCGTTCAGCGGCGGCAGCGATCACGTAGTGATGATCGATCCCGCGCTCGCGGTGCCGTGTCCGATGCTGATCCAGTGGCCCGACCGCTACTATCATTCCTCGCTCGACACCCCCGACAAGTGCGATCCCGCATCGCTTGCGCTCGCCGCGCGCATCGCCGCGGTCTACGCCGGCTTTCTCGCCGCCGCGAAGGCCCCCGAGCGACGCTGGCTGCTGGGCGTCACCGCGCGCGCCGCGCGCCGCCGCCTGCTGGCCGCCGCCGACGCCCCGGAGCCGGCACGCGCCCTCGAGGCAGAGCGGATGCGCGGGGGGCGGGCACTCGCGAGCCTCGCCCGGCTGGGGGTGCCGGCCGCAACGATCGAGCGGGAGCAGCGATCCCTCGCGCGCTTCGCGCGCCGCGAGAAGCTCGACCCCGGCCCGTCTCCCGCGCCGCTCGCGGACGCGACCCCGGCCCCGCGGCGCCGGCTCGAGGCCCCGCTCGACTACCAGCGTCACCTGCTTCCGGGTTACGGTGCGCTGGGGCGTGAGGAACAGGAAGCCTGGCGGCGCCTCGAGGCCAGGACGCCGGGCGGCGGCGGCACCCTCGACCTGGCCTGGGCGGCGGCCGGCGCGGGGGAGGGATCGCTCGACGACATCGCGCGCCGGGTGTGGCTCGAAACCGGACACGATGTGGCCGGCTCGGTGGCGGCGCTGTTCGAGCTCACCGGCCGGCTCGGGCTCTCGGGCCCCGCGCCGCGGGGGGAGGAACGGTGAAGCACCAGCGGACGCACTACGGCTACGCGCTCCGGATCGATCCGGGCGAGGAGATCATCGGCGCGCTGACGGGGTTCGCGACCGGCGAGAACGTGCGCGGCGGGCTGATCAGCGGGATCGGCGCGGTGGGCGAGGCCGAGCTGGGATTCTACAAGCCCGCGACCGGAGTCTATGAGCGGCGCCAGCTGCGCGGGGACTTCGAGATCCTGGCGCTGACCGGGAACTACAGCGATCTCGAGGGCCAGCCGTTTCCGCACTGTCACGTGATCCTGGGGGGGGAGGACTTCGCGACGCAGGGCGGGCACCTGATCCGCGGTGTGGTCAGCGTGACCTGCGAGGCGCACATCGTCATCGATGGCGGCGTGATCCGGCGCGTGCGGCGCCCTGGCCAGACCTTCATGCCGCTCGAGCCGGGGGATTGAGGCCCGCGCGTAGGATCCATCGTCCACCCTGGGACGAAAGGACCATTGCGGATTCGCGTGAGCGGTGGGACCGTTCATAGGGCCGGGGTGGAGGATCTAGATGTCGCGCCCCAGAGCGGTCGCGCTTGTGATTTGCGGGCTCGTAGCCGCCCGCGCGGTGGGGGCCGAGACCCCTCCTACGTACCTTCTTTCGTGGGGAAGCCCGGGAACCGGCGCGGGCCAGTTCGACCAACCATTCGCCTTGGCGGTTGACGGCGCCGGGTTCGTCTACGTGGCGGACAAGGGCAACAACCGTATTCAGAAGTTCACGGGCAACGGTGCGTTCGTGACGATGTGGGGAACGCCGGGAAGCGGCCAGGGACAGTTCCAGAGCCCGTTTGGCGTGGCCGTTGACACCCCCGGCAACGTGTACGTTTCGGACAGCGGGAACTACCGAGTCCAGAAGTTCGCCAGTGATGGCACGTTCCTGCGCGAATGGGGCTCCAACGGCTCGGCGGACGGCCAGTTCATCGGGCCGGGTGCTGTGGCATGCGACGCTAGCGGTAAGGTCTACGTGATGGACCGCGGTAATCTTCGCGTTGATAGGTTCACGGCGGACGGCGTTTTCATAACGAGCTGGGGCTCGAACGCCTCGCCGGCCGGCATCGCGACGGACTTGAGTCAGCACGTCTTCGTCGCGGAGCCCTGCTATGTCGTCACGAGGTTCACTGATGAAGGGGTGTTCATCGGGGACTGCGGGATGGCGGGCTATGTCGAATGCGCCAACCCCGGCGGGCTGGCGACGGACTCGGGCGGCAATGTGTACCTCGTGAAGCCCGATCTCTCCCGGGTGACCAAATTCGACCCCAATGGCACGTTGCTCGTCGAGTGGGGCGCGCCTTCGCAGGGCGGACTGCTCAGCCTTCCGGCTGGCATCGCGGTCGATGGGGCCGGGAACATCTTCGTTTCGGACCTCGATGACCAGATCCTCAAGTTTGCGCCGTCG
>Ga0318514_10000623_pt1 | contig 10996 bp, 10 predicted proteins | sample GRESIP176b2f18_FD_203684 | JGI IMG/M metagenome (GOLD analysis project Ga0318514, IMG submission 203684) | Tropical soil microbial communities from Luquillo Experimental Forest, Puerto Rico - GRE.SIPMG.176b2f18 | ecosystem: Environmental > Terrestrial > Soil > Tropical forest > Bulk soil...
GACCGAGATCGCCCGCGCTGCGGAAAGCTCCCAGTTGTTGCGGAATTGCGGGCTATTGATCCCGCGCACGTCGGTATGTCCGTCGACGCGCAGCACCCAGGCGATCTCGCCGGGAATCTTTTTCTCAAGTTCCAGCAGCGCGGTGGCGAGACCGTCGAGCTCGGCGCGCCCCTCCGGCTTGTCGAGCGTGGCCTTGGCGGTGTCGAAGAATACTTCCGACTGGAACACAAAGCGGTCGCCGACGATGCGAATGTCGGGACGATTGCCGAGGATCGCGCGCAGGCGGCCGAAGAAATCGGAGCGGTAACGTGACAATTCCTGCACGCGTTGGGCAAGCGCCACGTTGAGCCGCTGACCGAGATCGGCGATCCGCGTCTGCGATTCCTTGTCCTTCTTTTCCGATGCGTCGAGCGCGCTCTCGAGCGCGGCGAGCTGGCGCCGCAGCGCGGCGATCTGCTGATTGAGTACCTCGACCTGGGCGAGAGCGCGCGCGGTCAGCCGTTTTTCCGCGTCGATCTGGCCGCTAAGCTCGTTGACCTTGCCCTGTGCTTCCGCCGCGCCGCCACCGGCGCCTTCGTAAAGTCCGCGGTAGCGGTCGCGCTCGCCTTCGGCTGTGGTCAACGTGGAGCGTAGTTGGACGAGTTGCTCCTCGAGATCGAGCTTGCCGGTCTTCTCCAGCGAGAGCAACTCGGTGAGCTGGGCAATCTGAGCATTGAGGCGGCTCAGCGCCGTGTCTTTGCCGGTGACCTCTTGCGTGAGATAGAACTGCACGATCACGAAGATGCTCAGCAGAAAAATGATGCCGAGGATCAGGGTCGACAGCGCGTCGACGAATCCCGGCCAGTAATTCATGCCGCCGTCGCGGCGGGCGCGAGCGAGAGCCATGGCGTTTATTTGTTCACGTTTTCCCGCACCAGGATTTCCAGCAGCCGGCGGATGTCGCGATGCTGTTGCGCCTGGGAATCGACCCAGTCGCGGATCATCTGCTGCTCGGTGCGCATGTGGTGAACCAGGCCCTGGATGGCTTCGGCGAGATTGGCCATCGCCGTGGTGGAGGCGCGATGCGGCCCGCCGTCGGCGATCGCCTCGCGCAAACGCTCGATCGAGAGCTTCAGGTCGCCCGGCACCGCGCCCGCGAACGGGGCAATTCCCGGCGCTTCGCGCTCGATGCCAAGATCGCGCACGGTGGTGGAGAGCCAATCCTCAAGCTCGGTGTAGAAGCGGTTCTGCGCCTGACTGGTCTGCAGGTCGAGAAATCCCAGAACGAGGGAACCGGCCAATCCGAACAGCGAGGATGAAAACGAGATTCCCATGCCGCTGAGCGGCGCGGCGAGACCGTCTTTCAGCGAATCGAAGATCGAGGCGGCGTCGCCGCCTGGCTTGAGGCTGTTGATGACGCCGCCCACCGATGTGACCGTCTCGATCAAGCCCCAAAATGTCCCGAGCAGGCCGAGGAAGATCAACAGTCCGGTCATGTAGCGCGACATGTCGCGCGCTTCGTCGAGACGCGCCGCGATCGAATCGAGGATGCCGCGCATCATTTGCGCCGAGATCGCCATACTGCCGATGCGGTCGCGCAGCAGCACGGCCATCGGCGCCAGCAGCACCGGCGGCCGCTCGACGGCAAGCCCGGGATCGGCAAGCCGGAAGCTGTTCACCCACTCAATCTCGGGGAACAGGCGGATGACGAGCCCGAAGGCGCGCGCAATGCCATAGAGGAGTACACCGATGATGATTGCGTTGAGGACCGGATTGGCGAGGAACGCGGTCCAGATTTGCTTGTAGATAACGATCGCGACGAGCACGCAAATGGTCAGAAACATCCCCATCCGGACGAGAAAAATCCGGGGCGAGGAAAGTTTGAAGGGATCGATGTCCTGCGCCATGGCGATGCGATCGGCGGCAAATTCCGCTCAGAATAAGGCAGCGGCGCGGCGGACGGAACCCAGCGGCCGCCATTCTGTCGCCCCGGCGCAAGCGGGCGCCCAGTAATCGATGTCCTCGCGAACCGAGAGGTCAGGTGATTACTGGGTCCCGGCTCTCGCTCGCTGCTCTCGCTCGGCCGGGACGACACCGAGGGGTCACATCCTCCCTGCAGCCTGTACGACCCGCAGCAGCTCGCGGTGGATTGCGTCGTTGCCGGCGACGATGCCGCCGGTGGTGAGCATCGCCTCGCCACCCCCGAGGTCGGTCGCGTAGCCGCCGGCCTCGCGCACCAGCACGATGCCGGCCGCCATGTCCCAGGGTGAGAGCCCGCGCTCCCAATAGGCGTCGACGCGTCCGGCCGCGACCCAGGCGAGATCGAGCGCGGCCGCGCCGAACCGGCGCAATCCTGCGACCTTGTCCTGGACCGCCGCGTGCTCGTTGCGCGTTAGCAAAACGTCGCCGCGCCCGGGATGCGGTAGCGCGCAGGCGACGACTGCGTCGGCGAGCCGTTTGCGCGATGCGACCCGCAGCCGCTGGTCGTTGAGGAACGCGCCCTTGCCGCGCTCGGCGCTGAACAGCTCGTCGCTCACCGGATTGTAGACGAGACCGGCGACGATGGTCCCTTCCCGCTCGAGCGCCAGCGAGATCGCGAAGTGGGGAATGCCGTGCAGGAAATTGAGCGTGCCGTCGAGCGGATCGACGATCCAGCGATGCGTCTTGTCGCTGCCTTCGCGCACGCCGCCTTCCTCGCCGACGAAACCGTAACCCGGGCGCGCGCGCTCGAGCTCGGCGTGCAGGATTTCCTCGGCGCGGCGGTCGGCGGCGCTCACGAAATTGGCCGGCCCCTTGAGCGACACCTGCAGCTGCTCGATCTCGCCGAAGTCGCGCTTGAGCATGCGGCCGGCCTTGTGCACGGCCTTGATCATGACGTTGAGCAGCGCGGAGCGGAGCATGGCGGCGCAGGCTCTGCCCGCCAGGAGAGATCGCGTCAAGAGCGCGAGTCGCGCAGTTCCTTGAGCGTGTCGAGCCAAGGTTTGGCGGCCTTTTCGCCGGCCGCGCGGATCTCGGGTGTCTGCTTTTGCATGAAGGTATCGAGCGGAATGTCGCCGACGCCGCCCGCCTTGGCGACGATGTGCCACTTGATGGCGGTGACGGGATCGGCTGCAACGCCGCGCCCGATCGCCAGGATGTTGGCGAGGCGATTCTGAGCGATGGGACTGCCCTTGCGCGCCGCTTTCTGCAACAGCGCCACCGCGCCCTGTTCGTTGCCGGCGACGCCGGTGCCGTTGAACAGCGCGATCGCGTACTCGACCTGCGCATCGGTGTTGTCGCCGAGCGCGGCGGCGGCGAGAAGGCGCGCCGCCTCGGCGGGATCCTTCGTCACGCCGCGGCCCTCCTTGTAGAGCGTGGCGAGCGCGTATTGGGCTTCCGGGATCCCGGCTTGCGCGGCGACCGTGAACAGTTCGGCGGCGCGGGTAAAATCCTGCGGGAACATTTGGCCCTCGAGATAGAGCAGGCCGAGGTCGTAAGCGGCGGGAGCGTGGCCGAGCTTGGCGGCGCTGCCAATCGTGAGCAGGCGGCAAAGCTTCTCGCCAGCGCCGCCGCGGCCGCCGAGATGAAACATGGCGAGCGCGAACATCGCCTGACGGTCGCCGCGGTCGGCGGCGAGCCGGTACCACTCCGCTGCTTTGGTGTCGTCGCGCTCGACGCCCCAGCCGTTGGCGTAAAGCTCGCCCAGCAGGGTCATCGCCTTGACGTCGCCAGCTTCCTCCACGCGGCGGGTCGCGATCGCAAACGCGGTCATGTAGTAGCCGCGCTGGTAGGCGCCATAGGCCGGATCGATGTTGCCGTGCGATGCGGTGGGCGCCGGAGCCGTTGGTGCCGGCGCCGCAGCCTTCGGCTTGACCGGCGCCGGCGCGGGCTTGCGCGGCGCGGGCTTCGCCGCCGGCTCCGGGGCGGCTCGCGGCGCGGGCGGCGTGAGTTGCATCGGCGTCTGGGCCGCGGCCGATCCGGCGCAAAGCGTGATTAGACCGAGTGCAATGGCGCCGGCTGCGTGCCGCATGCTCATGCAACGGGATCCGTGATGGCGAGCTGCCGCGCCGCGTCGGCAACGGCCGCAGCACACCCGCGCGCATCTGCAAACACCCAATCACCGAGCGCCACGAAATCGGCACCGGCACTAGCGAGCGGATTCACCTCGTCGAGCGAGGCGGCGAATCCCACGCATGGCAACTCGAACACCTCCGCCCACCAGGCGACCCGCTCGATGATTGCGCCGAAGGAAGGCCGATGGCCGCTCGGTTCCGGCTCGCCGAACATGACGTAGTCGGCGCCGGCTTCGCCGGCGAGCATGGCATCGTGCCGGGTCGCAAGCCCGCCGCAGCCGGCAATGCGCGCCGGCCTGAGCGCCGGCAGCACCGCCTTGAGCGCTTCGATCCCGTTTAGATGCGCGCCATCGGCGCCGGTCGGAGCGGCAAGCTCGGGGTGCTCGGCCAAAAGCAGCGCCACGCCGCGCTCCTGCACGCACGGCGCAACCGCCTTGACCTGATCGATTTGCGTGCGCTGGTCGGCGTCGGGCAGATACACGAGAGCCGCGGCCACACCCGCGCCGAGCGCTTGGGCGAGAAGGTCCGCATGCCCCGCAAGCTGCTGCGGAATCACGAGATACAGGCGCGGCGCGGGGCGCCGCGCTTCACTGACTTGGCCTCGAAACGCCATTGCAGATCGGTTGCCCCCGCAATCGGGCGGAAAGGCGGCATTTGTAACCGCTCAGCCCCTACGAGACGGTAAAGGCCTACGGAATTACTGCCGAATCTGCGGCATTCCTCCTAGGCCGCCTTCTTCTCCAGGTCCTGCTTCCACTGCCCAAGGCTGGCGAGGCCGTTCATCATGGCGCGGTGCGTAAAGGCGCGCTGCGCCGCGGCGACGTTCTCGCTCTTGCCTACCCAAGCCTTCTGCGGCGCCGCCTGCAGCGCGCGGCCATAGCTGAAGGTGATTCGCCACGGGCAGCCGCCGGCGAGCCGGTTGATGGCATCGAGATGGGCGGTTGCCTCCTCGTCGGACTGGCCGCCGGAGAGGAACGCGATCCCGGGCACAGCCGCGGGCACACAGGCCTTGAGCAGCCGCACCGTCTTTTCTGCGACCTCCTCGACGCCAGCGCGCTTCTTCGCCTTCTTGCCGGCGACCACCATGTTGGGCTTGAGCACCATGCCTTCGAGCGCGACCTTCTGATAGTAGAGCTGCTCGAACACGGTTTTGAGCATCCATTCCGTGATCAGGTAGCAGCGGTCGGCGTCGTGATCGCCGTCCATGAGCACCTCCGGCTCGACGATCGGCACGATGCCTTCCTCCTGACAGATCGCGGCATAGCGGGCGAGCGCGTGGGCATTGGTCATGATCGCGGCGTAGCTCGGGATTTGCGGCCCGATGTCGATCACCGCGCGCCATTTCGCGAACTTGGCGCCGAGCCCGCGATACTCGACGAGGCGCTCGCGCAGCCCATCCAACCCCTCCGTGATTACCTCGCCCGGTGAAAACGGCAGCGGCTTGGTGCCCTTGTCGACCTTGATGCCGGGTATGGCCCCGCTCTTTTCGATCAGCTTGACCAGCGGCGTGCCGTCCTTGGCGTTTTGGCGGATCGTCTCGTCGTAAAGGATGACGCCGGAAATGTATTTCGACATCGCCTCGGTCGAGCGGAACATGAGCTCGCGATAATTGCGGCGGTGGTCCGCGGTCGACTCGACGCCGATCGCATCGAAGCGTTTCTTGATGGTGCCCGTGGATTCGTCGGCGGCGAGAATGCCACGGCCCGGTGCCACCATCCCCTCGGCTACTTTGTTGAGCTCAGCGAGGTTCATTGCATCCTCCTGTGCGTGTGATTGCTTGTAGGCGTTGATTGTCCCGGATTTTGCCGCCTCTGCGCGCAATTGGCAAAGGGCTCATCGACGCACGGAACTTATCCCTGCTTTACGCGTAGCGCCTCGACGCCGGGCAAGGTCTTGCCCTCGAGCCATTCCAGGAACGCCCCGCCGGCGGTCGAGACATAGGTAAATCGTTCGACCGCGCCCGCAACGCTCAGCGCGGCGACGGTGTCGCCGCCGCCCGCGACCGATACAAGCTTGCCAGCCGTCGTGAGTTCCGCCGCCGCTTCGGCCACCTCGATCGTGCCGTTGTCGAACGGCTCGAGCTCGAAGGCGCCAAGCGGCCCGTTCCACACCAGCGTCTTGGCGCGCGGCAAAATCGAGCACACGTATTCGATGCTGCGCGGCCCGATATCGAGAATCATTTCGTCGGCGTCCACGCCGTCCACCGCGACGGCGCGCGACGGCGCGTTGGCCTCGAATTTCTTCGCCACCATCGCGTCGACCGGCAGGACGATCTCGCGACGTTCCCTCTTCGCCTTCGCCATGATGTCGCGCGCGGTCGGCAAAAGGTCATGCTCGCAGAGCGATTTGCCGACCGGCTTGCCTTCCGCGGCGAGAAACGTGTTGGCCATGCCGCCGCCGATCACGAGAATATCGACCTTGCTCAGCAGATTGCCGAGCAGATCGAGCTTTGTGGATATTTTGGCACCGCCGACGATGGCTGCGAGCGGGCGCTCGGGCGCTTCGAGCGCGCGCGCCAGCGCATCGAGCTCCGCCTGCATGGCGCGGCCGACATAGGCGGGCAGCCTGCGCGCCAATCCCTCGACCGAGGCATGGGCGCGGTGCGCGGCGGAGAAGGCGTCATTGACGAAAATGTCGCCGAGCGCAGCGAGCTCGTTGGCGAACTCGGGATTGTTGCGCTCCTCGCCAGCGTGAAAACGGGTGTTCTCCAGGCAGAGAATGTCGCCGGGGCGCAGCGCATTCACGGCGGCCGCGGCTTTTTCCCCGACGCAATCCTCGGCGAAGGCGACCGGCCGCTTGATGAGCTTCGCCAGCTCCTGGGCGACCGGCCGCAATGAAGCTTTCGCATCGCGACCTTTCGGCCGGCCGAAATGCGAGAGCAGGATCACCTTGCCGCCTTTATCGGCAATCTCGGTGATCGTCGGGATCACGCGCTGCATGCGGGTCGCGTCGGTGACCTTGCCGTTGGCGACCGGCACGTTGAGGTCGACGCGCACGAGCACGCGTTTGTCCTTCACATCGGCCTGATCGAGCGTGCGGAACGAGGGCATGCTCGGGATTACCGATTTGCGTGCAAGCTCAGCGTCACATCCGCGGACGCGCGCGAGGTCAGATCAGCTTGCCCATGGCAACCGCGGTGTCGACCATGCGGTTCGAGAAGCCCCACTCGTTGTCGTACCAGGACATCACCCGCACCAGCGTGCCGTCCATCACCTTGGTCTGGTCCATGGCGAACACGGACGAGTGCGCATCGTGGTTGAAATCGCTGGAGACGTTGGGCGCCTCGGTAAACCCGAGGATGCCCTTGAGCTGCTGTTCGGCGGCGCGGCGCACGGCGCCGTTGATCTCCTCCTTCGTGGTCGCGCGCTTGGCCACGAATTTGAAATCGATCACCGAGACGTTGGGAGTCGGCACGCGGATCGCGACGCCATCGAGCTTGCCGGAGAGCTCCGGCAGGACCAGACCGACAGCTTTGGCGGCGCCGGTCGACGTGGGGATCATGTTGATCGCGGCGGCGCGTGCCCGGTAGAGGTCCTTGTGCACCTGGTCGAGCGAGGGCTGGTCGTTGGTGTAGGAGTGCACCGTAGTCATGAAGCCCTTCTCGATACCGACCGCATCGTTGAGCACCTTTGCGACCGGTGCGAGGCAGTTGGTGGTGCACGAGGCGCAGGATATGACGTTATGCTCTTTGCCGAGCTTCTCGTGATTGACGCCGTAGACCACCGTAAGGTCGACGCCCTCGGCCGGCGCGGAGATAATGACGCGCTTGGCGCCGGCCTTGAGATGCGCGGAAGCCTTCTCCTTCGAAGTGAAGATGCCGGTGCATTCGAGCGCAATCTCGACGCCGAGATCCTTCCACGGCAGAGTCGCCGGGTCCTTGGTGGCGGTGACCTTGATCTTGCCGTTGCCGACGCTGATCGAGTCGCCCGAGACCTTCACCTCGCCGGGAAAGCGGCCGTGCACGGAATCGAATCGCAAAAGATGCGCATTGGTCTCGACCGGCGCGAGATCGTTGATCGCGACCACCTCGATGTCGTTGCGCTCGGTTTCGGCGATGGCGCGCAGGACGTTGCGGCCGATGCGGCCGAACCCGTTGATGGCGACACGAACTGACATGGCGGACTCCTTGGCTCCCCTGCGCTGAGCAGGTCCGAATTACATAATCCGGGACGGCAGGTATTTAAATGCGGCCCAACCGGTGCAGCGCCGCCTTGGCGACGTTCTCTGCCGTAATGCCGAAGTGGCGATAGAGTTCCTTGTACGGGGCGCTCGCGCCAAAACTCGTCATGCCGATGAAGGCGCCATCCGAGCCGATGATTTCGTCCCAGCCCTGGCGGATCGCTGCCTCGACCGCGACCTTGACCGGCGCCGCGCCGATCACGTCACGGCGCTTGGCCGCAGGGAGGGCGCGGAACAGCTCGAAGCACGGGACCGAAACCACGCGCGCGCCGACGCCGCGCTCGCCCAAAATCTTTTGTGCCTCGACCGCGATTGACACCTCCGATCCCGTCGCGAACAGCGAGACCTCGGCCTTGGCCGGCGCGGGAAGGATCTCGTAGCCGCCCTCGGCGCAGCGGTTCGCCGCGTCAAAGCCGCTCCGCAGCTGCGGCAGATTCTGCCGCGTGAGCGCAAGAATGCTAGGCCCGGCGGAATTTTCCAGCGCGAGTTGCCAGCATTCCACCGTCTCGACCGCGTCGCAGGGACGGAAGACGTGAAGATTCGGAATGGCGCGGAGCGCGGCGAGGTGCTCGACCGGCTGATGGGTTGGCCCGTCCTCGCCCAGCCCAATGGAGTCGTGGGTCATCACGTGAATGACGCGTATGCCCATGAGCGCGGCAAGCCGGATTGCCGGGCGGCAGTAATCGGCAAATACGAGAAAGGTGCCGGAATAGGGAATCACGCCGCCGTGCAGCGCCATGCCGTTCATCGCCGCCGCCATGGCGTGCTCGCGAACGCCGTAATGGATGAAGCGGCCGCCGTAATCGGCGGCGGAAAGCACCGTCATGCCCTTGGGCTTGGTGTTGTTGGAGCCGGTGAGATCGGCCGAGCCGCCGATCATCTCCGGCGCCGCCGCGGTGAGCGCTTCGAGCGCACCCTCGGAAGCGCTGCGTGTTGCTATTTCCTTCGGCTCAGCGCGCCGCGTGTGCGGCGATGAGGCGATCGTTCCAGGTCTGGCGGGTGGCTGTTCCTGCCGATCCGGCATTGCGCCATAGGACGCGGACATCGGCGGGAATTGCGAACGCCGGCTCCGACCAACCAAGTTTGGCGCGCGCGCCTTTTATCTCCTCGGCACCGAGCGGCGAACCATGACATTTCTCCGTGCCCGCTTTGGCCGGAGCACCGAAGCCGATCACGGTGCGGCAGGCGATCAGGGAGGGCCGTTCGCTCCCCTGCGCAGCGGCGATGGCCTTCGCAATCGCCGCAGGATCATGGCCATCGACGCGGGTCGCCGCCCAGCGCGCCGCCTCGAAGCGCTTCACCTGATCGACCGAATCGGCGAGCGACAACGGGCCGTCGATGGAGATGCCGTTGTCGTCGAACAGCACGATGAGCTTGTTGAGCTTGAGATGTCCCGCAAGCGCGATTGCCTCCTGGCTCATGCCCTCCATCAGGTCGCCGTCGGAGGCGAGCACATAGGTGCGATGATCGACAAGGTCCGGTCCGAAGACCGCCGCCAGGTGGCGCTCGGCTATTGCCATGCCCACCGCGTTGGCGAGGCCTTGGCCGAGCGGCCCGGTCGTGGTCTCGGCGCCCGGTGTAAGGAAATTTTCCGGATGGCCCGGCGTGATCGAGCCGAGCTGGCGAAAGCGCTTGATCTCCTCGATCGTCACCTTCTCGTAACCCAGGAGATGCAGCAGCGCGTAGAGCAGCATCGAACCGTGGCCAGCAGAGAGCACAAAGCGGTCGCGATCGGGCCAAGCGGGATCGGCTGGATCGAATTTCAGAAAGCGCGAGAACAAGATGGTAGCGATGTCGGCCGCGCCCATCGGCAGGCCCGGGTGCCCGGATTTCGCCTGCTCGACCGCGTCCATCGCCAGCGCGCGAATGGCGTTGGCCATCCGATCATGCGCCTCGCGCGATGCGGCTTGCGCGCGCTCTTTGCGCGCGGACGGCGATAGAGCGGCTGCCGCCGAAGCGGCGGCGAGCGGAAGGTGCGGATCGATCATTGCTGAGCCCAGCCGGTTGTAGGGCAGAGCCTCTAGCATGTGGCCCGGATGCGGCAAAGAACGCGCGGCGATCAATCGACGCCATGCACAGGACGACACACAATTTTTCTTACTTGCTTCCGTGCTCGGCGTTGACGGAAGGGTGCGAAAAAAACTAAAGTTCTTTCTCTAACCGCTTGCCGAGCAAGAAATATTCGTGGCCGTCCGGCTGACGAATCCGCCCGCTTTGTGAGGACGGGCCGCGCATGACCGAGCCAAGCGCCATCGAAGCGGCGACCAAGCGTCTTGCGCTTGCGCTCGACGCGCTTGCCGCCGCGGTGGAGCGGCGCCGCAAGGCTGACCGGGACGAGGAGACGCTCGCGGCGCAGCTGCATGCGCTCGGCGGCGATCGCTCCCGCCTCGCGGCCGAGCTCGATGCCGCGACGCGCGCCATCCGCAGCGTGCTTGGCACGAGCGAACGCTGAGGCCTGCAGGGGCAGACGGTAGCGCCATGCCGCAAATCAACGTCACCATCAACGGACGTCAGTTTCGAATGAGCTGCGAGGAAGGCGAGGAGGCGCACCTGACCGAGCTTGCCGCGGATCTCGACACGCGCATCGCGCGCTTGCGCGTCCGCTTCGGCGAGATCGGGGATACGCGGCTTACCGTAATGGCCGCGCTCACGGTCGCAGACGAGCTCGCCGAGACCAAAGCGAAGTTGCAGCGGATGGAGCCGGAACTCGCCGGGCTGCATGACGCGAGCGTCGCCTCTGCCGATCGCGTGCAGGCGACGCACGCGGCGGTAATTGCCGCACTCAA
>Ga0318514_10000627_pt1 | contig 10983 bp, 8 predicted proteins | sample GRESIP176b2f18_FD_203684 | JGI IMG/M metagenome (GOLD analysis project Ga0318514, IMG submission 203684) | Tropical soil microbial communities from Luquillo Experimental Forest, Puerto Rico - GRE.SIPMG.176b2f18 | ecosystem: Environmental > Terrestrial > Soil > Tropical forest > Bulk soil...
GGCACGAACAGGCCGTCGCCGCGGGCGTCCTGGTCGATCAGGATCGCGACCCCGCCCCCCCGACCCATCGCCTTGAGGATCTCCCGCACGGCCCGGCGCTTCGGGAACACGCCGTTGCCCGTGCGGCGGCGGAGGCGATCGAGCATCCGGTCGAGAAGAGGGTTGTCGAGCGGGCGCGCGACGACCGACAGCTCGTAGCCCAGATGCCCAAGGAGCAGCGCACCCGCTTCCCAATCGCCGAAGTGCGCCGAGACGAACAAGACGCCCTTGCCCGCCGCGTAGGCCTTGCTGACGTGCTCCTCGCCGCGGAGCACGAGGCGCCCCGCCGCCGCCTCGCGGGCGACGTCGCGGAAGGCCAGCGCGTCGAGCGTGATCCCGCCGAAGTGCCTCCAGCATGCGCGCAGGATGCGCTCCCGCGCGGCGTCCTCGAGCCCGCCCCCGAGCGCGCGATGCAGGTTGTCGCGCGCGATCCCCGTGTGCCGCGCGTCGACCCTCCCGAGCGCCGCTCCAACGAGCCTCCCGAAGCCGTGAAGGACGCGGCGCGGGACGACGCGAGCGAGACCGATCGCGGTCACCGCAAGCGCCGCCTCGGACCACTGCCGCGCGCGCGTCATGGGGACCCGTGCGGCACGCGGGCGGTCCCCAGCCCGAGAGCCTCGAGCAGGGCGGCCTCGTCCCAGACGGCCGCCTCGATGCGGAGGGCGAGCAACCCGTGCGGCGCGTCCGCGCGGCCGGCGAGGGCGGCCAGGCGCGCGAGGTCCTTCTCGGTCGTGACCAGCGGCACGCTTCCCGCCCGGGCGACGAGGCGCTCCCAGGTCGCGCGGGTGTAGGCGTGGTGATCGGGGAACGACTCGAACCCGGAAAGACGCACCGCCGCGCGCGCCAGGTCGGAGCGGAACAGCTCCGGGTCCCCGATGCCGCAGAACCCGAACGCCTCCGCGGGCGTCCCGGCGGGGCGCCCTCCTTCGTCGAAGAAGCCGGCCAGGCGATGCCCCGCGCGGACGACCGGCCCCGAAAAGCCGGCCGCGCGCACCGCGGCCACCGAGGAGTCGGCGCGGTCGTCGGCGTCGAGGCGCGTCAGGACCACGAGGTCCGCGCGCGCGAGGGAGGCGGGAGGCTCCCGCAGGATCCCCGCGGGCAAGAGGCGGCCGTTGCCGAACGGCGCGCGGGCGTCCAGGACGACGAGGTCGAGGTTCCGCGCGATGCGCCGGTGCTGGAAGGCGTCGTCGAGGACCGCCACCGTCGCGCCGGCCGCCGCGGCCGCGCGCACGCCCTCGATGCGGTCGGCACCGACGATGACGACGACGCCCGGAAGCCGTCGCGCGAGCAGGAACGGCTCGTCGCCACAGGCGCGGGCGTCGACGCGAGGCCCCGATCCCGTCGACACCAGCAGCGGCCCGGAGCCGGCGGTTCCGCGATACCCGCGGCTGACGATCGCGGGCCTTTGCCCCGCCGCGAGCAGCCGCGCGGCGATCCAGGCGACGAGGGGGGTTTTTCCGGTGCCCCCGACCGCGAGGTTTCCGACCGAGATCACCGGCAACGCCGCCGCACGGGGCGCGTTCGCGCGGTCGAACCACGCGTTTCGGATCCGCACGGCGGCGCCGTAAACCGCGGCAGGCAGCGCCAGCAGCGCCGTCGCGGGCCCGGAGAGGGAGCCGCTCAAGGCGAGACCGCGGCCCGCCCCCGCGGCGCGGGATCGAGGAGCGCGGAAAGCGCCGAGAGCGTCCGGTCGAGGGCGCCGCGGTTCGCGTCGAGAAACTTCCGCCCGGCGCGCACGCGCTTCGCGCGCTCGTCCGGCTCGCGCGCGAGCCGGATCCACGCCCGGGCGAGCGCTCCGCCGTCGCCGACGCGCTCCGCGGCGCCGGCGGCGAGGAGCGCCTCCGCGATCTCCGCGACGTGCCCGGTGTGGGGCCCGAACAGCGGGGGAGACCCGGCCGCGATCGGCTCGAGGAGGTTGTGCCCGCCGACGGGGACGAGGCTTCCGCCGACGAACGAGCCCGCGCCGAGGGCATACAGCCCGGAGAGCTCTCCGATCCGGTCGGCCACGAGCACGTCGGCGCCGCCGGCGTCCCGGTCGGCCCCGGAGGAGAGCCGGTGGACGCGGAGCCCGCGCCGCGTGGCGTCCGACGCGGCTTCCGCCGCGCGCTCCAGGTGCCTCGGCGCGAGCACCAGGAAGAGGTCCGCGATCTCCCGCCGCGCTGCGACGAGCGCGTCGAGGAGGATCGTGTCCTCTCCGGCGCCGGTCGATCCCGCGACGACGACGCTCCGGCCCGGGTCGAGGCCGAAGCGGGCGGAGAGCGTCCCGGCATCGGTGTCCGGAGCCGGCAGGTCGTACTTGAGATTCCCCGTGACGCTCAAGCGCGCAGGTAGGGCGCCCAAGCCCGCGAACCGCTCGGCCTCCGTGGCGGACGCGCAGAGCACCGCCGCGAGCGAGCGGACGAGCGGGCCGTAGAGCGATCGGAGGCGGCGGTAACGGCGCCATCGCTCCGGTGCCAGGCGCGCGTTGACGAGAGCGACCGGAATCCCGCGCTGCTGCCCTTCCCAGAGGAGGTTCGGCCAGAGCTCGGTCTCGAGCAGAACGACGAGCGTGGGGCGGATCGCGTCGAACGCGCGCCGCTGCACCGCCGCGAAATCCAGGGGCAAGAAGAACGAAGCGTCGGCGTCCGGTGGGGCGGGGAGCACCGCGCGTCCGGCCGGGGTGACCGCCGAGACGACGAGAGGAAGCCGCGGCGCGCGGGAGCGCCAGGCTCTGGCGATCGATGCGACCAGGCGCGCCTCGCCGACGGAGGCGCCGTGGAGCCAGACCGCCCCGGACGGGACGGACGGCAGGCGACGGCCGAGGCGCTGGTCCCGCTCGAGCCGGGCGGTCGCCGATGTCCGCGGCCAGGCTCCCCACACGACCGCCGCGGCGCCAAGCGGCAGCAGCGCGGTGTTGTAGACGAGGCGCATAGGGGGCGACGGGGGCCGTTCCGGCCGAACGGTTTCAAGACTCAACGGAGCGGGAGTCTACCAGGTGGGCCCCCGCGGGGCCCATGTCCCCGCGTGGCTCGCGCGGGCCCCGGACCCTATATTCCGCCGCGATATTTCGAGGTGTCCGCGTGGCCCCGTCGCCGCAGATCGTCGAGCCGGATCTGCAGCAAGCCCCCTACACGCCGCGGGTGCGGTTGGTCTACGTCCTGCTCGCCGCCTTCAGCTTCATCGCGCTGGTCCCGTTGTGCTTGGCGGCCTGGGGGCTGATCGGGAACAACAAAGAGGCGCTCAAGACCTCGCAGCAGGAGTTCCAGCATCTGCTCGCGGGCACGATCGCCGGCGGCCTCCGCATTCACATGGAGAACCTCGAGAACCAGGTGGTCCGCGCCTCGCGCGCCCTCGCGAGGGGCGCCGATCGGCCGGGGGCGGTCCGGGACGCCGAGATCAAGAGCGACCTGCTCGAGGCGTCCGACGAGCAGATGATCGGCCTCCGCTTCATGGACCTGCGCGGGGGAGTCATCGACGCGGGGCGGGGGGAGGTTCCGCGGAGCCTCGAGCCCGTTTTCCAGGCGGGGTTTCGCCAGGTGGCCGAGCGGGTCGGGGAGCGGCAGGCGGCGCACGATCCGGCGGCCTCGGAAGTCCCGGTGATCTCCCCGCCGTTCGCGATGCCCGGGAGCCCGCCGCGCTCGGCGGTGCTGATCGGAGCCCCCGTCATCTCAGGGTCGTTCCGCGGGGTCCTCCTGGCCCTCGTGGATCTCAACGTCGTGTGGAACTCGGTCATCGCGGGGCGGTCGGAGAGCCACGCGATGTACGCCGTCGACCGGGAGGGGCGGCTGCTCGCCTCGACGAACCTCGGCGGCGTCGCCATCGGCGACTCGATGAAGGATTCCCCGGTGGTGAGCCGATTCCTGCAAAGCCCCGGCCGGACGAACGAGACGATGCCGTTCGACTGGGCGCCCCGCAGCCGGGACTATCACGAGACGTACATGGGATCGTACGCGCTGTCTGCCGAGGGATGGGGGGTTTTTGTCCACGCCAGGGAGCGGGACGTCTACAACCCGGTGTCCACGATGATCGCGAGCACCCTGAAGTGGGCGCTGCTCGCCCTGGGGTTCGCCCTGGTCGTGGCCGTGCTGTTTGCCCGGGTGCTCGCGGGCCCGATCAAGCGACTCGCCGACGCCTCGCGCGCGATTGCGCGCGGGGACTTCAAGGCGCGGGTCGAGGTGAGGTCCCTGACCGAGGTGGGAGAGCTCTCGACGTCGTTCAACAGCATGGCGTCGAAGCTCGAGAACCTGATCGCCGACCTCAAGAAGGCCCTGCAGCAGAACAAGCAGCTGTTCGGAGAGACGGTCCGCGCGCTCGCCTCCGCGATCGACGCGAAGGATCCGTACACCAGGGGTCACTCGGTGCGCGTGCACGACTACTCGCTCGTGCTCGCTCGGCATCTCGGCCTCGAGGGGTCCGAGGTCGAGATCGTCAAGTACTCTTCGCTCCTGCACGACGTCGGGAAGATCGGCGTGCCGGACCAGATCCTGAAAAAGGCCGGACACCTCGAGCCCGACGAGCTCGCGCAAATGAAGAAGCATCCCGAGATCGGCGAGCAGATCATGCGGCCGATCCGGCAGATGAAGGCGGTCCTCCCCGGCTTGAGAAACCACCACGAGCGATGGGAGGGAGGCGGGTACCCCGATGGACAGAGCGGCGAGGCGATCCCGCTCCTCGCGCGGATCATCGCGGTCGCCGACACGTTCGACGCGATGACGACCGACCGCCCGTACCAGAAGGGGATGACGTTCGACGACGCGCTCGCGCGCTTGAACGCACTGAAAGGCCACGCTCTCGATCCGCGGATCGTCGAGGCGTTCAACCGCGCCTACCGGGCGGGAGACATCGTCAAGGCACAGGTCCGGACGACGCCGGCACCCTCACCCGAGCCCGCGGCGGTCTGAAACTCACATCTCGAAGAGCCGGTCCGGCGGGATGTCGTAGTCGCGCGGGGCCACGCCGTGCGCGAGGTCGGAGAGGATCGCGTCGATCTGGCCCTCCTCCCGGCCGAACCGGGATTCCGGGTAGCGAAGCCGCACGATCCGGAGGCGCTTGAGCAGGTCTGCCGATCCTGTCGGGTCGGCAAGCGCCAAGGCCACGAGGGTGCCCCAATCCCGGCCGTCGCGCCGCGTGGCCGACGCCGTGAGCGCGCGGATCATTCGCTCGCCGCCGATCCGGCGGGCCGCCCAGGCCGTCTCGCGCCGCACGAATTGGCGCGCCCAGGTGTCGGAGGCGGGATCGGCGAGCTGTTGCTAGACGAGCCCGGCGGCACCCGCGGCGCGTTCGTCGGCGATCGCCCGCAGGATGTCGACCCGGGCCGGATCGGTCGTCTCGGCGCGTCCGAACTGGGCTTCGAGCGCGGCGATCGCGGCGGGGCTGCCGATCTTCGCGAGCCGGTGGGCGGCGAGGACCCGCGCGGGGCCGTCGGGCGAGGCCAGGTCGGAGGTCCATGCGGCGACGTCGTCGCCGGCGGTCGCGATCCGGTCGAGCCGCCGCGCGCACGACCGGAGTTGCTCCCGGATCTCGCCGTCCGACTGGAGGTCGGCGGCCTTCCGGATGTCGTCCCGCGCGTCGACGAACGCGAGCGAGACGAGCGCCTCGGAGTACTGCACGATCGGCGGGCGCAAGGTGAGGTCGCCCACGGGCTCCGCGACGATCTCGAGGAGACGACTGGCGACGCGCGGCCCGGCGCGCTTTTCATCGAGGTTGACGAGGGCCTTGGTCGCGTTGAGCGCGATGTCGCGGTGCGGGTTGGTGACCAGCGCCAGGAGCGTGTCGATCGCGGCCGGGCCGCCGATGTCCCCGAGAGCGTCCACGGCGGCATCGACGACCTCCGGACTCTTGTCGGTGAGCGCGGCGCGGACCAGCGTCAACCCCTTCTTGCTGCCGAGGTCCCCGGCGTAGCGGATGACGAGCGCCCGCTCGATTACGCCGCCGCGTGCGTACCCCGTGCGCAGCGATTCGAGCGCGGTCTCCCCCTGGATCGCCATGAGCGTCCGGTAGAGCCCCGCACGAACCTCTAGATTCGGCTCGACCTCGAGGCGGGAGATCATGCCCTTGAGACACTGGGCCGGCTTCATCCGCTCGAGCGCTTCGACGATCACGTAGTTGGTCTTCACGTGGGAGTCGCCGAGGTGCGCGAGAAGGTCGTTGCAGACCGACGGAGGGCCCACGCGCGAGAGCGCCTCGGCGGCGGCGGCCCGGATGGGGGCCGACGCGTGGTCGAGAAACGGAAGGAGCTTCGGGGCGACGGAGGACTCGCCGGAGCGCCCGAGCGCCGTGATCGTCCACCGCAGCTTGTCCACCGCTTCCGGGTCGCTCTTGTAGGTCTCGAGCTGCTTCAGGAGGTTCGGAACGTTTCCGGGAGCGGTCAGCATCGCGTACTGCGTGGCCAGCGGCAGATCGGGGAGCATCTCGAGCCCCTGCACGGGCAGACCCTCCTGCATCAGGTCCACGACGTCGGGCTTCCCCATCACCGCGAGACCGTAGAGCGCCAGGCGCTCGGCGGCGTGACCGAAGGGCCCGCCGCGGTCCACCGAGCGGCGGTAGGCCTTCCGGAGGGCCGCCTCCGCATCTGGGCCGCCGAGCCGGCCGAGCGCGTACGCGCAGTAGTGGTAGGTCTGCGTGTCCATCAGCTCGATCTCGGCGACGAGGAACGGGACGACCTCCGGACCGAGAGCGACGATCGCCTCGGTCGCCTCGGGGAAGTAGTGGCTGTGGTCCTCGTTGGGGTCCCACTCCGCCTTCATGTCGGCGAAGATCGCCTCGATCTTGGGGCGGATCCGCTCGCGCGCGGCGAGCTGCTCGGTCGTCGGCGGGCCGGAGGCCTCCTCGGCCCCGGGCGCCGGGGCCAGAACGGCAGCCGGGAAGAGGGCGAGCCAGAGCGCGGCCAGCAGCAGGATGAGAGGCCTTTTCACGGAATCCTTTCCGCCGGGACCGCGGGGACCGCAAGACCGGCGATGCGAACGGCAACTATACGGCGGGCCTCGCGGACCGGCAAAAAACGGGAGACGGCGCTTCCGGTTGAGTTTCGTCCGATCTTCGCCTAACCTTCGGTAGCCAAGGGAGGTGGAGGATGGCCCTCACCAAGCGGCAGCGCGAAGTGTTCGACATCATCCGCGAGTTCATCGCGGCGAACGGGTACTCGCCGAGCCTCGAGGAGATCGGCGCGACGCTCGGACTCTCCTCGGTCGCCACGGTTCACAAGCACGTGACCCACCTGGTCGAGAAGGGGCTCGTGCGCCGCGTGTGGAACCAGAACCGCTCCATCGAGCTCGTCGACTCGGCGGCGGGGCGCGCACTCGACCTGCCTCTGGTCGGCACGATCGCCGCGGGCACGCCTCTCGAGGCCGTGCCCACGACCGAGACGATCACGGTCCCGGCCGACATGGTCAGCGGACGGGGGAGGACGTTCGTCCTCAAGATCCACGGTGACTCGATGACCGGCGAGCACATCCGCGAAGGGGACTACGTCGTCATCGAGGAGCGCCAGACCGCGCGCGACGGCGAGACGATCGTGGCCTTAGTCGACGGCGCCGACGCGACGCTCAAGCGGTTCTACCGGGACGGCGCCACCGTGCGCCTCCAGCCCTCGCACCCGACCATGCCGCCGATCGTCCTCGCCGCCGACCGCGTCCAGGTGCAGGGCGTCGTGGTCGGCTTGATCCGCAAGTACTGATTCGCAGGCGAAGGTGCGCGACCGACCGCTCGTGGCGGCCCTCGATCCGATCGCCGCGTGTGCGGCGCTGCGGCATCCCGGGCGGCCCACCCTGCTCCTCGACGGACGCGGCCGCCACGATGGGAGCTGGACGACGACGCTTTCGCTCGAGCCCGAGATCTTCGTTTCGGTTCCGGGGAGCGGGGAGGCGGTGCGATCCGCTCTGGCGCGCGTGGACGCCGAGGCGCTCCGCCGCCGGAAGCGCGGCGGTCCGGGCGGAACGGGCCTGGCCGTGGCGATCTCGTACGAGGCGACGGGCGCGCCTCCGTCCCGCGACGATTCCCCCTGGTCGCTGCTGGCGCTGTCGGTCGACACGTCGGTGCGCTGGCACGAGCGCGCGGCGAGGACCGCAGGCCGGGGTCCAGCGGTGGAACGCGCGGCGCGCCTCCTCGGCGAGCGGATTCCGACGCCCGAGCCATGGATCCCTTGCGCCGGGGCGCCGCGCACCTCCCTCCCGCGCGAGGCGTACCTACGCGCGGTCTCGCGAGTCAAGGACCACATCGCGCGCGGGGACATCTACCAGGCGAACCTCACGCAGCGGCTCGAGGCACCGTGGCGAGGGGATCCGATAGCACTCTACCGTGCCCTCGCCGCGGCGACCCCGGCGCCGCGCTCGGCGTTTCTCGAGGCCGGCGGGATGGCGCTCGCGTCCGTCTCGCCCGAGGTCTTCATCGACGTCGACCGGGACGGACGCGCCTCGACGTGGCCGATCAAGGGGACGCGCGCGCGGCGGACGGAGCCGGAAGCGGACCGTGCCGCGGCGGCGGAGCTGCTCGCGTCCGAGAAGGACCGGGCGGAGCTGACCATGATCGTCGATCTCGAGCGGAACGACCTCGGCCGCATCGCGCGTCCGGGCTCGGTTCGCGTGGGGCCGCTCCCCGAGCTCCGCTCCTATCCCGCCGTGCATCACCTCGTGGCGCGCGTGGACGCCCGCCTGCGCGAGGGCGTGGGGCTCGCCGGCCTCGTGGCGGCGGCCTTTCCGGGAGGGTCGATCACCGGAGCGCCGAAGATCCGGGCGATGGAGATCCTCCGCGAGGTCGAGCCGGCGGCCCGCGGACTCTACACCGGATCGCTCTTTTGGCTCGACGACGACGGCAGCACCGCCTCGAGCATCCTGATACGATCGATCGTGGTGATTTCCGGCCAGGTTCGCATCGGCGGGGGCGGCGGTGTCGTCGCCGATTCGGACCCGGAAAGTGAGTGGATGGAAGCGAACGCGAAGGTCCGGGCGCTCACGCGCGTGCTCGGATTCGAGCCCGAGGAGGCGTCGTGATCGAGCGGCGCCCCGAGGGCGCGGCCATTGCCGACGGTGTACCCGTCGTGCCCGAGGCCTTGGCACTGACGTGGGCCGATCCGGCAGCGCAGTGGGGCTTGGGCGTCTTCGAGACGATCGCGGTGCGCGAGCATCGGGCGGCGTTCGTCTCCGAGCACCTCGAGCGCCTCACGGAGGCCGCAAGAGCGCTCGCGATCCCGCTCCCGGAACCCGCGACCCTCGAGGGGGCGATCGGGCTCGTCTCGTCGGCGCACGTCTCGGGGCATGGATGGCTCAAGGTCGCGGTCTCGCGCTCGGGACGGTGGGTCGTCTTCGCCGGAGCCTCCGCTCCGGAGGACGAGGGGCGCGCCGTCTCTGCGGTGCTCCTCCCGTGGCGGCGGCATCGCCTGGATCCTCTCGCGGGGATGAAAACAATCGCCACGGCCGGCATGATTCGCGGCCTCGAGGAGGCGCGACGCCGGGGCGCCGACGAGGGGCTCTGGCTCAACGAGCGAGGGCACGCGGTCGAGGCGTGCACCGCGAACCTCTTCGTGGTACGCCACCGCGCGGCGGTGACGCCTTCGGTCTCGGACGGGGCGCGGCCGGGGGTGACCCGGGCGCGGGCGATCGAGGCGCTGCGCCGGCTCGGCCTGCAGGTGCGCGAGGGGCGCGTTCGCGTTCTCACGCTGCGCGAGGCGGATGAGATCTTCTTGACGTCGAGCCTCGCGGGGGTGCGTGCGGTCGTCCGCCTCGACGGAAAGGACGTGCGCGGCGGCAAGAGCGGCCCCGTGACCGCGAAGCTCGCGGCGGCGCTCGGCGAGAAGACCGCGCGCCGCGATCCGGCACCCACGATCCCCGGCGCGTAAGGAGCGAGCGATGCACGAGTCTCACGGCTGGCTGCTCGACGCGAGGACCGCCTGGATCGTTCTCGGGATCTGGGCCGGGGCCGTCCTGGCGTACGGGGCGTGGCGCTCGCGCGGAGACGCCCCCGCCGACCCGATCCGGGAGAGCGGCCCGTTCGGCTAGCCGTGGGGTCGAAGAAGGCCAGCACCAAGCCCCGCGAGCCGGAGCCCCCACGGCCGCTTCCGGACGCTGGATACTACTCGGCACTGGCGATCATCGCCCTTTTCGCGCTCACCATCCGCGCCATCCACACGCTCTCCCTGCTGCGCTCGCCGCTGGGAACGACGCTCGTCGAGGATGCCGCCTACTACCACGCCGAGGCGCTACGCATCGGAGGCCTGGTCGCGGGTGCTACCCCGTCGGGGCCGACGTTCATGAACCTCGGCTACCCGTACGCCCTCGCCGCGATCTACGCGGTCCTCGGCCCCCAGGTCGGCGCCGCGCTCGCCGTCCAGGCCCTCGCGGGCGCGCTCTCCGCGGTCTGCCTCGCGATCGCGACGACAAGGATTGGAGCCGATCGTCGTACCGGTCTGCTCGCGGGCGCGATCACCGCGATCTACGCCCCCGCGATCTTCTACGACGGGCTGCTGCTGACCCCGGCGCTGGTCAACGCTGCACTTGCGGGAGCGCTCGCGCTGATCGCGTACCAAGACAAGCGAGCGCCCCATCTTCGACTCGCCGCCGCGGGCCTCCTGCTCGGCGCGGCGGCGCTCGTTCGCGCCAACGTGCTGCTCGCGATCCCGCTGCTGGCCGTTGCCGTCGCGGGATGGGCCATCAAGGTGCTCCACCATGCGCGGGGCAAGGCCCTCCGTCGCGCGGTCGTCTTCACGGTCGCGGCAATGGCGCTTCCCGTGCTCGTGTCCGCCGGCATCGGCATCCGGCACGGCGAGTGGGTTCCGGTCTCCGCGAACGGCGGCATGAACTTCTGGGTCGGAAACGGCCCCGAGGCGACGGGCGTGTACACCCCGGCCTCGTTCCTGCGCGACGTGAATCCCGCCGCGGAGGAGCATGCCTACCTCGACGAAGCGAGACATCGCACGGGCAACGCCGCGCTGACGCTGGCGGGCGCCTCCCGGTACTGGCTCCGCGAGGGGCT
>Ga0318514_10000636_pt1 | contig 10929 bp, 10 predicted proteins | sample GRESIP176b2f18_FD_203684 | JGI IMG/M metagenome (GOLD analysis project Ga0318514, IMG submission 203684) | Tropical soil microbial communities from Luquillo Experimental Forest, Puerto Rico - GRE.SIPMG.176b2f18 | ecosystem: Environmental > Terrestrial > Soil > Tropical forest > Bulk soil...
GGAAAGGAGGGCACCAGGCCAGCCGCCACGCCCAAAACGTCATCCGGACGCGAAACCCCACCCATGCTTTCATGCTGGCACGCTTCTTCAGGGATGACTGCTCACGCTGGCCGCATGCCCGTCAAAGGGAACGGTCTAGCCGGGAAGCGGATCTCGACGATGAGTCCGCCCCCCTCACCGGCGTTGACGAGGAGTCGCGCCCCGTGGGCTTGGGTGATCGCCTCGACGATGGATAGCCCGAGGCCGAGACCGTCGTGCTGGCCGGTGCGGCTTGGGGCGATGCGCTGGAAAGGCTCCAGCAGCCGGGCGATTTGGTCTTCGGGCACGACTGGCCCGGTGTTGGTCACGGTGAGTCGGCCGCCGCCCGCTTGGTCATCGGTGGCCATGTGCACGCTGCCGCCGACGTGGTTGTAGTGGAGAGCATTGTCGAGCAGGTTGGCCACGAGTCGCTCGATGAGCTGCGGGTCGCCGCAGACCGGCGCCGGCCCGAGCGCCAGGCCGAGGTACAACCCGGCGGCGGCGGCCTTCTGTTTGCGGGAACTGGCGATGTCAGCGGCGATCACGGCGAGATCGAGGGGCTGTTGGCGGTCCAGGCCGCGCTCGCTGCGCGCGAGGGTGAGCAGCGCCTCGATGAGCTGTTCCTGCTGCCGCCCGTTGTCGATGACCTCTTCGCAGGCCGCGCGCAGCGTGCCGAGGGTGAGCCCTGGATCGGCGAGGGTGACCTGGAGCGTGGCCCGCTCCAAGGTCAGCGGCGCCCGCAGTTCGTGCGCGGCGTTCGCGACGAAGTGGCGCTGCGCTTCGAAGGCGGTCTGCAGCCGCTCGAGCAAGCCGTCGATGACCTCTCCGAGGTCGTTCAGCTCATCCCGCGGGCCCTGGAGGGCGAGCCGCTGGTCGAGGCTGTCCTGGGAGATGTGCCGCGCCGTGTTGGTGATCGTGCGGAGCGGCCGCAGGATCCGCCCGGCGACCAGCCAGCCCAGCAGCACCGAGGCGACGGTCATCACGCCCAGGGCGATGCTCGATCCCAGCAGCAGCGAGTGCAGATCCACGGTGCGTTGCGCCGCGAGCAGGCGGCTCACGGCCGCCGGCACGCGCACGGTGGCCGCTTTCATGTGATGCGGGAGCAAGGAGCCCGGCATGCGGCCGGCCGGAACGGGGACGCCGGCGATCCGCCCGATAGCGCCGTCGACCAGGACGTAGGTGATCGCCAGCAGCGCGATGCCGGAGGCGAGGAAGACGGACCCGTATAGCAGTGCTAGGCGGCCGCGCACGGTGATGCGGGGATGGCGCATCCGCCGCAGCGCTCCGGTCACCATCGCAACAAGCGGCACGGGCGGCCTCACGTGATCCGGTAGCCGGACCTGGTGACCGTCTCGATGACCGGGGGGTCGCCGAGCTTGGCCCGCAGTCGGCTCATCGTCGTCTTCACCGCCTGGCTGAACGGGTCGGCCTCCTCGTCCCAGACCCGCTCCAGGAGCTCCTCGCTGGAGACGACGGCGCCGCCGGCGGCGAGCAGGACCTCCAACACGGCGAACTCCTTCGGGTTGAGCGCGAGTTCCTTGCCCGCCCGGGTGACCTGCCGGCGGGCGGAGTCCAGCCGCAGGTCTCCGTGGCACAGCGCCGGGGGAAGCGCGGCGCCGGGGCGCCGCATCAGCGCGCGGATCCGGGCCACGAGCTCGCCGAAGTCGAACGGCTTGGGCAGGTAGTCGTCGGCGCCCAGGCCGAGGCCCTCGATGCGGTCGCCGACGGTGCGGGCCCCCGTCAGCATGAGGATCCGGGTCGGCGATCCCCCGGCGACCAGCGTCCGGCAGACCTCATCGCCGGCCACGCCGGGCAGGTCCCGGTCGAGCACGACGACGTCGTAGGGCGTGCTGGCCGTGTGCTCCAGCGCGTCGGCGCCGTCGAAGACGACGTCGACGGCCATGCCCGCCCGGCGAAGACCGGTCGCGACGATCGTGGCCAGCTTCGCCTGGTCCTCGACCACCAGCACCCGCACCGCGCACCCCACTTCCTTGTCGCCGCCGGTCATCCCGGCCCGCAAGCCTGTCCGGCGCCCGGTGTCCAGGATGCCTCAGCCGCGGTTGCAAAACGGTAACTGCGTTACGGGGATGCAACCGTGACCGGCGTACAAACGGGACGCATGAGCTGCCCCCAGCGCAACGGTGAGCAGCACAAGACCTGGCACGCTGCTGGCCGGCCAGGGATCACCGGTGAATCGGGCAGGACTGCCGGCCTGATTGGGACGAAGGGACGAACACGCGATGAACGACGGTAGTGGCGGGTGCGGCGGGCTGGTGTGCTGGTGGCGGCGTGCGGGGGTGCTGGCCATCGTGGCCGGCCTGGCCGTGCTGATGGCGGCATGCAGCAGCCCATCCCCCCGTCCCAGTCCCGGTGCCTACATGGCGTGCATGCGCAAGCACGGCGTGACCGGCGCCTTCGCATCCCCGCCGGGCATGTCCATGCCCACGTCCTTGCCCGCGCCCGGCAGCGGGACAACAGTCAAGATTCCGGCCAAGGAGTCGGCGGCGCTGCAAGCATGCCAGTCGCTGGCCCCGCGGCCGGGCCGGGGTCCTGGGCCCGGCCGACCTGCTCACCGGTGACGGCGGTGGTCCCGGGCCGTTGCCGTTGGCCGCCAGGCGGCCTGGGCCACGCCGCCCCGGATAGTTTCCCTAGCCGATAGGAGCGCTGGATGTTCTTTGTTACCTATGTGCGGCGCGAGTTGCGCCGCCGCATGCGCCAGGCCATCTGCATCGCGCTGGGCCTGGCCCTGGGGGTGGGGCTGGTGGTCACCGTGGCCGCCGCCTCGGCGGGGGTGACCAAGGCGCAGCTCAGGGTGCTCCGCACGCTGTATGGGGAGGCCACCACCGTGACCGTGACCGGCCCGAAGTGGCAGGGACCCAGCAGGCCGCCGAAGGGCACACCCGCCCCCCAGATGGGCCCGCACGGTCCGGAGATCTGCGTCGCCGGCGGCACGTGCACCAGCGCGGCCGGGAAGACGCTGAGCGCGAATGACACCCTGACCGAGGGGATCAGCGTGGCGAAGGTGGCCGCCGCGGCCAGGCTGCCCGGCGTGGCGGCCGCGGCCGGCGGGATCTTCCTGAGCGAATCCACGCTCTCGTGGCCCAAGAATGGCGCCAGCACCGCGCGGAGGGGCGGCAACGCCCTGGGCGCGCGGATGGGCGGTTACTCCCTGGAAGGCGTGGACACCAGGCACCCCACGCTGGGCCCGCTGGGCGGCGCGTCGCTGATCTCCGGCCGGTTGTTCACCGCGGCCGACGCTAATGCCCACGTCGCGGTGGTGGACGCCGGGTATGCGCGCTCGCACCGCCTGCGGACCGGCGCGGTCCTGCCGATCGTGGGCCCTGCGGATGCGAATGGCCATACCCCGGCCATCAGGTTCACCGTCATCGGGATCGTCCGCCAGGCGGCGGGCACCAACCCGCCCCGCGTGTACGTCCCGCTGAAAGCGGCCCAGGACCTGATGTGGATAAAGACGGGTCCGGCCAGCCTGCAGGGCAAGGTGACCACGATCTACCTGGCCGCGGCCAGCGCCGCCGACGTCCCCGCGGTCACCCGCGAGGTCGCCCGGCTGCTGCCGGGCACCAAGGTGACCAGCGCCAGCGGCCTGGCCAGCGAGGTGGCCGGGTCGGTGACCAGCGCCGCCAAGCTGGCCAACGACCTGGGCCGGTGGCTGGCGGTGCTGGTGCTGATCGCCGCGTTCGCCGTGGCCAGCCTGCTGACCATGGCCGCCGTCGCCCGCCGGGCCGCCGAGTTCGGCACACTCAAGGCGCTCGGCTGGCGCACCCGCCGCATCATCGCCCAGGTGCTCGGCGAGTCGGCGGCCGTCGGGCTGGCCGGCGCCGCCGCCGGGATCGCCCTGGGCTACATCGGCGCGGCGATCATCGCCGCGGTGACCCCCAGCGTGTCGGCCACCGTCGGCTCGGACTTCGACAGCGGCGGCACCCGCCTCATCGGCGGCAGCCCGGTCCAGACCGTCGCCGTGCCGCTGCACCCCTCGGTCAGCGCCGGCATGATCGGCCTGGCCGTGCTCCTCGCGGTGGCCGGCGCCCTGCTGGCCGGCGCGTTCGGCAGCTGGCGGATCGCCCGGCTGCGCCCCGCCGACGCGCTGTCCCGGGTCGCCTGACCCCGGCCCCCGGCCACGGCCCTTATCACGAACAGGAGAAACCCGTGTACCAGCTGACCAGGGTGGCCAAGCGCTACCACAAAGGCCGCCGCACCGTCGCGGCAGTGCAGGACCTGGACCTCACCATCGACGACGGCGAATGGCTGGCCGTGCAGGGCCGCACCGGCCACGGCAAATCCACCTTGCTGAACCTGCTCGGCGGCCTGGACCGCCCCACCCACGGCACCGTCGAACTGGACGGCACCAGCCTCGGCGCGCTGCCCGAAACCCGGCTCACCCGGGTCCGCGCCGAGAAGATCGGGTTCATCTTCCAGACCTTCAACCTGATCCCCACCCTGTCAGCCGCCGAGAACGTCGAGACCGCGCTGATCCCGCTCGGCACCCGCTCGGCCGCGCGCCGCCGCCGGGTGGCCGCCGCGCTGGAATCGGTGGGCCTGGCCGACCGGGCCGGCCACCTGCCCGCCGAACTGTCCGGCGGCCAGCAGCAGCGCGTCGCGATCGCCCGCGCCCTGGTCAAAGACCCCACGGTGGTGCTCGCCGACGAGCCCACCGGCAACCTGGATGAAGACACCCGCGACGACATCATCACCCTGCTGGAAAGGTTGTGGCGAGACCGCGGCCTGACCCTGATCCTGGTCACCCACGACACCACCATCGCCCGCCGGGCCCAGCGCGTCGGCGTCATGCACAACGGTCACCTCACGATCAGGCAGGATTCCCCGAACCGTTAACGCTTCCGCCCCACGTCGGCCAGCTTTCCTGGCTTGACTCGGCGCCGGTTACCGCCACGGTTCCCATCCCGCCAGGCGCCGGGCAGCCTATTCGCCACTGCCACGCTGCCGATCCGGCCCGCCGTGTATTTCGGTCACCAGCGCCTTGCCCGGAAGCCAGATCAAGGCGATATGCGTCGCCACCACATGAACTCAAACAGGCCATTGACAAGCGCAGAGTCGGCAATCGGCGGCTATGAGCCACCATTTCCCCGTCACACGCCGTAATTTGCACTGTGTGGCGCTTGACGTGCGATATCCGCAGGCGCGCCTGGTTCTCGGCGTCGTCGCCGAGGTCGGGGTTGGTGATCACGTGCTCGGGCAGGCCCTCGCGCTCCAGCAGCGCCCGGAGGTCGTCCGGGTGGCGGGCGGCGGGCAGTTCGGTGCGCAGGAACAGGGCGACCATCTGCGCCTCGCTGCTTGGCCGCAGCCGCCGCATACCGTGCACCTCGCGCCAGCGTCCGTCGTGGTCACTGTCATCCTGCCAGCAGTGGGCATAACTCAGGCTGTACTGATCACTCGTCACCCCAGATAGCGTCCCTCAGATTAAGGTCGGCCCGGACATCGGAAACAAGGGTGCTGAGATGCTGGTCAGGTTGCCCGAGCAGGCCTTGAACGCCGCCCAGCCCGGCACGTTCGACAAGCCGCTTTTCGTTGAGCACCCATTCGCCACGGGCGGCCAGGCGGCCTTGGGCCGCGGCCAGCCCGGCCTGGCAGAGGTTGGCCAGGCAGGCGACCCTGTCCTGGCGCCGGGCGTGGACCTCGGCGAAGTGCAGGGCGCCTGCTGCGAGCCGGGACCAGGCAACGGGCGCGGTGTGGCGCAGCTTCGGCGGGAAACCCGGGCGGGGCAGGTCACCGGACAGCACCCTGCCAAGAGCCAGTTCCCCGGCCAGAACGTAGGTGGCGATCCCGGCCACGTAGCCAACCTCGCGGTGAATCTCGAACTGCCCGTCCCCGGCGGCGGCCGTCCAGTGCATGACCTCGTCAAGGTCCCGGTAGATGAGGTCGACCTTGGTGCCGTCGACCGTCAGCCAGGCTCCGCCGTTGACGATGCGGCCCCACTCGCCCGGGGCGAAGACCCGGCCCGGCCAGCCGAGCGCCTCTATGTCGGCCGGGTCGAGCCTGCCCCGGTAGTACAGGCCGAAGTCCCAGTCAGATCCCTCGACAGCGGTATTCGCCGCCCTCGATCCCCCGAGGGTGACAGCCACCACCCCGGGGACCGCGGCCAACCGGGCAGCGAGGTGCTCCACGGCACAAGTATTTCTCCAGCCGCTACCGGTCGGTCCTCAACCGGCACCGGTTCTGGGGAGTACGACGAACCGGCGAACGTTTGAAGACGATCCTGCTGATGGCGGTGATGCTGCGGGGAGACGGCCGAGGGCCGGTCAGGGGGCCGCTGCTGCGGCGCCGTGTGACAGCCAGCTCACCGGATCGTCGTTCTGCAGGCAGTGCCGGGCGGCTGCGTAGACGCCGGTGAGGTTCACTTCGGGGCCAGCGCCCATGCTGAGGTCCAGCCCGGCCCACCACAAGATGCCGTGGGCGCACCACAGGCGCAGGTCCTCGAGCCGGCTCTGGTCCAGGCCGGCCGGGACCCAGCCGGCCAAGAACCGCTCCACGAGGGGCGCCGGGTCCGCGGCCCCGAACCGAAGCAGGATCTCCAGTCCAGCTGCGGCCAGCGACCCGCGTGGCGCCGCGCCGAGGCCGGGCCAGTCGATCAGGACGAACCGCCCGTCTGGGGCCTGGAGCAGCTCGCCTCCCCACCCGCCGAAGCCGTCGAACGCTTCGGGGCGGCGCAACGTGGCGCTCACCTGTCCGATGAACTCACGTGCCCAGGCGGGGCAATCGGCCCGGGCCAGGACCTGCCCGTACTGCGGCTCGCGCCACTGCGCGCCGATCCCGGCGGACTGGTGCGGGCTATTGGCTCGCGGCACCCGGCGCCAGTCGAGGCAATCGATCCTGCGCGTGCAGTCGCCCAGCCAGTGCGCCACTTCGAGGGCACGGACCCGGTCGCTGACCCACAGTTCCGCCATCGCCCCGTTTGCCTGCTGCGGGTGGGCCAGCTCCCGCGTGACGTGGAACTCAATGCCCAGATCCGGCAGGTCGTCCGACGTATGCTCGAACTCCAGCACCTCGGGGATCCCCAGGCGCCGCATCGCCGGAAAGGCGCCAATCTCCCGCCACACGGCCCGGATGCCATGGGTCGCCATCTTCACAATCCGGGGCGCCCGGCCCGAGGTGAAACTCACGCGGAACACGTCAGCGTCGTCGGAGGGGATCCATTCCACGCCGCCCACGTCCGGGTACAGGGCCCTGGCAATATCCCGCGCACCAGGCTCGTTGGGAGTTCGCGACCGTGGAGCGCCCATTACCCCCACCATAGGGCCCGACCCGGCACCCCCACCGATCCTGTCTTTGCCCGGCTGAAGAAGATGACGCCCCATGAGGAGCGGCCCATTAATCGATTGCGGCGCCGTGCAGCGGCAGCGAAGAATCTCGGTCGTGAGCCGCCGGGCCGGACTGCTCACCGCCGGGCAGCGAGAGTCCCTGGAGCGTGACGGCTACCTGCTGGTGCCATCGCTACTGGATGAGATCGTTCTTGCGCCGATGCGCGCCCGGCTTGATGAGCTGGTCCATCAGACGCTGGTGGCCTGGGATGCCAACCCCGGCCAGGACGTCGAAGAGCGCGGTGTCGTGAACGCGGCGCTGAGGCCGTCGGACCCCGATTTCGCGCCGTGCCGTGAGCATCCACTACTGGCGCAGGCTGCGGCTGCGGTGCTTGGCCCCGACTGGCACCTGGGCGGGCTGGAGCTGCGCGCGCCGCTGCCGGGCTGCGGCCACCAGGGCCTGCATCCCGACTACTACCCAGGCCAGCGGACGCACGGGCCGTGGCGGAGCCTATCGGCCATGTGGTGCATCAGCGCATTCACCGCCGAGAACGGGCCGCTGCGGGTCATCCCGGGCTCGCACCGGGTCGACCGGAACCCAGCCGACGCGCTGCCCCTGGGCTGCGAGATGGGCCCGCACCCGGCCGAGGTCAAGCTCGTCGCGCCCGCAGGGTCGGTCATCTTGTTCAACGGCGCCGACCTGTGGCATTCCGGCACGTTCAACTACAGCCCAGCCCCGCGCCTGGCGGTCACCGCGGCTCTCCTCCGCGGCCGCGCACCGACCGGTGGATGATGTGCCCGCCAGACCGTAGCCAGCTCGCCTGCCGCACCAGACGAAGTCCCACCATCCGGCAGGCGACCAAGGCGCCCGGACCCCGAGCCCGGCAACCAGCTGTCGGGCAAAACAGGTGCACGCCAGGCATCGGCCACATCCCGATTGGCCCGGCCAATCAGTGGCGGGACCGGGCCAGCGGCGCGGCAGGCGCCGTCTTGACATACAACGACAGCCGGCCTCGGCAATGCAGCGCCCACGTCGCCCGGCCGCGCCGCCGCGCCCGGTCGGCTCCACGCAGGCAAACTCCGCACGCTCTGGCAGTCATTGCCACTCCGGCCCAGCGCGCCGAGTCGGCGATCCCGTAACCGCGAAACCCGAAATCGGACTACGCACTGTGACCGGTCCCTGCAAGCCTGAGTACGCACCTACCCGCCGTTATGCTCAAGGGCTGGCCACAGGCGTGGCTGCCTCAACTGGGCCCAGAACGTGGCATCCCGCACGGCGAAAGCATGGGCGCTGGGGCGAGCTGCTGGCCGTGCCTGTGGCGCGAAGGGTGGCTGGCTGGTCTTCGCGGGGGCACTGTGTTCCTGGGGCGGACCGGTGCCTGCTCTGGCCCGCGCCGTCAGGTTATCCGGGGGCCTGGTCCGGGCCGGTCCCGGTCCGGACGCCGGTGGCGGGTCGCACCTGGTGATCAACCCGGCGATTTCGTGGTGGCGGTGGCGGTGTTGCTGCCGGCACGAGGTCCTGGGGTGATGCTGGTGCTGCCGACGGGCCCTGGCCGGTGATCGTGATCGTGCAGGTGAGCGCCGAGCGGGGCCGGGCTGTGGCGGCGGTGACCTTCACGGCCAAGTCCCCGCGTCAGGGGTGACCGCCACGCCGAGTGAGCCGTGGGACGGCGCGGTGACGGTGGCCGGTGACAAGGGGGTGATCTTGCCGGTCACCGGGCTGATCGCGAACTGCGACAGGGCGCCTTCGCCCTCGCTGGTCACGTAGGCGTTCTTGCCGTCGGGGCTCAGCGCGATCGCCTCGGGGACCGGCACGGTGCGGGCGGTGGACACCGGCCTGGCGCTCAGCGCGCCGGTGGCCGGGCTGATGGCGTACTGGGCGATGGTGTCGTCGCCGACGGTGATGACGTAGAGATTCTTGCCGTCCGGCGCGACCGCGAGGTCGTGCGGGCTTTTTCCGGTGGCCACCGTGGCGGGCGACATGGGGGTGAGCTTTCCGGTCGCGGAGCTGATTCTGTACTGCCAGATCGTGTCGCCGTCGGTGACGTACGCGCTTGTGCCGTCGGGAGCGATTGTGATCATCTGCGGGTTCTGCCCGGTCGCCACGGTCTGCACGGGCGCTGAGCTCAGCGCGCCGGTGGCCGGGCTGATACCGAACACCGAGACGGTGTTTGCCTTGGCGCTGGCGCTGGCGCAGGCGGCGTGCGTGCCCTTGGGGGCCAGACACTGCGTGCCGGTGGTGACGTAGAGGTAACGGCCGTCGGGGGCGACCTTGATGCCGATCGGGCTTCCTGCGGCGGCCACTGTCCTGGGCGGCATGGGGGTCAGCTTCCCGGTGACCGGGCTGATGCGGTACTGGGAGATCGCCCTAGCGGTGGGGACGTAGGCGTTCTTGCCATCGGGACTGACCGCGATGATGCCGCTAGGGACGCCTGCGGTCGCCACCATCTTGGGCGACTTAGGGGTCAGCTTCCCGGTGGCCGGGTTGAGGGTGTACTGCGAGACCGCACCGGCGGTGTCAGACAGGTTATCGACGGCGTAGGCGCTGGTGCCCTGCGGGCTGACCGCCACATCATAGGGGAACTCCCCGCTGGCCACGTTCGGGGGCGTGAGCGGCCGCAGCGCGCCCGAGCCCAGCGAGGCGAACTGGGAGATCTCGTTCGTTCCGCCCTTACCAGTGACATACACAAACGGCGCCCCCGCCGGCGACCCGGCCGCCGCCGGGTGCCCGGCCACCGTGCACCCGGCAGCCAGCCCGCAGGCCAGCCCCGCAACGGCCGCGGCCCGCCCGATCCGCCATTCCCGCCTCGGCCGGCCGTGGCCCGGGGCCGCGCCGGACATCACACGCGCGGGCATGACCGCCACCCTGATCGCCCTCCAACTCACCCCTGCATCCTGCCGACCAACCGTCCGGGCACAGCGTGAATGCCATGCGAACTCGATGTGAGCTGGCCCCGGAAAGCCCTCGGACCTGCTGCCCATGCTCACTCGACACCTTGTCAACCAGGCCTCGGACTTGCGCGGATAACGCAGCAGCTCGCTCATGGTCTGCCGCTCGCGAGCCGGCGGACCGCACCATAACCGCATGATCTGCGCGGCGGGCCAGGACGAATACACGGACAGACCACAAGCGCATAGTCAGCGATCTGAATCTGCAGGTCGCCGAACTGGGCATCACGGAATGTGATCAGCCTAGGATTTCGTCAGCGCGCGCACTCCCGCTGTTCGGCTCGCCACTCGGCCCGTGAACGATGACTGCTCGGGCTCGCCATATCGGGTTATCTGCGTGCCGAAGGCGGAGCCGACAGCCCGTCGGCAGTTGCCCGGGTCCCGGCGAGCCAGCCACCTGCTCGGCGCTGCCGCGTTCATGGGCTTGGCCTGGCACGGCCTGTACGCCATCAGCATCAAGACGGTGACAGCAATGGCCTGACCCGCCCAGATCACCGGCCAGGAAGTACCCGCCTTTCCACATCACCCTCGTGACCGGGGCCGCCTCGACCATGACGATCCCGGCCCGCCGTTCGGTGCGGGGAACAAGCATCAGGGGGAGGCTTGCGATGCGGGGGGAGGGGTGAGCTGCACGTGATGGGGCGGCGCTGGCCGCCCGGCCGGCCGGGGACGGTCTGTTTACCGG
>Ga0318514_10000642_pt1 | contig 10884 bp, 9 predicted proteins | sample GRESIP176b2f18_FD_203684 | JGI IMG/M metagenome (GOLD analysis project Ga0318514, IMG submission 203684) | Tropical soil microbial communities from Luquillo Experimental Forest, Puerto Rico - GRE.SIPMG.176b2f18 | ecosystem: Environmental > Terrestrial > Soil > Tropical forest > Bulk soil...
GGAATCTGGGCTTCTCCGCCGCGGGCACCACGTGGGTGGCGATCGGTGACCGGCCGCCGGGCAGTTCCGACAGGGTCGAGACGTCCAGGTCCCCGTAGACCGTCATGGCGACCGTGCGCGGGATCGGAGTGGCGGTCATCACCAGCACGTGCGGCCTGGCACCCTGTGCCTTGCCGCGCAGCGCGTCCCGTTGCTCCACGCCGAACCTGTGCTGCTCGTCGACCACGACCAGGCCGAGGTCCGCGAACTGCACCTGCTCGGCGAGCAGCGCGTGGGTGCCGATGACGATCCCCGCGGCGCCCGACGCCGCGTCGAGCAGCGCCTCCCGGCGCGCCGCGGCGGGCTGGGAGCCGGTGAGCAGGGCCACCCTGGTCGCCACCTCCGCGCCGCCGAGCCTGCCCGCCTGGCCAAGCGGCCCGAGCAGGTCCGACACCGACCGGTAATGCTGCTGCGCGAGCACCTCGGTGGGAGCAAGCAGTGCGGCCTGCCCGCCGGCGTCGATGACCTGGAGCATCGCCCGCACCGCGATCACGGTCTTGCCCGAGCCGACCTCACCTTGCAGCAGCCGGTGCATGGGGTGGCCGCGGGCCAGGTCGGCGGAGATCGCGGCACCAACGTCGCGCTGGCCCGCCGTGAGCGAGAACGGGAGCCTGGCGTCGAAGGCGTCGGCCAGGCCACCCTCGTGCACGGGGCGGGCCGTGGCCGGCAGCGCGGTCGCGGCCAGGCGGCGCTGGGCCAGCACCGACTGGAGCACCAGCGCCTCGTCCCACTTCAGCCGCACCCTGGCGCGGTCGGCTTCGGCATCGTCTGCGGGCCGGTGCACGCTGCGCAGCGCATCGGCGAGCCCGGCCAGGCGGTACCGCTCGCGCAGCGGCGCCGGCAACGGGTCGTCAAGCTCGCCCAGGGTGTCGAGCACGATCTGCATGCACTTCTCGATGTCCCAGGTGGACACGTCCTTGGTCGCCGGGTACACCGGGATCAGTTCGGCGGCGTACTCGGCCGCCTTGGCCGCGTCGTCCGCACCGAGCAGCTTGAACTCCGGGTGCGCGAGCTGGCGCTTGCCCTTGAACGTGGACACCCGCCCGGCGAACATCGCGTGCCGCCCGGGGGCAAGCTGGCGCTCCCAGTACTGCACCTTGTTGAAGAACGTCAGCGCCAGCCGCGCCCGCCCGTCGGTGACCGTGACCTCGAGCAACTGGCCACGCCTGGCCCGCATCCGCCGGACATAGGCCTTCTCCACCTGCGCGAAGACCGTGACCTGGTCGCCGTCCCGCAGCGAGGCCAGGTCGGTGAGCTCGCCGCGGCGGGCGTACCTGCGTGGATAGTGCCGCAGCAGATCCCCGGCGGTAGTCAGGCCGAACGCGGTGTCCAGCTTGGCCGCTGCCTTCCCGCCGAGGGTGACTCGCAGCGATTCCTCCAGGCCCGCCATGGCCCCTCAGGATAGGGGGCGGCCACGACCATGCCGGGCCGGCGCGGGGGATCTGTGGCTTCGGTTCGCGCGCCGGGCACCCGGTCGGCTATCCTTCAACACTGGCCTGGGCAATGCCCGGCCGGTATCTTCTTTCCTCGATCTCACAAGGGAGCGTTCGGCGTGGCTTCCGTCTGCGACATCTGCGGCAAGGGGCCGGGATTCGGTAATAGGGTCTCGCACTCGCATCACCGCACTCCGCGCCGCTTCAACCCCAACATCCAGACCCTGCGGGCCAAGGTGAACGGCACGCCGCGCCGCCTGAACGTGTGCACCTCCTGCATCAAGGCGGGCAAGGTCACCCGCTGACCCGGCCGCGCAGGGCACACGAGGCCGGCGCGAGGCACGAGAGGCGTCAGGCACGCGGGATCGCCGCAGCGCGCCAGCCGATGTGGCAGGGCTCGCCGTCGAACGAGCATCTGGCCGGGTGGGCCGGCACCCCCTGGACACCGACGCCGATCGCGAAGGTCCGCCCGTCTGGCCCCGGGCCGGCCGCGTAGTCGCTGGAGCGCACCACCGCGGCATGCCCGTTCGGCGCGAGACGGCTGTCGGGGTTCATGCCCAGGATGTGGCCGCCCGGATAGCCGAAACGCAGATACCAGTTCGCGGGCACGGCCCCGGGGAATGTGATGGTGATCTGGCCCCAGAAGCCGCCCTGCCACCTGCTGGTGATCTTGTAGCTCAGCTGCGGCTGAACGACCGTGGTGCCCCCGGTGCCCCCCGGCTGCCCGGACGGGGCGGGCGAGCCCGCGCCCGCGCCCGCGGGCTTGGCGGCCGCGGACGGTGATGGGTCGAGCGCGGCGCCGCCAGCGCCGAACGGCTCAGGCTTCCCGGTGGGCAGGGCCTGGCGGCTGCAGCCATTCTGGCCGCACCGCAGGCCGCCCTGGCCGAGCGCCCCAGGGGCGACGTAGCTGAACACCGTCTGCATCGGGTAGGCGAGCACCGCCGCGACGACGACCCCGAGCCCGGCCGCGAAGGTAGGCGTCACCACCACGCGGCGCATGGCCGAGCCCCAGCGCCCGTAGGGCGCCTGGTACGACGCCGGGCTGCCATCGGGCCCTGGCGCCTGATGCCGGGAAACCGGCCTTTTACGGTGTCGTGCCATGAGGGGGTCGCTACCAAGCGTCGCCGCATCGTTGAGGGGTTAAATCTAAACCATCACGCGGCGTGTGCGATAGGTATGGACATTTAGTCGCCGAAGTGTTTCCATCCGGCCCGGCCGGTGACCTGTTTCCCGTCCACCAGCACCCCCTGACCCGCTCTAACCTGCCCGATTACGGTCCAGTGGGGCGGCAGCGCCCGGCCCGGCGGGAAGGTGGCGGCGAGCGCGTGGTCCTCACCGCCCGTGAGCATCCAGTCGAGCATGCGGTCGGCGCCAAGCGCACCGGCCGCGGTAGCCAGACCATGATGTTCGGGCAGCCGGGCGGTGTCGATGCCGATCTGGACGCCGCTTGCCCGGGCCAGGTGCCCGGCGTCGGCGAGCAGCCCGTCGCTCACGTCGATCATCGCCGTGGCCCCGAGCGCGGCGGCCTCGGGCCCGGCCGCGTAGCGCGGGGCGGGCCGGCGGTGCGCGGCGATCAGCGCCGCCGGCCCGGTCAGCCCCGCCTCGATCAGGGCCAGTCCCGCCGCGGACTCGCCAAGCACGCCCGCGTACGCGAGCACATCGCCCGGCCGGGCGCCCGAACGGGTCACCGGATCCCGGCCGCCCAGGTCACCAAGGGCGGTGACGGCAAGCATGATCACATCGGCGCTGGAGGTGTCCCCGCCCACCACCGTGGCACCGGCCCTGGCACACTCCCCGGCGAGGCCCGCCATCAGGTCGCGCGCCCAGGCCACGGTCACGTCCCCCGGGGCGGCGAAGCCCACCAGCAGGGCCACGGGATCCGCGCCCATCGCGGCGACGTCGGCGAGGTTCTGCGCGGCGGCCTTGGCGCCGATGTCCGCCGGGCCGGACCAGTCGCGGCGGAAATGCCGCCCCTCGATCAGCAGGTCGGTGGTGGCCACCACCCGGCCGTCCGGCGCCGCCAGCACCGCGGCGTCGTCCCCGATCCCGACGATCGTCCGGTCACCGCGCGGAAGCCCCGCCGCGATCGCCTCGATCAGGCCGAACTCGCCGAGGTCAGAGATGGTCACGAGAACCCCCGGGCGAGGTATGGCATGTCCGGTCTGCCCGCGATGCCGGGAAGCCGGCTTTCTCCACCCGGGGAAAAGGAACCCGGGCTTGGAGACAGTCTCTTACGGTAGCGTTGGCCATTCCGGACCCAGGCGCGAGCCCCGGGAGGACGGCATGGTGCAGGCGTACATTCTCGTTCAGACAGAAGTCGGCAAGGCTGCCGAGGTCGCTATTCGCATCGGTGAGCTCTCGGGTGTCACCCAGGCGGAGGACGTCACCGGGCCATACGACGTGATCGTCCGGGCCGAGGCGGAGAATGTCGATGATCTGGGCCGCCTCGTGGTGGCCAAAATTCAGTCCGTGCCAGGTATTACGAGAACACTGACCTGTCCCATCGTGCATATCTAGGGACCAGGTCCAGGCGCCAGGCAGAAAGCAAGCGACCCGGTCCAGGGCTTGGCCCTGGACCGGGTCGCTGTGCTGGCCTGGTTCTGGCCGGCCCGGACCCGGGTCGGCCAGAACCGGTGTCGATCACCCGGGATCGTAGGCGTACGGCGCGGTATCCGGCTTCGGCGCCCGGATCCTCGAGTGGACCGCGGCCGCGCCCTTGGTGGTGACCGTGAGACCGGTATAGATGCCCGGGGTCGGCGGGTCGCTCCACTCGTTGGTGCCGTCGGTGGCGTAGAAGGCGAAGTCATGGCTGCCGGAGGGCAGGGTGAGCGTCGCCTGGTACAGCGCACCGCTGGCCGGGTTGCCCGAGATCAGGGTCATCGGGTGCGAGGTCCCGTTCACCACCACGTCCACCCCGGTCGCCGGGTCGGGGCCGGTGTAGGTCGTGGAGAAGGTGAAGTTGGTGGACGTCGTGCCCGACTTCGGCGAGACCGAGGAGTTCTGCAGGTAGATCGGCGTGATGTCGACGCTGTACTTCTGGATCGTCTGCAGCCCGCTGCCATCGTCGAACTGCAACGTGAAGTAGTGCGTCCCCTGGGTCAGATGCGGCGTCGTGTACTGGTAGTGGATGCCCGTTTTGGCCGTGCCGCTCACCGCGTTCAGCGCGTGGATATTGTTATCAATGTCAATCTGCGCGGTGACCGGCGTCTTGCCGGCAGGTGACTTATAGGTGAGGCTGAAGGTGACCGGCTGGCCAAGCTGCTGCGCGCCATTGCCCGGGGTCACCTTGAACCCGGTGATGTTGTACGGCAGCACCTGCGGGCCGCTAAACGGAACGCTGTTCAGCGGCAGCTGCCAGGAATTGGTGCCGTCGCCGAATTGGAACGTATAAGTATGCGGCCCTGGCGTCAGCGTCGTTGTCGCCGTGTATTCGTCGAGCTTGCCAACCTTCTTTGCGAACGACATCGGGATCGTATTGGTGCCGTCGATGACCACGTTCTTGGTCGTCGGCGTCGCCGCGTTCTGGTACATGACCGCGAACGTGAAGGCCGTGCTCGGGCCGCCCGAGGGGGGTGACACCGTGCCCGCGTGGGAGCTGCCGACGGCCGCGCTGCCCACATTGGGCACCGAGAGCACGTTGGAGTAAGGCAGCTTGGCCTCGATCAGTTTCGGATCAGGTGTCTGCGCGAAGTTGAAGTAGTCCATGAGGTCCGAGGTAGCGGCCAGGCTGTCGCGCGCGCCCAGGCTGGGCAGGTTGAAAACCTCCTCGATGAACTTGTCGAACGAGGCGAACTCACCCTGCTGGGAGCTGATGTAGCCGGGCTTGGCCCACGGCGAGATGACCAGCAGCGGCACCCGGGGGCCCAGGCCGATGCCATCCACCTGTGGCGGCGGCACATGGTCATACCAGCCGCCGAAGTCATCCCAGGTGACGAAGATCGCCGTCGACTTCCACTCCGTGCTGTGCATGATCGCGTTCACGACCGAGGACACGAAGTTCTGCGCCGGCTGCGTCGGCTGCGGCGGGTGATCGGACTGGGAGTCCTCACCGGGGATCACGAAGCTGATGTTGGGCAGGTTGTTGGCCTTCGCGTCGGTGATGATCTGGGTGGAGGATTGCGTCGGGCTGTTCTTGGTGCTCTTGATGTACTGCGGCGCGTCCCACACCGGCGCGGTGCCGTAGTACTTCCAGGTCAGCCCCGCCGCCGTCGCTTCCTGGGGGATGGAGGGAATGCCGTAGCACGGCTGGCCGTACGATTCTTTGCCGCTGGCGTCGCGCTGGAGGACCACGTCGTTGGCCGGTGACAGGCAGCCGTGCACGTGGATCGTCTGGTCGTTGGTCCCGGTCTGCCCCGCGATCATCGCGATGTGGTTGGGCGTGCTGCTCGATGCGGCGTCGGTGTAGAAGTTCTCGCCGAGCCCGTAGTGCTGCGCGTACGCCCAGTAGACCGGGATGTCGGCCTTCCTGTACTGGACGTCGCCGAGCGGGTCGAAGCCGTCCATGGCCCCGCCGTCGATCGCGTATCTGGCCCGCGGGCCGGTGTGGTCGATGTCATGCGGGGCCGGGTTCGAGGCCGCCGGCAAGGTCTGGGCGTATTGCGCCCCGACCCCGGGGAATTGGCCAAAGTAATTATCGAAGGTGTGATTCTCCTCCATAATCACGACGACATGCTGAATAGGGTTGGTGGCGGCATGGTGTACCGTCGCACCCGCCATACCAGCAGCCACTACGCTCAGTACGGCACCGGCCGCCCCCACAGCCACCACCGCCGAATTAACCCGCCGCAATTTGCGCCTCCCGTTTCGGAACATTATTCGGGGTACGTTTATACGGATTCGGGGTACACTAATAGCAGAAATGTATACGTTTGTCAAATTCGCATACTAAATGCGTAGGAGGGCATTTTAGCATCTTCTAGGTAATATTTCCCCAAAACCAGGTGACCCCTTGGCCCCCGGCGTGCGGCACACAAGGGATGCTAGGCGCATGACCGGGACCAGCGATGCCACCATCCATGGCTGAACCGGCCGAGGCGGTGGCGGCGTTCGAGGCCCTGCTCACGCCGGAAGGCCAGGAACTGCTGCACCGGCTGCGCCACGAGGACCACCCGGCCGGGCTGCGGCTGGGCACGGAACTACGGGCCAGATACCCCGTGGCACTCGTCACCGCCGCGCTGGCCCAGCAGGAACTACGGCTGCGTGCCCGGGCGAAGTTCAGCCGCGCACTTGACATGTACTTCACCCGCCCCGGGCTCGAGCAGGCGTCGGCCGAGGTGATCGCGGGGCATCGTAGTGCCAGGTATGCGGGTGCCGGCCTGGTCGCCGACCTGTGCTGTGGCATCGGCGGGGACCTGGTCGCCCTGGCCGTCGGCCGCGGCGTGCTCGCGGTGGACCGCGACGGGCTGCACCTGCGCATGGCGCGGGCGAACGCGGACGTCTACGGCGTGGCGGCCGGCCTGTCCGCCGTGGCCGCGGACGTGCGCGAGGTGAGCCTCCGCGGCGTGGACGCGGTGTTCATCGACCCGGCCAGGCGGGCCGGCGGCCGGCGGCTGCGGACCGGGGACAGCGAACCGCCGCTGGACTGGTGTCTGGCACTGGCCGGGCAGGTCCCCCGGGTGGGGATCAAGGCCGCGCCCGGCCTGCCGCATGAGGCCGTGCCACCGGGCTGGGAACTTGAGTTCATCGCGATCGGCCGGGACCTGAAGGAAGCGGTCGCGTGGTCCCCGGCATTGGCCACCACCGCCACTAGGGCAACTGTGCTGCCCGGCGGGCACACGCTGACGCCGGGACCCGGCGGGCCGGTGCCGGTGCGCCCGCCCGGCGGCTTCCTGCTCGACCCGAACCCGGCGGTCACCAGGGCCGGGCTGGTGGAGGACCTGGCCCGCTCGGTGGGCGCCTGGAAGATCGATGACCAGATCGCGTTCCTGTCCGCCGACGCCCCGGTGCGCACCCCGTTCGCCCGCACGCTGCGGGTCATCGACTCCGCCCCGTGGGACCAGCGCAGGCTGCCCGCGAGGCTCCGCGCGCTCGACATCGGCGCGGCCGACATCCGCCGCCGGGGACTCGCGGGCGACGTCGACAGCCTGCACCGCCGGCTCCGGCTTTCCGGGTCGCGGCGGGCCACCGTGGTGATGACGCGGGTACGGGACCGGCCGTGGGGGCTGGTCTGCGTGGACGTCTAGATGAGCAGGGCGCAGCCGCGGACGCCGCGCTCAGGCCAGCAGGGCCGCCACCGCGGCAGTACGCAGTGCGGGCCCACGCCGAGATCGGCACCGAAGCCGGACGCCGCTCAGGCCAGCAGGGCCGCCACCGCGGCAATACGGCAGTGCGGGCCCACGCCGAGACCGGACACCGAAGCCGGACGCCGCTCAGGCCAGCAGGGCCGCCACCGCGGCAGTGCGCGGGCCCACGCCGAGGTCGGACGCCGCGCTCAGGTCGGGCGGCTGGTCCACGTCCCGGCGCAGGCTGGCCAGCCCGGGCAGGCTGAGCTCGGCCGCCCCGGCGGCCCGGTGCTGCTCGGCGGACCGCGGCCCGAACCGCGGCCAGAACCGCGCGCCCGGGCGGGCCGCGTACAGCGTGGTCCCCGTGCCGGACGCGTCGGGCACGAACGCGTGCTCCCAGTGCGCCGCCTCGCGCAGCCCCAGGTCAAGTTCGGCGGGGCGCAACGCGGGCAGGTCGGCCGCCAGCGCCCCGATGCCCGAGCCCGGCCAGCGCGCCGCCGCCATGGCCGCGCCGTGCCGCAGCGCCGGGTTGAGCCCCCTGCCCGGCTCGTCCCCGGTCACCACGGCACCGAGGCCGGCCAGCACTCGCGCCGCCGCCGCGTCGTCGGTCACCGCGATCACCCGGCCCACCACCGGGCAGGCCAGCGCCGCCGCGACCGTGTCCGCGGCCATCGCGAGCGCCAGCGCCTCCCGGTGCGGCCCGGCGAGGACGGCGAGGCGGGATTTGGCGCGGGCAAGTACCTTGACGGGAACCACCAGTGACCAGGTGAGTGGCGAGTCGGCCGGCTGCGCGGTCATACCGCGATCCTGCCTCGACACCGCGGCGCATGAACCGGGAGACTGGCCAGACGAGGACTCGGGAGGCGGCGCAGATGAGCGATCGCAGCAATCAGGATTACTCTCCGGGCGTTCGCCGCTTCACCACGATCGTCCTCCCCGCGCCGATCAAGTCGATCATGAAACGCGACTGGCACGGTCATGAGCACATCCCCCGCTCCGGTGGGGTAATCGTGGCCGCCAACCACCTCTCCTATGCGGACTGGGCCGCGATGGCCCTGTTCATCCACGAGGCGGGCCGGTACCCGGCCTTCCTCATCAAGTCTTCTGCGTTCAACGTCAAGGGGATCGGGCCATTCCTGCGCGCGGCCGGCCAGTTCCCGGTGAACCGCGGCGCCACGGACGCCGCGCTCGTCCTCAACGACGCCGAGCGCGGCCTGGCCAAGGGCGAATGCCTGATCTTCTACCCGGAGGGCACCGCCACCCGGGACCCCGATCTGTGGCCGATGGTGCCCAAGACCGGCGTGGCCCGGCTGGCGCTGACCACCGGCGCGCCGGTGATCCCGGTCGCCCAGTGGGGCACACAGGACATCCTCCCTTACGGGACCAAAAAGCTCAGCGTGGTGCCCAGGCACCTGGTGAAGATGCTGGCCGGCCCGCCGGTGGACCTGTCCGGGTACGAGGGCGAGCCGATGAGCCGGGATGTGCTGCGCGCCGCCTCGGCCAAGATCATGGCCGACATCACCGGCCTGCTCGCGCGGCTGCGCGACCAGGCGCCACCCGCGGTCCCCTACGACCCGGCGGCGGCGCGGCGGGCCGCCCGGCAGGCGGCCAAGGAATCGATGCAGAACGATACGACCGGGCAGGACGGGAATCCCGCCGCGAACCCGGATCCGGCGCCGGACACCCGGGGCGGGGATGAGCCGCAGGAGGCGAAGCCGGCGTGAAGGCTGCGGTCATGGGGGCCGGCCAGTGGGGAACGACGTTCGCGCAGGTGCTGTGCGACGCCGGAACCCACACCGAAGTGCTGGCGCGCAGTGCCGAGCTGGCCGAGGCGATCAACTCCAGCCACGAGAACGCCGAATACCTGCCCGGCATCGCGCTCGCCCCGGACCTGCACGCGACGGGGAACGCCGCGGAGGCACTGGCCGGCGCGGACGTGGTGGTCCTCGCCGTGCCCGCACAGACGCTGCGGGACAACCTCACCGCCTGGTGCCCGCTGCTGCCCCCCGAGGCGGCGCTGGTCAGCCTGATGAAGGGCATCGAGCACGGTACCCATCAGCGGATGAGCGAGGTGATCGGGGAGGTCACGGGCGCGGGCGCGGACCGGATCGCGGTCATCTCCGGGCCGAACCTGGCCCGTGAGATCGCCCAGCGCCAGTACGCCGCGACCGTGGTGGCCTGCGCCGAGGAAACCCTGGCCAAGACGCTGCAGCAGGCGTGCCACACGCCGTACTTCCGCCCGTACACCAACCCGGACGTCCTCGGGTGCGAGCTCGGCGGGGCGGTCAAGAACGTGATCGCGATCGCGGTCGGCATCGCCGTCGGCATGGGCCTGGGCGTCAACACCACCGCGATGCTGATCACCCGCGGGCTCGCCGAGATTTCCAGGCTCGGGGAGGTGCTCGGCGCGGACGCGCACACCTTCGCCGGCCTAGCGGGCATGGGAGACCTGGTGGCCACGTGCAGCTCCCCGCTGTCGCGCAACCGCACCTACGGGGAGAACCTGGGCCGCGGCCTGTCCCTGGCCGAGGCGGCGGCCAGCACGTCGCAGGTGACCGAGGGCGTGAAGTCGGCGGGCCCGGTGCTCGAACTGGCCCGTGCCCATGCCGTGGAGATGCCGATCACCGAGGTGGTGGCCGGGGTGACCAGCGGCCAGATCGACATCGGGCAGGCCGCCATGCTGCTCGCCTCACGCTCGGCCAAACCCGAGCGCTACGGCGTGTAATACCGGTTACTCCAGCGCGTACTCCACGGCTCGTGCGGGCCCGGTGGACCGGCCCCACGCCTGGGCCTTGTCGAATGCCGCGGCTCCGGTACGGGAGCGCAACGCGGCCAGGACCGCGTCGTCGTGCGGGACGCGCGGTATGTATGCGTGCAGCCAGCCGCTGCCGCCGCTCTCCAGCATCGAGCTGGCGGCCGTGAGCAGCCGGACGGCGCGCTCGGGGTTGTTCTGCAGGCTGGCCACCGCCGCCATGCCCTCGAGATAGTAGGCGGCGCTGGTTTCGTCTCCGGCCTCGGCCGCCACGGCAAGGCCTTCCTTCAGGTGCCCTGCCGCGCCCGCCAGATCGCCCTGGGCCCGGCTGGCGGCCGCCAGGTTGTAGAGGGAGACCAGGAAACCGAGCCGGTCCTGGCCCTCGCGCCCCGCGGCCAGGGCGGCTGAGAACTGCCGCGCTGGCCGCGGGGCGCGAGGG
>Ga0318514_10000646_pt1 | contig 10879 bp, 10 predicted proteins | sample GRESIP176b2f18_FD_203684 | JGI IMG/M metagenome (GOLD analysis project Ga0318514, IMG submission 203684) | Tropical soil microbial communities from Luquillo Experimental Forest, Puerto Rico - GRE.SIPMG.176b2f18 | ecosystem: Environmental > Terrestrial > Soil > Tropical forest > Bulk soil...
GTGGCGGCCGAGCTGCTCCGGCGCGGTGCGGGAAGGTATACGGCTGTGTCCGCTGGGACAGCGGTGCACATCAGCAGCGGGGACGATGACTAGTGAACCCACCACCGGGGAATGACAAGCAGGGCGGCGGCCGCCAGGCGAGCGGCTGGGTTGCCTTCGTCGGCGCGGGCCCCGGAGACGAGGGCCTGCTGACCGTGCGGGCGGCCGCGCTGCTGGCCAAGGCCGACCTGGTGGTGGCCAGTCCCGAGCTGCTGGCGCCACTCGGGCGGCTGGTGCGGCCGGAGGCAGGGACCGCGGACACCGACGCGCTGGCGCAGGACCCGCGGCTGCTGGTCAAGGCCGCCCGGGCCGGCCAGCACGTGGTCCGGCTGGTGCCCGGGGACCCGTTCCTGTTCGGCCAGGCCGCGGCCGAGGCCGCGGCCTGCGCCAAGGCGCGGGTGCCGTTCGAGGTGGTGCCGGGGGTGCCGACCGCCACCGCGGTTCCCGCCTACGCGGGCATCCCGCTGACGTCGGACGCGAGCGGTGACGTCAGGCTCATCCACGCCTCCGAGGTGAGCCGGGTGCAGGCCGGCCCGGGCAGCCTGGTGATCCTCGGCGCCGAAACCGGGCCCGCCGACCTGGCCAAGATGCTGGTGGCGGCTGGCTGGGCCGACACCACCCCGTTCGCGCTCACCTGGGACGGCACCACCACCGACCAGCACACCGTGGTCTGCACCCTCGGGTCGGTCGCCGCTGACCTGAAGGCCGCCGGGGTGAGCCTGCTCACCGCCCACGGGCCCGCGGTCGCGGTCGTCGGTGACGGGGTGGCCGCCCAGCGCGAGCTTTCCTGGTTCGAGACCAAGCCGCTGTTCGGCTGGCGGGTGCTGGTGCCGCGGACCAAGGAGCAGGCGGGCGAGGTGACCAGCCGGCTGCAGGCCTGGGGCGCGGTGCCAGAGCAGGTGCCGACGATCGCGGTCGAGCCGCCCCGGACGCCGCAGCAGATGGAACGCGCCGTCAAGGGCCTGGTGACCGGCCGGTACCAGTGGATCGCGTTCACGTCGGTGAACGCCGTCCGCGCCGTACGGGAGAAGTTCGAGGAGTACGGGCTGGACGCGCGCGCCTTCGCCGGCATCAAGGTGGCCGCGGTCGGCGAGCAGACGGCGGCCGCGCTGCGCGCGTTCGGCATCATGCCCGACCTGGTCCCGGACGCCAAGCAGTCCGCCGAGGGCCTGGCTGACGTCTGGCCGGCCTACGACGACGTGCTCGACCCGATCAACCGGGTCCTGCTGCCACGCGCGGACATCGCCACGGAGAGCCTGCTGGCCAGGCTGACCAGCCTCGGCTGGGAGGCCGAGGATGTCACCGCCTACCGGACCGTGCGCGCCGCGCCCCCGCCCGCGCCGGTCCGCGAGGCGATCAAGGGCGGCGGCTTCGACGCGGTGTTGTTCACCTCCTCCTCCACCGTGCGGAACCTGATCGGGATCGCCGGCAAGCCGCACGCGGTGACGGTGATCGCGGTGATCGGGCCGGAGACGGCGAAGACCGCCGCCGAATTCGGCCTGCGGGTGGACGTGATGGCTCCCCGGCCTTCGGTGACCGCCCTGGTCGACGCGCTGGCCGAGCACGGCGCGGGGCTGCGCGACGCCGCGGTTGCGGCGGGCGAGCCGGTACGCAGGCCCAGTGAGCGCCGCCGCGGCGCCCGCCGCCGGATCAGGTAGCCCGGATCAGGGAGCGCGGCGCCCGCCGCCGATCAGACAGGAGTCCCGATGAGCGCCGGATTCCCCGTGGCCCGCCCCCGCAGGCTCCGCCGGACCGCGGCCCTGCGGCGCCTGGTCGCGCCGGGCAGCGTGCGGGCCGCCGACCTGGTCCTGCCGCTGTTCGTCAAGGAGGGCATCGCCGAGCCGCGCCCGGTCGACTCGATGCCGGGCGTGCTGCAGCACACCAGGGACAGCCTGCGCAAGGCGGCCGTCGAGGCGGTGGACGCCGGGGTCGGCGGGCTCATCCTGTTCGGCATCCCGGCGGCCAAGGACGCGCGCGGCTCGGCCGCCGACGACCCGGCCGGCATCATCCAGCTCGCCCTGGGCGACCTGGCCGCCGAGGTCGGCCAGGACACCGTGCTCCTGGCCGACCTGTGCCTGTGCGAGTACACCGATCACGGGCACTGCGGCGTGCTCACGCCGTCCCGCGAGGTGGACAACGACGCCACCCTGGAGCGCTACGCCTCGGCCGCGGTCGCCCAGGCGGCGGCCGGCGCGCACGTGGTGGCGCCGAGCGGGATGATGGACGGCCAGGTGGCCGCGATCAGGGCGGCGCTGGACGAGGCCGGCTTCGGCGAGGTCGCGATCTGCGCGTACTCGGCCAAGTACGCCTCGGCCTTCTACGGGCCGTTCCGTGACGCGGCCGAGGGCGCGCCGCAGTTCGGCGACCGCGCCTCCTACCAGCAGGACCTGGGCAACCCGGGCGAGGCGCTGCGGGAAGTGCTGCTGGACGTGGACGAAGGTGCCGACATCGTCATGGTCAAGCCCGCCCTGGCGTACCTGGACGTGATCAGCCGGGTGGCCGCGGCCGTGCCGCTGCCGGTCGCTGCCTACCAGGTCAGCGGCGAGTACGCGATGGTGGAGGCGGCGGCGAGGAACGGCTGGCTGGACCGCGACCGGGTGATCATGGAGACGCTCACCGCGATCCGCCGGGCGGGCGCCAGCATCATCTTGACCTACTGGGCCACCGAGGTGGCCCGCCGCGTACGCTGAGGCCGCGGCGGGGCCGGGCCCGCCCGGCCCGGTCACCGCGGCGTCTCTGTTGGGCAACGCCTCGGTCTCGTCCCGGGGGTAGGTGGCAGGCCGGAACGAACGCCCGGGCATTATCGGTGGAACAGGACCGGGCCGAGCAGAAGTGGAGCCGACGGTGGAGGCGGTACTGCGCCGGGGCCGACGCAGGGCCGTCGGGCGGATGATGGCGGCGGCCGCCGAGTACGCCGCCATGGGCTGGCCGGTGTGCGCAGGCGCCTACCCGCCGGGCCGCTCGCGCCACGGGGAGGCGCTGCGGGCCTGTTCCTGCGACCGGGTCGGCTGTCCCGACCCCGGCGCGCACCCGGTGTCCCCGGCCTGGCAGGCCCAGGCCAGCGTGGACCCCCGCCTGGTGACGCAATGGTGGATGGCCCAGCCCGAGGGCAACATCATCCTGGTCACCGGCCGGGTATTCGATGTCCTGGACGTGCCCGCCGCGGCGGGGGCCGCGGCGCTGGCCCTCATGGAGCGGTCGGCGATCCGGCCCGGTCCCGTCGCGATCAGCGCGGGGAACCGGGCCCTGTTTTTTGTGACGACCCGCGGCGCGCCGGCCGACGAATACGAATGGTGGTCCTGCCATCTTGACTGCGAGCCCGAGATGAACCCAGAGGTGGCCGGGCTGCGCTGGCACTGCCGGAACAGCTACGTGCTCGCCCCGCCGTCACGGGACGGCAACGCGCTCAAGGCGCACTGGGTGCGCCCGCCGGACGGCCGGCCGCTGCCGGACGGGCTCCGGCTGCTCGGGTTCCTGGCCGACGCCTGCGAGGAGGCGGCCCGATGACATCAGACTCAGCCGAGCTGTTCGCGCGGGCCTGCGCCGTCGCGCCGGGCGGGGTGAACTCGCCGGTGCGGGCGTTCGGCGCGGTGGGCGGCACGCCGGTGTTCATGGCGTCCGGGCACGGCGCGTACCTGACCGACGTCGCCGGGCGCGAGTACGTCGACCTGGTCTGCTCCTGGGGGCCGATGATCCTGGGGCACGCGCACCCGGCCGTCACCGAGGCCGTGCGCCAGGCCCTGGCGCACGGGACGTCGTTCGGGACGGCGACGCCCGGCGAGGTGGCGCTGGCCGAGGAGCTGACCGCGCGTACTCCGGTGGAGAAGGTCCGCCTGGTCAGCTCGGGCACCGAGGCAACCATGTCGGCGCTGCGCCTGGCCCGGGGCTTCACCGGCCGGCGCATGGTGGTCAAGTTCGCCGGCTGCTACCACGGCCACGTGGACGCGCTGCTCGCGGCGGCCGGGTCGGGCGTCGCGACCTTCGGGCTGCCCGACTCGCCCGGGGTGACCGGGGCGGCGGCCGCCGACACGCTGGTCCTGCCCTACAACGACGCCGAGGCGGTCCGGCAGGCGTTCGCGGCCCACGGGGACCAGATCGCCTGCGTGATCACCGAGGCTTGCCCGGCGAACATGGGAGTGGTGCCGCCCGCCGAGGGCTTCAACGAGTTCCTGGCCGCGAGCTGCCGCGAGCACGGGGCGCTGCTGATCATGGACGAGGTGCTGACCGGGTTCCGGGTCACCGGCTCCGGGTGGTACGGGCGCGAGGGCGTGGCCGGCGACCTGATGACGTTCGGCAAGGTGATGGGCGGCGGGCTGCCCGCGGCGGCGTTCGGCGGGCGCGCAGAGATCATGGACCGGCTGGCCCCGGCCGGGCCGGTGTACCAGGCGGGCACGCTGTCCGGCAACCCGCTGGCCACCGCGGCCGGGCTGGCCACCCTGCGGGAATGCAGGCCCGAGGTGTACGCGCGGGTGGACAAGGCCGCCGCGGCCGTCGCCGGGCTGGCCGCCGACGCGCTGGCCGCCGAGGGGGTGCCGTTCCGGCTCCAGGAGGCGGGCAGCCTGTTCTCGGTGTTCCTCGGCGTCAGCGGGCCGGTTCCGGACTTCGCCCAGGCCCGCGGCCAGTCGCCCGCCGCGTACGCCGCGTTCTTCCACGCGATGCTCAGCCAGGGCGTCTACCTGCCGCCGTCACCGTACGAGGCCTGGTTCCTGTCCGCGGCGCACGACGACGCGGCCATCGGCCGGATCGCCGACGCGCTGCCTGCCGCGGCCCGGGCCGCGGCGGGCGCACTGGACTGAACGCGGTGGTCGCAGTCGGTGCCAGGGTGATCACAGCCCCGGGCGATAGGCTGGGCGGCCTATGAGCGAGAAACCCGACACGGTCGTGCATCTGGTGCGCCACGGCGAGGTGGAGAACCCGCACCGGGTGCTGTACGGGCGCAGGCCCGGGTTCCATCTGTCGGCCGACGGCCGGGTGCAGGCCAAGGCGGTGGCCGACTTCCTGGCCGGCCGCGACGTGACCGTGCTGCGGTCGTCGCCCCTGGAGCGGGCGCTGGAGACGGCCGAGCCGCTGTCCGCGGAGTTCGGCCTCGCGGTCGTCGTGGACGAGCGGCTGATCGAGCCGTGGAACCACTTCGAGGGGATGACGTTCGGCGTCGGGGACGGCTCGCTGCGCCAGCCCCGGCACTGGCGGCACCTGCGGAACCCGTTCCGGCCGTCGTGGGGCGAGCCGTACGGCGAGGTGGAGGCCAGGATGCGGGCCGCGCTGCACGACGCGGCCGACGCGGCGCGCGGGCACGAGGCGGCCTGCGTCAGCCACCAGCTGCCGATCTGGGTCACCCGCCGCAGCGTCGAAGGCCGCAGGCTCTGGCACGACCCGCGCCGCCGGCAGTGTGCCCTGGGCAGCGTGACCAGCTTCAGCTTCCGCGCGGAGCAGGTGATCGGGGTGAGCTACGCCGAGCCCGCAGGCGCCGGGCGCGGGCAGGTGGCGGGGGCCTGATGCCGCCCCACTTCCGCCGCGCTGCGGGGGATCCGGCACAATGGGGCACGATACTACTGCGTGTAGGAGATCACCTAGTGCGCCGCCCGTCTCGTTCCGCGCGCCGCGCCGTCCTCGGCGCGGCCGCTGCCGCTGCCGCTGCCCTAGCGCTCGGCGCGGCGGCCTGCGGCGGCGGCGCGACCGCGCAGGACACCGCGGTCGGCAACGGCAGCAGCTTCGTAGCCGGAACCTACGGCACCACGGTGTTCCAGGCCGGGTCCCGCCCCGAGGCACCGCAGGTCCTCGGGACCACGCTGGCCGGCGGCAGGTTCCGGCTTTCCGCCGACCGGGGCGCCGTGGTGGTCATGAACTTCTGGGGATCCTGGTGTACGCCCTGCCGCGAGGAGGCGCCGGCGCTCGGCGCGCTCGCCCGGCAGTTCTCCGGGTCCGGCGTGCGATTCCTCGGCGTGGACATCAGGGACGACCCGGCCAGCGCCGAGGCGTTCATGCGCACGTACCGGATCGGCTATCCGAGCCTGAACGACCCGAACGACCTGATCGCCCTGGATTTCAGGGCGACGGCACCGCCCGCGGGCATTCCCACCACGCTGGTCATCGACCGCAGCGGGCGGATCGCGGCGCGGGTCATCGGCCCGGTGTCCTATGACGGCCTCAAGGCGCTGATCACGCGGGCCGCGGGGCGTACGTGACCCGGCTGCGCATCCCCCCCGAAGCCGAGCCGGAGACGTCGGCCGCCGACGAGTCCACGGCCCGGGAGGGCTTCGACGACGCCGAGCGCGCCGCGCCGGCCGCCCGCAGGCCGGCCGGCCCCCGTCTCGGCGTCACGGGCTGGCTGCGGTGGGGCTGGCGGACCCTGACGTCGATGCGCACCGCGCTGGTGCTGCTATTCCTGCTCGCCGCCGGGAGCATACCGGGGTCGCTGCTGCCGCAGGACGGGACCAACCCCGCCGGGGTGTCGCAGTACTACGCCTCGCACCCGCTGCTGGCCAGGATCCTGGGCCGCCTGTCCCTGTTCAACGTGTTCGGCGCGCCGTGGTTCGCCGCGATCTACCTGCTGCTGTTCGCGTCGCTGCTAGGGTGCGTGCTGCCCCGGACGCTGCGCCTGGCCGGGTCCGCGCGGCAGCCGCCGCCGAAGGCGCCGCGCCACCTGAGCAGGCTCCCGTTCGCGGTCAGCTACACCACGGCCCTCGCGCCCGAGACGGCGCTGCAGGCGGCGGCCAAGGCGCTGTCGGCCCGGCGGTTCCGGGTGCGCACCGGCCCGGGCTGGGTGGCCGCGGAAAAGGGGTACCTGCGGGAAGCGGGCAACCTGCTTTTCCACATCGCGCTGCTCGGCTGCCTGGTGTCGATCGGGCTCGGCGGGCTGTTCGGCTACCGGGCCGACCGGCTGCTGGTGGCCGGAACCTCGTTCTCCAACACCGTGACCGCGCTGGACGAGTTTCACCCGGGCCGCCTGGTGTCCCCGGGCGACCTGCAGCCGTTCACGGTGGCGCTGGACCGCTTCAGCGCCTCGTACGTGACCTCGGGCCCGCTAACCGGGCAGCCCTCGTCGTTCAATGCGGCGATCCGCTACTCGGCCACCCCGCAGGGCCCGGCGCGCAGCTACACGCTGACCGTCAACCACCCGCTGGTCGTGGACGGCGTCCGGGTTTTCCTGATCGGCCACGGCTACGCCCCGGTGTTCCGGGTCACCGACGGCACCGGGCACGTGGTCTTCGACGGGGCCGTCCCGTTCATCCCGGTCGAGACCTCCGGCCTCACGTCGGAGGGCGCGATCAAGGTTCCGGACGCGAATCCGGAGCAGCTCGGCTTCGTCGGGCTGTTCCTGCCGACCGCCGTGGACGCGGGCGGGCGGCTGGCGTCGGCTTTCCCCGCGCCGCTGCGCCCGGTGGTGAGCCTGGTCTCGTACGCCGGCAACCTGGGCATGAGCTCCGGGCCGCCGCAGTCGGTGTACTCGCTGAACACCGCGGGGCTGCGCCGGCTGCCGATCGCGCCGCAGCCCCTGGTCCCGGGCCAGTCGATGAAGCTCCCCGACGGCCTGGGGACGCTCACCTACACCGGGTACCGGCAGTGGATCAGCCTCGCGATCACCTACGACCCCGGGCAGCTGCCCGCCCTGATATCGGGGGGCGCGGTCCTGGCCGGGCTGCTCCTGTCCTTCCTGGTCCGGCGGCGCCGGGTGTTCGTGCGGGCCCGGGCGGTGGACGGGGCGGCCGGTCAGCCGGGTGAACCCGCCGCGAGCGTCGTCGACCTGGCCGGGCTGACCCGCTCCGACGCGGCGGGCGGGTTCGAGGACGAGTTCTCCGGCCTGGCCGCCGAGATCAGGACCCTGCACCAGGGCCGTTCCGACGGGCCTGCCCCTGAACGCGCCGGCCCGGCTCCAACCGACCCCCATCCACCCGACGGGGAGTGAGGCTCACGTGCCTATCAACACCGGACTCGCCGACGTCAGCAACGATTTCCTGCTGGCCGCGGTCGTCATCTACGCCCTCGCGATGCTGGCCTACGCCTGTGACTTCGCGTTCGGCCGCCAGCAGGCCCGGGTCACGAGCCGCGCCCCGGCGCCCGCGCTGGTGGGCGCCGCGTCGGCCGAAGCCGGGGCGGGTATCCAGGCGGAGGCCGCGACCGGTGCCCCGGCCGGAGCCGGGGCGGGGCCCGGCGCTCGGGCCGAGGTTACCGGGGGCGGCAGCGCCGCGGCAGGCCGGGACAGTGCGGGCCGGGACAGTGCGGGCCCGGACCGGGTGGGCCGCTGGGTGACCATCGCGGTGGCGCTGACCTGCGCCGGCCTCGCCGCGCACACGACCGGCGTCGTCTTGCGGGGCCTGTCGGTGCACCGGCTCCCCTGGGGCGACATGTACGAGTTCGTGACCGCGCTCACCTGCGTGGCCGTCGCGTTCTTCCTGGCCGTCATGATCCGGTACCGGGCCTATTACCTGGGCTTGTTCGTCATGGTCGCGGTGGTCCTGGTGCTCGGGCTGGCCGAGACCGTCATCTACACCCCGGCCGGGCCGCTGGTTCCCGCGCTGCAGTCCTACTGGCTGGCCATCCACGTGACCGCGATGACCCTGGCCACCGGGGTGTTCTTCGTGGCCGCGGTGATCGGGATCACGTACCTGTTCGTCGACCGGCATGCCCGGCAGGTCGCGGCGGGCCGGCCGGCCGGCGCGGACGGGATCCTCCGCAGGCTGCCCGGTCCCGAGGCGCTCGACCGGCTCGCCTACCGGACCGTGGTGTTCGGCTTCCCGATCTGGACCTTCGGCGTCATGGCCGGGGCGATCTGGGCCGACCGGGCCTGGGGCAGCTACTGGAGCTGGGATCCCACCGAGACCTGGGCGTTCATCACCTGGGTGGTGTACGCGTGCTTCCTGCACGCGCGGGCGACCGCGGGATGGCGGGGCAGGCGGGCGGCGTACATCCAGCTCGTCGGCTTCGGCTGCGTGCTGTTCAACGTGCTCGTGGTGAGCCTGGTCGTCCCCGGGCTGCACTCCTACGCCGGGCTGACCTGAGCCCGGCGGCCCGCCCGGCGCCCGCGATGGGTCAGGCGCCGTGGCCGTGGTCGCGGGGGCGGCGGATCCTGCGCGCCAGTTCCTGCAGGAATTCCGGGTCGTCGTCCGGGCCCGTGGCCCGGTGCGGGGCCTCGCCCGCCCGGAGCGCGGCGGGACCCGGCGAGGTCTCGATGCCCGGGTCGATGCCCCGGCCGGCCGGGTGACGCCGGAGCGCGTCCTGCGGGCCGAAAGACGGCGCGCCCTCCAGGTGCCAGGGCCGCATCGTCCGCCGCCGCCGGTCCGGCCGCCCGGCCACCAGCCAGGCCGCGGCGCCGAAGAAACTCACTGTCACCAGGCCGAGGACCACGCCCACGAACAGCATGGCCGCAGCCTAGCCGGAAGGCCGCTCCGGCTGCGGTCAATTTGGGCCGTGTCCTCCGGGATCGTCCCGGCGGACCTTAATAAGTTACATTCAGTAACCCGACGTGGGATCGCGAGGATCGTCGTAGCCTGGCGCTTATCGACCCTGGGGAGACACGATATGCGGCTGTGGTTACTCGATCGCTGGCGTCGCTTCCGCCGCTCGCTTCGGCGCCGCGGGACTGACCAGGTCGAGGCGGACCAGGTCAGAGTGCGTGACCGGGACGACACGACCGCCAGGCCCGGGGCCGGGCCGCCGGGAACGCCCGGGGTCCCCGGCGCCCACCGCCGGGTCAGCGGCCCCCGGCCCGTGGCCTCGCGCGCCGACACGAACCAGCCCGGAGCCTCCGGCGCGCGGCCGGGGCCGCCGGGAAACTCGGCGGACCCGGCCGCCACGGCGTCCCCGGGCACGTCCACGCAGGTCGGCCGTACGGGACGGTCGGCCGGGCACGCCCTGCCGCGCCGTTGGGGGATCGCCAGGGCGGCGACGCGGGCGGCGCCCAGGGCCGACGCGGCGGCCGAGCCGGCCCGGCCGTCGTCCCGGGCGGACCGCCGTGCCGCGGCCCCGAGGCCTCCGTGGTACGAGATCGCGCAGAGTAACCGGACGGCGGTCGGCCGGAGGCACTGCGGGCACCTCGAGCCGCTGGTCCACCGGGAGTGGGCCGAGGACGTCATCCCCGCGCCCGAGGTCGTGCGGGCCATCGACCGGCTGGCCGAGCTGCCACAGCTGATCAAGTCGAAGCTGGCGGCCGGGCTGGACGCGATCCACGTCGGCATGGGCGGCGTCCCCAACCTGGACGACATGGGGCGCCTGTCCGGGGTCCCGCTGCCGTCCGGGCGGGCGACCTGGGACGCGTGCGCGGGCGCCTACGGTGAGCGCAAGATCATAGTCGGCTCCAGGCCGTCGCCGTCGCCAGACGTCATGTGCCATGAGATCGGGCACGCGCTGGATGACATCGACGGCGTTGACGACCAATGGCAATCTGACTCCGCGGAGTTCGAGGCTCTCTACGACCAGTGCCTGCCGCACATGGTGAGCGCGTTTCACCGGCAGCCGGGGCTCCTCGGCCGCCGGGAGTTCTTCGCGGACGCGTTCGCCGCGATTGCCTCCCGGCAGCGGCCCGCCCTGGTGGAAATGCTCGGCGGCGACACCAGGACGGCGCTGAACGTGATGCTTTACTTCAACGTCCGCTACGGCATCTAGGGTGGAACAGGCGATGTACGTGATACGGCTGCCCAACGGCAATCTCTTGGTCCCCGAGTCCGCGACCGCCGACGGCGGCAGAATCATCAGCGACGCCTACGTGGAGATCGGCCCGGACGATGCCGATTACGAGCGTCTCAGCGAGCAGGCGCTGACGCAGGAGGAGTTCGACGAGCGCCGCAGGCGCTGGCAGGAGGGGGACGAGTCACTGCGCAGGCAGTTCCTTGACTTCCTCGCC
>Ga0318514_10000657_pt1 | contig 10806 bp, 10 predicted proteins | sample GRESIP176b2f18_FD_203684 | JGI IMG/M metagenome (GOLD analysis project Ga0318514, IMG submission 203684) | Tropical soil microbial communities from Luquillo Experimental Forest, Puerto Rico - GRE.SIPMG.176b2f18 | ecosystem: Environmental > Terrestrial > Soil > Tropical forest > Bulk soil...
GCTTCGCTTTGCCGTCCCCGGCGCAGGCCGGTATCCTTACCTGACGTCCATGAGCATCAGCATGCCCAGGGTGCCTCGCTTAGTGTGAGGCCGTGTGGCGGCCGGTGCGGCGGACTCCCTCGCTGCCGGGCTCGCCCAGGGCGCGGGTCCGGAACAGGTCCCACAAATGAAGGCTTACGACTGTGCGCACTTTCAGCCCCAAGGCCGCTGACATCCAGCGTCAGTGGCACGTCATCGACGCCTCTGATGTCGTGCTCGGCCGCCTGGCCAGCCATGTGGCAATCCTGTTGCGGGGCAAGCACAAGCCCATCTATGCGCCGCACCTGGACACGGGCGACTTCGTCATCGTGGTCAACGCCGAGAAGGTCGCGCTGACCGGCAACAAGCTCGCCGACAAGCGGGCCTACCGGCACTCGGGCTACCCGGGCGGCATCAGCTCGGTGACCTACGGCGAACTGCTCGCCAAGCGCCCGGAGCGGCTGGTGGAGAACGCCGTCAAGGGCATGCTGCCCAAGAACACGCTGGGCCGGCATATGCTGCGCAAGCTCAAGGTGTACGCCGGGCCTGACCACCCGCACCAGGCGCAGCAGCCGACCCCCTTTACCATTACCCAGGTCGCACAGCCGGCCGGGGCACCGTCCGCGAGCGCCAAGTAGCGCTCCGGACACAGCGATAACCAGGCTTGCGACGAGAGCCGATGACTGAGCGCGAGGAAGGTACCGTGGCCGAGTCCACAAGCACGCAGGAAGCAGAAGAGGGCGTGCAGCTGGAGGAAGACGCCGAAGCGAACGTGTCGGAGTACACCACCGAGTCGGCACCGGAAGGGGGCCGCCGGCCGGCGGCACGGCCGGTGGTGACCGGCAAGGCGATGGGTACCGGCCGGCGCAAGGAAGCCATCGCGCGGGTCCGGATCGCGCCGGGCACCGGGCAGTGGCTGGTCAACGACCGGCCGCTGGAGAAGTTCTTCCCGAACAAGGTGCACCAGCAGCTGATCAGCGAGCCGCTGGTGACCCTCGGCGCGGAAGATCAGTTCGACGTGATCGCACGGGTCTCCGGGGGCGGTGTCACCGGGCAGGCTGGCGCGCTGCGGCTGGGGATCGCGCGCGCGCTCACGCTGGTGGATCCGGAGAACCGCGCCACCCTGAAGCGGGCTGGCTTCCTGACCCGTGACGCCCGGGTCAAGGAGCGCAAGAAGTACGGGCTGAAGAAGGCCCGGAAGGCGCCGCAGTACTCCAAGCGCTAGCGCCGCCCGGAATCAGAGGGCATCAACATTTCCGGCGACAGCAGCACGCCGACAACGGGGGAACGTTCCATGGGCCGGCTGTTCGGCACGGACGGCGTTCGAGGAGTTGCAGGCGAGGATCTGACTAGTCAGCTGGCCATGGATCTCGCGGCCGCTGCCGCCGGAATGCTGCAGGAGATGCGGGCCGCCACGGCCAGCAAGAGCAACGGCGGCCGCCTGGTGGCCGTGGTGGGCCGCGACCCGCGGGCCTCCGGTGAGTTCCTTGAGGCTGCCGTGGTGGCGGGCCTGGCCGGCGCCGGGGTGGACGTGCTGCGCCTTGGCGTCATCCCGACGCCCGGCGTGGCCTACCTGACCGCCGCGCTCGGGGCCGACCTCGGGGTCATGCTGTCCGCCAGCCACAACCCCGCGCCCGACAACGGGATCAAGCTGTTCGCCCGGGGCGGGTTCAAGCTGCCCGATGCCGCGGAAGACGAGATCGAGGTGCGGATGGCGCGCCCCGGCCGGGCCCGGGGCCTGCCCGCCGGCGGCTTTGGCCGGGTCCGTGACGCGATCGGCGAGCGTGAGCGTTACCTCGCTCACCTGCTGGCCTCCCAGCCCGGCACAAGGAAGCTGAGCGCCGCGTACGTGGCACCTGCCGTGGAGCACGACGCCCCGGCGCTGGCCGGGATGCGCGTGGTGGTGGACTGTGCGCACGGCGCCGCCTCGGCGCTGGCACCCGAACTGCTGCGGCGGGCCGGGGCCGAGGTGATCGCGATCGGCGCCGAGCCCGACGGCGAGAACATCAACGAAGACTGTGGCTCCACGCACCTGGAGACGCTGTCGGCGGCGGTGACCAAGCACGGGGCGGATGCCGGGATCGCGCACGACGGCGACGCCGACCGCTGCCTGGCGGTGGACGCCACCGGCGAGATCATCGACGGTGACCAGATCCTGGCCGTGCTCGCACTTGAGCTCAAGGCCCGCGGCCTGCTGGCCGGCGACACCGTGGTGGCCACGGTCATGTCCAACCTGGGCTTCCGCAAGGCCATGGCGACGGCCGGGATCACCGTGGTGGAGACCGCGGTGGGCGACCGTTATGTGCTCGAGGCGATGCAGGCCGGGCACCTCGTGCTCGGCGGCGAGCAGTCCGGGCACATCATCATGCTCGACCACGCCACCACCGGCGACGGCATGCTCACCGCGCTGCACCTGCTGGGGGCGGCCGCCCGGCAGCGGATCGCCCTGGCTGACCTGGCCGGGGTGATGACGCGGTATCCGCAGGTGCTCGTGAACGTCGCCGGGGTGAACAAGGAGCGCGCCGCCAGGTCGCCGGAACTGGCCACGGCGGTCGCCGCGGCGCAGGCGGAACTGGGCGCGGCAGGCCGCGTTCTGGTCCGGCCGAGCGGCACCGAGCCCACCGTGCGGGTGATGGTCGAGGCGACCGACCACGAGCACGCCCAGCGCCTCGCGGACGGCCTCGCCGCCGTCATCCGGTCCGCGTCCTGACCGCGCAGGCCAGCCGCGAGGACAGTGCCCACGGAAAGGCAAAGCCGGGTAAATGGCCATGCCATGGATATTCGCCGGTTTGCCGAATATCGCCAATGGCCGCCGGTTTGCCGCCGCGGACGGCCATTAAGCCCGGCGCGGGTATCACGCGGGCCGGATGGCAAGGAAGTGGCACCGGTGGCGTGGCAGGCTTGGGGAGTGATCGTTGGCATCGGCGTCGACCTGGTCGACATCGCCCGCTTGGAGCAGGCGCTGCGCCGCACCCCCGCGCTCGCGGAGCGGCTGTTCACCGAAGGCGAACGTGCCAGGCCGCCCGCCTCGCTGGCCGCGTGCTTCGCCGCCAAGGAAGCGGTGGCCAAGGCGCTCGGCGCCCCGGCAGGCCTGCGCTGGGCCGATGTCGAGGTCGGGCACGATCGCGCGGGCCGGCCCGAGTTGACCGTGCGGGGCACCGTGGCGGACGCCGCGGGCCGCCTGGGGGTGCGCCGGTGGCACGTATCCCTGACCCACGACGGAGGAGTCAGCGTGGCATTCGTGGTGGCCGAGGCATGAGGAACGCGCACGCCGTCGCCGACGTCAGGGCCGCCGAGCAGGCCCTCATGGCCGGCCTCCCGCCCGGGGCGCTGATGCAGCGCGCCGCGGCCGGGCTGGCGGCGGTCTGCGCCGGGCTGCTGCCACGGGTCTACGGTTCCCGCGTGGTGGTGCTGGCCGGCAGCGGGGACAACGGCGGCGACGCGCTGTACGCGGGAGCCAGGCTGGCCCGCCGCGGCGCCCGGGTGGTGGCGGTCGCCGCGGGCAGCCGGGTACACGAGGCAGGCGCCGCCGCGCTGCGGACCGCGGGCGGGCAGGTGACCGGGCCCGGCGCCGCGGGCCTGGAGGCCACGATGCACGCCGCGGACCTGGTGCTCGACGGCCTGCTCGGCATCGGCGGGCGGGGTGGCCTGCGGGAGCCGCAAGCCACGCTCGCCGCCCTGGCGGAGAAGGCGCGCGGGAGCGGCACCACGGTGGTCGCGGTGGACCTGCCCAGCGGGGTGGACGCCGACACCGGCGAGGTGACCGGGGCGGCGGTCCGCGCCGACGTCACGGTCACGTTCGGCACCTGGAAGATGGGCCTGCTGATCGACCCGGGCGCCGCACACACCGGCCTGGCCCATCTGGTGGACATCGGCCTCACACCGCACCTGCCCGCGCCCGCCGCGGCCGCCTACGCCGCGGCGGACGTGGCCGCGCTGCTGCCGAGGCCAGGACGCGAGTCGGACAAGTACCGCCGCGGGGTCCTCGGCATCGTGGCGGGCAGCGACCGGTTCACCGGGGCCGCGGCGCTCGCCGTGGGCGGGGCGCTGCGCGGCGGTGCGGGCATGGTGCGCGTGGTGACCGCCCCGGTGGCTGCGGCCGTGGTCCGGCAGCACTGGCCGGAGGCGGTCATCACGGTGACCGGGGAAAGCGGCGACGATGTCGAGACCGCGGGCCGGGTGCAGGCGTGGCTGGCCGGCCCCGGCATGGGCACCGACGAGCCGGCCCGCAGCCGTCTCGTGGCCGTGCTCGCCACCGACCTGCCGGTGCTGGTGGACGCGGACGGCCTCACGCTCGTCGCCAGGGAGCCGGAACTGGTGGCCGGCCGCCGCGCGGCCACCCTGCTGACCCCGCACGCGGGCGAACTGGCCAGGCTGCTGCGCGCCGACCCGGCCACGGTCACCGCGCGGCGGGCCGAGCACGCGCGGGCCGCGGCGGCCGCCTACGGCTGCTGCGTGCTGCTCAAGGGCTCCACCACCGTGATCGCGGGGGGCGAAGGCCCGCTGCTCGTCAACCCGACCGGAACGGGCTGGCTGGCCACCGCCGGTACGGGCGACGTGCTTGCCGGGCTGGCGGGCGCGCTGCTCGCCCAGGGGCTCGACGTCGGCGAGGCTGCGGCAGCAGCGGCGTACCTGCACGGTATTTCGGCCCGATACGCAGCGGGCGGGGCCGGTGGGCACCCAGGCGGTGAGGCGCCGATCGGGGCGGGTGACGTGATCGGGTCCTTGCCTGACGCAATCCGCGCCGTGCACGAGGCCTGACGTCTCGCCCTAGGGCGGGAGTCCACCGAACGGTGGACGGCGGATCCGGCCGGCCGGTCGTTGTGCAGGCCCCGCCGTGGCCCCAGGCTGGGGTCATGGACACCACTACGAGTGTGCGCGTCAGGGGGCTGCGCAAGTCATACGGCGACACCGTGGCTGTCGACGGTGTTGACCTGGATATCCGGCACGGCGAGGTCTTCGCCCTGCTCGGCCCGAACGGCGCGGGCAAGACCACGACGGTCGAGATCCTGGAGGGATACCGGCGGCGCGACGGCGGCGAGGTCACCGTCCTTGGCACCGACCCGGGCGAAGGCGGCCGGGAATGGCGGTCGCGGCTCGGCATCGTGCTGCAGAGCAACGCCGACGCCTCGGAACTTTCTGTCAAAGAAATGATCAGCCATTTCAGCACCTACTACCCGCACCCGAGGGACCCGGACGAGGTCATCGAGGCCGTGGGGCTGACCGAGAAGGCGGGCGCCAAGCTGCGGCAGCTGTCCGGTGGGCAGCGCCGCCGCGTGGACGTGGCGCTCGGCATCATCGGCGGCCCTGAGCTGCTTTTCCTCGACGAGCCGACCACCGGCTTCGACCCCGAGGCGCGCCGGCAGTTCTGGCACCTCATCCAGAGCCTGGCCGACAGCGGGACCACGATCCTGCTCACCACGCACTACCTGGACGAGGCGGAGGCGCTGGCGAACCGGGTCGGCGTCATCGCGGCCGGGCGCATCCGCGCCGTGGACGCCCCCGCCGAGCTTGGCGGACGGGCCACGGCACAGGCCACGGTGAGCTGGCTGGCGCCCGACGGCCGCCAGAGCGTCCGCACCGACACCCCGACGCGGGTGGTCGCCGAGCTCGCCAGCCGGTTCGGCGGCGAGATCCCCGAGCTGACGGTCACCCGGCCGTCGCTGGAAGACATCTACCTCGCGATGATCGGTCATGCCCAGGACGGAGCCGCGGAAGGCCTGCCGGGCCGGTCTCACGCAGCGACATTGGGCGGGGTGGCGGGGTCAGAGCCAGCAGAGCGCGGGGTGGCGGGGTCAGAAATTGGAGCAAGCCAATGAGCACCGCAGTTGTCACCCGGCCCGCCGTCGCCCTGCCGTCGGTCACCCGGCTGTCGCTGAACCGCACCGTCATTGAGCTCAAGTCCTTTTTCCGGCGCCGCGAGGCGGTCGTCTTCACGTTCTCGCTGCCGGTGGTCCTGCTGATCATCTTCGGCTCGATCTTCCACGGCACGGTCGGTGCCACGGGGGTGAGCTACCGGCTCTACTTCACCGCCGGCATCATCGCCAGCGGCATCATGTCCACGACGTTCGTCAACCTGGGCATCAGCATCGTCCTCGAACGCGAGGACGGGACGCTCAAACGGCTGGCGGGAACGCCGATGCCCAAGGGTGCCTATTTCGCGGGCAAGGCGCTGTCCTCGCTGGTCATCGCGGCGATCGAGGTCGCGATCCTGCTCGGCATCGGCATCGCGCTCTACGGGCTCAAGCTGCCCAACAGCGCCGAGCGCTGGGTGACCTTCACCTGGGTCTTCCTGCTCGGGGTGGCCACCTGCACGATGCTCGGCATCGCGGTGAGCAGCGTGCCCCGCTCCAGCCGGAGCGCGGCGGCCGTGCTGAACCTGCCGTACCTGGTGCTGCAGTTCATCTCCGGCGTGTACTTCCCGTTCAGCAGCCTGCCCAAGGGGATGCAGACGGTGGCCGCGCTGTTCCCGCTCAAGTGGCTCTGCCAGGGGCTGCGGGCGGCGCTGCTGCCGGACTCGCTGCTGCCCGCCGAGCCGGCGCACAGCTGGGAACTCGACAAGGTGGCACTGGTGCTGACCGCCTGGCTCATTGGAAGCTTGATTCTGTGCCTGAGAACGTTCCGCTGGCAAAGCGACCGGTGAGAAGGGGCCTCTGGCCCGCGCACCCGGCCAGCCAACATGCCTGGAACCGCGGCGGAGTATGGGACGCCTACTTCGCCGTGGTTCTGGCGGCCACCCTGGTGATCATCTTCAGTACCTCGGAGCCGCTTAACGCACGCCTGGTGGCGGCCACCGCGCTGGTCGCCATCGTGCCGCTGTACATCCTCGTCGGGCGCCCGGCCATCGCGGCCGACCGGGACACCCGGCGCGGCACGATCTACGTCATCTGCATGGTGGGCCTCGTCGTCATCGCGCAGACCCAGGTCGGCCCCGCCTCCTGGATCATGTTCGCCGCCTGCCCGCAGTGCTTCATGGCGATGTCGCTGCCGCGTGCCTTCGCCGGGGTGGTGGCGCTCAACATGACGCCGGTGGCGCTGGCGGTGCAGTCGATACGGCGCAATCCCGGTTCGATCGCGTTCGTGCTCGGCACCGTGGTGCTCGGCCTGGCGTTCTCGGTGGTGTTCGGCACCTGGATCTCCCGGATCATCGAGCAGAGCAGGGAACGGGCGCAGTTGATCGAGCGGCTGGAGGCGGCGCAGGCCGAACTGGCGGAGGTCAGCAGGCAGGCCGGGACCCTGGCGGAGCGGCAGCGGCTGGCCGGCGAGATCCACGACACGCTGGCTCAGGGGCTTACCAGCATCGTCATGCTGCTGCAGGCCGCGGACACCGAAATCGGCTCGGACCCCGCCGAGGCGCGGCGCCACGTCGGCCTTGCCACCCAGACCGCCAGGGAAGGGCTGGCCGAGGCCAGGGCCATGGTGGCCACGCTCACCCCGGCGCACCTGGACGCCGGCCCGCTGCACGAGGCGCTCGGCCGGCTCACCGACCGGATCGGCGCCGAGCTTGGCATCGCCGTGCGGTTCGAGGTGTGCGGCCCGGCCAGGCCGCTGCCGGCCAACGCCGAGGTGGTGCTGCTGCGGGCGGCCCAGGAGGCGCTCGCCAACGTGCGCAAACACGCCCACGCCTCCGACGTCCGGGTGGTCTTGTCCTACGAGCCGCACGCGGTACGGCTCGTAGTCCGCGACGACGGGGCCGGTTTCGACCCCGAGCGGGTGAACGGCGGCTACGGCCTGAGCGGCATGCGCAGCCGGATCCTCCAGGCCGGCGGCAGCCTGCTGGTCCGCGCCCGCCCCGGCGCCGGCACCTCGCTGTCGGTCGAGGTGCCGGGGTGAGCGGGGTCCGGGTCCGGGTCCTGCTCGTCGACGATCACCCGGTGGTGCGGGAAGGCGTGCGGGCCATGCTCGCCTCGGAACCCGACATCGAGGTGGCGGGGGAGGCAGGCTCCGGCGACGAGGCGGTCGCCCTGGCGCGCGACCGCGCCTTCGACGTGATCCTGATGGACCTGCGGATGCCGGGCACCGACGGCGTCGACGCGATCGGCCGGCTGGTCGCGGGTGACCCGGCGGCCCGGATCGTGGTGCTCACCACCTACGAGACGGACGCGGACATCCTCCGCGCCGTGGAGGCGGGCGCCGCGGGCTATCTGCTCAAGGATTCCCCGCGCGCCGAGGTCGCCAACGCCATCAGGGCGGCGGCGCGCGGCGAGACCGTCCTGGCCCCTTCGGTGGCCGCCCGCCTGGTCACCCGGGTTCGCCGCCCGCAGCGCGACTCGCTGTCCGCGCGTGAGGTGGAGGTGCTGCAACTGGTGGCACGCGGCATGACCAACGCCGACATCGGGCAGCAGTTGTTCATCAGCGAGGCGACGGTCAAGACGCACCTGCTGCGGACGTTTGGCAAGCTTGGCGTGTCGGACAGGACCGCGGCGGTGACCACCGCGATCGAACGGGGCGACATCCCGCCGCCCGGCCGGTGAGCAGGCCGCGCAGCGGCATCCCGCCCCTGGCCGCCGGGAGCGCGCGGCGACATCCCCGCCGTACGCAGCCGCGCGGGGATATCCCGCCTCCCTGGCCGCCGGGTAAGCCGCGCAGCGGCATCCCGACGCCGGCCGGCGAGTGGGTGCCCCTGTAATCGCTTATCCCTACAGAATTGCTGGGGTTTGTGGTTAATAGATTCTTGATCATTAGTGACTGATTGTCGGTTGTGGTTACTTTTTGTGTTTTGATTGCGCTTTTACGCAAATCGGTAATAACATCCCCATTGCCAGGGGGAAGCGCCCGCCGCTGACCGGCGATTTATCCCGCATAAAAGGGGTTCACTGATGTTCAAGCGGATCTTCGCGGTGGCTGCTGCTGCCTCGCTCAGCGTGCTCGGGGCCACGGCTGCCGCGCAGGCTCAGGCGCAGTCACACGCGCGGTCGGCTGGCCATCTGCACGGGGTGCGTGTGGTCAACCTGCACCGGGCCTACGAGGCCCAGTTGAAGCACATCAAGGTCGGCAAGATATCCGGGATTGTTTACGCGCGGGGCCACCAGCCCAGGGCCACGGCGAATGCGGCGGCGTCGTGCACCGAGCCGGCCTGCCCGGTGGCCTGGCAGGGCGGCACGGTCCAGCACACCCCGCACGTGTACCTGCTCTTCTGGGGCCCGAACTGGCAGACCGATCCGGCGCAGGAGGCGAGCGCGACGTACCTGGAGAACTTCTTCTCCGGGCTCGGCAACGGCCAGGTGGACGACAACTGGTCCACGATCACCTCCCAGTACGCGGACGCCAGCGGCGCGCCCTCGTTCAGCGGGCTGGTGTATGAGGGCGCCTTCAGCGACACCACCACGCCGCACTCGAACACCAGCGTGGCCCAGATCGGCGCCGAGGCGGACTCGTTCGTCCAGGACCAGGGCATCACTGACCTCAACGACGCCCAGATCATCGTGGCCACCCAGTCGGGCACCTGCCCGCAGGGATTCCAGGGGACCGGCTGCACCGGCGGCACCCTGCCCCGCAACGAATGCGGCTACCACAGTTCGTCAAACCAGCCGTTCATCAACCTGCCGTACGTGCTCGACGCGGGCACGCTTTGCGGCAAGGACGCCGTCAACCCCATCCCGGGCGGGGACAACGACGGGTGGGACGGGTGGAGCATCGTGGGTGGCGACCTGTACGCCAGCACGATCACGGATCCGTTCCCGCCCACCGGCTGGGTCGACCCGGCCGACGGAAGTGAAATCTCCAGCAAGTGCAGCACCGGCTTCGACCTGACGCTCTCCACAATCGGCGGCACGTTGCCCTTTGCGGTGCAGCAGCAGTGGAGCAACGCGGCCGGTGGGTGCGTGCCGACCGGCGCCATCAAGGACACGGTCAAGATCACCAGTCCGGGCAGCCGGACCAACAACGTCGGCGACACCGTCAACGTGCCGATCGTGGGCAGTTCCACCGCGGGCAACCCGCTTGCATGGGGCGCGACCGGGCTGCCGGCCGGCCTGGCCATCAGCGCCACGACCGGCACGGTCACCGGGAACCCCACCACCGTGGGCACGTCCGGCGTCACCGTGACCGCCCAGGACGAGACGGGTGCCAAGAAGTCGGTGTCGTTCAGTTGGACGATCAACGTCGGCGGCAAGCCGATCACGGGTGACCACAGTAAGTGCCTCGACGACTTTGGGTCCGGTACCGCTAACGGCAACAAGGTGGACATCTGGACGTGCAACAGCACCCCCGCCCAGAAGTGGACCTTCACCGGAGGTGCCCTGTCGGTCCTGGGCAAGTGCCTGGACGACGCCAGCCAGGGTGGTGCCGGTGCCAAGCTGGTGGTCTGGACCTGCAACGGCCACGCCGCCCAGACCTGGACGCACAAGTCCAACGGCGAGTACGTGCTGAAGCTCAACGGCATGTGCCTGACCGATCCCAGCGGCTCGGCGACGGATGGCACCCAGGTAGTGGTCCGCAAGTGCGCCAACTTCGCCGACCAGCACTGGACGCTGCCGTCGTAGCCGGGTGTGGCCTGCCGCTTTCGCGAACGCGGAAGGCCACAACGGCCACCCCGGCATCCCCGCTGCTGGCACACTGTGAGGTCATGAACGCTCCGGCGGAAGCACAGGTCGATCTCGACGTCGTCCGTGACAATGTCACGGGCTTGCGCAAGCATGCCGGAACGGCCGATCTCATGGCCGTGGTCAAGTCGGACGCGTACGGCCATGGCATGATCCCGGTCGCCAAGGCGGCGCTGGCCGGCGGCGCCGGGTGGCTCGGGGTGGTCCGGGTACAGGAGGCGCTCGCGCTGCGCGACGCCGGGCT
>Ga0318514_10000667_pt1 | contig 10735 bp, 13 predicted proteins | sample GRESIP176b2f18_FD_203684 | JGI IMG/M metagenome (GOLD analysis project Ga0318514, IMG submission 203684) | Tropical soil microbial communities from Luquillo Experimental Forest, Puerto Rico - GRE.SIPMG.176b2f18 | ecosystem: Environmental > Terrestrial > Soil > Tropical forest > Bulk soil...
TTCCCACGCCCCGAACACCAGCCGGGCGATGCGAGCCAACACCAGCGCGCCCGCGCACATGGTGCAAGGTTCGACGGTCACCGCGAGCGTGGTCCCCTCTAGGCGCCACCCGTCGCCGAGGACGTTCGCCGCTGCGCGCATCGCCAGGATTTCGGCGTGTGCGGTCGGATCGCCAAGGGCCTCACGCGCATTCACCGCCCGGGCCAGCTCGGTTCCGTCGGCGCCGATGACCACCGCGCCGATCGGCACGTCGCGAGAGCCCGCCGTCGCGGCGACCGACAGTGCGGTACGGATCAGATCTTCGTCGGTCGTCACCGACCGAGGCGGTCGATCACCGCCGACAGCTCGTCGGCGAAGCCCATCTCGCGGGCAATGCGGCCCAGCTGCTCGTCGGCGTACAGGTCGGTCTCATCGACGATGACCCCGAGCACCGCCTCGGGCAGCCCGACATCGGACAACAACCCCAGGTCGCCCTCCTCGAAGGGTTCCGCGTCCTCGAGGTCCTCGGGATCGATGTCGGCGTCCAGGTTGTCCAGCACCTCGGCGGCGATGTCGTAGTCCAGCGCGGCGGTCGCATCCGACAGCAGCAGCCGGGTCCCGGACGGTGCCGGGCGCACGATGACGAAGAACTCGTCGTCGACGTCGAGAAGTCCGAAGACCGCCCCCGAACTGCGCAGTTCACGCAGCTCTGTCTCGGCGGCCGCCAGGCTCGTCAGCGACTTGCGGGCCATGGCGGAACAACGCCATTGGCCCTCTTCACGCACGACCGCGACGCCGAAGCCGTCCGGCGTATCCGCGGACGGGCCCTGCGCAGACGCCCGCTGTGCTCCCATGGGCGCCAAGGCTAGTCGCTGAGCAGGCCCCTTGACCAGATGAACGCGCCGCAACCAACGGCATCCTCAGAGCGCCGCCGCCCGCCAACTGTGCCAACCTAAAGACTGTGTCTAGCCCCGTCTCCAAAACACCGGTGTGCGTGCTCGGGCTGGGCCTGATCGGCGGCTCAATAATGCGGGCCACCAACGCGGCCGGCCGTGAGGTGTTCGGCTACAACCGCTCGGTGGAGGGCGCACAGGCCGCCATCGCCGACGGCTTCGATGCCAGCACCGATCTCAGCGACACACTGATCCGCGCCGCCGACACCGGCGCGTTGGTTGTGCTGGCCGTACCGATGCCGGCATTGGGCGGCATGCTTGCCCACATCAGCCAATTGGCCCCCAAGTGCCCGCTCACCGACGTCACCAGTGTCAAGGGCGCGGTGCTCGACGAGGTCGTCGCGGCCGGCCTGCAGGAACGCTTTGTCGGCGGTCACCCGATGACGGGCACCGCGGATTCGGGTTGGGCCGCGGGCTACGCCGGGTTGTTCACCAGGGCGCCATGGGTGGTCAGCGTGGACGACCACGTGGACCCCACGGTGTGGTCGATGGTGATGACGCTGGCGCTGGACTGCGGCGCCCTGGTGGTGCCGGCCAAATCCGACGAGCACGACGCCGCGGCGGCGGCGATCTCACATCTGCCGCACCTGCTCGCCGAGGCGCTGGCCGTCGCCGCCGGGGAGGTTCCGCTGGCGTTCGCGCTGGCCGCGGGGTCGTTCCGCGATGGCACCCGGGTGGCGGGCACCGCTCCGGACCTGGTGCGCGCGATGTGCGAAGCCAACTCCGGGCAGCTGTTGCCTGCCGTCGACCGGGTCATCGAGTTGCTGGCCCGGGCCCGCGAGTCGCTGGCGTCCCAGAACTCGGTGGCCGACCTCGTCGAGGCCGGCCACGCCGCGCGAACGCGTTACGACAGCTTTCCGCGCTCGGACATCTTCATGGTCGTCATCGGCGCGGAGAACTGGCGCGAAGAACTCGCCGCCGCGGGCCGCGCGGGCGGGATGATTAGATCCGCTCTGCCAATCCGGGATATTCCACGATGAACCCTTCGTCGTCGACGCTCACCGTGGTTTCGGCCACCGGGGAGTGCAACTTGATCCCGTCGAGACGTCCCTCGCCGGCGTAGCTCACGGTGGCCGCGGTGACGGACATGTCGGGCAGGTTCACATAGACCATCGGCAGCGCCACCGAGTCCGCCCGTTCGTGCAGCCCGAGGCGCCGGATCGGTAGGGCGTTGAAGAACGGGCTGAACACGACGTCGACGTCGAGCGCCCCGTTGTATCCCTCGCGCCGCTCGCCCTGGTGGTCGGTCACCAGCCACATGTTCTCCTCGTCGCGGGCTATGGAGAGCACACGTTCGCGCTCGGCCAGCGTGACGGTCAGTCCCAGGCGCTTGGTGGCGCCGGACTCGTCGGTCTGCAGGTCGTAGTAGGCGCCGAACGCCGGGTTGGTTGCCGTGGCCGCGGCCACAATGCGGCCGTTGGCCTTGATTCGCTTGCCGGACATCTGGATTCGTACCGACTCCATGCGGGAAATGTCCGGCGCGCGCCAGGTCAGCATCGCCTGCCACATGCGCCTGAAGGAATCAGATTGGCCTGCGTTCACACGTCTACCGTAAGACGTGTCCATCGACCGCGGCAGGTTTGTCCGCAAGTGCGGTCGGTGTCACGTGGTTGCGCCTTGTCACGGCCCCTCGTAACCGACCGGTGCCCGGCGCCGACGCCCACACCGACAGCGCGAGTAGGCCGTCGAGGATCAGCGCGAGCAGGGCCACCATCAGCGCGCCGACCAGCGCCAATTGGAATTCGCGCTCCTTGATCCCGTCGATCAGGTATCGGCCCAGTCCGCCGAGGCTGGCGTAGGCGGCCACCGTCGCGGTGGCGACGACCTGCAGCGTCGCGTTGCGCAGGCCGCCCAGGATCAACGGCAGCGCGTTGGGGATCTCGACGCGCAGCAGTACCTGGGTCTCCGTCATCCCCATCGCGCGAGCGGCGTCGACCACCGTCGGCCCGACGTTGGCGATGCCCGCGTAGGTGCCGGCCAACAGCGACGGGACGCCCAGCAGCATCAGGGCGACCAGCGGCGGCCCCATGCCCAGCCCGAACAGCAGCACCCCCAGCAGCAGCACCCCCAGCGTCGGCAGTGAACGCAGCCCGTTGACGGCACCGACCACCAGCAGCGTGCCGCGACCGGTGTGCCCGATGATCAGCCCGACCGGAACGGCGATCAGCGCCGACACGCCCACCGCGATGGCGGTGTACTCCAGGTGCTCCAAGGTGCGCGCCGCCAGCCCGACGGGACCGGTCCAGTTGTCGGCGGTCAGCAGATACGAGACGGCCTGTTGCACGAAGTTCATCGGGCGCCACCCACCACCGGGGCGACCACCGACCGTCGGCCGGGTGCGCGCGTGCCGCGCTCCCAGGGTGTGGCCAGCCGGCCGGCCAGCACGATCAGCACGTCGATGACGATCGCCAGCACGAACAGTGCGATGATGCCGGCGACGATCTGATCGCTCTTGTCGGTCTGGTACCCCTCGGTGAACCAGGTGCCCAGGCCGCCGATGCCGATTACCGAACCCACCGAGACCATCGCGATGTTTGTCACCACGACCACGCGCAGCCCGGCAACCAGCACCGGGATGGACAGTGGCAGTTCGACTTTCAACATCCGCTTGACGGTCGGGTAGCCGATCGCGGTGGCGGCGTCGGACACCTGGGCGGGCACCGCGTCCAGCGCCTCGAGCACCGCCCGCACCAGCAGCGCGGTGGTGTAGGCCGTCAGCGCGACCATGACGTTGGCCTCGTCGAGGATCCGGGTTCCGATGATCGTCGGCAAGGCCACGAACAGCGCCAGCGACGGGATGGTGAACACGATGGCCGCGGTTGCCGTCGTCAGCCGTCGGGGAACCGGCGCGCGCTGCACGAGCACGCCGAGGGGCACCGCGATCGCCATCCCGATCAGCACCGGCACCAACGACAGCCGCAGATGGACCACGGTCAGCGCCCAAGCCTCGCCGAGGTGGGTGAGGAGATAGTGCATGTCTATGGCCGCCGTCGGGCTTCCACCGCCGCCAGTACGTCGGCGGCCAGTACTCCCCCGATGACCTTGCCTCCGTCGTCAACGGCGACACCCATCCCCGACGGCGACGACAGCGCCGCGTCCAGCGCCTGGCTGAGATTGCTATCGGGACGGAAAACCGAGCCGACGCCGCTCATGCTGTCGGACAACGACGCGCCGGCACGGCGCCGGCCCAGGCCCTCGGCGTCGATCCAGCCCACCGGCGTGCCCGAGTCGTCGATCACCACCGCCCAGCCATTCGGAAGGCGCGCATCGGAGACGGCGTCCGCCGCGACCCGTTCGATGTCGTGCAGCGGCAACCCGCCAGCGTCCATGAGCTGCAACCATCGATACCCGCGGCCGAGACCGATGAACCTGGCCACGAATTCGTTGGCCGGCCGCGAGAGCAATTGCGCGGGTTCGTCGTACTGCTGCAGCACGCCGCCCTTGAACACCGCGACCCGTTCGCCGAGCCTGAGCGCCTCGTCGATGTCGTGCGTGACGAAGACGATGGTTTTGTGCAGTTCGCTTTGCAGGCGCAGTATTTCGTTCTGCAGTTGGTGACGAACCACCGGGTCGACGGCGGAGAACGGTTCGTCCATCAACAAGATGGGTGGGTCGGCGGCCAGTGCCCGTGCCACGCCGATGCGTTGTTGTTCACCTCCGGAAAGCTGCGCGGGGTACCGGGTGGCGAGCCCGGAGTCCAGCCCCACGCGTTCGAGCACTTCGTAGGCGGCTTTGCGGGCGGCGCGGCGAGACTGCCCTTTCAGCACCGGAACAGTTGCGACGTTGTCGATCACCCGTTGATGGGGCATCAGTCCCGCATGCTGGATGACGTAGCCGATTCCCAGGCGCAGCTGCACCGGGTTGACGCTGGCGACGTCTGCCCCGTTGACCGTTATCGTGCCGGAGGTCGGCTCGATCATCCGGTTGATCATCCGCAGCGCGGTAGTCTTTCCGCTTCCCGAGGAACCGACGAACACCGTCAATTTGCCGTTAGGGACCACCAGGTTCAGCCGGTCGATAGCGGTGGTCCCGTCGGGGAACACCTTGCTGACATCGTCGAAGACGATCACCGCGTCTGCCCGATGGGATGGTTGAAGCCGTTGTCCCGCACCCAGTTTCGCGCCGCCTGGTCGGGATCGATGCCGGAGTTGCCCGACACCGCGGCGTTGAGCCCGGCCAGGCCGGAGGTGGTCAGCTTCGCCGACACCGCGTCCAGCACATCCTTGAGCCGGTCGGACTTCTTTTGCGAATTCACCAGCGGCACAATGTTACCGGCCAGGAAGTTGTGCTCTGGGTCCTCGAGTACAACCAAGTGATTTTGCGGGATGGCCGGTGACGTGGTGAAGATATTGGCGGCCGTCACCCTGCCCTCGACCAACGCGCGCACGGTCACCGCACCGCCGCCATCGTTGATGGCGACGAAGTTGCCCGGACTGATGTTGAGTCCGTACTTCTGGCGCAAGCCGGGCAGGCCCGACGGGCGGTTCTCGAACGCCGAGGGCGCTCCGAATCTCACGTCGGGCGAGTGTGCCGCCAAGTCGGCGATCGTTTTGAGATTCCACGCGCCGGCGGTTCCGCCGGTGACGGTGACGGTGTCGGTGTCGGATGCGGGCGACGGCGTCAGAATCGACAGGTCACCCGGCAGTTTCTTGTAGAGCTCCAGCTCGACGGCGTCGAGCATGGTCGCGGTGGAGTCGGGCGCAAAGTACAACAGGAGGTTGCCGATGTACTCGGGCACCAAGTCGATGGAATGATCTTTCAGCGCAGGGACATACGTCTCCCGGCTGCCGATGCCCATCCGCCGGCCAATTTCGAAGCCGTTGGCCTGCAACGCCTCCGCATATATTTCGGCGATGATCTCCGATTCCGGAAAGTCACCGGAACCGACCACGATCGATTTCGGACTGCGGGTCTCCGCGCCGAGCGGGTCGGAATTGCTGCAGGCCGCGACGAGACACATCGTTGCCAGCCACACTGCCGCGTGGACGGTCGCGCGTTTCACACGCGGCGGCATCCTCATACAGCTGACACTAACGGCAGAAACGGTTTCATTCTGCGTGGGATGGGGCGAAGATGAACCTATGAGCAGCCAGACCCCTGCCTCCCCAGACCAGTCGCCTTCTGAGCCGGACGAACCGCTGGCAAAGGGCACAAAATCCGCAGAACCGGCCGTCGGGTTCACCCGCGCCGGCGCGCTGTGGACGGCTTTGATCGCCGGCTTCCTGATCCTCATCCTGTTGCTGATCTTCATATCCCAGAACACGGCGGAGGTGCCGTTTACGTTCTTGGGCTTGCACTGGACCCTGCCGCTAGGCGTGGCAATCCTGTTGGCGGCAGTGGGTGGCGGGCTGCTCACCGTGGCGGTCGGCACCGCGCGGATCATTCAGCTGCGCCGAGCGGCGAAGAAGCACCACGCGGCGGCCATGCGCTAGCTCGGCGTTGTTGAGCGTGCGTTCTGGGCGGAGAAATCGCCGAATCCACGCCGCCAGCGCACACCCGAAGCCCTCAGTGCACGGTCAACTCGGCAGGTTGGCCAGCTGCGCCAGTCCGCGGGAGATCAGGGGCGCCACGACCTCGGGCACGTCTTCGGAGTCTTTTCCGCTGGCCAGGTCCGACATCCGCCTGCGGAAATCGATGCCGGCGGCGATGATGGCGAGCTTGAAGTACGCCAACGCCATGTAGAACTCCCAATGTGCCAGCGGCAACCCCGAGGCCAGCGAGTAGCGGTCGGCCAACTCGTCCGCCGTCGGCAACAGCGGCGAGGTCCACGCGGCTTGCGCGTTAACGATCAGGTCCAGCGCCGGGTCGTGGTACACGCACATCAGGGCCGCATCGCTGAGCGGGTCCCCCAACGTCGAGAGCTCCCAGTCCACGACGGCGCGAACCAGCGTCGGATCGTTGGAGTCCAAGATCGTGTTGTCGATCCGGTAGTCGCCGTGCACGATCGAGGTCCGGCTCTGCTGCGGAATAGCTTGGCGCAGACCCGAATGCAGTCGCTCGACATCGGCGTCGCGGTGGTCGTCAGGCAGCCGCACCAGCTCCCATTGTGAACCCCAACGACGCACCTGGCGCTCCAGGTAACCGCTCGGCTTGCCAAAATCGGCCAGCCCCACGGCGTTTGGATCGACGCTGTGCAGATCGACGAGCACCCGGATCAAGGAGTCGACACAGCCGTCGATGACGGTGTGACTGAACGCTTCGAGTTGGGCGCGCCGGCGCACCACCTGGCCGGCAACGAATTCGACGATCTGGAAGGGCGCGCCCAGCACCGAATCGTCGTCGCACAGCGCGATCGTGCGTGCCACCGGAACCGGGGTGTCCTGCAGCGCGTCAACCACCCTGTACTCGCGGGCCATGTCGTGCGCCGACGGCGTAAGCCCGTGCAGCGGCGGCCGCCGCACCAGCCAGTCAGACGTGTCGTCATACACCCTGAACGTCAGATTCGAGCGGCCGCCGGAGATGAACTCGGCACGTAACTCACCGGCGCGTCCGATACCGAGTGAACGCAGGTACCGGTCCAGCGAGGCCAGGTCCAGGCCTTCGAGTCGGTCAGCGGAAGTCACCGGACTTGTTTACCACCGCTGATTTCGGGGCATGAAACACCCCGCTTCGACTCTGCGCCTGTGGCGTCGACTCTGCGCTGGCAGTGCGGTATCGGCCGATTGGGCAGCCCAGGACGCAGACTCGACGGCGAAGGGCTCACCACCGCTGGTTTCGGGGCAACAGATCCCACACGTGCTCGGTGCCGTTGACGCTCGCCACCGTCGCCTGACCGGACCGCGAGAACAAGAGTCGGGTTATCGACGCGTAGTCGACGGGAAAAGACAACAGCCGGGCCGTGCCCAGGATCTCGTGCAGCAGCACGTTGATCACCCCACCGTGGCTGAACACCGCAACTGTGTCCTCCGGGGCGGCCGCGGCGACCAGGTCGTCGACGGCGGCGTGGACGCGTGCTGAAAACGCGTCCTCGTCGACCGCGCCGGGCAGATGCCCCTGGGCCAAGCGCTCCCATTCCTCAGGCATTTCCGCACGGATCTGCTCGACGGGGATGTACAGCGGAAGGTCGCGGTCGTATTCCGCGAATCGATCGTCGATCTCGACGGTCAGCTCGCGGGCCGCCGCGACCGGTTCGGCGGTCTGCACGGCGCGGCGCTGCGGGCTGCTGATCACGCGGGAGATGGGAAACCTGGCAAGCGCCTTCGGCAGCCGTTCGACCTGCGCCAACCCCTCCTCCGACAAGTCCGGGTCGGAGCCCTCGCCGTGTTCGCTGCGCAGCGGTAGTGCATGCCGGACCAGCAACACTTGCATGTTTCGTCCCGTCGACGGATGGTGGGCAGCGCCAGTTTCTCATCGCGCCCCGCGACGCTTATCTCGAGGAGGACAGATGACGCGGCCGCACATGGATTGGGACGCCGCCTACCGGCAAGAATCACCACCTCCGTGGAGCATCGGCCGCCCGCAGCCCGAGCTGGCGGTTCTCATCGATCAGGGCAAGGTCCGTAGCGACGTGCTGGACGCCGGCTGTGGCCATGCTGCGCTGTCGCTGGCCCTCGCCGCGCGGGGCTATACGGTTGTCGGCCTGGACGCCAGCGCAACCGCGGTCGAGGCCGCGACCGCGGCGGCCGCCGAACAGGGGTTGACGACGGCTACTTTCGCGCAGGCCGACGTCACGACCTTTCGCGGCTACCCACCTGGTTCCGAAGGCCGCTTCGCCACCATCCTGGACAGCGGGCTGTTCCACGCTCTGCCGCCCGAGAGACGCCAGGACTATCTGCAGTCGATCTTTCGGGCCGCCGCGCCGGGGGCGGCGCTCTACATCCTGGCGTTTGTCGCCGGGGCATTAGGCGACGACGACAACGCAGCCGGCCCGCGCGGGTTTACCGAAACCGAATTGCACGACGCCGTCTCGACCCTCTGGCGGGTCGACGACGTCCGCTTGGCAAAGGTCTACGGCAACGCCGGCGCACTCGCGTCTTCCGCTGCCCCGTTACCGAACGTCGAAAATGACGACGAAGGCCACTTCATGGTGCCGGGGTTCCTGCTCAGCGCGCACAAGCCCGAACAATAAGGTGGTCAACGTGCTCCAAGGCAAAGGCCGGCGATCAAGCGGGGCGCCAATGAGCATCCTGGTAATAGTCGCGTGCGTCGTCTGCGCTCTCGCCGCGCTGGGGCTCGTCTACTTCGCGTCCATGGATATATACCTGACCGGCTTTCCCGACTCGCACTTCACCGACTATGACAAAGCGGCCGACGCGCCGAAACGGATCCTCGTGGGGGTGGAGTGGGGTTTCGTCCTGCTATTTCTGGTCCTCGCCTTTTTGCCGATCAGCACCCGGGCGCGCGCCGCCGGATCGCTCGTCGCGCTGGTTGCGCTGGTGCTCATCGCGACAGTCCAGTGGATCGGCATTCCTTGGTATTTCATAACCCATCTCGGTCTCGATAACGGAGTCGGCGGCTAGCCGGGGTTCCGGCGGGCGGCGGAGAATGCTATTCTCTGTACAGAGAGCGGGGTGTGCGGACGATGACGACTGCTAACGAAACCCAACTGGACGCCGGCGTTCTTGCCGGCTGGCTGGATGCGAACGGCGCACCCGGCGACGGCGAACAACCGGTGCTGGAGCAGCTGAAAGGCGGTTCACAGAACACCCTGTATCTCGTTGAACGGGGCGGCCAGCGCATGGTGCTCCGGATGCCGGGCACGCGCGCCGACGCGGCCCGCATCGACGGGTTGCTGCGGGAGATCCGGCTAGTACGGGCGCTGTCCGGCACCGACGTCCCACACGCGGGGCTGATCGCCGCCGACGACACCGGCACCGTGTTGGGCATGCCGTTCTACGTGATGCAGGCGATCGACGGGTGGAGTCCGATGGACGGCGGGTGGCAAGCGCCATTCGACACCGACCTGGGGGCGCGCCGCGGCCTGGCGTTCCAACTGGTCGAGGGCGCCGCCAAGCTGGGTCGGGTGGATTGGCGCGCGCAAGGACTCGAGGGCTTCGGCCGCCCCGACGGATTCCACGAACGACAGGTCGATCGATGGCTGAAGTTTCTCGACGCCTACAAGGTGCGCGAGCTTCCCGGCCTGGACGAGGCCGCCGACTGGCTGCGCCACAACCGGCCCGCCCGGTACCGGCCGGGCATCATGCACGGCGATTACCAGTTCGCCAACGTGATGTTCGCGCACGGGGCGCCGGCGCGATTGGCCGCGATCGTGGACTGGGAGATGACGACGGTCGGTGATCCGCTGCTCGATCTCGCCTGGGCGCTGCTCGGCTACGACGGCGAGAATCCCAGCACCGACGGGTTCTATCTCGACATGCGCGGCATGCCGACCCGCAGCGAGTTGCTCGAGCACTACGAGGCGGTCAGCGGGCTTTCCACCGAGAACATCGACTACTACCTGGTGCTGGCCAACTGGAAGCTCGGCATCGTGCTGGAGAAGACCTACGCCGCCGGGGTGAGGACCGGGAAGGTTGATCCCGAGATCACCGAAACCTTCGGGTCGATGATCCCGCGGCTGATCGCCACCGCGGCCGTGCTCGCCCGCTCGCTACCCATCAAAGGACGCTGAAATGGCTTATGCGGACCAGCTTTTCGATCTCACCGATCGGGTTGTGCTGATCACCGGCGGCAGCCGCGGACTGGGGCGCGAAATGGCGTTTGGCGTTGCGCGCTGCGGCGCGGACGTGGTGATCGCCAGCCGCAACATGGACAACTGCGTGAGCACCGCGAAGGAGATCGAAGCCGAGACCGGCCGCTCGGCCATGCCCTATCAGGTGCACGTGGGGCGCTGGGATCAGCTAGAC
>Ga0318514_10000669_pt1 | contig 10733 bp, 10 predicted proteins | sample GRESIP176b2f18_FD_203684 | JGI IMG/M metagenome (GOLD analysis project Ga0318514, IMG submission 203684) | Tropical soil microbial communities from Luquillo Experimental Forest, Puerto Rico - GRE.SIPMG.176b2f18 | ecosystem: Environmental > Terrestrial > Soil > Tropical forest > Bulk soil...
GGAATTGGGCGTGATGAGGGAGAGCGCGATGGGCGGATGCGGTTTCTGATACGGACGCGGAATGTAGCCGACCTTGAAGCCGGGCCAGATGCCTTTGGTCAGGGAGATCTTCCAGAACTTGCCGTCGATCTCGTAGGGCGGGTCCTGGGCCCAGAGCTTGAGCACCGTCTCGATGGACTCGAGCACCATCTGCGGCCGCAGCTCGGCCTGTCCCACGTCGAAGATCTCGAGGTCGCTCACGAGGCCGCCGGGGCCGATGCCCATGATGAAGCGCCCCTGACAGAGCTGGTCGAACATGGCGGCGTGCGCGGCGATGGTCACGGGATGGATCTGGGGCAGGTTGAGCACACCCGTGCCGAAGCGGATCTGCTTGGTCCGCGGGATGAGCGTGGCGAAGAACATGAGGGGCGAGGTGATGCGCTCGCTCCACGAGCTGAAGTGCTCGCCCACGAAGGCCTCGCTGAAACCCAGCTGATCGGCGAGGACGATGGCCTCCTGATCCTCGGCGAGGAGGGCGCGATAGTCGCGGTCGGGATGATGGAAGGGCATGGTGAACATGCCGAGCTTGATGGGCACGGAGAGCTCCTTTGCCGCGGATTTCTTGCGATCGTATCACATCAGCTGCGAGTGATTTGACCGATGCCGGGCAGGCGGCCGAGGAAATTGCCGGTCACGCCGCCGTCGACGACGAGATCGTGGCCGTTGATGTACCGTGCATCGAGACCGAGCAGGAAGGCCACCACGTCGGCAATGTCCTCGGCGGTGGCGACGCGGCCGATCGGTACGAGCCCATCGCGCTCCGCGGCCACGTTCTGGTTCGCGTAGACCTTCGCCGTCATGCCCGTGCGCACCATGCCGGGCGAGACGGAGTTGACCCGAATACCGTGGCGTCCGAGCTCCTGCGCGAGCACTTTGACCAGCATGATGACGGCGGCCTTGCTCGGTCCGTAGGCGCCCAGGTTCGCATGGGCGTTGCTCCCTGACATCGAGGCGATGGCCACGATGGCACCGTGCGAAGCCTTGAGGGTCTGATACGCCGCCTTGGCGAGGAGCCACGTCGCGCGCGTGTTCACGGCGAACATGGCGTCCCAGTCGGCGACGGCATAGTCCATGAGCGGGCCGGGACGGTTGATGCCGGCATTGCTCACGAGGCCGTCGAGCCCGCCGAAGCTCGTGATCGCGTCGGCGACGGCCCGGGCCGGCGCCTCGGGCGAGCTCATGTCGGCGTGAATCGGCAATCCCTCCGCGCCCAGGCCCTTGAGCTCGGCGACGAGGGAGTCGAGCCCGGTCGAGGGCCCGAGATCCACTGCCGCGATCTGCGCGGCGTGTCCCTTCGCCCTGGCGTCGCGCGCCAGCTTGAGACATGTCGCGCGTCCGATGCCGCTTGCTGCTCCCGTGACGAGTGCCCGCATGGCGTCCCTCCGTGGCGGGCAGTGTATCGCGTCCCGGCCTCGTGACGTCGGTGGATGCGGGGTCTAGGCCGGTGTCCCGTCCGAGTGATCGGCGAAGTCGGCGGGCGTGAGGCCGTCCAGCCAGTGGCGGAGCGCCCGCGCTCGCACGACCTGATCCACCGGGCAGGCGTGCGCGAGGGCTTCGTCCGTGGCGACGATGGGGCCGTCGGCCCGCAGGGCGAGGGCCAGCGCATCTCCTGGATGACAGGGAAGCACGACCTCCATCCCCTCGTACCTGATCACGAGGCTAGCCGACACTCCGCGCTCGTCACCACCGATCTCGGCGCGCAGCACGTCCATGCCCGCGGCCTTGAGAACCTTCTCCATGAGGTCGAAGACTGGGACGACGGAGCAGGACGTGCGGTGGAGCACGCGGGCCAGCCGATTTGCCTCGTTGAGCGGAAGGTAGAAGCTGAGCCATCGCGCGCAGGCGTGGTCCTCCAGCAGCACCATCGGCTGCGGCTCTCCGTGGGGACACGTCCGGATGTCGACCACACGCATGACGGTCATCGACGAGCTCCGACACGACGGGATCTGTCTCGGCGAGAGGCGAGTCGCTCGATGGCAACCAGGCAGATGTGGAAGCTCCTCCGATGCTGGTGGTATGGCTGGCAGCACGAAGAGAGCTTCGTGGCGGCTGGCTGGGCAGCGGCGTCGTGGCATTAGGTAAACCTAATACAGCGCGGCTGTCAAGCCTTACTGCTGCGAGGCTCTGGTCAGAGAATCTTCTTCAGGCGGTAGAGGTGGTGAGGGGGCAGGGCGTCGTCGATCGCATCGATGACCTCGTAGCCGTGCTTCTGATAGAAGAGCGGGGCCTGGAAGCCGTACGTGTCGAGGGTGAGCCGGGTACAGCCGCGCGCCTTCGCCTCTGTCTCCGCGGCGGCGAGGAGGCGCGTGCCGTATCCGCGGCGGCGGAGATCCTCGCGCACCCAGAGCGTCTGGACCTTGCAGACACTGCCCCAGGTCCAGCCCTCGAGGAACCGGACGTCTTCGGGTCGCGGCTCGGATTCGGCGGGGGGGATGGGAAGGTCCATGGCGTGGCTCCGGCGCGATGCTAGACGAAAGAGCCCGGCTGTCGCAAGGGCGGGAACGGCGTTGGAGAGACGCGGGCCTCTGAGGTAGGCTTGGGGGCCATGGTCGCGGGGAGCCTGCATCGTGTGGTCATCGTCGTCGCTCTCTTCCTCGGCTGTGGGCTGACCTCGAGTGGCCCGGTGCGGGCCGCCGACGCCCTCGTGGCCGTGGGTGACGAACTCGCCGTAGGCAAGAACCGAACGGGCGAGACCTGCAAGCTCCGCCTCGTGGAGAGCCGCTCGGACCTCGGCGGCTACACCCGCTACAGCCTCTTCTGCGAAGGGTGGACGCTGCCGAGCGGGGAGATCCGCCGCTTCGGCGTCAACCAGGGATACACGGTGGAGAAGCTCCTCACCGACAGTAACTGGGAGAAGAGCTACTCGACGCGTCTCGGCGCCTGCAGCAACGTGGAGCCGACCACCCTCGGGGTCATGGCCGCCCCCGCGGGACTGCGCGACTGCCGACGTCAGGACGGTGACTTCCGCGCCGTCGTGGTGGGCGCCATCGTCGGTCGCCGCGGCTACGCTCTCGAAGCCTTCCCCACCAACCTGCCCGTGCTCGAGGCCGGTGTGGAAGTGCTCGAGGGCAAGCGGGCGCTCGCCGATGCCGGGAAGCCCTCTGGAGGTCTCTCGGGCGCCATTCGTCGCGCCGAGACCATGGTCGACTCGAGCGGCAAGCTCACGGCGGTGGGAGAGGTGGGCGCGCACGCCCTCTTCTATCGCCTGGGCACGCTCCGCAACTACGCGGGTGACTATGCGGGCTCCGAGGAGGCCTTCCGGCGCGCCCTCGAGATCGAGGAGAAGGCCGCGCGCGATCAACCGTCCTCGGGGCGGACCATGTGCTGGATCGCCCTGAACGTGGGCTACCAGCAGCGCTTCGACGAGGCGGAAGCGCTCTTCGCGCGCGCGGAGCCGCTCGTGAAGAAGGGCTTCGTCGCCGCCGACCTTCCCCTCTGTCTCGCTCATCATGGCAACGTCGAGCATGCCCGCGGACGCGACACGGTGGCGCTGCCCTATTCCGAGGAATCGGTGCGGCTTCGCGATCAGCGCGGTGGCATGGAGACGACAGGCCTGGCCCATGCCTTGGTCTCGCTGGGCCGCGTGCAGCTCGGGCTCAAGCGTCTCGACGAGGCGGAGCGGAGCGTGGCGCGCTCCCTCGCCATCGTGGAGAAGCCGGGGCAGGACATGGAGTTCCGGGCCTGGTGGGTGGGCGAGTCGCGCGAGTGGCTCGGCCGCATCAACATGGAGCAGAAGCGCTACGCGGACGCGCGGAAGGAGTTCGAGGCGGCGCTGGAGCGGCGCCGGCTCCTCTTCGGTGACTCCATCACGGTGGCGAACAGCTATCGCGACCTGGGCCAGCTCGGCATCGTCGAGGGCAACCTGCCCGCCGCGCTTCAGGCCTATCGCAAGGAGGCGGAGATCCGCGCCACCGATCCCGTGGCGCAGAGCCGGGCGAGGCCGGCGACCATGGTGCCGTACATGAGCGCGCTCTTCGACGCGGCGGCCGCCGATGCCTCGCAGCGTGAGGCGCTCCACGCGGAGGCCTTCGCCGCGTCCCAGATTCCGCGCGAGGGGGATACCGCGCGGGCCATCGTCAACATGGCGGCACGCCTCGACGCCGGCGATCCGGCCCTGGGCGCGGCGGCCCGCGAGTACCAGGAGGCGCTCCGCAAGCGTGAGACCACGCGGCGCGAGCTCGCCCTCATGACCCTGGCCCCGCCCGACAAGCGCGATGCCGTGCGCGAGGAGCAACTCAAGCAGGAGCTGCAGCAGGCCGAGAAGACGGTGGCCGCCCGCGAGGCGAAGCTCCAGTCGGACTTCCCGCGCTACGCGGGCTTGGTCTCGCCGCGCCCGCTGCCCCTCGATGAGCTGACCAAGCTGCTCAAGCCGGCCGAGGCCCTCGTCTCCTTCTTCCCGACGCGGGAAGCGACCTACGTCTTCCTCGTGCGGGATGGCACGGTGCGCGCGCATCGTGCCTCCGTCACCTACGCCGCGCTCGACAAGTCCGTGCGTGACCTGCGAGCGGGGCTCGACCTCGCCGACGGCCAGCTCCGAGCCTTCGACGTCGCGGCGGCGCAGAAGCTCTACGCGGATCTCCTCGCTCCGCTGGGGCCAGGGCTGCAGGGCGCCACGAATCTCATCGTGGTTCCCGCGGGGCCGCTCCTGAGCCTGCCCCTGGGGTTGCTGGTGACACAACCCGGCACGGCGCCGTCGGAGCCGCCCGAGAAGGCCGACTACCGCCAGGTTGCCTTCCTCGGCCGCCAGGTTCCGATCAGCGTGCTGCCCTCTACGGGGTCGCTCCGGAGTCTTCGCGCGGTGGCCGGTCGTTCCAAGGCGGCCCAGCCCTTCATCGGCTTCGGCGATCCGGCTTTCGGGGGAGCGCCGGGCGACACGCGGAACCTCGCCGCGCTCGGCTCGCTCTGCCGCGACGGCCACGCGGTGGACGTGGAGCTGGTACGCGGCCTGCCCCGCTTGCGCGACACGGCGGGCGAGCTGCGCCAGATCGCGCAGGCTCTCAAGGCCCCCGAGTCCGACGTGATCCTGGGCGCGGAGGCGACGGAGAAGCGAGTGCGAAGCAGCGATCTAAGCCGCTATCGCGTGATCGCCTTCGCCACCCATGGTCTTCTGCCCGGGGAGCTCAAGTGCAAGGGCGAGCCCGCCTTGGCCCTCACGCCGCCCGCCACCGCAACCACCGACGAGGATGGCCTACTCGACGCGGGTGAGGTGGCGCAGCTCAAGCTCGACGCGGACTGGGTGGTCCTTTCCGCGTGCAACACCGCGGCGCCCGACGGCAAGCTGGGCGGGCAGAGTCTCTCGGGGTTGGCGCGGGCCTTCTTCTACGCGGGGGCGCGCTCCCTGCTTGTCTCGCACTGGGCCGTGGCGACGCAGCCGACCGTTGCGCTGACCACGACCATGTTCGACGCCTACGCGAAGAACGCCGCGGCGGGCCGGGCCGCCGCCCTCCGCGCCGCGCAGCTCAAGCTGATGGGCGAGCAGGCGACCTCGCATCCGTCTTTCTGGGCGCCTTTCGTCCTCGTCGGTGATGGCGGCGCCCCCTAGTCCGCCCACGCCGGGGGTGGTTGCCTCCGTCGCCTATGCCGATGGGCGGCGCGTCGGCGACGTGGCCATCGCGGACATCAGCGACGTCCTCAAGAAGCCCGACGTCTTCGTATGGGTCGGCCTTCTCGATCCCGCGCCCGAGCTGCTCGAGCAGATTCAACAGGAGTTCTGTCTCCACGATCTCGCCGTGGAGGATGCTCGGCTCGCCCATCAGCGACCGAAGCTCGAACAGTACGGCGATTCGATCTTCGTGGTGCTCCGTCCTGCCGTGTGGTCGGAGGAGGAGCATCGGGTCGTATTAGGCGAGACGCATCTCTTCGTGGGACCGCAGTACGTGGTGTCCGTGCGCCACGGCAGCTCCGCGAGCTACGCGCCGGTGCGCGCGCGCTGCGAGAGCACGCCGGGCCTCCTCGCTAAGGGCCCCGGCTTCGTCCTCTACGCCATCATGGACTTCGTGGTCGACCACTACTTTCCGGTGGTGGACACGCTGGAGGCCCAGCTCGAGCGCCTGGAGGACGAGATCTTCGACCAGGCCTTCGACCGCGCCACCGTGGAGCGCATCTACGACCTCAAACGCAACCTGCTCGAGATCAAGCGCGCGGTGTCTCCCCTCGTCGACGTGTGCAATCGCTTGATGCGCTTCGACCTCCCCCTCATCCCCGACGACACGCGGCCGTACTTCCGCGACGTGTACGACCACGCCATCCGCATCAACGAGGCGGTGGACCGGCAGCGCGAGCTGCTCACAGGGGCCCTCGAGGCGCATCTCTCGCTCATCGCGGTAGCCCAGAACGACGCCATGAAGAAGCTCGCGGGTTGGGCGGCCATCATCGGGCTGCCCACCATGGTCGCCGGCATCTACGGGATGAACTTCAAGTTCATGCCGGAGCTGGAGTGGCACTTCGGCTATCCCCTCGTCATGACGGTCATCGTCGCCGCCTGTGACATTCTCTACGTCCGCTTCAAGCGCGCAGGCTGGCTCTGACCGCGGTGACGGTCAGCGCATGTACGCGGTGTCGGAGGCGCGTGGACGCGGAGTGGCGCGCGCGCTGCGTGAGGGCTTGCGTTCGAGGCGCGGCGCCGCGGTGTCCGGCAGCTGTTGCTGGAGACGGGCGTGCGTCAGCGCGTGGCCCGCGTACTCTATGAGCGCGCGTGCTTCGTGGTCGTCCCCGCTTTCGGCGAGTACCGCGACCCGCCCGTCAGCGTCTGCATGGCCAAGGATTTGACTGCGGTGCACGTACGGGGGGCGCGGCCAGCTGACCGAGCGGCCATCGAGGCAGTGACCCTCGCCGCCTACCAGGAATACGCGGCCCAGATGCCGGAACACTGGGAGGCGTATCGGCAGAACATTGTCGGTACCCTCGGCTCGGTCGAGCCGCGCGATCAGCTGGTGGCGGAGCGCGAGGGAAAGATCGTCGGCTGCGTGCTGCTCCACGCCGCGGGGAGCAGGCTCACGGGCCCCGCGGCCAGTCCATCAGGCTATCCCTGCCCGAGGTGCGCCTCCTCGCCGTGGCACCCGAAGCGCGCGGCCTCGGGGTCGGCCGCGCCCTCATGCACGAGTGCATTCACCGCGCCAGGCAATCTGGAGCGCACGCACTTACTCTGCACACCACGGACATGATGCGCGTGGCCATGCGGCTCTACGAGGGTAGGGGCTTCGTGCGCTCCCCTGAGCTGGACCTGAGCCCGCTCCCCGGCGTGTCCATCAAGGGCTTCCGCCTCGAGCTCGTCCGGACGTCCACCTGACCTCAGAGGCGTATGCCCACGGGCGTCAGCGGATACCCGCGCGCATGAAGCTCTGCACGAACTGCCGCTGGAAGAGCAGGAAGCCCACGAGAAGCGGTGCGGAGGTCATGAGGGTGGCCGCGGTGATGATGGACCAGTCCACCCCCTGATCGCCCGAGGAGAAGACCTGCAGCCCCACCGTGAGCGGTCGCGCGCTCACGGAGTTGGTCACGATGAGCGGCCACAGGAAGTTGTTCCAGTGGTAGCTGACGGATACGAGGGCGTAGGCGACGTACACGGGCCGGGCCAGCGGCACGTAGACCTTCCAGAGCACCTCGAGCATGCCCGCGCCCTCGACGCGAGCCGCCTCGTCCAGCTCCTTCGGCACCGTCTTGAACGTCTGGCGGAGCAAGAAGATCCCGAAGGCCGAGGCCATGTAGGGCAGACCGATGGCCCCCAGCGTGTCGAGGATGCCCAGACGGCTCATGGTGCGGTAGTTCTCCACGATGAGCACGTCGGGCATGATCATGAGTTGCACCAGCACGAGGAGAAAGGCCATCGTGCGCCCGCGGAAGCTGAATCGAGCGAAGGCGTAGGCGGCGAGGGTGCAGAGCACGAGCTGAGCGGCCAAGATCATGATGACGAGGAGCGTGGTGTTGAGGAAGTAGCGGGCGAAGGGCGCCGCGTCCCACGCCTTGGCGAAGTTCTGCAGGGTGAGCGGAGCCCAGAGGACGAAGCGCGTGGAGAACTGTGGCGGATGGAAGGCCGTCCAGAGCGCGTAGGCGAGGGGCAAGGCCCAGAGGAGTCCGAGGAGCCACGCGGCGGCGGTCTCGAGGCCGCGCCCGAGGCGGCTCACTGGTAGTGCACCCGGCGATCGATGAAGAGGAACTGTCCCACCGCGAAGGTGGCCAGGATGACGAGGAGGACGAGGGTGAGGGCGGCCGCGTAGCCCGCATCCCAGAACTTGAAGCCCACGTCGTAGATGTAATAGAGGAGCAGCGCGGTGGCGTTATCCGGGCCGCCCTTGGTCATTACCACGATGTGATCCACGAGGCGGAAGGAGTTGATGACGGCGTTGATGAGGACGAAGAGCGTGGTGGGCATGAGCAGCGGGAAGGTGACGCGGCGGAAGAAGTACCAGCGTCCTGCCCCCATGAGGGCCGCCGCCTCGTGGAGGTTCGGCGACACCGACTGCAGCGCGGCGAGATAGAAGATCATGAAGAAACCCGCTTCCTTCCAGATGGTGACCACGATGAGGCAGGGCAGCGCGGTGCTTCGCGTGCCGAGCCAGTTGTGACTGGGCAGCCCGACCAGGCCGGTGATCTGGTCGAGGAGGCCATAGCCCGGCGTGTAGAAGAAGAGCCAGATGTTCGCTACCGCGATCATGGGCAGTACGGTCGGCGTGAAGAACGCCAGGCGGAGGAGGCCGCGCCCCGCCACCTTGCCGTTCACCCACACCGCCATGAGGATGGCCAGGGCGATCGACGCGGGGATGGTGCCGACGGCGAACCAGATATTGTTGCGGAGCACCTGCCAGAACACGGGGTCCTCGACCATGGCGCGGTAGTTGTCCCCGCCCACCCACACGGAGGGCCGGCTCGGTTTCGCGGTGGAGAAGAGGCTGTGGTAGAGCGTGGCCAGTGTCGGATAGTGGGTGAACGTGACGAGGAGGATGGCCGCGGGCAGCAGGAGCAACCAGCCGCGCACGTTCACCCGCCTCGTTTCGTTCACCGCGCTTCCTTTCCTGCGCTCGGCGCTCGACGGTGCGCCCCAGAGGCGCCGCTCGACTATGTCTTGCGGAAAGCGTTGACCGCGGTGACCAGGGCGGGCGTACCGCCGAAAAGGTACGCGACCTCGACTGCCTCCTGAATCTCTGTCTCCGAGGCGCCGGCCGCCCGTGCGCGGTTGGCGATCGTCGCCACGCCGTCGGGGTGCGACAGAAGCGCGTCGATGACCATCGTCATGAGAATCTTGTACTTCCCCGGGATGGCGCCGTCCTTCAGGACATGCTCGCGCTGGCTCAGGTAGGACTCCACGAACTTGGGATCACGCTGCTGCAGCTCCTGAATCCAGGGGGGCGGGGTCGGCTGAGCCATGGGGTCTCCTTCCTCGAGTCGGATCGTCACATCCTACCTGCTCCGGGTTTGACCCCTTCGTGTTCGCGTCCCCGACGGGATTCACACTCGGAGCCACCGTTCTCACCGTCGCGCACTCGCTGCTTCTGCTGGATGGATGGAGCGGCCCGAGCCTAGGAGGGGCGTGACCCCCTGTCAAGGGTTCCTCTGTTTCAGATCGGGTCACCGGCTAGGTCTCTTGGCCCGTCGTCGTTCAGGAGCCGAGCTCACTTCCGGGAGGGGCGAAGAATGCGCTCGGCCTCGCGCTGCGAGTCCTTCATCGCCTGCTCGGGTGGCTTGGTGCCAGTGAGGGCGGCCTGAAGCCCGTCGTTGAGAGCCTTCGTCACGCGCTGGTTGTCGTGAGTGGAGAGCTCGGCCACCGCGTACTGGAGCTGGTCGCGCGCGACCGCGGCGGGAGGGAAGGCCGCCACGTAGCGCTTCATCTCGCCCGTCTCCCACGCGTCCGGTCGCACCGCCACATAACCGGTGTCGATGCCCCACTCCGCGGCCCGCCGCGGCGAGGTGATCCACTTGATGAACTTGAGCGAGGCCGCCTGCTGGGCGGGCGTGCTCTTCTTGAAGATGTAGAAGTTGCCGCCGCCCGTGGGGGAGCCGCGCCGCTTGCCCGCCGGCAGCATGGCCACGCCGAACTCGAAGCTGGTGTTGTTCTTCACGTTGGTGAGATTGCCCGTGGTCGTCCACATCATGGCGGTCTGCCGCTCGATGAAGTCCTTGGGCGTGGTGCCCCATTCGATGATCCCGGGAGGCATGACCTTGTGCTTCTGGCTCAGGTCGACCCAGTACTGAAGGGCCTCGATCACCGCGGGCTTATCGAAGTACGTATCCGAGCCCGCCTGGTTCATGAGCAGCACGTCGTTCTGGGTGGTGAAGCCCTGGAAGAGCCAGTAGGGGAAGCCCGACGACGGCACCTTGAGCCCCCACTGGGTCACCTTGCCGCTCGCATCGCGCTTGGTCAACTTCTTCGCGTACTCGATCTGCTCCGCCCACGTGGCCGGGGGACGCTGGGGATCCAGGCCGACGTCGCGGAACGCCTCCTTGTTCCAGTAGAGCACGATGGTGGAGCGCTGGAAGGGGATGCCCCACGTCTTCCCGCCCGTCTGGCTATTGAGCAAGAAGGCGGGGAAGAAACTCTTGAGCCACGTTTTATCCTCCGCGCTCGTCGCCAGATCGTCGAAGGGGACGATGGCGTCCTCGTCGATCAGGGTGAACATGTCGGTGGACAGGAGCACCGACATCTGCGGCGGCTCGCCGCTCTTGAGTGCGGTGAGCGCCTTGACGATGGTCTCCTGATA
>Ga0318514_10000672_pt1 | contig 10723 bp, 5 predicted proteins | sample GRESIP176b2f18_FD_203684 | JGI IMG/M metagenome (GOLD analysis project Ga0318514, IMG submission 203684) | Tropical soil microbial communities from Luquillo Experimental Forest, Puerto Rico - GRE.SIPMG.176b2f18 | ecosystem: Environmental > Terrestrial > Soil > Tropical forest > Bulk soil...
GTACCGGGCCCTTCAGGGCTCGCTCGACCCGCTGGACGGCCGCGGCCACGAGGTCGGCCGACACGCCGTGGCGCGCCCCCAGCGCCGCCACGATGGCCGGCGCCTCTTCGGTGTTCTTCAGATCGATCGCAGCGAGGGCAGCATGGACGAGGGCGCCGAGCCTGCGGCCGGCACCGCCCCGAGGGCCACGATCCGGCGCCGCGCGCCGCGTCGACGGCCGGACCACCGGCGCCGAAGCCTCGGCCGCTCGGGCAAGCACGGCGCTGCGCGCGGCCCGCCATTGCGAGAGTGACTCCGGCGGACCGGAGATCGTCACTCGGGACGGGATGGAACACGGCCCTCGTCCTCGAGCAGCTGTCGCCTCCGGGCTCGGGCGAACCCCGGGGACCTCCCCGAGCAGCCCCTCCAGGTGGAAGGCGAAGCTCCCGGGTGGAGCGCCCGCCGGCATCGGCAGCACGAGCCGCCGCTCGGCCCGAGTCAGCGCGACGTAGAGGAGGCGCAGGGCCTCGGCGTCGGAGCGGGCCGTCTCCCCCGCCTCCGCCGCCTCCCAACCCAGCGTGGTCAACGGCTCCCCCTCGACCTGACCGAGATTGATCTCCACGCGCCCCGTTCGCTCGACCAATGTCGGCCTCACCCTCGACCTCCCCTCCCGTCCGAGGTCGGCGACGACGACCACCGGAAACTCCAATCCCTTGGCCCGGTGGACGGTCATGAGCCGGACGGCGCCCTCGCCCTCGAGCGCCGATTCCTCTTCCTCGTAGCGCGCCGCCCCGCGTGCGGCCAGCCAGCGGACGAAGCCTCGGAAGGTCAGCACGCCGGTCGCCTCGAGCGCCCGTGCCGTGTCGAGGACCTTGAGGAGGTTCGCCACCCGCCCCTCGCCCTCCGGGTCGAGCGCGTAGGCGGCCAGGACCTGCGTACGGACGAACAGGCGCTCGACCAGCGCCGGGGGCGCGACCGCGTTTCGAAGCTCGTGCAGCTCGCGGAGGGTGGCCCACGCCGGTCGCGCCGTCTCCGGCGCCCCGGGGGGGAGGTCCCGGAGGTAGGACCACTCGGCGCCGGCGATGCGCAGAGCGAGTAGATCCGCGTCGGAGACGCCGAAGAAGGGCGAGCGCAGCGCGCCCACCAGGGCCACCGGATCGTGGGGGTCCTCGATCGCGGACAGGCACGCGATGGCCCAACCGACCTCGGAACGGTCGTAGTAGTGCCGACCGCCCACCGTGCGGAACGGTACGCCCGCGTCCCGGAGGGCGTCCTCGTACAGGGCGACGGCCGTCATCGCGCGAAACAGGATCGCGACGTGCCCGTACTCCAGACGTCCGGCCCGGCCCTCCTCGCGAAGCCAGGCAGCGAGGGCGCGGGCCTCGGAGGCGAGGCTGTCGCCCACGGGGACACGGGTTGGCGGTCCGGCCTCGGATCCGGCGGGGGCCGGCACGGCGAGGACGATCGGGGGCGCGCCGGGCCGCGTCTCGGGTGACGGCTCGAGAGGAACGTACGGCGGCTGGTAGGCTCCGTCCGGTGGCGGGATCATCACCCCGTCGAAGACCCGATTGATCGCCTCCAGGAGTGCCCCGTCGCTCCGGAAGTTCACGCGCACGGAGACGACGGCGCCGCGGTGCGCGATCCGCTGCTTCGCCGCCTCGTAGGTCTCGATATCGGCGCGGCGGAAGCGGTAGATCGACTGCTTGGGGTCGCCTACGATGAAGAGACTGCCGGGCAGGGCCCCGTCGGCGAGACTCAGGATCATCTCGAGCTGGAGCGGGTCGGTGTCCTGGAACTCGTCGACGAGGAGGTAACGGATACGGCGCTGGAAAGCCCGGCGGACGTCGGGACGGTCGCGCACCAAGTCGCGGGCCCGGAGGAGAAGGTCGTGGAAGTCGAGGACGCCGGCTCGCGCCTTGCGCGCCTGGTAGGCATCCACGAATCCCCTCGCCCAGCGGGCCAGGGCGACGACGAGGTCGTGGCGAGCGACGGCCCGGGCGGCTTGGATACGAGCGTGGGCCGCGGCCAGGGCGTCGCGGCATTCCTGGAGACGGAGAGGGTCGCGCCACTTCGTCTTGGCGCCGAGGGTGGCCGCCTTGTCCGGGTACGGCGCCGACTCCAGGAGCGCGCGGTGCTGGTCCGGTTCCGGGAGTCCCGCCGTTTGTCGCGCCCAGTCCCCGAGGGCCGCGAGCGCCTGAGCCATCCGGTCGTCGGGCTTCCGCACGGAGGCGGCCGCGAGCGCCTCGAGCCGCGCGATTCCGGCCCGAAGCTCGGCGTTGAGACCCGGGAGTGGCTCGGCCTCCGGCGCGGGTCCGGGCAGCCCGTCGAGACGGTCGCGCTCTTCGACGAGCGCGAAGGCGAGCTCCCTGAGGGTGTCGAGCGACACGCCCAGCGCGATCGCTCGCTGGACCGCCGCCCGAGCCGGGTCCAGCCCTGTCTCGCCGGGCATGGCCTCCTGGCGGTCAGCGGCGCCCGGCTGGCCGGTCGGCGACGCCGCCGCGGACCCAACATCGCTCGGCTCCGACAGCGACGCCGGGAGCCAACGCTCCCACACGGCGTCGAGGAGGAGGCCCGCCGCCAGCGGGTCGGCCACGGCGAAGCCGGGGTCGACGCCGGCCTCGACGGGACGCTCCCGCAGGAGCGTTCCCGCGAAGGCGTGGATGGTCCCGATCCGCGCCGACTCCAGGTCCAAGAGCGCTTGGTGAAGCCCCTCCCGCCACAGGGCAGCGCGCAGGCGCACCTTGAGCTCGGCGGCCGCCTTCTCGGTGAACGTTATGGCCGCGATTTCCGAGAGCCGGGCGCGCCCGGCCCGGACGAGCGTCACGATGCGGCCGAGGAGGAGGGTCGTCTTGCCGCTCCCGGCGGCCGCTTCGACGAGGAGGGTCGTGTCCAGGTCCTCCAGGACGCGCCGGCGCGCTTCGACGTCGACGAGGGCCGTCACTCGATCTCCTCCAACTCGGCGTGACGCCGGGCCGCCGGGTCGTGAGCCTTGGCTTCGGCCCAGCGAAGCCGCTCGGCTCCGCAGGCAGGGTCGTAGGAGCAGGGCCCGCGACGCGCGCAGCGCTCCGGCTGGGTGAAGAAGCGCCCAGCCTGGATCCCCTCCACGAGGAGGGCGAGGATGCGGTCGAAGTCGTCCCGGCGCTTCGCCCAGCCGTCGCGGGTGAAGCGGACACGCCGGCCCGCGTCCCGCCCGATCACGTGGTAGTACTCCGCCGAGTCAACGTCGGCTGGCGTGCCCCGCCCCTCGAGGAGGGCGGCCGCGGCCAACCGGTACACCGGGAGCTGGAGAGCACGACCACCCGCGAGCCGGTTCGGCCTGGCGGGACCTCGCAGCCGCCCCGTCTTGTAGTCGATGACACGGGCCCGCCGGCCGTCGGACGAGAGGTCGACTCGATCGATCAAGCCGGCCAGTCGAACCGTCGTCCCGCCGGGAAGCACGTAGTCAAGAGCCGGCCCGCTCTCGGGCCGCCAGGCGATCCCGAACGCGGCCTCGAGGAGCGCGGGCCGCCACGCGCCCGCCTCGGGGTCCGCCTCGGCCTCGACCGCGAGCGCGGCCCGGCACTCTGCGCGCAGCCGCGTCTGCTCGCCCGCCCACAGGGCGGGTAGCCCGGTCACCCCTTGGCGCTCGACCCGCCCGAAGCCGTCGTCGAGGGCTTGGTCCAGCACAGCCGTGGCGTCGGCGAGCCGAGCCCGAGTGATGGGCAGGAGACCCTGGTCGCCCAGGCGGCGATAGGTCGCTTCGAAGACCTGGTGGACGAGGCTCCCGCGGTCGGCCGGACCGAGGGTCAGGATCCGCTCCGGGGTCTCGACGGCGCTCACCCCCAGGACGCGGCCGAGGAAATAGCGGAACGGGCAGGTCGCGTAGCGCTCGAGCCAGGTTGCGACCATCGGGCGGTCGTCGAGCGCCGGACCGGCGTCGAGGAGGCCGTCGAAAACCGTGAGGTCCGACCGCCGTTCCCGGCACTCGATGGTGATCCGCCCGCGCACCGCCCGCTGACAGTCGGCCAGGAAGCGGTCAGGAGCGTCCCGGGCGGCCAGCGCCCGGGTGACCAACCACTCCCGCTCGTCCACCGGCCGCGCCACGGCCGCAGGCGGCGCCGGCTGGAAGGGGACCCAGCGCCAGCCCGGGAACCGCTCGAGGCTCTCGAAGTCCTGACGGTCGCCGGTAAGAGTCTCCACCAGGTCGAGGAGAAACGAGGAGGGCACCCGGGGGCGTCCGCTCTCCGCGTCGACCCGCGGATAGCTGAGGACGAGCCGACTCGCCCCCGAGCTGACGGCGAGGCGAAAGCGCAGGTGGTCGAGCCGGCGCCGGGCAACCGCCAAGGGGAGACCCGCCAGGAGACGTCGCTCCTCGTCGAGGAGGATCGGGTCCTCGCGGACCGTCCCTGGGAAGCCGCCCTCGGTGAGTCCCGGCAGCACGATCAGCGGAAACGCGAGGCCGAGCGCGTGGACGAGGTCGCCGACGAAGACTCGCCCTTCCCGCGCCACCTCGTCGGCCTCGACGGGCGCGGCCAGCGCGTCGTCGAGGAGCGTCCAGAAATCGTCGAGCGTCACGCGCGGCTCGAGGTCGGCGAGCGCGCCCAGGCCGGCCATCGCGCCCAGGACCTGACCGGCCTCCGGCGACGGCGCGACGAGACGCCGGAATGTCATGGCCAGACGCCGCGCCAGCTCGCCGATCGGTCCCTCGTCGGGAAGCCGACCCAGCCCACGAACCAGGATGCGAAGGGCCCGGCGGAGCGCGGTGAGCGCCTCCAGGTCCCGCCGACGCGCGGCCTCCGCGCGCTCGTCGAGCGGGTCGGCGTCGTCATCCGTCTCGGAAGGGCGAGCGTCGCTCGCCCGGGCCTCGCCGTCGGAAGCGGGCCGCTCTCCGGCCAGCCCGCGCGCCAGACGGTCGATCCGCGCGAGCCACTCGCGAGCCCCCTGAACGATCCCCGCGCGACGGGCGAGGCGGTCCCATTCGGCGGGAATGACGCCGTGGCCGGGTCGCAGGTCGGCGAAGGCCAGGCACTCGATGACGGCCTCGCGCGCGAAGCCGGAGCGCCGCACCTCGGCGAGGAGGCGGAGCGTCCGTCCGGCGCGCGTCTCGCCGGGGGTGGGCGGCGCTCCCCACGTGTACGGGATGCCGGCCGCCTCGAACACGTCGCGAATCGCGGCCCGGTAGATGCCGGGCTGGCGCAACAGGATGCCCACCTCGTCGAAGCGCCCGCCCCCCTCGGCGTATCCGAGGATCACCCGCGCGATCTCGCGGACCTCGCGCTCCTCTCCCGGCGCGGCGACGATCTCGACGGCCCGCGGGGGCGAGATGGCGATGTCGGCGTCGGGCTCGACCCCGTACGTCAGGAGCCGCACGGCCCGAGCGCAGGCCTCCAGCAGCCGGCGCTCCACCAGGTTCAGCTCGAGGAAGCCGAACACCAGCACAGCGGTCGCGCCGAGGCAGCCCGGGTCGGCCTCGACCTCGCGGGTCGCCGCCGAGAGGAGATCGGAGGCATCGCGGTACCCGAGATCCCGGAGCGTGTCCTCGGCCACCTGGTAGCAGACGGCCAGCTCTTCGATCTTCGCCCGGCTGGCCTCGTCGAGGACCGTGCTCGAGCCGGCCCTCGCCACCTGACGGAGCGTGTCGGGCGTGACACTGGCCCGCTTCAGGTCGACAAGGGTCCCGCCCAACACCGCCGGAAACCCCGGGAGCGCCGACACCGCGGAAAAGTAGCCGCCAGCGACGGGGACGGCGGTCCGGATCGCTCGCCCGAGCAGGAGGCGGTCGGCGACCGGTGGGAGCGGCCGGCGTCCCGCTCGCGACATCGGGAGAGCGGCCAGACGCTCGGCCAGGTCGGGGAGCGTGAGGACTTGGAGGCCCGCTACGCCACCCAGGGTCTGGGCCAGACGCCGCCGGAGGTGGACCCCCAGCAGGCGGCTCGGAACCAGGAGGAGCACGGTGCCGGCCGGATCCACCTGCCGGAGAGCACGCACGTCCTCGACGAGGCGGGTCTCGAGCGCGCGCACGAGCCAAGCCTACTCCACCGGGACCCGGAGGGGACCCCCTCGGTCGGGCGAACCCATGGCCGGCGGTCTCAGGCCCGCCGGGCCAGGACGGTCCGGATCGCGCGTTCCAGGTCGGGAGTCGAGAAGGTGAAGCCTGAGGCCTGGAGGCGTGCCGGCACGGCGCGCGTGCTCCCGAGGAGGGCAGCCTCTCCCATCTCGCCGAACAGGAGGCCGACGAGCGGAGCGGGCAGCGGAATCAGGGTGGGGCGCCGGAGGACGCGGCCGAGCGTCTCCGTCAGCTCGCGGTTTGTGACCGGAGTCGGCGCCACCGCGTTGATCGCCCCGGCGACGTCATCACGGGCGAGCAGGTGGCGGACGACACGAACGAGGTCGGGGAGGGCGATCCAGCTCACCCACTGGCGGCCGCTCCCGATCACACCGCCGAGGCCGAGCCGGAAGGGCGTGAGCATCTTGGCAAGGGCGCCGCCCTCCTTCGCCAGGACCACGCCGAGCCTCGGCGTCACCACCCGCACTCCGGCGTCGCAAGCCGGCGCCGTCGCCCCTTCCCAGGCTCGGCACACGTCGGCGAGAAAGCCCGTGCCGGCGCCGCTGGTCTCGGTCAGCCGCTCGTCCCCGCGGCTTCCGTAGTAGCCGATCGCCGACGCCGACACCAGCACCCGTGCCCTCCGATCGGACGGCCTCGGGCCGAGCCGGGCAAGCGCCTCCGATAGGAGCCGCGTCCCGTCGACCCGGCTCCGGAGGATGCCCTCCTTCCGAACCGCCGTCCACCGCCCGGCCGCGATGCTCTCGCCGGCCAAGTGGATCACCGCATCGGCCGCCTCCAGGCTCCCGGTCTCGAGAGACCCGCGCGGCGGGTCCCAGGCGACCTCCGCCTCGGAAGAGGGACGTCGCCGAACGAGCCGGAGGACCCGCACGCCGTCCCCCTCGAGAGACGCGACCAGAGCGCGACCGACGAGCCCGGAGGCACCGGACACGACCACGCAGCCCGGCAGGTCCTCGCTTGGACGCCGTTCCCCCGGGGTGGCAGTCATCCGGCCTGGCCGGGACGGAGCAGCCGGATCTCCCCCGCGACCGGCGCGAACCCGCCGGAGCCGGTGGGACGGGCGGCCCGGCCCAGAGCCGTGACGAAGATGGCATCCAGGCCAGCCGCGTCCGGCAGGAAGAAGCGCACGACGTCGTCGTCGAAGAACGTCAGACCCGATGCCCCGAGACCACGGGCATAGGCGGCGAGGTACAGCCGCCCGCCCAAGAGGCCCGCCGCGAAGTTGGTGGCACGGTAGCCACGATCGCCGAGGCTCCCGAGCACCGCCGCGAGATCGCTGAGGAAGAACACCACCGCGCTGGCGTCGGCCGCAAGGGGTTGCCCGAGGCAGAGCTCGCCGCCTTCGCGACGAAACTTCCCGGGCCGCAACAGGCGAAGGGTCCGCCGGGCCGGGTCGTAGCCGTACGCTCCGGCGGTCAGCCCGGTGACGGCGTGGACGAGCAGGTAGACCTCGACCAGGGGCCGGGGATGCGCCGCCACGTCCAGAGGAAGGTCGCGCACGGACGTCTCGAGGATCGTCGACAGGTCGGCCTCCGTGATCGGCTCGCGCGCGAACTGTCGGGTGGACCCGCGTCGCCGGATGACCTCGCCGAGCGGCGGGCTGGGCGGTGGCGGGAGCCGGTCGGGCTCTCCGCCCGACGACGGGACTGCCGTCCCCCAAACCCGCGCGGCGGCACCGTCGGGAAGCGCGGACGCCGCGTAGGCGGCGCGGACCAGCGGGTAGTCCACCTCTCGGCGCGAGAGGGGGATCGTCCGGGCCGTGAGGGGCTCGAGCGGCGGGACGCGCTCGGGCGGCGGCGAGCCCTCGCCGAGCGGCACGAGAAGCAGGGCGCCCTCCCTGGCAGGGTCGAGGCCGAGAAGGGCGTTCACCTCGCGGTCCACGAAGCCCAGCAGCGCCCGCGCCCTCACCTCGAGCGCCGTGGCGGTCGCCAGGAGGTTGGCGGCCATCGTCCCGGCATCCCAGAAGAAGTGCCGGAACGCGCGTGCCTGGTACTTCCAGGTGTTGCGCCAGTAGAGCGCCGAGAGCACCAGCGTGGCTGGCGCGGTGCGGACGCGTGAGGGATCACTGGCGGCCGCAGCGAGCGCCTGGCGGGAGTCGCCGGCCCGTAGTCGGCGCAGGTCGAAGTCGCCGGGCGAGAAGTGGTAGACCCCGGGATCGAGGCCAGGGACCGGGCCGGTGACTGCGTACACCTCGATCTCGTAGAGCGCGCCGGTGGAGGCCGCGGCCCGGAAGTAGACGGCCTCACCGCCAGGGTAGGACTTCTTCTTCGTCAGCCCGGCGGCGTAGAACAGGAGCCCGGCGAGGGTGGCGAGATCGACCCTTGCCCCGCCAGAAGGCGGCGGGAGCCGGGTCAGGACCTCCAGCGTCGGCCGGGCGGGCGACGCCACCCCGCGGGGCAGGGCCGTCGCCGGCGCATCGGGATAGATCTTGAACGGAAGCGGCTTCTGGTCCCAGTCGAGCGCGTGGCGGCTGGCGTAAACGCTCTCCCGGGAATGCTTGGTAGCATCGTGGTAGGCTCGCGCTCCTCCGATCTCAACCGTCACTATTCAGCCAACCGCGCAGGGCCGCGAGGGGTGCACCGATCCGGCCCCTGAACCAGCGCCCCGCTCGTCCGGCCGGGGTTCGACCCAGCCGGGCCCCCGCCTAGGCGCGGAGGTGCCGGTTGAAGAACTCGACCGTCCGCTGCCACGCGAGCTTGGCGGCAGCCTCGTCGTACCGGGGCGTGGTGTCGTTGTTGAACCCGTGCTGCGTGCCCGGGTATTGATACATCGCGTAGGAGACGTGGTGGGCCTTCAGCGCGGCCTCGTAAGCGGGCCAGCCGTCGTTAATCCGGGGGTCCTGCTCCGCGTAGTGGATCAGGAGCGGCGCCTTGATGCTCGCGACCGCGGCGGCTGGTGGCTGGCTCCCGTAGAAGGGCACCGCGGCCCCCAGGTCCGGCACCCGGGTCGCCAGCATGTTCGCGATGCCGCCCCCGTAGCAGAACCCCACGACGCCAACCTTGCCGGTCCCATCGGGACGTGCCTTCAGGGCTTCCACCGCCCTGACGAAGTCCTCGTGGATCTTCGTCTGGTCGAGCTTCGCGAACAGCTCTCGGGCCTTGTCCTCGTCGCCGGGATACCCGCCCACCGACGTCAGCGCGTCGGGCGCGAACGCCACGAAGTTGTCGATGGCGAGCCGCCGGGTGATGTCCTCGATGTGCGGGTTGAGGCCGCGGTTCTCGTGGACCACGAGGACCGCCGGGAGCTTGCCCGAGGCGCCGGCCGGTCGGGCCAGGTAACCGCGCACCTGACCTGAGCCGCGCGGCGACTCGTACGTCAGGACCTGGGTGGTCAGCCGCGGATCGTCGGGCGGGACGCGTTGGGCCTCCCCGAATCGCGGGTTCAGCGCATCGAGGAGCATCGCCGCCGTCATGCCGCCGACCGCAAAGCGGGCCGCCCGATCGAGGAAGCCCCGGCGATCGATCATCCCGTGGACATACTCGTCGAAGAGGTTCAGGAGCTCCTGGTCGAAGGCGCTGGCCGGCTTGCGCTTCATGGGCGAGACCTCCCCCTGTCGATCGTTGGTTGGCATGCGCCTGGCACGCCCGACACCCGCCGGTTGGGAGGCGTCAGGCACGCGTGCGGGCGTCTCGTCCACGCTTTCGCTCCGCCGGGCTCGAGCGGGCGCGGGCTCGGAGCCGGCGACCGAGGCGCGTCACCCTGTTGGCATCCCCGGAGGGTCAGGCGCGCACCGCGGCCGAGTCGTTGAAGCTCGCCACGTGGGTTCCTCGGTAGAGGATCCGGGCGTTTCGCTCGGTACAGCGGCGGTGGAGCGCGACCATGGCGGGCTCCATGTCGCCGACCGGCGCCGGTTCCAGCTCGAAGTGCCCGAAGCGATCGACGCCGCGGGCGAGCGTCGCGCTGTCGGCGCCGTGGAGCTGGCGCACGTCGGTGGGGATGTAGCGGATGGCAAATCCGATGCGGCGGTCCGGCGAGGGGTTGGGTGCCGAGCCGTGGACGAGCCTGACGTGGTGGAGCGACATCTCGCCGGCGGTGAGGTCGAGCCGGACAGCGCGCTTCGGATCGACCTCGACGGCGACCTCCTGGCCGCGGGTCAAGAGGTTGTCCCGGGCGAAGGTGTCGCGGTGGGGGAGCTGGTCTTGGAGATGGGTCCCCGGCACGACCGCCATCGCGCCGTTGGCGGCCCCGCTGTCGGTCAGCGCCACCCACGCGGTCACCACGTCCGGACGGTTGAGCCCCCAGTACGTCGAGTCCTGATGCCAGGACACGAAGGACGGCGACGCGGCCTCCTTGATGAAGAAGTTGGTGCTCCAGCAGAGGAGGTCCGGGCCGTAGAGGTCCTCGACGGCGTCCCCGACGCGGGGATGGCGCACCAGGTCCGCGAGCCAGGTGAAGAGGAGGTGGGCCTTGTGACGGAGGTCACCGCGGAGCGGGCCACCGGTCGTCGCCTCGAACGCCTCGAGCCGACCCCGCAACCCATGGGCCTCGGACGGACTCAGCACTCGGATCGGGGAGACGTATCCCTCCTCGTGGAACTGCTCGATCTGCGCGGGGGTGAGGAGCTTGGGCACCGGGATCCTCCTCCGGTCTCGGCATGGGCCGGGCCGCACGGCCCTCCGAGCCTCAGTGTCCCCCCGCGGCGCATGGGGCGCAAGCGCCGGCGCAGGAGGATCGAGGGAGCTGGGCGGCGTACCAGACGGC
>Ga0318514_10000685_pt1 | contig 10680 bp, 8 predicted proteins | sample GRESIP176b2f18_FD_203684 | JGI IMG/M metagenome (GOLD analysis project Ga0318514, IMG submission 203684) | Tropical soil microbial communities from Luquillo Experimental Forest, Puerto Rico - GRE.SIPMG.176b2f18 | ecosystem: Environmental > Terrestrial > Soil > Tropical forest > Bulk soil...
GCTGGTACCCGCGCGAGACCGGCGGGAGGGCTGGCCATGGTGATAGGGCTCGGGGTAATAGTGGCGGCAGTAATCGTCGTCGCCATCATCGTCAGCCGCCTGCGGGACTGAGCCACCACGAGAAGATCACCATGGATGGCGGACCCCGCCGCAGTGTCGATGATCATGCCTAGTGCGGCAGCCGCCATTCGGGCCGTTGCGGCTGTGGTTCGTGCGGGTGGAGCCCTGGCTGCAGGCGAGCGAGTACGCCGCCGCGCCGCACGCATGATGCGGACCGCAGGTCAGCTCGCCGCCTGGACGGGTACTGGAACGTTGGAGCTTTGGACGGACCCGTCGCCGAGCTGGCCGGTGGCGCCGCTGCCCCAGCAGTCCACGTGGCTGGTCGACAGCCGCGTGCAGAAGCTGTCGTAGCCGCTGATCATCGTGGTGGCGTTGCTGATGTTGCGGACCGCGACCGGCACATTCGAGTTGGCGGACGCCCCGTCGCCGAGCTGGCCGGTGCCGCCGAAGCCCCAGCAGTCCAGGTGGCTGGTCGACAGCCGTGCGCAGAATGCGGCCTGTCCGCCGAAAACGGCGGTGGCGGTGCTGATGTTCTTGACCGGCACCGGCACGGTGGAAGTCGCCGCTGTCGTCCCGGCGCCCAGCTCGCCGTAGAAGTTGTCCCCCCAGCACTTCATGTGGCCGGTGGACAGCACCACGCAGAAGCCGCTGCCGTTGTAATCCCCGGTGACCGCCTTGGCACCAGAGACCCCGAGCACCGCGACCGGCACGTCGGAGGTCGTCGTGGTCCCGTTGCCCAGCTCGCCGTATTGGTTGAATCCCCAGCAGTCCGCCGTGCCGGACGCCAGCAAGGCACACACGCTGCTGACATCGTCGCTATTAACACCACTTTGCGCCAGTGCGGTGGCCGTGCTGATGTTCTTGACCGGTACCGGCACGTCTGAGCTGGTGAGCGACCCGTTACCAAGCTGGCCGAAGGTGCCGTAACCCCAGCAGTCCACATGGCTGGTTGACAGCCGCGCGCAGAAGGTCTCATAGCCGCCGGTCACCGTGGTGGCGTTGCTGATGTTGCGGACCGCGACCGGCACATTCGAGTTGGCGAACGACCCGTTGCCAAGCTGGCCGGAGCCGCCGTACCCCCAGCAGTCCACGTGCCTGGTCGACAGCAGCGCGCAGAATCCGTGGTACGACCCGAAAACCGCGGTGGCGGTGCTGATGTTCTTGACCGCCACCGGCACCGTGGAAGTCGCCGCTGTCGTGCCGGCGCCCAGCTCGCCGTAAGTATTTTGCCCCCAGCACTTCAGGTGGCCGGTGGATAGCACCGCGCAGAAACCGCCGCCGTTTTCGTCCCCGGCGATCGCCTTGGCGCCCGAGAGCCCGAGCACCGCCACCGGCACGTCAGAGCTCGTGGTCGTGCCATTGCCCAACTCGCCGTAAGTGTTTTGCCCCCAGCAGTCCACCGTGCCGGATGACAGCAGGGCACACACGCTATAGGTACCACTGTCAGCCAGCGAGACCACGTTGGCGAGGGTGCCAGCCGCATGGATGCTGCTGCTCGCCCCCGCAGGGACGGCCAAGCCGATGCCTGCCGCCGCGGCCAGCGGGATCAGAATCCACCTGGCCAACCGGGCATGGTGAAGCTTTAGAGCTGCCGTCATTGGACCCCCCCTGGCCGACACCCTGCCGGAATACTGGCTGAGACGCCCAAGTTTGTCAACGGGCCAAAGAACTGCTCACAGAGCTGTCCGCGCCAGCTTTCGCCATGGCGCTTGCTTTACATGCGTTTACAGTCGCCTTGCACCCTGCAAGCGGGCCGGCCGGCGGCCCGCGCAAACCCATGGAAAGTGAGGACAAGTGAAGCGACTGCGGCTGATGGCCAGCGGGGCCTTGTGCGCCACGGCGGTCATCCTTCCCCTCCTCGGCGCCGGTGCGGCACAGGCGACCAACGTCAACCCGCCCACCGCGCTCACCCTCAAGAACGGCTGGACCAACGCCCCCTTCGGCACGTCCAACGCCGCCGTGACCAACGTCTCCGGGATCGTCCACTTCAAGGGCGCGATCGCGACCTCCGGCACCAACAATGTCCCGTTCACCTTGCCGAAGGCGTTCCGCCCCGCGACCAACGTGTGGGTCCCGGTTGACCTGTGCAACGCCACCAACGGGCGGCTGGTCATCCAGCCCAGCGGCGTGGTGAGCGTGGAGGCTGGGGGCGGGGACTTCTCCAACGCCCAGTGCTTCACCTCGCTCGACGGAGTCTCGTTCATTCACTGATACGGCACGGATAGCGGCCCGGTGATCCGGAGCGGTCCGGCCGGGCGGAGTGGACCTCCCGTGACACGCGGGAGGTCCACCATGTTGACGGGCGGCCATGCTGTGCCGTCAGACCTGCTGCCATTCATGGTCAAGGACGGCGTAAAGCAGGTCGTCGGTCCACTCGCCCTTGGCCCAGGTGCTTTCGCGGAGGTGCCCCTCGCGCCGCATGCCCAGCCGTTCCAGCACGGCGGCCGACGGCGCGTTCCGCGGGTCGCAGTAGGCGATGATCCGGTGCTTGCCCCGGACGGTGAACAGGTAGCCGATGAGCAACCGGGCGGCCTCGGTGGCGTAGCCGTGGCCCTGGTACCTCTCGGCGAGCGTGAACCCGATTTCACACTGGCGGGGGTCATCGGCGAGCGGCATGGCCGCGCAGTCGCCGATGAGCTGCCCGGTCGCCCGCAGCGCCGCCGCGAACTGGAACCATTCCCCCGCCGTATCGGGGTGGTCGTGCGCAATGGCCTGGACGAAGCGCTCGCCCTCCTCGCGCGGGTATGGCGCGTCCCAGCTTTGATAGCGGGCCACCGCCGGGGACGAGCGGTACGCCACGAACTCCGTCACGTCCGCCGGCTGGAACCGGCGCAGCACCACGCGCTCCCCGGCCAGTTCGGTAAAGCTCTCGTCTGGCATGGCGCCCCCTGATCAGAACTTGCTGAAGTGCTCGAAGCACTCCCTGGCCGTGTCCATGTCCGCGAACTCGGCCGCCTCGGACCGCTTCACCGCCAGGTAGGCGCGGCGGCGCAGGTCGCCGAGGGACTCCATCAGCAGCTCGTCAGCTTCCAGGGCGTCCAGCGCCGCGCTCAGGGATCCGGGGAGGCGGCGGGCACCGAGGGCCGATCGTTCCGCATCCGTAAGAACAGCCGGGTCGACGTTCACGGCCTCGCCAGGGGATAGCTTGCGCCGGATCCCGTCCAGGCCCGCGTGGATGACCGCACCCAGCGCGAGATAGGGGTTGGCGCTGGAGTCGGACGGCTTCAGCTCCAGGTTGACCGACTTAGCGCGGTCGTCGCTCATCGGCGAGCAGATCCGCACCGCCGCCTCCCGGTTGTCCATCCCGTAGACGGTGTAGGCGCTGCTCCACATCTGCGGCGCGAGCCGCCGGTAGCTGTTGACAGAACCGCAGGTCAGCGCGACCAGCGCGGGCAGGTGCGCGAGCACGCCACCGATGAAGTGGTACCCGGGGGCGGACAGCCCGTACTGGTCCTTGGCGTCGTAGAAGACCGGCGTCGGCCCCAGCTCCCCGCCCGGGCCAACGTCGCGCAGCGAGATGTGCAGGTGCGCGCCGTTGCCGGCCTGGTCCGGGATGGGCTTGGGCGCCAGGCTCGCCCACATCCCGCGGCGGAACGCGGTGCCCCGCACCGCCTCCCGGTACAGCACGTGGTTGTCGGCGGCCCGCAGCGCGGGCGCGTACCTGACGGTCATCTCCTGCTGGCCGTGGCCAAGTTCGGGGTAGTAGTGCTCGGGCCGCAGCCCCTGGGCGGTGAGCGCGCCGAGCAGGTCCATCGTGAAGTCATGTGCCAGGTGGAAGCCCGTGGCCGAGTAGCACAGGCTGTCGTCGTTGGGCACCAGCCGGTCGGGCCCGCCACCCGGGTCGCTCTCCCGGCGGCCGAGGGTGAACTCCGGCTCGAACGCCGCGGTGACCGTATAGCCCTCGGCGGCCGCCGCGGCGATGGCCTGCTTCAGGTAGGTGCGTGCGCACCCGTCCCAGGGCTCCCCCGACGGCAGGACCTGGTCGGCCAGCATCGCGCCCGCGCCCGGGGCGTACGGCAGCGGCACGAACGTGGCCGGATCGGGCATGATGCGCACCTCGCCGACCGGGCCCATGCCGTCCACCGGCTGGAGGTGGTCCAGCATGGACATGGCCATCATGGCGACCGAGTGCCCGATCCCGGTCACTATGCGGGCCGGCAGCATCGGCGCGGCCGCGGACTTGCCCCGGATGATCCCGCCGTGGTCGGCGTAGAGGAACCAGACCAGCGAGACGTTCGACTCGTGCGCTCGTGCGGTTACCCGGGCGATGGCCTCACGGCCGGCCGCTGGCAGCAGCGGCGGGCGGTCTCTGTGTTCACTCATGACACAGAGGTAGCATGATCGCCCGGATCCGCGAAAGAGCCTGCCCGCGGGCCCGTCGGCATGCCGTCCGGAGGCGGTGCGAGGCGCACCGGCGCCCGGCCAGGGCCGCGTTGACACCCGTGAACCGATCACCTAGATTCGCCCGTGTTCGGGCTAAGAACCTATGTTCGCGACCCGCACAGGGCGGCCCGCAGTCAGCTCACGGCCGAGGAGGCCCCATGGCGTTCCTGGAAGAGTCAACCTGGCGGGGGAAGGTCTACTCGGGCGGGTGGAGGACCGCCGCGGGGGGTGAGGCCCCGGTCACCGAGCCGGCCACCGGCGCGGAACTGGGCCGTACCGGCATCGGCTCGCCGGCGGACGTAGCTGAAGCGACCACCGCGGCAGCGGCCGCCCAGGCCGCCTGGGCCGCCACGCCGCACACCGAGCGGGCCGCGCTGCTGCGCCGCGCCGGTGATATCTGGAAGGCCCACGCGGAGGAAATAGAACAGTGGAGCATCCGCGAGGGCGGCAAGATCCCCCCGGCGGCGCAGTTCGAGACGCACGTCGCCACCGAGGAGGTCTACGAGGCGGCCACGCTGCCCTCGCGCCCCTACGGTGAGCTGCTGCCCAGCGAATCGCCGCACCTGAGCTTCGCCGAACGGGTCCCGGCCGGCGTGGTAGGCGTGATCGCTCCGTTCAACTTCCCGCAGATCCTGGCCATCCGCTCGGTCGCACCCGCGCTGGCGCTGGGCAACGCGGTGGTGCTCAAGCCGGACCCGCGCACCGCGGTTTGCGGCGGCGTCGTGCTGGCCCGGGTGTTCGAGGAGGCGGGCCTGCCCGAGGGCCTGCTGCACGTGCTGCCCGGCGGCGCCGACGCCGGTGAGGCGCTGATTACCGACCCACTGGTCCGGGTTATCTCGTTCACCGGCTCCACCGCGGTGGGCCGGCATGTGGGCCAGCTTGCCGCCGCCCACCTCAAGCGCTGCCACCTGGAACTCGGCGGCAACTCGGCCCTGATCGTGATGGACGACGCCGACGTGGCCAAGGCGGCCTCGGCCGGTGCCTGGGGCTCGTTCCTGCACCAGGGCCAGATCTGCATGACCACCGGCCGGCATATCGTGCATGAGGCGGTCTACGACGACTATGTGGCGGCGCTGGCCGGCAAGGCCGAGCACCTCCCGGTCGGCGACCCCGCCACCGAACAGGTCGCGCTCGGCCCGATCATCGACGCCAGGCAGCGGGACAAGGTGCACGGCCTGGTCACGGGCAGCGTGGACGCGGGCGCCCGGCTCGCCGCGGGCGGCACCTACGAGGGGCTGTTCTACAAGCCGACCGTGCTGGCCGACGTCGCGCCCGCCATGCCCGCCTACGCCGGCGAGGTATTCGGCCCGGTCGCGCCGGTGCTCCGGTTCGCCACCGCGGACGAGGCCGCCAAACTGGCCGCGGACACCGAGTACGGGCTCTCCCTGGGCATCCTTACCCGCGACGTGATGCGCGGCTTGGACCTGGCCCGGCGGATCCCCACCGGTATCGTGCACATCAACGACCAGACGGTCGACGACGCGCCGAACACGCCGTTCGGCGGGATCTTCGCCTCGGGTACCGGCGCCCGCTTCGGCGGCACGGCCAATCTGGACGCGTTCACCGACACCCGGTGGGTCACGATGCGCGCAGACATCGCTCCGTATCCGTTCTAGGCAGCGCACAAGCAGCCAGGCCGGGGGGCTGGCGGCGCACCGAAGGAGAAACGCCACGGCAGGCACGCGCACCCAGGTAGGCATCGTCGGCGCCGGCCCCGCCGGGCTGCTGCTGTCGCATCTACTCGCGCTGCGCGGCATCGACTCGGTGATCGTGGAGATCCGCAGCCGGGCCTACTGCGAGGCGCGGCAGCGTGCCGGGGTGCTGGAGGACGGCACCGTCCGGCTGTTCCGCGAGGCCGGTCTGGCCGGCCGCCTCGACCGCGAGGGCCTCGAACACGGCGGCATCTACCTGCAGTTCGCCGGAGAACGGCACCATCTGGACTTCCGCGACCTGGCCGGCGGGCGGGCCGTCACCGTCTACGCCCAGACCGAGGTGGTCAAGGACCTGATCGCCAGGCGCCTGGCCGACGGCGGGAAGCTGGAGTTCGAGGTGTCCGGCACCGCGGTGGCGGACCTGGACACCGGCACGCCGATGCTGTCCTACACCGCGCCCGACGGCCAGCGGCACGAGATCACCTGCGACGTGATCGCGGGCTGCGACGGGTTCCACGGCATCTGCCGGCCGGCCATCCCCGACCGGCTGCGCAGCGTCTGGGAGCGGGACTACCCCTACGCCTGGCTCGGCATCCTGGCCGAGGCGCCGCCCGCCACCGACGAACTGATCTACGCCCATCACCCCGACGGCTTCGCCCTGCACAGCATGCGCAACCTGCAGATCAGCAAGCTGTACCTGCAGGTGGACCATGACACGCGGGCCGAGGACTGGCCGGAGGACCGGATCTGGGAGGCGCTGCAGGAACGGTTCGCGCTGCCCGGCTGGAAGGTGAACGAGGGCCGCGCGCTGGACATCGCGGTCACCCCGATGCGCAGCTTCGTCAGCGCGCCGATGCGCTACGGGCGGCTGTTCCTGGCCGGCGACGCCGCCCACATCGTGCCGCCGACCGGCGCCAAGGGGCTGAACCTGGCCATCGCCGACGTGACGGTGCTCACCGACGCCCTGGCCGACCTGCTGTTGCGCGGCGACCCGCGGCTCGCCGACGCCTACTCGGACACCTGCCTGAGCCGGGTCTGGCGGTCCACGCACTTCTCCTGGTGGATGACCACGATGCTGCACCGCACCCCGGGCGCGGACCCGATGGAGGCGGCGCTGCAGTTGTCCCAGTTGCGGTACGTGACCACATCCCGCGCGGCGTCGGTGACCCTGGCCGAGAACTACGTCGGCTACCCGCCGCTGCGCTGATCTTCCCGCATTACGCTCCCCGTGGCCCGTGCCGTCCCAGGCCGCGCCGCCGCCCGGCCGAACCGGGCAGCATACCGATGGGTTTCGCCGGCCGGATCAGTCTTCAATGGTGAAGAAGAGATCCTCGGAAAAGGGGCCAGAGATGACCGAGCCGAAGACGCACACCCTGGACGCGCCGGGCGCCGTGCTCCACTACGACGTCCGCAGCAACGATGCCAGCACCGAGCCGGTCCTGCTGCTCATCGGGTCGCCGATGGGCGCGGGAGGATTCGTCGATCTGGTGGGGCATTTCACCGACCGTACGGTGGTGACCTACGACCCCCGTGGCGCGGACCGCAGCAAGCGCACCGACGGTGCCCTGCAGACGGTGACCGCGGAGCACGCAGACGACCTGCACCGGCTGATCTCAGCGCTGAACGCCGGGCCGGTGGACATCTTCGCCAGCAGCGGTGGCGCGGTCAACGGCCTTGCCCTGGTGGCCACGCACCCGGAGCAGGTGCACATCCTCGTGGCGCACGAGCCGCCGTCGGCATCGGTGCTGCCGGATCGTGAGGCGGTGCTGGCCGCGTGCCAGGGTATCCGTGAGACCTACCACCGCGACGGGTTCGGCCCGGCGATGGCGAAGTTCATTGCGATCGTCAGCTATCCAGGCCCGATCCCTGACGGTTTCGCGGACCAGCCCGGCCCAGATCCGGCCAACTTCGGGCTGCCGACGGAGGATGACGGTTCCCGGGACAACCCGCTCGTCGGGCTGAACATGCCCGACACCGTCGCCTACGAGCATGATTTCGGGGTGCTCCGCGCGGCTCCGACCCGCATCGTCGTCGGTGTCGGAGAGACGTCGGCTGATTTCCTCGCCGGCCGCGCGGGCACCGCCGTGGCCGAGCGACTCGGCACGGAACCGCTCGTCTTCCCGGCCGGTCACGACGGCTTCCTCGGCACCGAACACGGCGGCATGGGTGAGCCGGACGCCTTCGCCGCCACCCTGCGCAAGGTCCTCGCCGGCTGAGGCCGGGCCGCTCGTTCGCCGTGCCTGCCGGCCCGTTGCGCAGGCGGGGTCGGCGACTAGATGACTTATGCCAAGGGGTTGGGCTGCGGGCATGGCACGAGGGTGTCCATGATCATTGTGTGACGAACGACATAGACACCCTCGCGACCGCACTCTATGTGAGAACCGATGACCTGCTGAAGCAGTACCCCGACCTGGCCCCGTGGCGGCCTAAGATCGGCCTGCAACCCCGCCTGACCGACGCGGAGCTGGTCACCCTGGCAGTGATGCAGGCGCTGCTGGGGTACACCTCCGAGGCCCGGTGGATCCGCCACGCCCGCGCTCACCTGGGGCACCTGTTCCCCTACCTGCCTGGCCAGCCCGGCTATAACCGGCGGTTGCGCGCCGCCGCCGTGCTGATCACCACGCTGATCCGGCTGCTGGCCGCCGACACCAGCCTGTGGACCGACGACGTGTGGGTCATTGATTCCACCCCGGTGGAATGCGGCCGCTCCAAAGAAACGGCGCACCGCTCGGAACTGGCTGGATGGGCCGAATACGGGTACTGCGCCAGCCACTCGCGGTACTTCTGGGGCTTGCGCCTGCACCTGATCGCCACCCTCGGCGGCCTCCCCATCGCCTTCGCGCTGACCGGCGCCAAAGCCGACGAACGCCAGACCCTGCTGGGCATCCTGGCCGCCGACCCCGGCCTGGCCGCCACCCGGCCGGGGCAGACCCTCATCGCCGACCGCCAGTACTACGGCGCGCAGTTCGAAGCCACCCTCGCGGGGCCAGCAGCTCACACTGCTGCGCCCCGCCCGCAAAGGCGAACCCGAACGGCCCGGTGCGCCGCTGTTCAAGCCGCTGCGCCAGACCATCGAGTCGATCAACCAGACCTTCAAAGCCCAGCTCGACCTCGAACGACACGGCGGCCACACTGTCGCCGGAGTCATGGTGCGTGTCCTGCAGCGCATCCTGGCCCTGACCGCAGCGATCTGGCACAACGACCACACCGGCGCACCCATCCACCGCTCACTGACCGCCTACGATCACTGACCTTCGCATAGGTCATCTAGTCGGCTCCGCCCGGCACGCGCCGCTCGCCGGCCACTACTGCAGACCGTCACTGTCACTGACAGTAGCGGGATTCCCGACTGCTGGCCTCGGTGCAGTCTGCCGGGTCTAGGGTTCAATGTCGGGCGAGGCGCCCGTCCGCGCTGTGAGCAAACGGGGCTGGCCGACACCGGCGGGATCGCACCTGATCCGGCGCCTCGTATGCGGGAGAAGAGTGCGTCCGGGAACCAGGCTCGTGCTCGTGAGGGGAGGCAGTGCCCTCCTTTGCAGGCACTGCGGGCGGTTGGGCTATCTTCGGGACACCAGGCCAGGCCGGGCACGTGCTAGCCCTGCATCCGGGGTCCGGGTCGTGGCGGTCGGAGGGTTGGGTGGAGCTTCTTGTGGTTGGCGGTACCCGGTTTGTGGGGCGTGCCTTCGTGGAGCAGGCCGTGGATCATGGCCATGACGTCACGGTGTTTCACCGCTCGGTGTCGGAGCCGGAAGACTTCCCCCGCGTTGAGCACCTGCACGGGGACCGGGACGGTCAGCTTGGCCTGTTGCGGGGACGCAGCTGGGGTGCGGTGCTCGACACCTGTGCCTACATTCCCAGGGCTGTGCGGGAGGCCTCAGCTGTCCTGCGGGATGTTGCCGGGCACTACACCCTGGTCTCCACTTTGTCGGTGCACCCGGATGACGTGCCCGCCGGAGCCACCGAGCGGGCTGCCACCCATCGGCCTCCCTTCCCGCAGACCGAGATGGTCACAGCGCAGACGTACGGGCCGCTCAAGGTGGCGTGCGAGCACGAGGCCAAGACAGCGTTCGGGGACCGGTGCCTGATCATCCGTCCTGGCTACATTGTCGGGCCGCATGATCCAAGTGACCGATTCACCTTTTACCTGCGGCGTGCGGCGGGCGGGGGAGAAATGGCGGCTCCGGGGCCACCGGACGCGCCGTTCCAGGTCATCGACGTCCGCGATCTTGCGGCCTTCGTGCTGGGCCGCATCGAGGCCGCTGACTGCGGGGTGTTCGGGGTAGTGGGGCCCGGCGAACCGGTCGTCTTGCGGGACGTGCTCCAAACCGCCCGGGACGTCGCGGCGGCCGATACCACGTTCACCTGGGTGTCCGAGGAATTTCTGGACGCCGCAGGCGATGAGGCCCAAGAGTGGTTCCCGATGTGGGAACCCCAGTTCCCGGGGGCGCACACCTATGACGCGGCCAAGGCGGTCGCCGCCGGCCTTCGCTGCCGGCCCCTTGCCGACACCGTGGCCGACACCCTGGCCTGGGACCAGCAGCGCGGGCAGCCAGACCTGCGCGCCGGCCTGAGCAGCGACATGGAA
>Ga0318514_10000690_pt1 | contig 10661 bp, 8 predicted proteins | sample GRESIP176b2f18_FD_203684 | JGI IMG/M metagenome (GOLD analysis project Ga0318514, IMG submission 203684) | Tropical soil microbial communities from Luquillo Experimental Forest, Puerto Rico - GRE.SIPMG.176b2f18 | ecosystem: Environmental > Terrestrial > Soil > Tropical forest > Bulk soil...
AGCTGTGCGACGAGCACCGGGAGACCTGGCGACGCAACCCGCTGCGCGTCCTCGACTGCAAGCGCGAGGCGTGCCGGGCGGCCACCGAGGGTGCGCCGGTGCTCCGGGAGTGGCTGTGCGACGCGTGCCGGGCGCACCTGGAGCGCGTGCAGACGGGGCTGAGCGCCGCCGGGATCGCGTGGGAGGCCGACGACCGGCTGGTGCGCGGCCTCGACTACTACACCCGCACGACGTTCGAGTTCACCGGGACCGCGCTCGAGGCGGCGAGCAACGCCATCGGCGGCGGCGGTCGCTACGACCTGCTCGCCGAGGCGATCGGCGGCCCCCACACCCCCGGGATCGGGTTCGGGGCGGGGATCGAGCGGATCCTGCTCGCCTGCGACGCCGAGGGCGCGTTCGACGTCGCACCGCCCTCGGCACAGGCGTTCGTCGTGGACGTCACCGGCGGCGCGGCCGCCCGCGACCTCGTGCTCGCGCTCCGGCGCCGCGGGGTGCGCGCCGAGCGCGCGTACGACGACCGCTCGATGAAGGCGCAGCTGCGCGCGGCGGACCGCTCCGGCGCGAGGGTCGCCGTGATCGTCGGGCCGTCCGAGCTCGAGGCGGGCACCGTCGTCGTCCGCGACCTCGTGGCGGGGTCCCAGCGGACCGAGCCCGTCGAGGCGCTCCTCGCCCGAGCGAGCGCCACCGGCTCGGTCGAGGAGCCGACGCCATGAGCTTCGACCTCGAGCGCACCTCGATGCGCGACCGACGGTGCGGGCGGCTCGGGCTCGAGGACGTCGGCGTGCGCGTCGCGGTCTGCGGGTGGGTGGCGAGGCGGCGCGAGCACGGCGAGCACCTCGCGTTCCTCGACCTGCGCGACCACACCGGGATCGTCCAGTGCGTCGTCGACGGCGGCGTCGAGGCCCGCTCGGAGTACGTCGTCCGCGTCACCGGGACCGTCCGGCACCGGCCGGAGGGGACGGTCAACCCCGAGCTCCCGACCGGCGCGATCGAGCTGGGGGAGTGCGAGGTCGAGGTGCTGGCCGCCGCCGAGCCGCCGCCGTTCCAGATCGGCGGGCGCGTCGAGTCCGACGAGCCCGTGCGGCTCCGGTGGCGGTACCTGGACATCCGCCAGACCCACATGCAGCGGAACCTGCGGCTCCGCTCGCGGATCAACGCCGCCATCCGCGCCGCGTTCGACCGGCAGGGGTTCTGCGAGGTCGAGACGCCGATGCTGTGGGCCCCGACCCCAGAGGGGGCGCGCGAGTTCGTGATCCCCTCGAGGCAGCGCCGGGGGTCGTTCTACGTGCTCCCGCAGAGCCCGCAGCTCGCCAAGCAGCTGCTCATGGTCGGCGGGGTCGATCGCTACTACCAGATCGCGAGGTGCATGCGGGACGAGGACGCGCGCGCCGACCGGCAGTTCGAGTTCACCCAGCTGGACGCCGAGGCGAGCTTCGTGACCCAGGAGGACGTCTTCACGTTCGTGGCCGAGGCCGTCCTGGACGCGGCCGAGGCCGCGACGGGCGAGCGGCCCCGGAAGATCGACCGGCTCACCTGGGCGGACTCGGTCGCCCGGTTCGGGACCGACAAGCCGGACCTGCGGTTCGGGATGGAGCTGCACGACCTGACCGGCGCCTTCAAGGAGAGCGCGGTGCGCGCGCTCGCGGCGCCGAGCGTCCAGGCGATCCGGGTCCCCGGGGGCGCCGCGCTCGGTCGGGCGCGGCTCGACGAGCTGACCGAGCGCGCGCGGCAGCACGGCGCGAAGGGCCTGGCGTGGCTCCGGATCGCCCCCGACGGCCTCGACGGCCCGCTCGCCGCGCACCTGGGCGAGGCCGAGTCGGCCGCCGTCGCGGCCCTCGACGGCGCGGGGCCCGGTGACCTGGTGCTCCTTGTCGCCGACGAGCACGCCACGGCGTGCTGGGTCCTCGGGGACCTGCGCGTCCACCTCGCCGCGCCGCCGGTCGGGCAGGGCCCGCACCGGTACTGCTGGATCACCGAGTTCCCGCTGTTCGAGGGCGTGGCCGAGGACGGCACGCCGATCCCGGCGCACCACCCGTTCACGATGCCCCATCTCGACGACCTCGACCGGCTCGAGACCGACCCGCTCTCCGTGCGCTCGCAGTCCTACGACCTCGTGCTCAACGGGTGGGAGCTCGGGAGCGGCTCGATCCGGATCCACCGAGAGGAGATCCAGCGGCGGATCTTCTCGGTGCTGCGGATGACCGACGAGGAGGCCGACTCCCGGTTCGGGTTCCTCCTCGGCGCCTTCCGCTACGGCGCCCCACCCCACGGCGGGTTCGCCTTCGGGATCGACCGGCTCGCGGCGATCTTCGCGGGCGAGGAGAACATCCGCGAGGTGATCGCGTTCCCGAAGACGCAGTCCGGCGCGGACCTGATGACCGGTGCGCCCGCGTCGGTCCCCGACGCGCAGCTGCGCGAGCTCGGCGTGGTGGTGATCCCCGAGGCGTGACGGGGGGGCTCTTCGACCAGGCCGCTGCGGCGCGGCTCGAGGACGACGCGCCGCTCGCCGCCCGGCTCCGCCCTAGGACGCTCGACGAGGTGGTGGGCCAGCCGCACCTGGTCGGTCCCGACGGGGCCCTGCGCGCGCTCTGTGCCGAGGGCCGGCTGGTCTCGCTCCTCCTGTGGGGGCCGGCGGGGACCGGCAAGACCACGATCGCGCGGCTGCTCGCCGACGCGGCCTCGATGCGGTTCGTGGCGCTGAGCGCGACGAGCGCCGGCGTGAAGGACGCGCGCGAGGCGATCGAGCAGGCGAGCAGGGCCCTCGGCGAGCAGGGCCGGCGCACGCTCCTCTTCGTCGACGAGGTCCACCGGTTCTCGACGGTGCAGCAGGACGTGCTGCTGCCGGCGGTCGAGGACGGGCTCGTGACGTTCGTCGGCGCCACGACCGAGAACCCGTTCTTCGAGGTGAACGCCCCGCTGCTCAGCCGCACGACGCTCTTCCGGCTCCTCCCGCTCGACGAGCCTGCGCTCCGGGCGCTCCTCTCGCGCGGGGTCGCGGCCGAGGGGATCGCCGTGGACCCCGACGCGGCCGACCTCGTCGTCGCGGCGGCCGACGGCGACGCGCGGGCGCTGCTCGGGACCCTCGAGGTGGCCGCCGCGCTGGCGCGCACGCGGGGCGCCGCCGCGGTCATCGCCCAGGACGTCGTCCGCGCCCGCGACGGCCGGGTGCTGCACCAGGGTCGCGACGAGCACTACGACCAGGTCTCTGCGCTCATCAAGTCGGTGCGGGGGTCGGACCCCGACGCGGCGCTCTACTGGCTCGCGCGGATGCTCGAGGCGGGGGAGTCGCCCCGGTTCGTCGCGCGCCGGCTCGTGATCCTCGCGAGCGAGGACGTGGGGATGGCCGACCCGAGCGCGCTGCTCGTGGCGACCGCCGCGGCGAGCGCCGTCGAGCTGGTCGGGCTCCCCGAGGCGCAGCTCGCGCTCGCGCAGGCCACGGTGCACCTGGCGCTCGCCCCGAAGTCGAACCGTGTGACCGCGGCGCTCGGCGCCGCGCAGCACGACGTGCGCGAGGGGCCGCACACCGACGTGCCGGCGCACCTGCGCGGGACCGGGTACCGGGGGGCGGCGGTGATCGGCCACGGCGAGGGGTACCGGTACCCGCACGACGACCCGCGCGGGTGGGTCGAGCAGCAGTACCTCCCCGACGAGCTCGTCGGCCGCACCTACTGGACCGCGTCGTCGCACGGCCAGGAGCCGACGCGCGACGCGTGGCGCCATCGCGCGCGCGGCGACGGCGCGGACGACGAGCAGGGCTCGCGCGGCGACGGCGCGTGAGGCGCGCGAACTCGCGCCGGTAGGCTCGATCGATGGACTCGAACGAGGCGCGTCGGGGGTTCGTGCGCTTCTTCGAGGAGCGCGACCACGTCCACGTGCCGTCGGCGAGCCTGATCCCGCACGACCCGACGGTGCTCTTCACGATCGCGGGCATGGTGCCGTTCAAGCCGTACTTCCTCGGCGAGGCCGCTCCGCCCTACCCGAGGCTCACGACCGTCCAGAAGTGCTTCCGTGCCAACGACATCGAGCTGGTGGGGACGAGCTCGCGCCACTGCACGTTCTTCGAGATGCTCGGGAACTTCGCCTTCGGGGACTACTTCAAGGAGGGGGCGATCCGCTACGCCTGGGACCTCGTGACCGAGGTCTTCGGCGTCGACGGCGACCGGATCTGGGTCACGGTCCACGAGACCGACGACGAGGCGGCGGCGGTCTGGGCGGACGCGATCCGGGTGCCCCCCGAGCGGATCCAGCGTCTGGGCGAGGACAACGTCTGGGCGATGGGGCCGACCGGCCCGCGGGGCACCGACAGCGAGCTGTTCTTGGACAAGGGCGAGGCGTTCGGCGCGCCCGGCGGGCCCGCCGCCGGCGACGAGGAGCGCTTCGTCGAGTTCTGGAACCTCGTCTTCATGTCGCAGGTCGGGCTCGAGGACGGGACCGTCGAGGACCTGCCGCGCAGGAACATCGACACCGGCGCGGGGCTCGAGCGGCTCCTCACGGTGCTGAACGGGCTGGGCTCGATCTTCGAGACCGACCTCTACGTCGGGATGCTCGACGCAGCCCAGTCCGTGACCGGCCGGACGCTCGGTGCGGACCACGCCGCCGACGTGGCGCTGCGCCGGATCGCCGACCACGGCCGCGGGATGACGATGCTCGTCGCCGACGGCGTCCTGCCGGGGAACGAGGGGCGCGGGTACGTGCTGCGCCGGGTGCTCCGGCGCGCGATCCTCGCCGCCCAGCGGCTCGGCGCCCAGCCGGGGACCGTCACCGCGCCGCTCGTCGACGCGACGGTCGCCACGCTCAAAGAGGCGTACCCGGCGCTCACGGCGGACCGCGACCTCATCGTCTCGATCGTCGAGCGAGAGGAGGCGCAGTTCGGCCGCACGCTGCGCACCGGGCTGGGGCTCCTCGATGAGGCGCTCGAGGACGACGACGTCTCGAGGACGCGCACGCTCGCGGGCGAGCTCGCCTTCCGGCTCCACGACACGCACGGGTTCCCGCTCGAGCTGACCGAGGAGCTGGCGGCCGAGCGCGGGGTCGCCGTCGACCGCGAGGGGTTCGAGCGGGAGATGACCAAGCAGCGCGAGCGCGCCCGCGCGGCGACGCGCGCCGCGATCCCCGCCGACGAGGCCGCGTACCGCTCGCTGCTCGACGCCGAGGGGCCGAGCGTCTTCGTCGGGCGCGATCCCACCCGGTACGCGACGACCACGCGGGTCGTGGGCGTGCTCGAGGCGCCCGACGGGATGGTCGAGCTCTTCTTGGACCACACCCCGTTCTACGCCGAGGGCGGCGGGCAGGTCGGTGACACCGGGACGATCGCGACGGAGACCGGGTCCGCGACGGTGCTCGACACCGTGGCGCCGCTCCCGGGCGTCGTGGCGCACCGCGCGAAGGTGCGCGGCGCCATCCACCCGGGCCAGGAGGCGGTCGCGACGATCGACGGCGACCGGCGCGAGGCGGTGCGGCGGAACCACACCGCGACCCACCTCCTGCACGGCGCGCTGCGCGAGGTGCTCGGGGGCCACGTCCGCCAGCAGGGATCGCTCGTGGCGCCCGACCGGCTCCGGTTCGACTTCTCGCACCACGCCGGGATCGCGCCCGAGGAGCGCACCGCGATCCTCGGGATGGTGAACGGGGACGTGGTCGAGGACGACGACGTCGAGACGACGGTCACCTCGCGCGAGGAGGCGGAGCGGATGGGCGCGGTCGCGTTCTTCGGCGACAAGTACGGCGAGCAGGTCCGCGTCGTGCGGGCCGGGCCCCACTCCCTCGAGTTCTGCGGCGGCACCCACGTCCACGCGCTCGGCGCCATCGGGGCGGTCCAGCTCGTCTCAGAGTCCTCGATCGGGGCCAACACGCGGCGGATCGAGGCGGTGAGCGCCCTCGGGTCGCTGCGCCGCACGCTCGAGCGCGACCGGCTCCTGGAGGAGGCGAGCGCGCTGCTGCGGACCGACCCCGAGCGGCTCCCCGAGACCGTGGCGCGGCTCTCGGAGCGGCTGCGGGCCGCGGAGCACGAGCTCGGCCGGGTGCGCGAGGACGCGCTCCGCGCCGCGGCCGCCGAGCTCGCGTCGACGGCGCGGGACGGCGTGGTCGTCGCCCGGTGCGACGGGCGCAGCGGCGACGAGCTGCGCTCCCTCGCGGGCGCCGTGCGGCACCGCACCCAGGGCCCCGTCGTCGTCCTCGGGGGCCGGACGCCCGAGGGGTCGGCGGCGGTGGCCGCGTCGACGAACGGGTCGGCGGACGCGGTCGCGCTGGTCCGTCTGGCGGCGCCGCTCATCGGCGGGGGCGGCGGGGGCACGAGCGAGCTCGCGCTCGCGGGCGGCCGACGCGCCGACGGCGTCGACGAGGCGCTCGACGCGGTGCGGGCACAGCTGAACGGCGCGTGACCGCGTCGCCGCGCACCGGGCGCGTCGTGGCCCTCGACCCCGGCGCCGCGAGGATCGGCGTCGCGGTGAGCGACGGCGCGCGGACCCTGGCGTTCCCGAGACCGCCGATCCCCGCGGGCTCCGGGGAGGCGGCGCGGTGCGCGGTCGCCGTGCTCGACGAGGGGGCCACCGTGGTGGTGGTCGGGCACCCGATCAACCTCGACGGGACCGAGGGCGAGGCGGCCCGTCGCGCCGAGGCGCTCGCCGAGGCGCTCCGCGACGAGCTGGACGAGCTGGCCGACACCGCCGTCGAGGTGGTGCTCCACGACGAGCGGCTCACGACGGTGACCGCCGCCGCGAAGCTCCAGGAGGCCGGGCTGGACGCCCGCGCGGCGCGCGAGCGCGTGGACGGCGCGGCGGCGGTCGTCCTCCTCGAGTCGTGGCTCCAGACGTGACCTCGACCGACGCGCCGACGTCGCCGCCCGACGCCCCGCCGGACCGGGCGGAGCGCATGGCGCGGGTGCGGGTGCGCCGCCGCGTCGCGCTCGCCGTCCTCGTGGTCGTGCTCGTGCTCGTGGCCGCCGTCGCGTGGTTCGTGATCGAGGCGTACCCGATCGGCGGCACCGGCACCCCGGCGGTCTTCGAGGTGACCCAGGGCGAGCCGCTCTCGCAGGTCATCTCCGCGATGGCCGCGCGCGGGATCGTCTCGTCGGCGCTCGCGTTCCGGATCGACCTCGCGCTGACCGGGGCGCCGACGGTCCAGACCGGGTGGTACAGGCTGGCGACGTCGGAGTCGTTCTCGACCGCCAAGGCGGCGCTCGCGGCAGGCCCGAACGTGAGCGCCGTCGCCGTCGACACCGCCGAGAGCTCGCGCGAGGTGGCGTCGGCCCTCGCCGGCGCCCAGGGCCCGGCGTTCGCGACGAGGTTCCTTCGCATCGTGCACGACGGCGCGATCGCATCGCCGTTCCAGCCACGCCCGCACGCCTCGCTCGAGGGGCTGCTCGCGCCGGGCACCTACGTGCTCAGCCCGGGCGAGACGCCGGAGGCGCTCGTCCGGACGATGGTGAGCCGGTTCACCGCGCGGGCGGCGTCGGTCGGCCTCACGCCCGCCACGCGCGCCCACGGCCTCGACGCCTACGGGCTCGTCACGGTCGCGTCGATCGTGGAGAAGGAGGGGTACTACGCGCGCAACATGCCGAGGGTCGCGACGGTCGTCTACAACCGGTTGGCGCGCGGGACCCCGCTGCAGATGGACGCGACGGTGCTGTACGCGACCGGGCAGGACGGCGGGACGGTCACGCACGCCACCGAGTCGATCCGCTCCCCGTACAACACGTACCTGCACACCGGGCTCACCCCCAGCCCGATCTGCCTGCCCTCGACCCAGGCGCTCACGGCCGCGCTGCACCCTGCGGCGGGCCCGTGGCTCTTCTTCACCCTGATCGACCGCTCCGGGACGCTCGCGTTCTCGACCACGTTCGCACAGCAGCTCGCGAACGAGGCGATCGGGCGCCGAAACGGCGTCTGAGGTGCCGGTCTCCGGCGCGACCACGGTCTACGGGCTCGCGGGCGACCCGGTCGCCCACTCGCTCACGCCGGCGCTGCACGCCGCCGCGTTCGAGGCCCTCGGGCTCGACGCGGTCTCGATCGCGTTGCGCGCGGCCGAGCCGGCCGCGGCGACCGTCGTCGACGCGGTGCGACGCCTCGGGATCCGCGCGCTCAGCGTCACGATGCCGCTCAAGGAGGCGGTCGTGGAGCACTGCGAGGAGCGCACGGAGGTGGTCGCGCGCCTGCACGCGGCGAACTGCCTCGTGGCGACCGTGCACGGCACGGTGCGCGCGGACAGCACCGACGGCGACGGGCTGCTCGCCGCCATCGCGTGCGCGCACGGGCCGCTCCGTGCGCCGACGTGCTGCGTGCTCGGCTCGGGCGGCGCGGCCCGCGCGGCGATCGAGGCGCTCGACCGCGCGGGCGCGACCGACGTCGCGGTCGTGGCCCGGCGCGACGAGGCCGCAGCGGCGGCGGCGACGGTCGCGCGCGCCGCGCGCGTGGGCGTACCGAGCGACGCGCTCGAGGCGGACGTGGTGGTGCAGGCGACGGCGGTCGGGATGCGCGACACGGAGGCCGCCGACGCCGTGCCGCTGGTCGACGGTGCGCGCCTGCGTGCGGGCCAGGTCGCGGTCGAGCTCGTCTACCATCCTCGCGTGACCCCGTGGCTCCGGGGCGCCGCGTCCGGCGGCGCCGCCACCGTCGAGGGCGTGGAGGTCCTGGTCCACCAGGCGCACGTCGCGCTCTCCCGGTGGCTGGAGAGCGAGGTCCCAATCGAGGCGCTCCACGCGGTGGCCACGTGACGGTCACGAGCCGCGCGCCGACGATCACGGCGCGCCGGGTCCCGGGGTACGACCTCGTCCTCGCAGGCCTGACCCTCGGGGTCGCCGCGTTCGGGGTGCTCATGGTCTACAGCGCGACGAGGGACCCGCTGATCTCGAACGGGGACAACCCGCACTACTACCTGGAGCGCCAGCTCGGGTTCGTGATGCTCGGGGTCGTGGTGATGCTGATCGTCTCGAAGATCGACTACCGGCGGCTCGAGCACATCGCGACCCCCGCGTACCTGCTCTCGATCCTGGCGCTCGCCGCCGTGAAGTCGCCGCTCGGCTCGAACGCCCTCGGCGCGCAGCGGTGGTTCTCGTTCGGCCCGATCCAGATCCAGCCCTCCGAGTTCACGGTGCTCGCGATGATCCTCGCGGTCGCGACCTACTGCGAGCGACGGCCGGACGGCCTCTCGACCCGCGACGTCGTGCGGATGCTGCTGATGGCCGGGCTGCCGATCTTCCTCGTCTTCCTCCAGCCCGACCTCGGGACCGCGATCATCATGGTGATCGTCCTGATCGTGATGCTCGCCATCGCCGGGGTGCCCCCGAGGTTCCTCTTCCTCATGACCGTCGTCGGCGCCGGCGTCGCCACCATCGCGATCGTCCTCGGGGTGCTCCAGCACTACCAGGTCGTCCGGCTCACGAGCTTCATCGGGTCCCCGCCCTGGCAGGTGACCCAGGCCAAGGCGGCGATCGGGTCGGGCGGGCTCCTCGGCAAGGGGTTCTTCCACGGGGTCTCGACCAACGGCGGGTACGTGCCCGAGGCGTACACCGACTTCATCTTCACGGCGGTGGGGGAGCAGCTCGGGTTCGTCGGGGCGCTCGGGCTCATCTGTGCGCTCGCCGGGATCGCCGGGCGGATGCTCCGGGCCTCGATGCTGGCGAAGGACCACCTGGGCCGGCTGCTCGCCGTCGGGATCTTCACGTTCTTCGCGTTCAGCTGCTTCCAGAACGTCGGGATGATCATGGGGCTCATGCCGGTGACAGGGATCCCGCTCCCCTTCCTCAGCTACGGCGGCTCGGCGGCCGTCTGCTTCTTCATCGCGGTCGGCGTCGTGCTCTCGGTCACGAACGGAACCGCCAAGTCCACGCTCGCCCCGGCTCCGCGGCACGCGTCGTGACCGACGCGCAGGCCGCGGCCGAGGCCGCCGCCCCCGGGCTGGGCGAGCCGGGACCGCACGAGGAGGCGACCGGCGCGGACCCCGTCGAGCACCCGGACGCTGCGGCGACGACGGGTCCGGCGCCCGACGAGCCTGCGGCGACGACGTACGCGACGTTCGTGCCGGTCGAGGTCGTGAGCGTGGCGTTCGAGCTCACAGACGCGAGCCCCACCATCCACCTCCGCGAGGACGAGGCGCCGTTCCGCGGGATCGACTTCCCGATCGGGCTGCCCGAGGCGCAGTCGATCGCCCGCGCGCTCGAGGGGGAGCCCGCGCCTCGCCCCTCCACGCACGACCTGCTCGCGACGGTGCTCGCCGCGGCGGGGTGCGACCTCGTCGCGGTGCGGATCACCGGCGTGCGGGAGGGGACGATCGTGGCCGAGCTCGACCTCATGGGTCCCCGGGGCCGCGAGGTCGTGGACTGCCGGCCGACCGACGGGATCGCGCTCGCGCTGCGGGTCCCGGCGCGCGCGCCGATCCTCTGCGACGCCGCGCTGCTCGAGTAGCCCGCTCGGAGCCGAGAGCGGTCAGGCTGCCACGGCGACGGCCGCGGCCGTCGCGGTCGGCCGGCTCTCGGCCTCCTCGGAGAGCCGCATGAGCAGCGCGATGAGCACGTAGTTCGCGACGAGCGACGAGCCGCCGTAGGCCATGAACGGGAGGGTGATGCCCGTCAGCGGGAGGATCCGGAGCACGCCCGCCATGATGAAGAACGCCTGGAACCCGATGACCACGGTGAGGCCCACCGCGCACAGCCGAGCGAAGTCCGT